>Ga0209517_10005407_pt1 | contig 16276 bp, 21 predicted proteins | sample PeaSoiMetSII2010_FD_187695 | JGI IMG/M metagenome (GOLD analysis project Ga0209517, IMG submission 187695) | Peat soil microbial communities from Weissenstadt, Germany - SII-2010 (SPAdes) (version 2) | ecosystem: Environmental > Terrestrial > Soil > Wetlands > Peat | place: Germany...
TCGGTCATGCGCAAACGCTCTGCTGCCGCCTTCAGTGTGGCCGTATTCTGGCAGTCGACCACAAACACGAACTCTTCACCGCCGTACCGGCCAATCGCATCCGTTTTGCGCATGACCGACGACATCCGGCGGGCGCATTCCTGCAGGACCAGGTCGCCCGCGCTGTGGCCCAGGCTGTCGTTGATCTGCTTGAAGTGGTCGATGTCCGCCATTATGACGCCGTAGGGTTGGCGGGATCGCAGGTATTTGGAGTAGGCGCCGCGGAGAACATCGTCGATGGCGCCGCGGTTGAGAATGCCGGTCAGCGCATCATGCATGGCCGCGGTTTCAAGCTGCTGGCTTTTTTCCAGAAGAGACCGGTTCTGCTCCACCAGTTTCTGATACAGACGGCTCCTTTGAATGCTCGCGGCAACCTGGCTGGCGATCTGACGGAAGATGTACTTGTGGCTATCCTTGTACGCGTCTTTCTGCCGGCTGGTGAAGAACAAAAACCCTAGCGGAAGGCCGTCGAATACCAGCGGGCAGGTCAGGCTGGATCGCCCGCCCTCCGCGACAATCATGCGCGTTGCGTCCGATTGGGGTTTTCGGGCCAGATACTCCTCCAGATCGTTGATGATTCTCGGCTGTCCGGTGGCGAAAATGGTTTCCAGGCTGCTTCCGGCAAGCGGCTGCGAATAATCCTTATGGATATGCAGCGGACCCAGCTCTGACCTGGCCCAATCGGCGACCACACGTTTGCCGTCCTCGGCAAGAAAGGCACAGCCAATTCGCTCAAATGGAATCACGCCGGAGAAGTTCTCGAAAATGTTCCCGAGTACTTCCTCGGGCAAGACACCGCGATCGACGGTATCCATCAGTTCCAGAAGCTTGCGGAGCTCACTTTCCCGGTCGGTGACCGCCCTCGACATCGCCGCCAGGTCGCGGGAAAGATTCGCGAGAGCCTCCAGCGCCCCCGTCATCAAAGTCGGAATCGGCTTGCTGCTTTGGCTTTCGTCCGCGCGAGACGAACCAACAGAATCCGCCTCCTTCAAGGGCTCATTGACGAGTTGTCTGGTGGCTTTCGGCACAGGGATCGGGCGCTCGAGGCCCTTAAGAGCCCTTATCGTCGCGTGTCAAAGAAACCTCTACGGAATAGTTCTTCCCTTAGCCCGCACTAAGGACAGGTCGATAGGAAGTGGACGATGTGGCCCAAAATAGCAGTCACGCTGACGGGGGCGGGTATCGAGCCATGGCTCAATCCGCGAATTTTGAAGATAGTCTGAGAGCTGTTCCTAGCGGTTTCGGCTTCTGTTCCTTGAGTCGGCACCCTGGCGCGATACACCGTGAGCGGGGCTGCACCGTTGCACTCAGATTGGGGAGATGCTCGCCATAGCCCTTACGCTGTTTGCTGCGGCCTGCCCCCGCCAACCCAAATTTTGGGCGGCTCTCCTGGCACCGGCTTTGGCTCCTCGTGTTCTGGCTCCGGGATCACAGGCGGCAAGAACACCATTTCCCGCTCCTTCGTTTTCCGGCCTTTTCCCTTCAGCTTTTCTGCCAAAGGATTCCAGCAGTCGGAGCAGATGTCGTACTCCTTGCCCTCAATCTCCTTTTGCAGACACTCTTTCGCTTGGCCGCACAGGTCGCAGAGAATCATAGGTTGCCTCCACTCAATTGCATGATAGCGCTTGGATGACCGTGCCTCTCCCCTCCTTCTTGACTGCAATACTGCAACAGTGCTGACTGTCTGGATCAATCCTCCACAGGGGACACGAACGCTAGACACTTTGGCACTCCTGCCACCGCTCAACGGTAAAATGGCCTACATGGAAGTTCGCTGCGAGAACTGCGGAGAGTTGATCGAACCGATCAGCGACCCAAACCCTTCAGTCAGCTCAGACGATCCGCCAAGCTTTGACTTGCTTTGTGCGAAGTGCCGGCTCATCCTTGAGACGCACACGGAGGAGTGAGAATAATAAGTGTGTGGGCGCTATTGGGGAGAGAGGACAGGTAGTGAACAGCGGTACTAGAACTCTCAGCAGCTTCGTGCCTTATACTCCGTGATGCACCGTCGTCCAAAAGGAGATCCGCCAATGAAACTATCAGGAAGCGTGTTGCTATTGATTGGCATGGGGAGCTTTGTCTTCGGCATCAACGTGCCGGAAATTAGCCCAGCGTCGGCTGGCAGTGCAATCGCGTTGATTTCTGGTGCCGTGCTGGTGATGCGCGGACGGCGCAAGGAGTAACAAGGAGGCATGGTCGGCATGAAATTCGTTGGAATGGTGTTGTTCTTCGTGGGTCTCTCCAGTGTCGCGATGGCGGGTGGGTCAGCGGCTCCCGAAATAAGCCCAGCTTCCGGTGTGGCAGCCCTCGCACTGGTTTCAGGCGCACTGCTGGTAATCCGGGGACGCCGCAAGAAGTAGTCAGAGCCGTACAATCTCACGGACGCGGCGAAGCGGCTGCGCCCCGCCACTTCAGCTAGCGCCATCTTTTCCCGCACTGCCGTGTGCGCTGGAAACCTAAGAAGCCATCTTGCTGCTGAGATCCAATGGCCTGATTCACTTAAACCTGCCTCCCTATCTCTTGCGCGCAATACACTGTATGCTCGCCTTGAGGAGAATCGCATGCTGTTCCAACGATCACTCGTCGTCCTATTAGGTGCGTCAGCAATCTGGGCAGCCGATGCCAGCGTAGGAACCTGGAAGCTCAACGTCGCCAAATCAACCTTCAGACCTGGCCCCCCGCCAGTAGCTGAGACGCGGATATACAAAGCGCAGCCCAAAGGAGTCAAGACAACGGTAAAGACAACTTGGCCCGATAGGTTGACGACGACTGTTGAATACCCCGCGAACTACGATGGCAAGGATTACCCAGTCGATGGTTCTCGGGATGTAGACGCTGTAGCACTGACGCGCATCGATAACCGTACCTCCGCAGCAACCCTGAAGCACTTTGGCAAGGAGATAGGCGTAGCGCGGCGCGTTGTCTCAGCGGACGGGAAGACCATGACGATCAGCTATAAGGGCATCAATACGAGAGGCGACCAAGTGGACAATGTGGCAGTGTACGACAGGCAGTAGTTGGGTCTGGTCACAGAAGCGGTGAACCGCTGCGGCTCGCGCAAACTTAGCAGCACTAACTGCCTGAAGAGGAATGGCGTCCCCAGGGGGATTCGAACCCCCGTTACCGCCGTGAAAGGGCGATGTCCTAGGCCGGGCTAGACGATGGGGACAGCTTGTGGAACAACTAGGCTAACAGACTACGCGGACAAACTTACAGGCTCTTCAGGAAGGCGACGATATCGTCTTTTTCCGCCTTGGTGAGAACGTCGGCAAACGGAGGCATCCCGTTTCCGCCTTCATTTATCATACCCGTCACGTTGGCTTCGTTCACAGCCTTGCCGTTGGCGAGCTTGTCGTGCTTGAACAAGCCCTTCAGCCCGGGACCCATCTTCCGCTCCTCGCTATCCGAGTTGTGACAGACCGAGCAGTTATCGTCGAAGTTGGATTTGCCCTTGGCGGGATCCGCCCCAAACGCTTGCGCCGCCATCAGGAGGCCCATGGCACCCATCGCAATTAGTGACGTCTTCATGCCTTCTAGTTTACAATCTCGGCATATGAGTCTCCAAACAGGCGATCGCGCTCCGGAAATCAAGATGGGCGCCTTCCAGCTCTCCAAGCTCAAGGGCAAGACCGTGGTTCTGTTCTTCTTTCCCAAGGCCGATACGCCCGGATGCACCAAGGAATCGTGCGAATTCCGCGATTCCTCCAAGAAGTTCGCCAAGAAGAATGCCGAGATCGTGGGCCTTTCGCCGGACAAGGCGGAGGCGCAGGCCAAGTTCGCCGATAAGTACGGTCTTCCCTATACCTTCGTCCCCGATCCCGATCATAAGATCGCCGAAGCCTACGGGGTGTGGAAGGAAAAGAGCATGTACGGACGCAAGTACATGGGCATCGAGCGGACTACGTTCGTGGTGGACCCGCAGGGGAAGATCGCCACCGTGTTTGAAAAGGTGAAGGTCGCGGGGCACGCGGAGGCGGTGCTGGAATCGTTGGCGTAACCTACCAGATCGCGATTAATTTCCACCACGCGAATCCGGCCGTGGTCCAGATCAACAGATGCGCGACGCTCGCCAGCGCTCCCGCCTGCCACCATTTCTTGAGCGAGACGTAATCTTGCGCGAAGTAGACCGGCGCTGGCGTGGTCCCGTAATGCGTCAGGCAGGCCGAGAGGTTGGCGAGGCAGGCGAAGGTCCACACTGCGAGGCCGATCGGCGCGCCCTTCATCAGCAGCACGGCCAGGAAAGCGGGAAACATCGACAACATGTGCGCCGTGATGCTGGCGAAGGCGTAGTGCGCGTAGAAATAAATCACGATGGTGATGGCGAACAGAGTCGGCCATCCGTAGCCTTCCAGTTGCGCTCCCACGGAGTTGGCGAACGCTTTCGTCACACCAGCGTCGTTCAGCCCCTGGGCCAGGCGATACAAGCCTCCGTACCAGATGAAGATGCCCCACCCGGCTTTCTCACCCCGAATATCTTCCCAGGTGAGCACGCCGGTGAGCAGCAACACCATGCAGCCGAGCAACGCGGTAACAGTAATATCGACGCCCCAGGAGGTGCGCGAGGTCACCCAGAAAAAGCAGACCGTCGCGAACACGCATGTAAGAATCCACTCGGCCGATTTCATGGAACCCATCTTGGCCATCTCGGCCGCCGCGAACTGGCGGGCTTCCGGAGTCTTCTGAATCGTCGGACGAATCACGCGCATGGTCAGCCATGGGACGACCGCCATCGAGAGCAGTCCCGGCACAATCGTCGCGCGAATCCAGCCCGCCGGAGTGACCTCATAGCCCGCCTGGGCGGCCAGATCGCGGGCGATAAAGTTGCTCACCTGGCCGGTGATAAACATGGCGGAGGTTACGCAGACGGCCTGATAGACGGCGGCCATCAGGTACGCCCCCAGGCGCTCGGCGGTTTCGCCCGGATGCGAGCCGTACAGCTCGGCGATGGAGCGCACGATGGGAAGCACGACGCCGGCGCTGCGGGCGCCGTTCGAAGGAATCATGCCGGCCAGCACCATATCGGATGCCGCCAGCGAGTACGCCACGCCCAGCGAAGTCTGTCCGAACGCACGGACGAAGAAAAGCGCGATGCGGCGGGCGAGACCGGTCTGGATGAGCGCGCGCGAGATGAAGAACGCGACCAAAACCAGCCAGACCGATGAGTTCGAGTAGCCGGACAGCGCCTCGGTGATCGTCAGGCCGCCGATCAACGCCGACAGCGTTACCGCCAGCAACACCAGCGCGCCGGCGGGAATCGGTTCGATGATGGAGCCCACGATGGTGGCGGCGAAAATGCCGGTCAGCCTCCACCCTTCCGGCTTCACCGCGGCGGGCTTGGGGATGGCGTACACCACCACCAGATACACGACTACCAGAATCGCGAAGCCACGGAGCATGCGCTTTCGGGCATCGTTTTGATTTACGCCCATGAGCAACAGTCAGGATACGCCATTATCGGGACGTATCAGGAGCCAGCAGACCGCGGCGATCAAATACAGGCCGGACAGCACGTGCAAGGGAAGGCTCCAGTCACCCGTACGGTCGACTAGAAATGCCAGCACCAGCGGGCTGAAGAACGCGCCCACCTGGCCCGACGTGTTCATCACCGAGCTCAGCAGCGCGGTGTTGCGGCCGCCCAGGCCGATGGCCGTCGACCAGCTCGGCGCGAGCGTGAACATGGAAAATGCTCCGCCGACGGCGATCAGCGTTCCGCCGATGCGCGGATTGGACGCAAGTGTTCCGGCCAGCATCGCCGCGGCCGCGAACACATAGGACACGGCCCCGATACCGCGTATTCCGTTACGGACGCCGAAGCGGCGGCACAGCGCGTCGGTGGTGAATCCGCCGGTCACGTCGGCGATCGCGCTCAGCGTGAGCGGAAGCCCGGAGAAGATCGCCAGTTCGGCCGACGACATGCCGCGCGCTTTCGCCAGATACGTCGGCAGCCAGGTGATGAAGAAATAGTATCCGTAGCTGTTCGCGACGTATTGGAGGCAGAGCGGAATCAGACTGGGGATCCGGAAGACTTCCGCCCACGTCCCGCCGCGTTCGTGCGCCGGAGGCAGGCCGCGCGTTTTCTCGATCAGGTCGGCCTCCGCGGCATTCACGGAAGGATGCTCGCGCGGCTCGTCGCGAAACCACGAGTACCAGAGGGCCGCCCAGGCCAAGCCCACGCATCCCAGGGCGACGAATACCATCCGCCAAGGCAGGTACAAAGCAATCAGCGCGACTAATCCGGGGGTCAACCCGCCTGCCAGGTGCGCGCCGGCGAAGAATATTCCTTGGACGCGTCCACGCTCGCGCAGGGGAATCCAGCGCGAAAAGACCCGTGCGGCGTTGGGCCAGGCGCCCGCTTCTCCAACTCCGAATAAGAACCGGACTACCAGCATGACGGCGTAACTGGTAGCGGCGGCCGTGAGCACTGTGAACGCCGACCACCACAGGACGATCCGGGTTAAAATCCTGCGGCCCCCGACCTTGTCGCCCCACCACGCCGTCGGCATTTCAAACAGCGCGTAGGCGGCGGTAAAGGCGCTAAAGACGAAGCTCATCTGGATCGGCGTGATCCGCAGATCCGCCATGATGGAAGGCGCCAGCACGCCCACGCACACCCGATCGAGATACGTGACGCCCGCCAGGGCCACCGCGGCTCCAACCACGCGGTATCGGACGCGGGTCGCGGTCATGAATCCCGAAGCTTCTTAAAAACCTCTTCGATCGATTGAGGAGCCGCGTCCTTGAAATCGCGGAGCATCTCGTAGACCTGCGCGGCGGCCTGGTGGAACTCCGGCGGCATCCCGGCGGCTTCCAGCGTCGAGGAGATTTCAAGCATCTCGGGAGCCCAGCGCCAAGCCTTCGGAGTCGCGCGCAAAATGTGGGCGTCGGTCTTCTCAGGCCCACCTGGACGGGTCCAAGTTTGTCTGAGGTTGTCCAACACACCCAGGCGATCGGCCGCGCCCATCACCGCGATCAGCAGCGCAACCGACCCCTTATTCTGCGCGGCGTAACACATCTTGAGCGCGGAAGCCTTGCCGGCCTCTTTCCCGATGATCTCGACTTCCAGAGGTCCGGCTTGGAAGAGACAGGCGATCGAATCCGCGTGCTCGCCGCTGAGGTACAGCCAGGTCTGGCCTTTGGCCTTCGGAGGCAGCCCGATGATCCCTCCGTCGATGAAACGGACGCCGCCGGACTGCATGCGGGCGGCGATCTCCTGCTTATGCACGGGCGAAATCGCATTGGCGTCGAGATACGTCCCGCGGAAGCCGTGCGCGAGAACCTGATCGGCGAGATCGGCCGCAAACTCCGGCGGACAGACGCTGAGAATCACCGGGCAGGTTTCACAGAGATGGGCTAGTGTGCCCGCGTCGGTGAACCCGGCGCTTTCGGCGCGCGCCCGCGTGCGATGACTGCGTCCTTCGGAGACCCAGAAGACTTCATGGCCGCTGTTTCGTACGGTGGCGGCCACGGCGCTGCCCATCTCGCCGGGATGCAAAATACCAATAGGTGAAAAAAGGGGACAGCCCTCTAACCTGCCGGATTGAGTCGCCATTAACAAGCCGCGGGGCTGTCCCCTTTTTTAATTCTTGGTTCGTTCCTGCTCCGCCTCCGCCTCGGCAGCCGCCTTCGGGCCGGCTTTCTTGGCGTCCTTGATTACCTGCAAGGCGCGCGGGGCATCCGCTTTCGACACCGCGACGGACCAGGGAAGGTTCGGGAAGTTGGTTTCACCACCCATTACCACACGAATTCCCTCCGCTTCGAGTACCGCTCGAATTCCGAGTGCCTCCATCTCGGCTGTGGTACCCGACCCTTCGAACACGATCACCGAATCCAGCGCATGGGAGATTTTCTGCTCTTCTTTCATCACCTGAGCATACCGCTTATCGGGCTCGGTAGAATGAAGATATGGAAAAGTCAGACAGACTCGTATGGTTTCTGACGGGTGCGGCGCTCGGCGCTGCAGTCGCTTTGCTCTACGCTCCGCAATCCGGTCAGGATACGCGGCGTTATATCAGCAAGAAGGCCAAGCACGGAAAAGAAGCCTTCGCCGATGTGAGCCGCGAGGCCATCGACAAAGGCCGCGACCTCTTTGAAAAAGGCCGCAAGATGGCGGACGATGCCGCGGACCTGTTCGAGCGCGGCCGGCGGCTGGTAGAGGGCTAAGCCTGGAGCCTGATCCGCCTGGCCGGCTGAGCGGCGGCCTTTTGGGATTGATGGCCGCGAGTGTCGGCGCCATTGTCGCCAACATTTACTACGCCCAGCCGTTGCTGCCCGATATCGCCCGCACCTTCGGCCTGAGCGCGACCGGGATCGGCGTCTTCGCCATGCTCTATCCGGCCGGCGCCGGGGTGGGGCAATTGCTGTTCGTCCCGCTGGGCGACATCCGCGAACGCCGCGGAATGATCACCGTCATGATCCTGGGCGCGGCCATTGCGCTGGCACTCACGGCCACGGCTCAAAATACTCTGTGGCTGATGGCGGCGGCCCTTCTGGTGGGCATGACGGCGTCCATCAATCACGTCATCATTCCATTCGCCGCGCAATTAGCTCCACCCGCACAGCGTGGGCGCGCGGTGGGAATCGTCATCAGCGGGTTACTCATCGGCGTATTGGTCGCCCGCACGTTCAGCGGATACCTGGGCGCCATGTTCGGCTGGCGCGTAGTGTTCGCGACCGCCAGCGTATTCATGCTGGTGTTGGCGATTCTGCTGCGAACCTCGCTGCCCAAGAGCACGCCGACCGTTACACTGAGCTGGCCGCAACTGCTCGCCTCAGCCGTGCCGCTGTGGCGCGGATTGCCTGTGTTGCGTGAAGCGGTCTTCACCAGCGCCTTGATGTTCGCCGTGTTCAGCGGCTTCTGGACGTCGATGGTGTTCTTCGTCGAAGGACCGCCGTACTATTTCACCAGCCGCGGCGCGGGGCTTTTCAGCCTGATCGGGGCGGCCGGGGCTTTGATCGCTCCTCTTGCAGGCCGCGTCGCCGACCGGAGCGGAGGACGTAGCAGCGTTCTGGCCGGCATGGCAACCATGGCCGTCTCCTTCGTCGTGCTGGGCTTGCTCGGCGCCCAACTGTGGGGATTGATCGCGGGTGTGATTCTGCTCGACCTGGCGATGCAGGTGTGCCACGTGACCAACCAGACGCGCATCTACGCGCTGGTGCCCGAAGCACGCAGCCGCCTGAATATGATTTATATGACGTTGACGTTTACATGCGGCTCGCTGGGCTCGTATATGAGCACGTACTGGTGGCATCGCTCGGGTTGGTGGGGCGTGTGCGCGTTCTCCCTGGCGATATCGGGGATTGCGCTGATCGGCGGCTGGCGTCTGGGAAGGCATGCGCCAGCGATCACGGCGTGATATCTCTATAGCATGCGGTTTCTAATGACGGGAGCTGAAACCCCTCCCATGAGTCTCGTGGCTCCCACGAAGATGCCCGCGAAGATGCGCGGTTTGGCGCGAAATGCCGGGGTGGGCACGGGGCTAGCCGGGCTAAGTCCCATCGAATCATTCTTGCGACCTTTGGCAGCCGGTTTGCATCTAACAAGTGCAGAGAGCGAGAGACGCTTATGAACATGCTGCCGCTAAGTGAGCCTTTCCGGCCTCATCCGAACTTTGACGATGCGATTAATCGAGCCATCTGCCAGTCGGAGATGGAAGGCGGCGTGGGTCTCGATGAGCTTCCTATCGGCGCGGTTCTGGATGTCCAGACCGCGAATAACCTGTATCAGATCGAAAACCGCGGAGACGGTGAAGTTCTGATTTCAGGTCATCCCGAAATCTGCCCGGAACCGGTTCTGGTGAGCTTTCACGGATCAACTTGGGGGACGCCCATGTTGAAGGTCCGATTCATCGGACGCGAGATGCACATGGAATTCCACCATCCTGAAAAAGGGATCGTGCGCACATCGAGAGTACGGGATATCTGGGAACGGAACGCGGCCTCGTCGATCGAAACTACGCTGATGCGGAAAGCGTCCTAAGTCAGCATCGGCATGGCGCTCAGATGCCCGCGTACCAGGAAAAGCCTGCTTCCGGAGCTGCGGAGCCCAGGCCCTTACCGATATTCTTCAGGCTATCGGTCAACATGATGCGGGAGAGGTGTTTCACGTTTTTATAGCCCAGCTGGCGGGGCACTCGCAAACGAACCGGAGCACCATGCTGCACCGGCAGGTCCCCACCGTTCATTCCGTAGGTAAGGAAGGTTTGTGGATGGAACGCCTCGGGCATGTCTATGCTGTCCCACCAGCCGGACTGAAGGGAGTAATAGACCACGTACCTCGCCTGCGGTTTGACTCCGGCAAGATTCAATACATGGGCCAGGGGAACACCGGTCCACTCGGCGATGTAGGACCATCCCTCCTCGCACGCGAGCTGAGTGATGTGGGTGCCGGGAGGGTAGCCTTTTAGTTCGGCGAGAGAGAAGACGGTCGGGCGCGCTACCAATCCGTCAACGGTTAGACGCCAGTCCGCGAAATTTTCCTTTCGGAGCCGCTCGAACGTTTCGTCATTGGGGGGCCCGACAGGGTAATTTGGGTGGGGTACTCTTGTGATCTGGCTGCGGTCAAACTGGCGAGCCGCGGAGCCAAAGGACATCAAGAGCCGCTGGGACGCATAGGTCACAGTTTCGCCCACGCCGTAGATACCCCCATGATCGGGCGGGATGAGTCCGTGCCGGTCGGCGAGGCGTGCGGCGACCGCCAAGCCCGAGGCTCCGGCCGCAGTCCCCAATCCGGCGGTGATGAGTCTGCGACGCGAGAGTTTGCTCATGCTTTCTCCCTTCTGGCGATACTGTATCCCGTAATCATGGCCCGCACATGATTGGTGAAGCCAGTCAGGTAAACCATGGCGACGTGGACGAGAAGAAAGAGTACCAGAGCGGCCGCCACAAAGAAGTGGATCGTGCGCGCGGTTTGTTGCCCGCCCAGCAGACTCACAATCGCCGGGAAAACCGATGTCACCGCAGGGGACATGGCGAGACCCGTCCAAATCATCACGGGGAAGAGAAAGAAAATGACTCCCGCATACGCGAGCCGCTGATGAACGCCGTAGGAGAGAGGCTCTTCCGCGTCCAGGCGCTTCAATGACCTCCACGTAAGATCAGCCTTGGCTGGGAGCAAGTCCTTCCGGAAGTGCTCCGTGAGGAAACCTGAGAGCGCGTAAATCAAGCCGTTCAACACACAGAACCATGCGGAGAGAAAGTGGAGATACCGTCCCCAGCCATTTTGGCCCTTAAATACAAACGGGAGCGGCAAGTCGATCAAAGAGGGAGTATCCACGCTGCCGGTTTCGCCCCAATAGAGGCGCGGGTGGACCAGCAGAATGGCGATTCCACTGACCAGCAGTCCGATGAAGCTGAGGGCATTGATCCAGTGGGTGACGCGGACGATGGCGGAATGCCTCGGAGCATCCGAGCTTCGGATGAACAGACCCGGGACATAGGCAGAGTCCGCCATGGCTCCGTTATCTTAGCTTATCTGCGACCTTTGCCAGGCCCGCATTCGCGCAGACAGCATCCTTATCGCCACCAGGCGCACCGCTAACCGCGACCGCACCGATGGTGACATCGCCCACCTTGATTGGGACGCCACCTTGAGCGTTGATGGTGCCCGGGATCGTCGCGGGTGGAGCCGTGGTACCGGCTGGAAGAGGTTGAGCGGGACCTGAGGGCCGGTTATAGAGCATTGTGGCGGTGGCCTTCATTTTCGCCACCTCCGTTGTTGCCGCTGTCGCGCCGTCGTCACGCAGCATTGCCTTTGTTGCATTGAGGCCGTCGACCACCAGCACGGTGACCTTGTAGCCATCGGCGCGGCACTTGGCCATCGCTTCCTGTGCGATGGTCTGAGCTACGTCAAGCGTGAGTATCTTCGATGTGGGGAGTTGCGCGAAGGCATTCATCGAAAGGGCGGCTGCCGCAGCCGTGAGAAAAGCGATCTTCGTGATTTTCATGTCTCAAGGTCCTCGAAATATGGCGGAGAGACAGGGATTCGAACCCTGGTTAGAGTTTCCCCTAAACACGCTTTCCAAGCGTGCGCCTTCAGCCACTCGGCCATCTCTCCGCGCGAGTTAGCTTTCCCAGTCTAACGCACGGTCTGAGGCAGACGCAGCAGATAGTCGCGGATGCGCAGGTACCACTCGGGATCGGAGGATGGCGGCGCGTCGCAAGAGCCAAAGAGCTTCTGAAGTTCCTCTTTCGGAGCCGTTGCCGCCAGCGCGACGTCCTGCTGCGCGTTACGAAAACGTAAACTCAACATACTGGCGTTGGACGGCGGCACGGCCTCGCCGCGCTTGCAGAGATAGCCTCTCATCCCTTCGGTGGGCAATTTGCCCTCGGGAACTGTCGCGGCCATCACCCGAGCCTCCATCGGGTAGATCACCCAGTCATTGTTCACGTGCAGCTGCGGCTCGACCTTGATCCGCTGGACCGGCGCATCGCGAGCCGTCCAGAGATCCATCCAGAAGACTTGCGTGCTATTGCCGCTGACCGGTTGCTCGACTCGTTCCAGCTTCTCTCCGTTCTCACGATACAGCGTCACTTCCACCGCATTCTCCGGGTTCTGGGCGACGTAGAGCTGATATGGCGTCCCTCGCGGAACGTCCACCACGATCTGAAACGACGAAAACGCGTTCCGGGCGATCGCGGGCGATAGGATCTCGCGCGGCTCCTCTGGCGCCGTTACGCGTCCTGTGGCGTCAATTTTGGCGAACTCAGAGTACACCCGCAGAGGTTGCGCCCATACAGCCACGGCAAAGAGCAAAAACACCGCTGTTTTCACGAACGTATTGTATCCTGAAAGACGTGGACCCCCATCGGCATGAACGCGTCGCCGAAAGCCTCCGGGAAGAGCTGGAAGAGCTGATCGGCTACGAGCTGGCCGACCCTCGCGTGGGCAGCGCCTCCATCACGGAAGTCCTCCTTTCGCCCGATTTTCGCCAGGCGCACATACGCATTTCGCTCCATGGGACGCCTGAGGAGCAGGAGGAAACCCTGGCCGGCATCAATCACGCTAAGCCATTCTTAAAGCGTGAGTTAACGGAAAGACTCCAGCTTTATCGCATGCCCGAACTGCACTTTGAGGCCGACCTTCCGGCGGCTCTGGCGGCCAAAGCGCCCCAAATCCTCAAGAGAATCAAGCGCGGACGGCCTAAGGAAGAAAAAAACCCGATTCCCTGATCCGAGTCGTGCTAACTTGGTGAAAGGAACAGGCCAACGGGTCTAGCCAAGCTATTCTTCCCGGGCGCCACACTTCAAAACGACAGCGCCCACAACCGTTTAGCCGCAACAGCCAAGGGAGTAACTAAAGATCGATGCGCGTGGCCCCAATGACAAGCCGCTTTCTTGACGCATGCCGCCGGCGGCCGACCGACGTTCGGCCGGTCTGGTTCATGCGGCAGGCTGGACGCTATCTGAAGCAGTACCGGGACATCCGCCAGCATCATGGGCTCCTGGAGATTTGCAAGCGCCCCGATCTGGCCGCCCAAGTAACGCTCCAGCCGGTCGAAATCCTGGACGTGGACGCGGCCATCATTTTCGCCGACCTGCTGCTTCCCGTGGAACCGATGGGATTGAAACTGCGCTTCGCCGCAGGCGAAGGGCCCGTGATCGACAATCCCGTGCGGACTTCCAATGACATCGATAGCCTCTCGATTTCGAATACCGACGACCTGGGCTACGTCGGCGAAACGATTCAGCGCGTGGTGACGGCCTTGGCCGGGCGGGTTCCGGTAATTGGATTCGTCGGTGCGCCGTTCACTATGGCGAGCTACATGATCGAGGGCGGGCCGTCGCGGAATTACATCAAGACGAAGATGATGATGTATCACGACGAGACGCTGTGGCGACGCCTGATGGGCAAGCTGGTGGATGTGCTGGGCGCGTTCGCCGTGCTGCAGGTTTCCGCGGGCGCACGCATCATTCAGGTGTTCGATAGCTGGGTGGGCGCGCTGGGCCCGGACGATTACGTGCGCTTTGTGGCGCCGTATTCGCGGGCGCTGCTGGAACGCATTCGGGCAGCCAGCGTTCCGGTGATCCACTTCGGCACCGGCGCGGCGGGTTTCTTTCGCGAATTGCACGCCGCCGGCGGCGACGTGATGGGCGTCGACTGGCGGATCAACATCGATCAAGCCTGGATGGACATCAGCTACCGGTCGGCGGTGCAGGGGAATCTCGATCCGGCCGTGCTGTTCGCCCCGCTTCCCGAGCTGCGGATGCGCGTGCATGAGCTGCTGAAACGGACCGGCTCGCGTCCGGGTCACATTTTCAATCTCGGCCACGGAATTCTGCCGGAAACGCCGGTCGAAAACGTGAAGGCGTGCGTAGAGATCGTGCGCGAATTCAAACTCTAGGGGCCAGGGGCCAGGGGCCAGGTGGCTTTTTTCCAGTAATGCCGGCCAGCGGTCGGGTACTCATCGTCGGCGGCGGGATTGCCGGGCTTTCCGCGGCTTGGGATCTCGCCAACGCGGGCATCGAACACACAATCATCGAAAAGCAGCCGCGACTAGGCGGGGTGATCCAAACCCAGCGGTGGGAAGACTGCCTGCTTGAGTGCGGTCCGGATAGTTTCATCTCGGCCAAGCCCGAGGCGATGACACTGATCCGTGAACTCGGCCTCGCCGAAGACGTCATCGGATCGAAAGATGAAGAGCGCGTCACCTACATCCAAAGGCATGGAAAGCTGGTCCGCCTTCCCGAGGGGACCACGATGTTCGTGCCCACGCGGCCCAGTTCGATGCTGGCGTCGCCATTAGTGGGATGGGGCACGAAGGTTCGCATGGGCCTGGAGTTCTTGCGCGGGCCGAAGACGTATCCGGATCGCAGCGTTTCGGAATTCGTGACGGATCACTTTGGTCGCGAGACTCTGGATTATCTCGCCGAACCGCTGCTTTCGGGCGTCTATGGCGGCGCTCCGGACCAGCTCAGCGCGGCCAGCGTCCTTCCGCGGTTTGTGGAAATCGAGCGGACCAAGGGCAGCCTGGCGCGCGCGCTCATGGCATCCCGCGGCGGCGCGAAGCGGAGTGAGCCGCTGTTCCGAACCTTGAAAAGCGGCCTGGGGTGCCTGGTCGACCGGCTTGCGGCCAAGGCGAACGTGGTGCACGGGGCCGCGGAAGCGATCGAACGTCGCGACAGCGGCTTTCGCGTGCGCGTGAATGGCGACTGGATGGACGCGGATCACGTAGTGGTCGCTTGTCCGGCGTGGGCGGCTGGAGAATTACTGTGCGACGTTGCCGGAGGCAACAAGGACAATGTCGGCAGGCTGGCGTCGCTCTTGCGCATGATCCCCTATACGTCGTCGGCGATCACGCAAATGGTGTTCCGCGCATCCGAGTTCGACGGCCAGCGCGCCGGTACCGGCTTCCTGGTTCCTCGGGCGGAGCGGCGGCGGCTGATGGCATGCACGTTCGTGGGAACCAAGTTCCTACATAGGGTTCCCCCCGACAAAATTACGCTGCGCTGCTTCTTCGGCGGCGCGGGCAACGACGCAGTGCTCAACCAGTCCGATGATTCGCTGATCGCCATCGCGCGCGAGGAACTGCGGACCATCCTCGGTCTGACGGCTGCGCCTATCTACAGCGGCGTCTACCGTTGGCCGCGGTCGATGGCGCAATACATCGTCGGCCACGGCGCGCGGTTGAAGGAGATCGAAGCGCACGCGTCGGCTGTGCCGGGATTGCATTTGGCGGGCAATGCTTATACCGGCATCGGCATCCCGGATTGCATTCGCATGGGGCGGCAAGCGGCCGCGAAAATACTTACTTCTTGATCAAAACTCTGACGGCCGCAGGCTGTATTTCAATGCGCTCGATATTGAAATCCAGATCGAACGGCTCGTTTATCTTGATGTCGGGATAGCGAGGCTGGACGAAGTGCTTGATCAGGAAATCGAGAATGGAGCCGTCGACCGCCACGCCGGAAAGCTCCACGTGGGTGAGGAACACAGTGGCGCGTCCTTTTGCCGATTCGACTCGGATCGAAACTTTCAGGAACCGCTCGCCTTCGATCAGCCGGGCGATCAGGGGATTGACGTTCTTGGCTTTGCTGATTTTCGTCAGGTCAACCAGCGCGTTCCCGTCGGTTGTGCCGGGGCCGAGGTCGACGTGATCATTCCGAATCCCATCGGCAAACGCTTTGACGGCCTTCTCATGGATCCAGGCATTGATTTCGCGAGGGCTGAGCGTGACTACGGCGCCCGGCTTGAGCTTGCGATCGGAAATCGAATCAAGCTTCTTCTGCGCGCTATCGGCGA
>Ga0209517_10005408_pt1 | contig 16275 bp, 17 predicted proteins | sample PeaSoiMetSII2010_FD_187695 | JGI IMG/M metagenome (GOLD analysis project Ga0209517, IMG submission 187695) | Peat soil microbial communities from Weissenstadt, Germany - SII-2010 (SPAdes) (version 2) | ecosystem: Environmental > Terrestrial > Soil > Wetlands > Peat | place: Germany...
GGGCCGCGCGAGCCGCAAGCGCGCGGGAGAGAGTTGGTAGCCGGCGATATATTCATCCGGCGCGAGCGAGGGTTCGTGAATGCGCTCGGTCTGGACGCGCAGAACCATGACCACGTCCGCGCCGTCGAGCGATTCTTCCACGCGATGCGAGACGCGCACGTTGGGGGCGAGCCGTTCGAGCTCGCGCGGCACCCACATGGCAGGTCCGCAGAGCGTGATTTTCACGCCGAACTTGGTGAGCAAATGAATATTCGAGCGAGCCACGCGGCTGTGCAGAATATCGCCGAGAATGGTGACGTTCCAATCTTCGAGCTTTCCCTTGCGATCGCGAATCGTGAGGGCGTCGAGCAAGGCCTGTGTGGGATGCTCGTGGGTGCCATCGCCAGCATTGAGAACGGGAATCTCGAGTCGCTGGGCGACGAATTCAGGGGCGCCGGAAGATGCGTGGCGAATGACGATTCCATCGGGGCGCATGGCCTCGAGCGTGCGAACCGTGTCGATGAGCGATTCGCCCTTCTTCAAGCTCGAGGTTTCCGCCTGCAGCGCCATGGTGTCGGCGCCGAGCCGGGCGGCGGCGGTGGTGAAGCTGATGCGCGTGCGCGTGGAAGACTCGAAAAAGGCGATGGCGACGGTCTTGCCGCGCAGCGTGGCAAGCTTTTTCAACGGATGGCGCTGGAATTCCTGGAAGGGCTTCGCTTGATCGAGAATAAAAGCAATTTGCTCTCTGCTAAGGTTTTCGGTTCCGAGCAAGTGTGACAGGCGCTGAGACACTTTTTCCCTTTAGACGCTGCCTCCGGACCGCCCCCGAACGATGTCAGGGAACCCGGTCCACCAGCACGACGCGTTCGTCACCGTCGATCTCCTGAAGGCGGACTTCCACAATTTCGGTATCGCTGGTCTGAACCGTACGTCCGATGAAAGAAGCCTCGACCGGAAGCTCGCGATGTCCGCGGTCGATCAGGACGCAGAGCTGGATGCGCCGGGGGCGGCCTAAGTCGAAAAGACCGTTCATCGCCGCGCGAATCGTGCGCCCGGTATAGAGAACGTCGTCCACGACGACCAAGTCGCGATTGTCCACGGGAAAGTCAATCTGCGTGGATTGGACGACCGGCTGGTGGCCGATGGTCGAGAGGTCGTCGCGGTAGAGCGTAATATCCAGAGTGCCCACCGGAACTTCGACGTGCGCGAAGCCCCGAATCTGCTTGGCGAGACGTTCGGAAAGAGGAACGCCGCGCCGGCGAACGCCGATCAGAGCCAGGTCTTTCGCCCCGCCGCTCCTTTCGACGATCTCGTGCGCCAATCTGCTGAGCGTCCGGCCAATCTCTTCCGCCGAGAGCAATTGCCTTTTTTCTACGACGCGCATCGCGGGCGTCATCGTAACATAGAGTAGAACTACTTCGCAGCGACGGAATGCCAAGGTGGAAGCAGCGGGCAGGCGCGGAAACCTTGACCCGCGTGCTAGAATCCTTGAAGTGAGTTCGCCCGAGCGGGCAAGCATCCCCCACACAGCCTCGGGGGTTGACCTCCGAGTCAGCATCGGCAGTATCCATCTCAAAAACCCCATCATTGCAGCGAGCGGTACGTTTGGCTATGGGATCGAATTTGCGGAGCTTGTCGATCTCAATCGCCTGGGCGGGATCGTCGTGAAGGGCCTTTCGGCGCAGCCGATGGCCGGATCGCCGGCGCCGCGCATGTGCGAAACGCCGAGCGGGATGATCAATGCTATCGGGCTGCAAAATATCGGCGTACGGGCGTTCGTCGCCGAAAAACTGCCTCAGCTCCGAAGGTTTGACACGGCGGTTATCGCTAATGTATTCGGGCATACAATCGCTGAGTACGTCGAAGTGATTCGTGTCCTGGAAGACACAGATGGGGTTGCGGCGTACGAGCTGAACGTCTCCTGCCCCAACGTGGAACGCGGTGGGATGGAGTACGGTACCAACCCGGAACTGCTGGCTGGAGTAGTTTCGGCGGCTAGGACTGCCTGCAAACGACCTATGTGGGTGAAGCTATCACCGACTATTGGATCTATTGGAGTTATGGCCAATGTGGCGGAAACGGAGGGAGCCGACGCTGTCGTAATTGCGAACACCTATCCGGCATTGTGTATAGATGCCCACACTCGCAGGTCCCGTCTTGGTAGTACGACAGGAGGGTTGTCGGGCGCGGGCATAAAACCTATAACCGTGAGGTTGGTTTACGAGGCTGGTCGGGTAGTAAAGATACCGATCATAGGGCTTGGCGGTATAGAGAGCCCGTCGGATGTGGCCGATTATATGGTCGCAGGTGCCTCGGCGGTTGAGGTTGGCACTGCACACTTCGTGGACCCAAGGGCTTCAGAACGGCTCGTGGGAGGCCTCGAAGCGTGGTGCCGGGACGAAAATTTACTTGAAATCAACAGCTTACGCGGGTCTCTAAAGGCCTGAAGCAGTTGCTTTTGGGACCCTCGAAATGCTAGAATTTATTGATTTCAGGGAGGTTAGTCGAATATGAGAGCTAAGATTTTTGTGGTTCTCGAATCGGTGTTTTTAGGACTGGGCATGCTTATCCTAACTCCGTCAGCCAATCCCACGGCAGCTGGAGCGGCAAGCAGCCCTTCCCCAACGGCACTCGCCCCCCTAACAACCACCCAATCTAAACTAGGCACCCCCAGCCAGCAGAAGCCGCTGGCGACATGGGTGTGCACCACCAGCTGGTACGGCGGTGACTTTGACGGACAGCAGACCGCCAACGGCGAGACCTACGATATGTATGCCGAAACGGCGGCCCACCCGACGCTGCCGCTCGGGTCGGTCGTTCGCGTTGTAAACACGAAAAATCACCGGAGCCAGGTGGTCCGCATCAATGACCGCGGCCCCTATGTGGAAGGCCGCGAACTCGACGTCTCGTACGCGGTAGCGAAGAAGCTTGGATTTGACCAGCGCGGTACGGCAAAGGTCCGCCTGGAACTGCTCGAGGTCCCGTCACGCACCGCCCCGGTACATCTGAACTAATCGTCGCCCTGGATGTTGACCGCCTAGGGCCGGCCTGCGCCCTGGCGCGGCGGCTTCACGGTGCGGCAGGCCTATTCAAGGTTGGGCTCCAACTCTTCACGGCTGAAGGCCCGCGGGCGGTTGAGAGGCTCGCGGGTCTGGGCTTCGATATATTCCTCGATCTGAAATTCCACGACATCCCCAACACAGTTGCCGGTGCCGTTGCCGCCGCGGCGGACTTGCCAAAGGTCCGGATGGTCAATGTACACACTCTCGGCGGAGTGGCGATGATGCGTGCAGCGCGAGAAGCGCTGATCGGCAAGAAAAAGCGGCCAGCGCTGTTGGGCGTGACGATACTGACGAGCATGGATGCGGCTGCACTGCGCGGCGTCGGGATTTCGGGGCCACCCTCCACCCGCGCGGTAGCTCTGGCGCGGCTTGCAAAAGACGCCGGGATGGACGGCGTGGTTGCCTCAGCGCATGAAGCGCGGGCGATTCGACGGGCATGCGGCCCAAAATTCCTGATTGTTGTGCCTGGGGTGCGGCCTGTAAGCGCGGCAGTGAACGACCAGTCGCGCGTGGCCACGCCGGGAGAGGCGATTCGCGCGGGGGCGAACTACCTCGTCGTCGGGCGACCGATCACCGGAGCGGCAAGCCCCCGCGAGGCTGCGCTGGCCGTCGCCCACGAAATCGCAGAAGCCGGGCGAGAGTCGCGACGGGGCACTTCAGGCGCGTGACGCGCCGCTAAGCGGCGAGCGTGCTATACTATGAATGATTCGGACGTGGCGCCCGGGTTTGCTTCGGTTCCAATGACCCGGGGGTGAAAGGTTGGTGCCCTATGTTTGAAAGCCCATGGCATTTGCTGATTCTCGGAGTGGTCATCCTCGTGCTTTTCGGCGGGCGCAAGATCCCCGAAGTGATGAAAGGACTCGGACAGGGAGTCCGCGAATTCAAGGAAGGCATGCGCGGCGATCAGGCGCAGCCCGCGCAAACGAGCCAGCCGGTGAATCCGCCGGTTGCAGCTACACCCGCCTCGGCACCGGTCGAGGAAAAGAAGTAACGCGCCCAAGAACTGCGAGACGCGCAGAGATTGCTTTCAGTACGGCGGCCAGGCGGCCGCCGTTTTTTTTGGCGTTGTCGCTTATTCCGGAGCCGATTCTTTCCACCCGAACTCCCGCAACAGCAGCCAAAGCCGCGCGAGCGGCAATCCCATCACGTTAAAGTAACAACCTTCGATCCGAGTGACATAGCGCCCGCCAATACCCTGTATTCCGTATGCGCCGGCTTTGTCGAAAGGCTCGCCGGTGGCGATGTAAGACTCGATTTCTTCCTCTGAAAGCGGGGCGAACGTGACGCGGGTAATCTCCTCGACGACTCCTTCCATCGCGCCGGGCCGGCGCACGACGGCGAGCCCTGTGTGCACTTCGTGGACGGTTCCGCTGAGGAGGCAAAGCATGCGGCGCGCGTCTTCCGGCGATTCCGGCTTTCCGAGGACTTCGTCAGCGGCAACGACCACGGTGTCCGCTCCGATGAAAAGGTAATCGGCGGACTCGCGTTGTGAGCTTGCTGCCGTGCGAGCCTTTGCTAGCGCCAGGCGGCGGACATAGTCTGCGCGCAGCTCACCGGGGCGGCGGGATTCGTCGAGAATGGGTGCGTGCGTTTCGAAGGCGATCCCTGCGTTGCGCAGAATTTCGGCGCGGCGGGGTGAGGCCGACGCGAGAACCAGTTTCATTTGTGCCTTTCGCTCCTAACGGATCGATGACCGAAAAAACCACAATGCCACCGCAGAGACGCAGAGAACACAGAGAAACCAAGAGAAAAGCCCAGAGGAGAACCTGTACGCTCCGGTTAAGCCGACATCGCCTTGGCAGCTTCGTCCTTGGACCAACCAAAGAGCCGAGCCAATTGTACCGGAGGAGCGGAGGGATGCCACCCGAGATACTTGGAAGCTAGTTTCGCGCGAGCCTGTTCTGGCGCGATGCTTCTCGCAGCTGATATCTGCTTCGGGAACGCGCGCGAGGTCAGCTCGAAGCGGCCGGAGGCCCATGCGCCCGTTTCCTGCTCGGAGCCAAAGTGCACGACCACGAGCAGGCATTGCAGGTCGAGCATGGCGCGTTTGAAGCGAACGTTGCCCGCTTTCGTTTCCATATGGCACAGGTGCCGGAGTTCGAGAGTCGCGAGCGGGCCATGCTCTTCAAGAGCTTCCCAGATCACGCGGGCATCGTCGCGAATGCGGCCGTCGGCATAGAGTCGCGCGTGATCGCCCCGCACGACCGCGGAATCGCGCATGGCCAGAAAATACGGCAATTGCGCGAGCGAAATGAAGGTGCCGCGAGCACGGAAATACTTCGCGTAGTAGGCGCGGCGGCGGCGAGGAAGCTCGTCCTTCCAGCGCCACAGTTTTTCAAAATGCTTGTCGAAGACGACGCCGGCGCTTGGGCTGCGGCGCGTGACGGCGGAATAGAGCGCGGGCAGCGGGACGTTCGTTACGGGGAAGAGCATGCAGAAGCCGGCGGCGTCGATGAACTTTTGGGCTTCGGCGAGCGTGGTGACGCGGCGGGGCCAGCGGAACTCGTTGTCGGACGTGAGTTTCGGTTTCATGCGAGAGAAAAACTTACCACAGAGAACACGGAGAAGGCACAGAGAGCGCAGAGAAGGCAAGGGCGACCCCACCCTTCGCCCGCCCTCGGCGGGCTTAGGGCGAGGAGACCCAGAGGACGCGGAAGAAGAGAAGACGAAGAGAGAGAGCCTGGTCGGATCGTCAGATCACGACGAACTCGCGGTATTCGCCGAAGGCGCGGCGAAGGGCATCCGAAATCTCGCCGACGGTGGCGTAGGCTTCGACGGCCGTGAGAATCGCGGGCATGAGATTTTCGCTGCCACGCGCACGGCGTTCGACTTCTTCGAGAGCGGCGCGGGATTTGGCGGAGTCGCGGCGGGCGCGCAGGGCGTTCAGGCGGGCGACCTGGGTGCGCTCGATTTCGGGGTCCATGCGCAGCGTGGGGATTGACTGCTCTTCTCTGTCCTGCTGGGGCGTTTGGAAGCGGTTGACGCCGACGACGACCTGGTCGCCGCGCTCGACGGCCTGCTGATACTCGTAGGCGGCCTTCTGAATTTCCATCTGCGGGTAGCCCGCTTCGATGGCGCGGAGCATTCCGCCGAGCGCGTCGATTTTCAAGATGTAATCCTGGGCCGCCGCTTCGATTTCGTTGGTCAGCTTCTCGATGGCGTAGGAGCCCGCGACCGGGTCGACGGTATTGGCCACGCCCGTTTCCTGAGCGATGATCTGTTGCGTCCGAAGGGCGAGCAGCGCCGATTGCTCGGTGGGTAGGGCTAGCGCCTCGTCGAGACCGTTGGAGTGAAGCGACTGGCAGCCGCCGAGCACGGCGGCGAGGCTCTGAAGCGCGACGCGCACAAGATTGTTTTCCGGCTGCTGGGCGGTGAGCGACGAGCCAGCCGTCTGCGCGTGGAAGCGCAGCATGAGCGAGCGCGGGTCTTTCGCGCCGAAACGGTCGCGCATGGTGCGGGCCCAGAGGCGCCGCGCGGCGCGGAACTTGGCGATCTGCATCAAGAATTCGTTGTGCGCGTTGAAGAAAAATGAAATCTGCGGGGCGAATTCGTCCACATGCAATCCGGAAGCGACGGCTGCCTCGACGTAGGCAATGGCATTGGCAAGCGTGAAGGCGACTTCCTGTACCTCGGTCGAGCCGGCCTCGCGAATGTGGTAGCCGGAAATCGAAATCGCGTTCCAATTGGGGAGTTCGCGGCGGCACCAGCCAAGAACATCAGTCACAACGCGCATCGCCGGCCGAAGAGGGTAGATGTAAGTCCCGCGCGCGATGTATTCCTTGAGAATGTCGTTCTGTACGGTGCCCGCAAGCCGCGCGAGGCTGGCCCCCTGCTGTTTGGCGACCACGACGTACAGCGCCAGCAGGATTGCCGCGGTGGAATTGATGGTCATCGAAGTCGAGATTTTCCCCAGCGGAATGCCATCGAGGAGCGTTTGCATGTCCTCGAGGGAATCGATGGCCACGCCGACCTTGCCGACCTCTCCCTGCGCGAGAGCATGATCGGAATCCATGCCGATCTGCGTTGGGAGATCGAAAGCGATCGAGAGTCCGGTCTGACCCTGGTCGAGGAGATAGCGATAGCGACGATTGGATTCGGCGGCCGAGCCGAAGCCGGCGTATTGCCGCATGGTCCAAAGGTGTCCGCGGTACATCGTGGGATAGACGCCGCGGGTGAACGGGAACTCGCCGGGATAGCCGAGGTCGCGCTCGGCGTCCCAGCCGGGCAGATCGGCGGCACCGACGACCGTTTCCATGGGCAGACCGGAGGGCGATGCCGCTTTCCTCTGCGAGGGGGCCGCGCGATTCTTGGCGGCGTCCGTCATCGAACGCGCCGCGCGCGGCGAAATGCCGTGAAAGCAAAAGCGACCATCATGAGCACGTAGAGGATGACGAATCCGATGACCCAGCGCGTCGGGCGATGCTTCCATTCCTGCCAGACGATGAACGCGCCGTAGGCGGCGAAAACGAAGAAGAGCGCGCCGGTGGCTTCGTGAAAAAGCTGGCGCGCGATACGCCAAAACACGCGGAGCGTGACCTTGCCGGAACGCCACAGCGCCGGAAGGAGATTGGCGGACATGGGACAATTCTAGGAGTTATCCGGCAAATGGCAAGCGCGGGGAGTCTCGCCGGAGGATCTAGCGAAGCGCGTCGAGAACGGCGAACGCACGGTCTATACTCCTTACATGATCGCCGACGCAGAGTTGCTCGCGGCGTTGCGCCGCTACTGGGGATATGACTCGTTTCGTCCGCTGCAGGAGCGGATCGTGCGAAGCCTGCTCGGGGGCCGCGACACCTGCGTGGTGATGCCCACCGGCGGCGGCAAGTCGCTCTGCTATCAACTGCCGGCCGCGATGCTGCCGGGGAAAACCGTGGTCGTGGTTTCTCCTCTGATCGCGCTGATGCAGGATCAAGCGGCGCAGCTTGCGCAGATGGGGATTGCGGCGGCGCTGCTGAACAGCTCGCTGACGGAATCGCAGAAGTCCGCGGTGATCCGCGAGGCGCGCGAGGGAAAATACCGGCTGCTGTACGTGTCGCCGGAGCGGCTGGCGCGCGAGGACACGCTCGCATGGCTTCAGCAGGTGCCGGTTTCGCTTTTTGCGATCGATGAGGCCCACTGCATATCGGAGTGGGGGCACGAATTCCGGCCCGACTACCGGCAGTTGAGCCGGCTGCGGCTTCATTTTCCGGAGTGCCCGATCGCGGCGTTCACGGCGAGCGCCACGCGGCGAGTGCGCCACGACATCATTGACCAGCTGCAACTGCGCGATCCGGACAAATACATCGCCAGCTTTCACCGGCCGAATTTGCGTTACATCGTGAAGGAGTGCAACGCGCGCACGCAGCAGGACCTGCTCGTAACGGCGCTGCGGAAACATTCCGGCAGCAGCGTGATTGTTTACTCTCCCACCATCGCGCGGGTCGAAGAGACGGTGGAGTTTCTGAAGGAGCGCGGAATCGGGGCGGTGCCTTATCACGGGAAAATGGACGCGGCTACGCGAAGGACGAATCAAGAGCGCTGGATGTCGGACGAAGTGCGCGTGCTGGTGGGGACGGTCGCGTTCGGGTTGGGGATCAACAAGGCGGCGGTGCGCGCGGTGATTCATCTGTCGCTGCCGAAATCGATCGAGCAGTATTACCAGGAAGCGGGGCGCGCGGGGCGCGACGGCGAACCCGCGGACTGCCTGCTGCTTTGGCAGAAGCGGGATACGGCCTTGCTGGTGCATTTCATCAAGGAAATGACCGACGCGGCGGAGCAGCAGCGCGCCTGGCAGCGCTACGACGAAATCCGCGGATTCGTCGCGCCGGGGCGCTGCCGCCATCACCAGATCTACGTGCACTTCGGCGAAAAGCCGAAATGGAAAGCGTGCTCGGCCTGCGATACATGCAGCGGCGAGCCCGCGTGGCTGACCAAGCCCGCCGAGGAGCCACAACCCGAAAAGAGAAAAGGCGGGCGAAAACAACGCGGCCAAAAAAAACAAGTGGGCGCCGATATCAACCCGGATCTGCGCGAGTACCTTCGCGAATGGCGGCGCGCCACGGCGAAGCAGAACGGCATCGCAGCCTTTATCATCATGCACGACACTTCTCTCGATGAACTGTGCCGAAAACGCCCTCGATCGCTTGCCGAGCTTCTGGGCGTGTCCGGTTTCGGAGAACGCAAAACCGAGATGTACGGCGAGCAAATTCTGGACGCTCTGAAAAGCTTCCGCGAAGGAGCGAGCGCCCAAGGTGTGTCATAAGGCGTCCCCTGCGCCGAGGGACAGGTAACCGGGCCGATGGTGCGGGATACGCAGGCCTTGTTTCAGGCTTGCTACCGCCCTAGAATTGGGGTAGGAAGAGTTCCACAGGAGGTAATGCCCCCTTGCAACTCGACGACCGCATGAAGCAGTTGCTGCGAGAGCTGGGACACGCCATCAACGACACCGTTTCGGACTCCGAACGGATCGCCGAGGCCATCTCCGGAGTGCGCGCGGCCGGCTTCGACATCGTGCTGAAGCTCGACGCCACCATCGGACTGGCGCGCCGGACATCGCAAGATGCCAAAATGACCACGCAGGACCGCCGCTTCCTGGAATCGCTGCATATTCGGGTGGATGAAGAAGCGCTCGACGAGGACCACGCGGAAGCCAAGGTCGAAATCACGCCGCAGGATATCAAGTTTCTGAAATCACTGAAGATTTCCATCGATGAAGAACTCTAAGATTCTCGCGTCGTCGCTCGCGCTGGCTGCAATGCTGGCGATGTCGAGCACGCCCGCGCGCGCACAAGCCGCAGAAGTCGCCAAGATTGCCGCGCCGATCGTCGTCAAGATCATCAATGCGGTCACGGAAAAGGGCAGCAAACCGAAGGATTCGAATTGGCTCAAGGCGGAAGTAATCCACGCCGATGCGAATTCGATCATCGTCCGCGAGCAGCAGAACGGGTTGATGATTCACACCTTCAACTTTTCGCCGGAGATGAAGGACAAAATGCAGGCGATTCTTGATCAAGGCGGATTCCAGTACGGCGACAAGATCGGCATCCTCTACATGCCCGGGCAGACGGTGGCGCTGCGAATTCACGGCAAGCCGTCGAAACCGCTCTGATTTTTGCTTTTCCGCGCGACACCTGAAGAACCATGATTCGCCCGCCTGCCGTTGCCGGACGCTTCTATCCATCCGACGCGCAAGAACTCGCTCACCAGATCGGCCAGTATGTTTCCGGAGTGACGAAGAAAGTTCGCGCGCTGGGGTGCGTGGTGCCGCACGCGGGCTACATGTATTCCGGAGGCGTGGCCGGAGCGGTCTATTCGTCGCTCGAGACTCCCACGCGATGCATCCTGCTGGGACCCAGGCACTACCCTCAGGGCCAGCCGATGGCCATCCTCACCGAAGGAAGTTTTGCGACGCCGCTTGGCGAGGCACGGATCGACGAGGCGCTGGCTGGGGAATTGGCGCGCGCATGTCCTCTGCTGCGGGAAGACGCGGTCGCGCACGAGCGCGAACATTCACTCGAAGTACAGCTTCCATTCTTGCAGCAGATCGCCGGAGATTTCCGCTTCGTGCCCGTGGTGCTGGCGACGGACCGCTACGGGGCCATGGAGGAACTGGGCCGAGCGGTTGCACAAGTGGTGAAGGCGCAAAGCGAGCCGGTGCTCGTGATCGCGAGTTCAGATATGAATCACTATGAGAGCGACGCGATCACTCGAGTAAAGGACGGGCGAGCGATTGAGCGCATCCTAGCGCTCGATCCGCGAGGGCTATACGACACGGTGCGCCAGGAGGGGATTACGATGTGCGGCTACGCAGCGACGGTGGCGATGCTCGTCGCCGTGCGAGAGCTGGGCGCGAGGGAAGCGACGCTGGTTCGCTACGCGACTTCCGGCGATGTAACCGGCGAGCGCGACGAGGTGGTCGGCTACGCCGGTGTCGTGATTCGCTAGGCCCGAGAAGCTCTAATTCACGGTAAGTGCGACAGACACGGAACGCTGAATTGAACCACTGGTAGCTGTAATCACCACATTCGTGGTACCCAGCGGAGTGCCAGGGTTGCCGCCTCCACCACCGCCTCCGCCGCCTCCGCCGCCCCCTCCGCCGCACCCGACGCTCGCGAAAACAATCGCGATCACTGCCAAGGCGAACACCCCGCTCCAGCGACGATGCCCTTTCGAGAAACCGATCAGCATCAGGCAGAGCGAGAGAGCGCAGATCATTGCAAGCGTGACTCCGGCGCCCGGCAGACCGATCTGAGCGGGTGGCTTCGTCGGGGTCAACATGCTCGCAGCGGTCGTTTGAAACATGATGACGCTTTGCCCGCTGCCGTTAACCGTCGGGCCCGAGCAAGTCGTCTCGCTCGGAAGATCGGTGCAGGCAAACGTGACCATGCCGTTGAACGTGCCGTCTGAAGTGACTGTGACGGTGACTGTGCCCATGCCGCCGGGGGCGGAAACGGGCGTCGGAGCACCGGCTGAAATGGTGAAATCGCTTCCGTGCGTGGAAGTGGCGGTGTTCCAAACGGCCGGGGTGTTGACGAGATTGGCCACGTTAATCGACCCGAGGCCGGTCGCCAGGTCGTAGCCAGTCCCGGCGCTATATCCAGACAATACGCCGATCAGATCCCCACCTGTGTTAACGACGCAATTTGCAGTACCTTGAGAACAGGGCATTGCGATTGTGCCAACGCTAACATCATTGAAAACGCAGGAGGCGCCGGGCGGGCCGGCGGAATTACAATTTCCGGGGGATGCCAGAGCGAGCGGATAAAGCACCGTGTTGGCGTTGCCTTCCTTCGACTCGTTCTTCTGATCCACGAGGGCCATTATGCCCGCAAAAACCTGTGCGGAGACTGAAGTGCCGCCGACGTTCAGAAAATTCCCGTTGCTGAGGCTGCAAGGACCCGTTATCCCGCTAAAATCTCGATTGCAGACGACGTAAAAGCTCCCGGAGATCGTGCCGTCGCCTGCGAACAGGGAAACGTCCGGGAGATCGCGCGCGTTGTCCGCAGGCGTCAGAGCCACTTGCCACGGCGGCTTTGCGTAGCCACCCGTACAGCTCAATGGGTCGGTGCCGTCAAAAGTCGTGCAGTTGCTCTTGCCTCCCGAACCCGCTGAAACCGAATCAAAAAAGTCATTTAGAATGTTTGGCGTTCCTGGCTGGTTTTGCACTGTCGGGTTGTTACAGGCCGCTTCGGCGCTCGTGAGGAGGAAAAAAGCGACAACAGCCGGATCCGTACAGGAGTCGTTGTATGTCCTTTCCGGGATGTAACTTAAGGCAGACGCCAGAGTCCCCGCGGTGTTGTTCGTATTCCAAAAAGCCAACGGATCGGCGATGTCGTTGAATTCAGTTCCGCCGACTGCGATGTTGAAGGGCGTGGATGCTATGCCGTTCACCGCAAGTCCACAAGATGCGAGCTCCACGACGGCGTTGGAAGAGAATCCGCAGTTCCCCACCGCTGGAGTAGGTGTGTCACAGGCCGCCGCGCCGTTGTCTCCCGAGGAAACAACTACCGTAATGCCCTCTGTAGCCGCCTGTGAAAAAGTTGAGTTCAAAAATCCATTCTCGACAGAGCCGAGAGAAAGCTCGCAGGCACCGAAGCTTTCGCTCAGGATGGAAGGAGTCGGGTTCTCATTGACGATGAACGTGTCCGAGAGATCGCCGCCAAACTGCGTATTTGTGCTTGCCGAAACGACGAGGTTGATGTTCGCGTTCCGGGCTACCGCGCCCGACCATTCAACATCGAGTATCGCTTCGATTTCGTCGCCGTTGAGTCCCGGATTGGAACCATTCACTGTTATGATCGGGTCTTTTGCGGGCAGGCCGAAGATATTCCTGAAATCCCGGTCGTCTTGAATCACGATGTTGCTGTCAGTCACGACCGCGATGGTTTGCCCTGTGCCGTCTATGCCAGCATTCCATAACGGAGTGACGTTGTAGATGATCCCAAAGTCCGCGGGGCCAAGCCCAAAGCAGTCCGTAACGACGGTCAAGCCACAGTCAGAGTTACTCGTAAACGTGACGTAGGAGTGATCCGGACTTGGCCCACCTGAGGTTTGCTTGCGCGCCGATGCGGCCTTGGCTCGGCTTGATGGCTTCGGAAAGAAATTGTGCAGGGTGTTAACGCCCGCAACTACGGGGGTGAGTGCGATCGGGATGGACGGATCGCTCGTATTTGCCCAATGCTCCTCGCCGCTGACTACAAATTTATGAATCTCCGTGTGAAATGTTTCCTCCACCTGGGCGACGTTACCGGAGAATTCGATCACGCTGCGGCCGTCTGAAGGCTTGCTGACCTGAAAACCGTGCGATTCCAGCCACGAAGTGATGGTCTGAATATCCTGGTCAGCGGGGCCGAACTGGCGACCGAATTCAGCGGGCGTCAGCCACTTGTGATAGTTGGGCGAGGACTTGTCCTGCTGTTCGGCCATCAGCTTTTCGAGGGCAGCTTCCTGCGCGGGGCTGCGCTTGAGGACAAGCTGCATGCGCTCCGTCGGAAGGTCAGCCGGCGCGGCGCCGCGATCGAATTCCGCGCGTGCGAGCGGATGCGTGTTGCCGCGCAACACCGTCCGCTGGGAATCATTCACTTCCTGGGTGATGCGCGGCTGGACGTTGCTCGTCTGCGCGGAGGCGCCGGCGGGCAATAGCGACAGACATGCGAGGACGAACAACAGCGTGACCGGAAACTTGAATTTAAGTGGCATAGTCATTATTCCCATCCGATGCTGAGAAAGTTCCGGAAGACCGGGTGAGCGCCGCGCGAGGAAACAGCAAAACCGGCAGCAACGAATCGATCGAGCCTGACGCCGCGCATCGCTCAAATATCTTCCAGGGCCGAATCCGCATATTTCGGATAGCTGAGATGCTAGCAGGTGCCGCAGGGGATGGATGGGGTGATGGCGAAAGTTGCAACATGCGTCACCCCGCGCTCAGGGCGTGGCGCGGATGCGGCCGGCGAGCTTGCGGGCGCGCTCGCGGGCTATGTCAATGAAATGCTGATCCGCGGCCAGGCGATCGAGCAACGGCAGGAATTGCCCGGGTTCGGGAAGCAGCTTGTGGTCGAAATCCTTTTCGATTTGCAGGATCAAATCGTTGACGCCGAGCGGGTCGTAATGCATGGTGCGGTCCAGATCCGAAAGATCGGTCTGCTGGCGCGCGAGGCCCTCGAAGATGTCGAGGAGCTGGGCGGCCACGCTGTTGAGCGTGTAGTTGAAGGTGACACGGTGCGTTTCGGCGCCCCGCTCATAACCAAACGTCTTTTCGCCGAGGTTCGCGATCCGCCGGTGTATTTCGAGATCCACGCCATCGAAGTTATGAAGCTTCGACGCGAGATCAAATATCGTTTGCACCAGAACCGCGTCGATCTGCATGGCTCGGGGGTGCGACTCGTCGTCAAGCTGGCGGATGTCGGACGTGCCGGAGCCGGAGTCGCTCACCTTGATTTCTACGTATTCCGGATAGCTTGATTTGAATACCTTTCGAAAAGTAATCGTCGCGCCAGCCGCGGAAACACCGGCATCGGCGAGTGGCGCGGCTCCCAGGCCCATCAAGATGGAGAGGGAGAACGCCAGAGCCAGGAGCCACCGATGGCGCGCCGAGGGATTCATCGTCCGCGAGGAAGGGAGATGCGCGAGGCGCTGGAATTACCGCCCACCGCCATGGAAACGCGCCGGCGTGCGACGGAAGCCGCGAGGCGGTCCCGCGCTCGAGAGGCCTGCGCGTGGCAAAGCGCCACGGCCAGGGCGTCAGCCGCGTCCGCAGGCTCGGGGCACATAGGAAGGTGTAAAAGAGATCGCACCATCTGCTGAATCTGCTGCTTGGAGGCGCCGCCGAATCCGGCGACGCTGGCCTTCACTTCGCGCGGTGAGTAGCTGTGCGCCGGGATTTGCGCCTGTGCCGCGGCCAGCAGGACCACGCCGCGCATTTCCGCGAGCTTGAGGGCCGTGCCGATATTCAGCGCCGTGAACACGGATTCGACGGCCACGGCGTCCGGGGCGAACTGCTCGACAAGCCCGGAGATCAAGAAGTGAATTTCGCGCAGGCGGACGGCAAACGTCGCGCGCGCCGGAAGCTTCAACGCCCCGAAGCGCATGAGGCGCGCGCGGTTGCCATCGATTTCGATGACGCCATAGCCGGTCGCGCCCGCAACCGCGGGATCGACACCCAGCACGCGCAGTTTGCGTCCCTTGGTGACCGTAGGAGCCGTATAAGCAGACATGGCGACAGGCACAAGTGTACGTGCGGGCCGGAACCAGAGGGAAGTGTTTTCTCGACGCGGGGCGGCGCGATGGAAACTATCCCGCCATGGCCGCCTGGATTTCCTTCTCATCGATATCGAAGTTCGCATAGACGTGCTGCACATCGTCGTGATCTTCCAGCGTTTCGATCATCCGCAGCATCTGCTGGGCCTGCACCCCGGTCAGCTTGACGTGGTTCTGCGGGACCCAAGCCACTTCCGCGGAAGAGGGAGTAATCCCGGCGGCGGTGAGAGCTTCGCGCACCTTTTCCATCGCCTCAGGAGGGGTGGTGACTTCCCAGAACGAACCGTCGTCGCGAAGGTCTTCGGCGCCGGCATCGAGCACGATGCTCAGGATCTTGTCCTCGTCGGCCTGCTCCTTGGGGACCACGATGTCGCCTTTGCGGTGGAACATCCATCCCACCGCTCCGGTTTCGGCCATGTTGCCGCCGTTTTTCGAAAACATGTGCCGAATTTCGCTGACGATGCGATTGCGATTGTTGGTAACCACTTGAACCAGGACGCCGACGCCGCCGGGGCCGTAGCCTTCAAAGGTGACCTCGTCGAGGGTCTCGCCTTCGAGTGTGCCGGCGCCGCGCTGGATGGCACGTTCGATGTTGTCGTTGGGCATATTCTCGGCCTTGGCGGTCAGAATAGCCGTGCGCAGGCGCGGATTCGTGACCGGATCAGCTCCGCCCGTGCGGGTAGCGATGGTCAATTCCCGGATGACCTTGGTGAAAATCTTGCCGCGGCGAGCGTCCGTGGCCGCCTTCTTGTGCTTGATTGTGGCCCATTTCGAGTGTCCAGACATGGATGAACCTTCTACAGGGAGTATGGCAGGAGCGGCATTCCAGCTCTTGCCGCGACAGTGTAGCAGCAGGGCCAAGAACAGGCAAGCGAGTGTACTCGTCCAGTAGATTAGTGACACTTTGCCTTTCTGAGATTCAGTTTTCACCGAGTGACGAATTCCAGTGGGGTGAGGTAGTTGAGAGACTGGTGAGGCCTCACGCAGTTGTAGGTTGTCT
>Ga0209517_10005410_pt1 | contig 16270 bp, 12 predicted proteins | sample PeaSoiMetSII2010_FD_187695 | JGI IMG/M metagenome (GOLD analysis project Ga0209517, IMG submission 187695) | Peat soil microbial communities from Weissenstadt, Germany - SII-2010 (SPAdes) (version 2) | ecosystem: Environmental > Terrestrial > Soil > Wetlands > Peat | place: Germany...
CCTGAAGGCGTCAGGCGCCTTCGCGCGAGCGGACATCGTGTCGCATACGCTGTCGAAAACCGCCGTGGCTTCCGTCTTGGACCGGGCGGTGTTCGCCGCGCGCGATGCCCTGGCCGCAAAACAGAGTGCGCAGGGTTACTGGTTGTTCGAGTTGGAGGCGGACTGCACGATTCCTGCCGAGTACATCATGATGATGCACTTCTTGGACGAGATCGACGCTCCGCTGGAGAACAAGCTTGCTGCGTATTTGCGCAGTCATCAGGCCGTTCACGGCGGATGGCCCTTGTACCACGGTGGCGACTTCAACATGAGCTGCACGGTCAAGGCCTACTACGCGCTGAAACTGGCCGGAGATGATCCGCAGGCGCCGCACATGGCCCGCGCCCGCGCGGCGATACTCGAACGCGGCGGCGCCGCTCGATCCAATGTGTTCACGCGTATCGCGCTGGCGCTCTTCGGGCAGCTGCCTTGGCGAGGAGTGCCCTTCATTCCTGTCGAAATCATGCTGCTGCCGAAATGGTTTCCGTTCCATATCGACAAAGTGGCGTATTGGTCGCGCACCGTGATGGTGCCGCTATTCATATTGTGCACTCGCAAGCCCGTGGCCAAGAACCCGCGGCGCGTCTCCGTGCGCGAGCTGTTCACGACACCGCCGGAAGCTGAGCGGCATTACTTCCGCGATGCCGTGAAACAAGGCGGAATGCTCGCGCGGGTGTTTTTGATTGCGGACCGGCTCGGTCGGATGATCGATCCCTTCATACCGCGCAGCATGCGCGAGCGTGCCACGCGCCGCGCGGAAGAGTGGATGCTCGAGCGACTGAACGGCGAGGATGGTCTCGGCGCCATTTTCCCGGCCATGGTGAATGCCTTGGAGGCGATGACCATACTCGGGTATGCGAACGACGATCCTCGACGAGCGACCGCCAAGCGCGCATTGCAGAAATTATTGGTGGTCGGTCCTTCCAGTGCTTATTGCCAACCCTGTGTGTCGCCCGTGTGGGATACCGCGTTGGCGACTCTGGCCATGCAGGAGGCCGGCGACCCGGCGGCGGTGGGTGCGGCAACGCGGGCGCTGGACTGGCTGCAAACCGAGCAAGTGCTCGATGAGCCCGGCGACTGGCAAGTCAATCGCCCCGGAGTTGCGGGAGGCGGTTGGGCCTTTCAATTCGCGAACAGTCACTACCCCGATCTGGATGACACGGCAGTTGTCGCGTGGGCCATGCATCAAGCGCACAACTCGGACGAATACACCGAAAGCGTGCGCCGAGCGCTGGATTGGCTGGTGGGAATGCAAAGCGCTAACGGCGGCTTTGCGGCATTCGACGCGGACAATACCTATTATTCGCTCAACCGGATTCCGTTCGCCGATCACGGCGCGCTGCTGGATCCGCCGACGAGCGACGTCACGGCGCGCGTCGTGACGGTGCTGGCCAGAGTCGCCCGTCCACAGGACAAAGCGGCGCTGACCCGCGCGATCGCCTATTTGCGCGCCGAACAAGAGAGCGATGGCGCCTGGTTCGGTCGCTGGGGCACCAACTATATCTACGGCACGTGGTCGGCGTTGACGGCGCTGGCTCAAGTCGGCCTCGGCGGGCAGGATCCGGCTGTGCGCAAGGCTGTCGATTGGCTCAAGGGCCGTCAGAACGCCGACGGCGGGTGGGGTGAGAGCAACGACAGCTATGCGCGCACCTCTTCCAAGGCCGCCAGTACACCCTATCAAACGGCATGGGCGTTGCTCGCGTTGCTCGCGGCGGGAGAGGTGGGCTCGGATGCGGTGCGTTCCGGCATCGATCATTTACTGCGGACTCAAGGGCCGGATGGTCTATGGAGCGATCCGAGCTTCACGGCGCCCGGCTTCCCGCGCGTCTTCTATTTGAAATATCACGGCTATAGCGGCTATTTTCCGCTGTGGGCGCTGGCAGCCTTCCGCACGCTCATTCGCCGCGGAACCACGCATTGAGTGCGGCGGGTGTCGTCGCTGCGCTCAGCGTAGAGGCGCGCACCTTAGGACCGCCGATCCGACGCGGCGATGGCCTATTCGCGATGAATGACGGCACCTTGGTGGCCGTGAGTGGGATGGGATGTACCGCCGCCGCCGCCGCCGCCGCCGCGCTCGTCGACGCCGGCGCGGTCGCCCTGGTCAGTTGGGGAATGGCTGGAGGCCTTGATCCCGCGTTGCAGGCCGGAACGATTTGCTTGCCGAGGGTCGTTGTTTCTCGGGACGGCGCAACCTTCACCACCGACCCTCATTGGCGCGAGCTATTCACCGCGGCCATCGCCGCCCGGCGCACCGTGGTGAGCGGCAATCTGCTCACGAGCGATTTGGCCATCGACGACATCGCCGGCAAGGCGGCAGCTTTTCGGGAAACGGGCGCCGTGGCCGTGGACATGGAAAGTCTGGCGGTTGCCTCGATCGCGGCAGCGCATAAGCTGCCGTTCATCGCGGTACGCGTGATCGTGGACACGGCCGGCGACGCGCTCCCCGCAGCGGTGATGGCGGCCACCCGCTTTGGGAGGGTGCGGATCTCTCGGCTCATCCTCGGCGTTCTGCGCCGCCCAAGCGATATTGGACCGCTGCTCCGGCTTGCACGGCGGTATCGAACGGCGAGGCAGGCGCTGGCCGCCATCGCCCGCACCGGCGCTCTGGCACCGCTCGCGTTCGCGGTATCCTCACCCACTCGAATCGCATGAGAGCATTGGTGACCGGGGCCTCCGGTTTCGTCGGTGCGGCAGTCGCAAGAGCGTTGGTGAGCGCCGATTGGCAGGTTCGCGTGCTGGTTCGCGCGGCCTCTGATCGCACCAATTTGCAGAACCTTCCACTCGAGGTCGCCGTCGGTGACTTGACCGTCGCGGCGTCTCTACAACAGGCGTTGGCCAAGTGCGACGCCCTGTTCCACGTTGCCGCCGACTATCGACTGGGAGCCCGGGATCCCTCGCAGCTCTATCAGACCAACGTGGAAGGAACCCGCAATTTGTTGACCGCTGCCGCCGACGCGGGGGTCAAGAAGATCGTCTACACCAGCAGCGTGGCGACCATCGGTCTACCGGCGGACGGATCGCCGGGCGACGAACAGACGCCGGTGTCGCTCGCGGCAATGATCGGCCATTACAAACGCTCCAAATTTCTCGCAGAGCAACTCGTACTCGACGCAGCGTCGGCCGGGACGCCGGCCGTCGTCGTCAATCCATCGACGCCGGTGGGCCCGGGGGACGTGAAGCCCACGCCGACCGGTCAATTGGTTCGCGATGCCGCGGCCGGCCGCATGCCGGCGTATGTCGACACCGGGCTAAATATCGTGCACGTCGATGACGTGGCGGCGGGCCATCTAATGGCTTTTCATCATGGCCGGATCGGGGAACGCTATATTCTGGGCGGCGAGGATATGACGCTGCAGCAAATACTCGGCGCAATCGCCCAACTCGTCGGCCGCCCACCACCGCGTGTCCGCTTGCCGTACGCAGCCGTCCTGCCGATCGCGTACCTCGCGGAGGCCGTAGGCTTGCTCACGGGCCGCAGCGGCAGGGTCACGCTGGAAGGGGTGCGGATGTCGCGTAAGCGCATGTTCTTTTCGAGCGCAAAGGCGGCACGCGAGCTTGGATACCACTGGCGACCGCCGGCCGCGGCGTTCGCCGACGCTGTGGGTTGGTTCCGCGACCACGGCTACATCCCGCGCTAGGGCCGCCGCCACAGTGCTGGCGCTGGCGTTTTGCGAGCAGCTATCATTATTGTTTGAGCATCAAGGGCGCAGAATGAGAGGAGCGAATGAGGGTTTGTCACCGTGGATGATCTTGGATGCCGTCTCATGAATTCGCTGGATCTGGCAGCCGATTCGGATTCGCTCATTCTGGTGGATGACAGCGACCAGGATGTCGGACATCTCAGTAAGGCGCGCTGCCACGAGGGAAAGGGCATTCTGCACCGAGCTTTTTCCTTGTTGATCTTCAACGACGCCGGGGAGTTGCTCATCCAGCAGCGGTCGCCCCGCAAACGGCTTTGGCCGTTGTATTGGTCCAATAGTTGCTGCAGCCATCCGCGCAGCGGCGAGAGCATGGAGGCCGCCACACGGCGCCGGCTGTTCGAAGAACTGGGGATGGTATGCCCGTTGAAGTTCCTGTTCAAATTCCAATATCAGGCGCAATTCGACGACACCGGGTCCGAGCACGAGCTGTGCTCGGTGTTCATCGGGCGTTGCTCTGATCCCGTTGAAATCAATCCTAACGAAATTTTGGCCTGGCGATGGGTCAGTCCGAAAGCGCTCCATGAGCAATTGGCTGCACCGGGGACTGTCAAGTTCACACCATGGTTTACCATGGAATGGGCTCGGATTTGGCACGATCACCGGGAAGAAGTGCTCGCCCTGCGATGCTGAGGCCGCCCCGCACTCTTAAATTAGGTTCCTCGGCGCCTGCGTCGCGGTAAGATACAGTATGGCTATACCATTATTGCAGATGTACCGGGTTGCCCGTTATCTCGCCGGCCGCAAGCTGCGCGGCGACAAGCGCTATCCTCTGGTTCTCATGTTGGAACCCCTCTTCATGTGCAATCTTGCCTGCTCGGGATGCGGCAAGATCGATTACCCGAAGGAAATTCTGCAGAAGAGGGTGAGCGTCGATGACGCATTGCGAGCGGTTGACGAATGCGGTGCACCCATCGTCTCCATCCCGGGCGGCGAGCCGTTGATCCATAAGGAGATGCCGCAGATCGTGGCCGGGATCGTCGCACGCAAGAAATTCGTATATCTGTGCACCAACGCCATTCTCCTGTCCAAGCATATCGACGAGTATGTGCCGTCGCCTTACTTGACCTTTTCCATCCATCTGGACGGCAATCGGGAACGGCACGACGAGTCGGTCTGCCAGGAAGGCGTGTTCGACAAAGCGATTGCCGCGATCGAGCTGGCTAGGGCCAAGGGCTTTCGTGTCACCGTGAATTGCACGTTGTTCAGCGGTGAAGATCCGGAAGATGTCGCCCATTTCTTCGATACTGCAATGCAGCTCGGGATCGAAGGGATCACCGTGTCCCCAGGATACAGCTACCATCATGCACCCCGGCAGGACGTGTTCCTCGGGCGTACCGCCAGCAAACAGTTGTTTCGGGGTATTTTTAGCCGCCGCCGGAATCGGCCCACGGGCAAGTCCTGGTCGTTCAACCACTCGGGATTGTTCCTGGACTTTCTCGCCGGCAATCAAACTTACCAGTGTACGCCTTGGAGTAATCCGACCTACAACGTGTTCGGGTGGCAGCGTCCGTGCTATTTATTATCTGATGAAGGGTATGCGGACAGCTACAAGTCGTTGATCGAGGACACCGAGTGGGATAAGTACGGCGTCGGCAAGAATCCGCGCTGCGACAATTGCATGGCGCATTGCGGATTCGAGGGCACGGCGGTCAACGACGCCTTCAGCCACCCCATCAAGGCTCTCATGGCGTCGCTTCGTGGACCGCGCGTTTCAGGTCCCATGGCGCCAGATCTTCCGATTCGGTACAGCGAGTCGGCGCGCCCCACGACCATCACCGCCATTCCATTGGCTCAGGTGAAACGCACGCGCCGCGAGACGGAAGACAGCGCAGCGGAACCGCGCTGAGAGCGCCTGTTCGGATGGGAGACAACGTAGCCGATCAGCTAGCCGCGGGGGATGGCGCATCTGCGGTTCCAGACGCCTTTGGCGTCCAGCTCGAGGCCTGGCGCGCGCGGATGGAGGACGCCCTGGCGGCGCGTCTGCCGCCGGCGACCGCAGTGCCAGCCCGGCTGCACGAGGCGATGCGCTACAGCGTCTTGGGCGGCGGAAAGCGCATACGTCCGGCTCTGTTGTTTGCGACTGCGCGAACCTTGGGTTTGACGGAGGACGAGGTCGAAGCGGCCGCGTGTGCGATCGAACTCATCCATGTTTACTCATTGGTGCATGACGATCTGCCTGCGATGGACGATGACGACCTGCGGCGGGGCCGGCCAACCTGCCACAAAGCCTTCGACGAGGCGACGGCCATCCTGGTCGGAGACGCGCTGCAACCGCTGGCATTTCAACTGCTTGCGCGAGACGCGGCGCTGCCGGCCTCGCCGGCGATCCGGCTGCGACTGGTCGATATGTTGAGCGAGGCCAGCGGTACGTTCGGCATGGCGGGAGGGCAGGCGATCGATCTGGCGGTCCAAGGTCAGCAACCGGACATCGAACAGGTCGAGGACCTGCATGCGCGCAAGACCGGCGCGGTCATTCGTGCCAGCGTGCTCATGGCTGCCGAATGCATTCCGCAGCTGGACGCCCAGCTCTATGCTGCACTCAACCATTTTGCGACTGCAATCGGCTTGGCATTTCAGATTCAGGACGATCTGCTCGACGTCTTGGGTGACGTGTCGACGCTGGGCAAGGCCACCGGTGCGGACCGCGAGCGCGACAAGCCCACGCATCCTGCGATCATCGGCATTGAGGCTTCGCAGGAGCGTGTAAACTTGCTGCACCGTGAGGCGCTGGATGCGCTCGAGCCTTTCGGAGGGCGCGCAGCGCCGCTGCGTTCGCTGGCTAACTGGTTGCTTTCGCGGCGCTATTGAGTTGCATCAAGCGGAGCTGACAATTGCGTGGCTGGATAGGGACTTCGCTTTGGCTACTCCTCGCGGAAGTCTTCCCGACAGCCATCCAAGCCGCGGAGCTTGCGCCATTCGACCGGCCACTCGAGGTGCAGCTGCTGAGCGCGACGGCGCCGAATATTTTGGCCGACAATGTGACGAGTGGAGCGCTTGACTCGTATTTCGAGCCGTTGCACGACAATAGGACGAGCGGACCCGGCATTTTTTGGCTGAAAGTCGCAGCGCCAAGCGCAAGCTCCTCAGCAGCCACGGGCTTGCCGGTACTCGTCATGCATGCTGCGCACCAAACGCGAGTCGACGTCTTCGCAGCGGGCGCACCGGTGCCTCTCGCGACCATGCTTGCGGCATACCGCGGCCTTCAGGACCGCGTCTTCGTCTTGCCGTCCGGCCAGCAGGGCGGCCAAGCGGTTTACGTGCGAATCGAAACGAGCGGCATCGAATCCCGCGGTGTGAGGCTGTCCGCGGCAACGCTTGGCGCCACGCTCGAGCGCGGGACCGTGCACGCGCGAATGATCGCCTTGGCCGTTGGCGGGTTGCTGTCGATGGCTGTCGCGGCGTTGCTGATCTGGTTCGTCATGGCCGACAAGCTGTTCATTCTGTACGCGACGTTTTTTTTCCTGCAAGGGCTCTATATCGCGTTTTTGTCCGGTCAGGGCTTCGACTGGCCGCTGCTCGCCTACGCGCGCCCGTTGACCTCGTTCGCGTGGAACGTGCCGGTCAGTTTGAGCGGCGCGGTGGGATGCTTGTTCGCACGCGAGATCTCGGATCTTAAGGACTTCTCTCCGCGCATCTACGGCGTCTTCGGCTGGTTTGCCCTGGCTTTCGTGGCGCTCACTGTCGCTAACGTCGCCAAGCTGTTCGGTTTCGTATCCCTGGTGAGCGCGATCGGCAACATCATTTTCTTCGTGGTTTCGGTGTTCACCCTCGTGGTCGCGTTCGTGAGCTGGCGTCGGGGCAACCGCGCCGCCGGCTTCTTCCTGATCGCATGGGGCGTGCTCAACGGCTTCACGATCACCGCTGCGGTGCGTTTCTTGGTCACACAGTCCGACGAGAACGAGGCGCTTCTCTATTACGGTCTGCCCTTATCAATGGTGGCTGCGGCGGTGCTGATTGCCCTGGGGGTGGCCGATCGCCTGCGGCGACAACGGGCGGCTCTGACGGACGCAGAACGACGCGCCCAAACCGATCCGCTCACCGGGGTGCTGAATCGCCGTTCGTTGATCGAGCGGCTCGATGCCGCGTGCTTGCGGGCTCGAGCGCGTGGGCTGCCGATAGCCGTCCTTTTCATCGATCTCGACCATTTCAAGCTCATCAATGATTCTTTCGGCCATCAGGCGGGAGATGCTTGCCTGCGGGCGATCATTGGACCCATTCACTCGGAGCTGCGTCAGTCCGACGTCATCGGTCGCTTTGGCGGAGAAGAATTCGTCGTGCTGCTGAGCGGCGCCGATGCGGCGTCGGCGCGTCCCATTGCAGAGCGCATTCTCGAGCGGGTTGCCACCGTTCGCGTCGAGGGTTTCGGCCAACCCATCAGCCTCACCTGCAGCATCGGAGTTGCGGCCAGCGATACCCTCGGCGTCTGGGGCGAGCAGCTCATTAATCGCGCGGACACCGCCGTCTATGCGGCCAAGCGCGCAGGTCGGAACCAGGTGCAAATGGCGGAACCGCCCGCTGCTTAAGCTTTACCCCTGTGCCTTTCGTTCCTACAGACGTACCATGGTGGACATGATGAGATACCGACCCTGAAGGCGCGGCGGCGCCTTTAGGAGGCGGTAAACGGCCGGACAGGATCACCAAATGTGATGTTTGGCGTCGCTGCTGTCTGCGGATGGCAACGCTTTGACACCCATGCACATTTGACAGAATCTGGTTTCAAGGAGGGAAGGATGCTCCGCCATGCCATCAGTCACGCGAGACTCATGCGCGAATCTACTGATCGCGTTCAGTCGGCTTTAAGCAGCCCCGACAACAACGAACAATTGGTCGCGCGCCGTATTCTCGAGAATCCGGCCATTTGGTCGCAGTGGGAATATGAACATTCGGGTTTGATGCGGCAGCTCGCCAATTGCGGTGTGCGGCGCGTGCAGATTGCGGCGTTGAAACATGCGAGCTTTCGGCTGCTCCATGGAAAGGCCCTATTCCAATATCTTCGCGGCAGCGAGGTGCGGGGGCACCAACGCACCCAGGTCATGGCGCATTTTCGCCCCGGGCGCAGGTATGAGAATGCGGTGGTCACCGAGCACAACGTCTACTTGAGAAAGGCGTGCAGCTATATTTGCACGAGCCATGTCGGGAGCGATGTCATCGAAGACCCCGCGTTTCTCGATCCGATGCAGCGGTATGAAGAGCTGTACGCAGAATATTTTTCGTTGTATTGCACCACCTTGGTCGAATCCCCCAACAGCTCGGCATCCGAAGTGGCTCTGTTGCCGCTGCTCAAGAAACAACTCAATGAGTACCGTTGGGCGATACTGGACCCGCGCCGCGCTCAACCGTTCTTGCGGCGAGAGGCGGAGCTGCGTGCGCCAACGGGCGACACGATTCGGATGCCGGCTCTGGGATCGCGGTCGGCGAGCCGCGGCTAGCCGAGACGGCCTTATAGATTCACGGTTGAATCCGCCCTTGCAGTTGATCCGAATAACCACTAAATGCAATCAATAAGCCCGTCCGTTCTCCAACGGATTGCAAGCGGCGAGCCCGCCGCCGTGCGCGAATGCATTGACGAATACGGTGCGCTCGTCTGGAGTTTGGCGCGTCGGTTGTCGCGCACGCCTTCCGACGCTGAGGATGCGACCCAGGAAATTTTTCTGGATATTTGGCGCAGTGCCGGCCGGTTCGATGCGACGCAGGGATCCGATAAAGTGTTCATCGCGATGATTGCGCGCCGTCGCTTGATCGACCGCTTGCGCAAGACGACGAGTGAACCGGCGATGGAGCCCGTTGAGGTGCTTGAGTCCGTCGCCTGGTCGGATCCCGGCACCGGGTCGGAAACATCGCTCGAGGCCGCACAAGCGGCGCGCGCGCTGCAGGAGCTACGCCCTGAGCAGCGGCAGGTATTGGAACTCGGGCTGTTACACGGTTTGAGTCAGTCCGAAATTGCTGCACGATTGGGAATGCCGTTGGGTACGGTGAAATCCTTTATGCGGCGCGGCCTCATCAAAGTGCGCGAATTTTTGAACCTAGACGCCAAGAGCGTCTCTGAGAGGGTTTGATGTCTGAAACGGGTTCGCAAGATCAGCCCGACGACGCCATGGTGGACTTGCTCGTCAAGCAAGTCACCGAGGGCTTGTCGCCGGCTGAGCAGCGCGCGCTCGATGTCTTGGACAGCGCGCTTGCGAGTGAGCATCTGCGTGAATTTGAGCGAGCCGCCGCTGCGATCACCCTGGCAGCGCCGGTTCAAGCGCTGCCGCCGTCGTTGCGAGCACGGCTCGAAGAGCAGGCGCAAATCCACGCCGCTTCCGCGACGCACGTCCGATCCTTGCGGCCGACCGGCACCGCGGCAGCTAAGGCGCGTCGGGTTTCGCGAAGCGGTGCCGCCGGCTGGTTCGCGGCGGCCGCATGTCTGTTGTTAGCGCTCTTCGGTTGGTTCCGTTCTCCGCCCTCGAGCGTGGCGCCCACGGCAGACATCCATGTGACCGTGCCGCCGGCAACCATGCCGCCGGTGCCCGCCCCGAAAGAGCCGCCAACCGCGGCGGAAGAGCGGGCGACGCTGCTGGCGAAGACAGAGTCACGCAAGATTACCCTGGGTGCAACCAAGGACCCGGCCGCCGCCGGTGTCACCGGCGATGTGGTGTGGGATCCGGCGACGCAAAAGGGCTTTCTGCACTTCGTGGGTTTGGCTCCCAACGACCCGCAGGTCCATCAGTATCAGTTGTGGATCTTCGACGGCGGGCGCGACAAGCGCTATCCCGTGGATGGCGGTGTCTTCAACGTGCCAGCGAATTCCGGCGAGGTGGTGATCCCCATCCACGCCGAATTGCCCATTGTCAAACTCGCGGCGTTTGCCGTGACCATCGAGAAACCAGGCGGCGTGGTCGTCTCATCGCGCGATCACGTGATCGTGTTGGGCACGGCCGGTTAGGCTAGCAGGCAGCAGCATGTCGGACTTGCGCATGCGCCGCAGGCACCCTCCACTGGCGCAGCCGGCAAAAACCACGCTTTTTGCCGGCGTTCTACGAAGTAATGTCCGCTAAAATTGCCGCAGGCAATTTCAGCCAATGAATTAGAGCAGCGCCTGTTTGCGTTCCTTGGGTGAAGGCGGGGTCCACTGATAGATCCAGGTTTCGGTGAGCGGCCTGCCGTCCACGCGCAGATACAGCCGCAGATCGATGGGTTCAACGGAGTCATCCGTGGGTTTGACGTCGAATAGTGCGCGATAGCCATTGAATTCCTCGACAAAATGGGCCGTGACGTGTTCAGTCTGGCCGCGCGACGTCGTCACCACGGCTTCCACCGGTGCATCCTTGGCCAAGGCGCCGAGCTCACCGCCGGCGAAGTCGACGGCGAAATGCCAAGAATAATACTGTCGCTTGACGCCGACCGTGCCGCCGATCCCGGTACGCGTCGCGATTGTCTGCGCCAACGGCGATGCGTAGGGCATTCGCGTGCCCCAATACAGGCGATAGCTGAACAGCAGCTCTTGTCCGGCTTTGGGCTTGTCCAGCGGGTTCCAGAAAACCACGATGTTGTCGAAGGTTTCATCGACCGTTGGTATTTCGACCAGCTGCACGGCACCCTTGCCCCATCCGCCATTCGGCCCGAGCCTGGGCTCCACCCATAAACTTGGCCGCTTGTCGTAATAAACCCCATCGTCCTGGTAGTGATCGAAGTTCCGATCACGCTGCAACAAGCCGAAGCCGCGGGGGTTGTCGTCGAAATATGAATTCAAATGCAGCTGCGCGGGGTTGATGAGCGGCCGCCAAATCCATTCGCCGGCGCCGGTCCACATCGATACTCCGTCGGAATCATGGATTTCCGGTCGCCAATCGTTGGCGACACGGCGATCGTTTTTCCCATAAAAGAACATGCTGGTGAGCGGGGCGATGCCTAAGCGCTCGATCGGCTTGCGCGGATACAGCGCCGAGTCCACATTCATGATGAGCGTGCCGGCCGGCGAGATCTGCATGCGCAACGCTCCGGCGATACTGGGGCTGTCCATTAGCGCATACAGCGTCAGCGTTCCCGAATCCTTTGCGGGCCGCTCGAACCAAAACGAAGTGAATCGTGGAAACTCCTCCGGACGCGGAAATGCGGTATCCACGGCCAGCGCGCGAGCCGACAAACCGTATTGCCGAGTGTCCCCCCCGACGGCGCGGAAATAACTAGCGCCGAGGAAGGCGGCGACGTCGGCCCGCCAGTTGGTTACGAACTGTACGCGGAAGCCGGCGAAGCCGGCGCGGTCCTTCATCGTCGCGGGATCGATTCCGCTTTTATCCCATTCGAACATGGCGGGGTCGTAGACGATTTCGCGGGCCTGACCATCGACGACTTCGTACAAATGCACCGGCTGGTTGAAGGTGCGGCCGACATGAAAGAACTGTAGTCGGAACGCCAGGCCGGCATCGCCCCAAAGCGAATGATCGCCTCGGAAGCGGATGGATTGATATTGATCGTAGCCGAGCTTCGCCATGCTCGGCGGCAGCACATCCTTCGATTCTTGATAGGGGTTGTTCGCAAGATAATGTGCTTGGCCTTTGAGCCAGGCGAAATCGAAGGGCTGGGACGGTCCATTGGCCGTCGCAGCCGTCGTTCCAGCCGGCGGCGATGCTTGAGCAGCCGCGGAGCGATCCGCAAAGGCCATTTGTGCGGCGGCCCAGCCTAAGGCCGATTTCAAAATTAAGCGTCGGGCGATCATTCGGCAGGCTCCTAGATCGTTAATTCGGGGTGCTGCGCGTCCGGCAGCAGCGCGAGCTGATTGAGCAACCGTGCATCGGCTGCGACCTCGACTCGTTCGGTCGGCGTCAGCCATTCAAGCGCTTCTTCCAGAGATCGTGCGTCGATCATTTTCTGCTCGGCGGTGAACGCGTGCGGATCCGGCTTGCCGCGCGGCTCGGACGGCCGTGCCAGATTACCGTCGATGTGCGCGAGGCGTGCCTCGCGGTTGCGCGCCAGATAACGAAGTCCGTCTTCGGGCAGCGCGTGGGCGCGGGCTATCAGCTCCGTGCGCCGCGCCATCAGGCCGGGTTGGTCGACCTCTTCGGGCGTCCGCAGCAATGCGATTCTCGACAGCGCCCGGCCCAGAGATTCACTGCCGCTGGCGCGCGACAGCGGCACCGCGAGGAACAGTCCCAGTAGAGCAGGCGAAACCCAAGCGAGCAGCGACGGCGACAGGAAATACACGACCACCGCGGTAATGCACGAGAGCAGCATGTGCCGCTTGTGGAAATGCCACGCATCGCCCCACGTCGTGCTGCCGCTGTCGCGGCGTTGCGGCTTCCAGCCCGAGTCGCGGCCCATGAATACTTCAAAAACGTGTCGGCTCTGCACCAGCATCAACACCGGCGCGTATAGGGCCGACAACAGGGTTTCCAGCAAAAAGCTTGCAACGACGCCGATTGCGCCGCCGCCGCCGCGACGAATCCGCGCCGACAGCAACGCGCGAACCAAGCCGAGCATTTTCGGTATCAGCAATACAAGCATGCTGAACCAAAACAGCGCCATCATCAATTCGACATCGAATCGCGGCCACGTGGGAAACAGTTGGAAGTCATGACTGAAATACTCCGGCCGTATCAGGTGCGACTGCACCGCTAGGGCAAAACCTATACCCAACATCAGCAGCCACAACGGCGAGGAGAGATAGCTCATGATGCCGATGCCGAGGTGCAGCCGGCTCGTGAAGCTCAAGCCCGCAGCGCCGATGATTTTCATGTGCTGCAAGTTGCCCTGGGCCCATCGTCGATCGCGAATGGCGACGTCGATCAGCGAAGGCGGCGATTCTTCCCATGAGCCGCCGCAGTCCGTTGCCATCCGCACCTTCCATCCGCCGCGCCGCATCAGCGCTGCTTCGACGAAGTCATGTGACAGGACGTGGCCGCCGAACGGCTTACGGCCTTTGAGCGTGGGCAGGCCGCAGTTCTCCGCGAAAGCCCGCATACGGATAATGGCATTGTGGCCCCAGTAATTGCAGCTGTCGCCCGACCAGGCGGCCAAGCCGCGAGTGATGACCGGCCCGTACACACAGGCGGCGAATTGCTGCAGGCGACCGAAAAATGTTCGCGCTCCGATGAGTTGCGGGGCGGTCTGCAAGATGCCGAGCGTCGGGTCCTCCTGCATGACTTGCACCAGCCGCAGCAGCGTCGGCGCGTCGATCAGGCTGTCGGCATCGAGCACGATCATATGATCGTAGCGACCGCCCCAACGAGTGACGAAGTCCTCCAGATTGCCCGACTTGCGGGCCACATTTTTCCAGCGACGCCGATACCAGACCGGCATCACGGGCGTCAGCGCCATACGCAATAGATGAATTGCGGCCGTTTCGCGGATCCATGAGTCTGCATTGGTGGAATCCGAGAGCACGACGATCTCGAAGCGGGGGTTGGCGCCGATGTCCTTCAAAGCTTCCGCCATTGCCTGTAATGCGGACGTCGTACGCACGGGATCTTCGTTGTAGATGGGCATCACCAGGGCCGTCAGGGAATTCTCCGGGAGGGCCCGAGGTATGGGATCGCGGCGTTTCGATGCGCCGGCAAGCACCGAGCCCGCTGCGAATGCGATCCACCCCAGCGAGACGGCGAAGAAGGAAATCATCAGACCCTGGAGCAGCGTCATGCTGGCAAAGCGCACCACCTGCAGCATCTGATAAATGCCATAGGTCGAAACGCCCAGCGTCGTGGTGATCAAAATAAAGCGCGCATAGAGCACCGCTGGCGTCGGCCGATCGCGCGCGCGGCGCGACGGCTTGTGGCGCAAATCCTGCGGCGGCATCTCTAGGTGCGATTCGGGCGGCATGCCGCCCGCGGCGCCGACGGGTTGATACGCGACGGCCGAGTTCAAGTGGCGGTCCATCGGTAGAGCCAGGTTTCGGTGACCGGCGTCTCACCGCGCATGACGCGCAAGCGTAGCTCGATGAGATCGGCATCGTTCGGATCGATCTCGAAACTGGCGCGCAGTCCATGGAGCGACCCGTTCGACATCAATGTTGCATTGGATACTTTGCCCCTGGAAACGGCGAGTTCGAGCCGCAGCCCATCGATCCTTTCACCGGCACCGACGAAGTCCAAAATGAACACTCGGCGTTTGCCGTCGATGCTGGCGCCGGAGCGGGTTGCAACCACCCTGCCCATCCCCTTCGGCAAGGTGGGTTCCGCCAGCCAGGTGATGCGATATTCGAAATGTGCCGGATGATTCGGCGTTAACCCTCGCGCAGGGCGCCAAAACGCCACGATGTTGTCATTGCTCTCGCGACCCGACGGTATTTCCACGAGTTCCACGCCGCCCGGACCCCAGTCGCCTCTGGGCTCGATCCAAGCGCTGGGCCGCCGCTCGTACTGATTTTCGAAATCCTGAAAATCGCTCTGTTGCCTCGAGCGCTGTACCAGCCCGAATCCCTTGGGCGGCTGAGTCGTGAACGTCGATACCTGCAGCTGGATCGGGTTCGCCAGCTGCCGGAATATCTGCTCGCCTGAATTGGACTCGATCATGAGGCCGTCCGAATCATGCACTTCAGGACGGTAGTCATCGAGATGGCCGCGGTTGGTTTCGTCGAACAGAAACATCGATGTGAGCGGCGCAATGCCCACGACGCGCATTTCGGCACGCGGAAACACCGTAAGTTCCACATCCATCAGGGTTTCGGCGCCCGGCTGGACGGTGAACCGATAGGCGCCGGTAGCCGAGACGCTGTCGAGCAGGGCATAGATGACGATGGATTTGGCGCCCGGGTCCGGTCGTTCCACCCAAAAATGAGTGAATGCCGGGAATTCCTCGCCCGAGGGTTCAGCCGTGTTGATGGCGAGGCCGCGTGCCGAAAGCCCGTAAAGCAGATGTTGGGCGACGGCTCGAAAATAGCTCGCGCCCTGGAACACCAAGAATTCGTCCCAGACCTTTTTCGAGTTGATTTGGCTGCGGATTCGGAAGCCCGATAGCGGCAGGGAAACCTTGTTACCCAGCTGCGGCACAGAGGAGCCCATGTCGAACATCGCCGGTGTCGCCACCAGATCCTGGGCCATTCCGTTCTCGACCGTCGAGACCGTCACGGCAACCGATTGCAGATTGTATCCGGCGCGCAGCAGCTCGAGCCTGAAGGGCACGTCATCCGAGCGCCATATCCCGGCATCCGGGTTGAAGTGAATGCTGCGGTATTGCTCCGGGCTCAGTTTGTCCAAGCCCGCCGGCAAGGTACTGCGCTGCGGTGCGTAGGGCTTCTGGGCCCGTCGATTGGCGTCTTCCAGCAGGGTGTCGAAGGAAAACGCATAGCCATCGGCGGCCGGTGGAGGGGGAGCAGGCGGAGGTTCAGCGGGTTTCCCATGCGGCTCGGACGCGCCATGCGCGCAGAGAGCGACCATGGCGAGCGCGAGTACCCAGAATGAATTGGTCAGTGAAACCGGCAAGGCAGCTACCCCAAATTAGCCCGAAGGCCCAAATTAGCCCGAAGGTGCAAATGAGCCCCGAAGGCGCAAATTAGCCCCGAAGGCAGGATGCGTCGAGTTGCGGGACCGGCTCGATGTCGGCGTCCAATAATCCAG
>Ga0209517_10005411_pt1 | contig 16267 bp, 16 predicted proteins | sample PeaSoiMetSII2010_FD_187695 | JGI IMG/M metagenome (GOLD analysis project Ga0209517, IMG submission 187695) | Peat soil microbial communities from Weissenstadt, Germany - SII-2010 (SPAdes) (version 2) | ecosystem: Environmental > Terrestrial > Soil > Wetlands > Peat | place: Germany...
GAACAGGCCGAGATTTTCGCCGAGGAATGTTATCTGGCCGGCGCACCCATCCAGAACCAGGCCGGCGTCAATCTCGTCGGCCCCGTCATCTGCAAGTTCGGCAACGAGGAGCAGAAACGCCGCTTCCTGCCGCCGATCGCGCGCGGCGAAGTCTTTTGGATACAGGGTTTTTCGGAGCCGGGATCCGGGTCGGATCTGGCCTCGCTGCGGACCACGGCCGTGCGCGACGGCGAACATTTCGTCGTGAACGGCCAGAAGATCTGGACGAGTTTCGGCATGTATGGCGACTGGAATTTCGTGTTGGTGCGCACGGACCCGGCCGCCAAGCCGCAGAAGGGGATTTCCTTCCTTCTGCTGGATGCGAAGAGTCCGGGCGTCACGATCCGGCCGCTGACCAGTCTCGAAGGTGCGCACCACCTGGCCGAGGTCTTTTACGACAACGTGCGCGTACCCGTCGCGAATCTGGTCGGTGAGGAGAACAAGGGCTGGAGCTATACGAAAGCGCTGCTCTTCGATGAAAGGGCCTTTTTGGGGGCCGAGGCGCCGGCCTTGAAGCGGTCTCTGGCCCGCATCCGCAGTCTGGCGGCACGTGAGCAGTCGGGCGGTCGGGCGCTCATCGAGGATCCGGTGTTTGCTCGACGCCTGGCTGAATATGAGCTCGACGTGCAGGCGATCGACATGACCGTGCAGCGGGTACTTCATTCCAAGCTGTCGGAGGGTCCGCAGGCCATGGCCATGGGTTCGATCCTCAAGGTCCGCGGCTCGGAGATGCATCAGCGGTTGACCGAGATGCTGGTCGAACTGATCGGCGATTACGGGCCGGTCGACTACGCCGATTCAAATGAGGACGCGTCGCTGCGTTCCCGCGCTCTGCCGGGGCCGGCTTACGCGCCAGGGCTGGTGGCCGAACTCGTGTACCGGCGCGCGGGCACGATCTACGGCGGAACCGCAGAGATTCAGCGAAACATCATCGCCAAGGCACTGTTCGGCCTGTGATAAGAGGGCATCCAGCGTGAACCTCGAATTGACCGACGACCAGCGCATGTTGCGGGATGGAGCGACACGCTTTTTCGAAAAATCATATGACTTCCGCCGAAGGCTCGAACTGGCGCGATCCGGGGGCGGCTTTTCGCGAGCCACCTGGAAGGAGTTCGCCGAGTTGGGATGGCTGGCTGCCGCCGTACCCGAAACCCACGGCGGACTCGATTTCGGTGCGATCGAACTGGCCATCATTGCCGAAGAATGCGGCCGGCATCTCGTGCTCGAGCCGTTCACCGCCTGCGGTGTGCTGCCGGCGCGGCTGCTGGCGTCAATCGCGGATCCGGTGCAGCAGGCCGCGCGACTGCCCGGTCTCGCCGCCGCAGAGCAGATTTACGCGGTCGCGCTGAGCGAACCCGGTGCCCGGGGCGACGTCGATGCCATCGAGGCGACGGCCGAGCGCACGCAAGACGGACGCTGGCGGCTGTCCGGACACAAGTCACTCGTGGTGGGCGCGCCGATTGCCGACCGGCTCCTGATCGTGGTGCGCAGTGTTGGCGGAAGTGACGGATCGCCGGGACTTTCACTGTTTGACGTTTCGTTGCAGGCTCCAGGCATGCGCGTCGAAAGCTATTCGTTGGTCGACGGTACGCCTGCGGCCGACGTCTGGCTGGCGAGCGTCGTGGTGGAGGCCGATGCGCTGCTCGGCCGCGATGGCGGCGCAACGGCCGGAATCCAAGACGCAGTCGATGAGGCCATTATTTTGCAGTGCGCCGAGACGCTCGGCAGTCTCGAAGACGTACTTGCCCTGTGCTCGGAATATCTGAAAAGCCGCAAGCAGTTTGGCGTGCCCATCGGCAGCTTTCAGGCGCTGCAACACCGGATGGCCGACATGGCGATCGAGACTTCTCAGGCGCGGGCGGGATTGCATCGCGGACTGCAGGCGCTGACCGTCGCGGATGCCGGGCGCCGCAGCATCGATGTTTCAGGCATCAAGGCCCAGGTCAACCGCGCGGCGCGTTTCGTGACGCAGCAGGGCATCCAGTTGCACGGGGGATACGGCATCACCGAGGAGTACCGCGTCGGTCACCATTGGCGGCGGCTGTTGCTTGCCGACAGCGTATTCGGTAGTCCCTCCCACCATCTCGCCCGCTATGCCCGCCGCATTCAATGGGAGTGTTTGCCCGGGGCTGCGCCCGACGACGGTCCCGGCTCACAACTTTCTGCACGTCGGCTCAATTTGGAGAAATAGCCATGTCCACCCCTGAGTTTCAAATTCCCAGTCATGTGCCCCCGGACCGTGTCCGTGACGTCGATTTGTACGACCTGCCCGGGGCGAGCGAGGACGTACACCTGGCCTGGAAGCGCGTGCAGGATGAGTCTCCTGCCGTCTTTTATACGCCCCGCTATGGCGGGTACTGGGTCATTGCGCGCGCGGAACTGCTCAATCAAGTCTGGCCGGATCACGAGCGCTTTTCATCGGACCGGGCCATCGGAATTCCGCGCCAGCTCGGCATGCCGAGGCAGCTGCCGATCGAAGCCGATCCTCCCGAGCATCAATTCTTCCGCCATCCGCTCAGCGTGGCACTCTCGCCGAAAGCCGTGCAGACACTGTCCGAACGCGCCCGCGCGCTCAGCATCGAGATCATCGACCGCCTCAAGCCACGGGGGGAATGTGAATTCGTGGCCGACTATGCGGCCCATGTGCCGATGGAAGTATTCTTGTCCATCGTCAATCTACCCTCGAGCGACCGCGAGTGGCTCATACAGCGCGCCGAAGTCATGACCCGCGGACGCTCGCTCGAGGCCAAGCAGCAGGCCCTTCAGGAGGTTTTCGGCTACCTGGGTTCGTGGTTGAAACAACGCAGCGAGCATCCGGGTGAAGATTTGTTCAGCCGCATCCTGCAGATCAAGGTGGGGGAGCGGCCGATCAGCTTCGAGGAGGCGATGAGCGAATGCGCGCTGGCGCTGTTCGGCGGGCTCGACACGGTCGCCGGCACGATGGCCTTTTTTGCGCGCTATCTGGCAACCCATCCGGAACACCGCCGCGAACTCGCCGAACACCCGGACCGCATTCCGGGGGCGATCGAAGAGCTGCTGCGCCGGCACTCCATCCCCACCGTGGGCCGGGTCCTGACCCAGGATGTGACGTTGGACGGCGTCACGATGAAGGCGGGCGATTATGTTCAGCTGACCGCCTGCCTGCACGGACTCGACGAGCTCAAATGGCCTAAGCCGCTCGAGGTGGATTTCGGCCGCCCGGGTCTCGTGGATCACATGGCGTTCGGGCGTGGCGCGCACAAGTGCCCGGGTGCCAACCTGGCGCGTTCCGAGCTGCGGGTGTTCCTGGAGGAGTGGTTGAAACGAATACCGGATTTTCAAATCAAGCCGGGCGACCACGCGGTGACCGCCACCGGCGCGGTCGCCGGAGTGCTGCACCTTCCGCTGGTATGGAAAGCATGAAGTAACGAGGCATGGATGAAACCACCGACTACTTTCTCTCGGCAGCCAATCTGCTCGCCACCGTCGATCAGCGTGCCGTCGAGGAACTCGCGCTGCAGATCGTGCGGCACCCGGAGATGCAGCGGGCGCGCGAGCGTGCCGCCTGCTTGTGGAAAGCGGTCGCAGAGTACCCGGCCGGCGAGCAGATGTCGCGTTTCGAGCCGATGATGGACGAATGCGCGCTCAACTATTCGCTCAAGGGTGCGCTCGATCCCTTTGAGCCCCGGATGGCAGGGTCGAAATGTACACCTTCTCTCCGGCGCAAAATTTCAAACCTTTATATTCGTAGTCGCGCGTCAGGGTGCGCGCCGTGTTGGACGGGGGAAACCGCCGCATCAGTTCCTCCGTGGCATTGTCCACGAGTTGCGGGGAGTCGAGCAATTGACGGCAGTGCGCGGGGCTCCTCCCTGCGAGAAATGCGGCAATGAACCCGAGGGTGGACGCCACCGTGTCCAATCCACCGAACAGGATGACCAGCAGCATGCTCATCATGTCGGTATCGCTGATGGGTCCGTCACCGATGCGGGCGTGGATGACTGCGCTCAAGAGATCGTCCTCCGGGCTGTCCCGCCGCGCGGCGATCACCGGCTGCAGGTAAGCCATTATCAAGTGGCCGTCGGAACTCCTCGAGGATGGTGTGTGCGCAGTTTCATACAGCCGCGTCGCCCCTTATCAACACATTCGTGCCGCCATCGCAGAAAAGCGTCTGGCCAACCAGGTAACGGTTGTCGGGGCTGGCGAGAAAGGCCAGCAATAGGGCGATGTCTGCGGCCTCGGCGGGGTTTTCGAGCGCCCGCGGGACCGCCGCGGCGAGCATCTTGCGGCCGTCCTCCGTTGCCAGCAATGGCTGGGTCATGGGCGTGCGGACCAGGCCTGGCGCCACGCCATTGAGCAATATTCCGTCGCCTGCCCACGGTGAGCGGGCCGCCTGGCGACGAACCCATCGCGATAGTGCCAGCTTGGAGGCGGCGTATATTTCCCCCTGCCGTCTCGCCGGCTCCGCCGTCGTCTGCGTCGCAGCCAGGGACCGCGCTCTCGACTCATCGTCCTCCAGACAGGCCGCAACGATTGCCGGATCGGAAGGCAGCAAGGTCGCTGAAGAGGAGACCATGACGCACCGTGGCGCATTGCCGAGCGCCAGCAGATCCCGCAGGCCGGTCGCCAGTGCGACGGCGCCGAAGAAGTTGACCGACACCATGGTCGGGCCGTCTGAGGCGGATACGCCCGCGCAGGCGATGAACGCCTCCAGTCCGTCCTTGCAATGACGATGCACGGCGCCTATGGCGGTTGCGCGACCCTCCGCGGTGGACAGGTCAGCCTCGATCGTGCTGTCCCGGATGTCGATGCCGATGACGCGTTCGCCGCGAGAGCCCAGCAGTGTGTGTGTCGCCTGTCCGATGCCGGACCGGGCGCCCGTGATGACCGTCGTGCGCGGCCGTGGAGCAGTGCTTGACATGATTCTCTAATTGTTCATAAATATGAATGATAGTCAAATATGCGTTGACCCCGGCATCGCCCTCCCAGCACAATGGATTCCTGAAACGGAGTCGCGTTGCAGGCGGTTCTTCGGGCGTTGGGCATTCATCACCAGCGAGGCGAAGTCGGATATGGCCCACTATCAATTCCTTGTCGTGAGCAACCCCGTGGCCGGCCGCGAGGACGAATTCAATGAGTGGTATGACCGTCAGCACCTGCACGACGTGCTGCGGGTCCCGGGTTTCGTGGGCGCCCGGCGCTTCAAGGTGAGCGGCGAGTCGCGGTTGCCGGGAAACTATGTCGCTATTTACGAATTGGAGTGTGCGGATCCTGGCGCGGTGCTCGCGTCATTGAATGCACGGGCCGGCACGTCCGACATGCCGATCAGTCCGGCGCTGGACGTGGCGAACGTCACCATTGCGCTCCTCACGCCGCTCACCGAGCGACTGTCGGCGCCGCCGACGCCTTCGTAGCTCCCACCCGCCCCCACCGTGATACCGGCGGGAACACATCGCCCGGCGCTGCCGCGGCACATCGAGCAGCCCGCGGCATGAGTCACCCACGATACTGCGCCGGGGGACGTTGGAACCGCGAGCTTCAGAACATCGTCATGCCGCCTTCCGCGTTGATGGTCTGGCCGGTCACGTACCGCGCCTCATCCGATGCGAGAAACACGACGACGGGCCCGATGTCCGTCACGGGATCGCCGAGCCGCCGTAGCGGAATCATGCCGAGGTAATACTTCTCTTGTTCCGGATTATCCTTGAGATACTGGGCCGCCGCTTCCGTCAGCGCGGCCGGTGAAATCACGTTGACGCGGATGTTGTGCGGTCCCCATTCCCTCGAGGCAACGCGCGACAGCCCGCGGATTCCCTCCTTGGTCGCCGCGTAGATGCCGAAGCCGGCCTCCCCGGCTATGCCCGTCCGCGACGCGAAGTTGATGATGGAGCCGCCCCGCCCCTTCATGTGAGGGAAGGCCGCCTGCATGTGATACAGCGAGCCGAGCAGACCGGATTCGAGAGTCAGGGCGACCGTGGCATCGTCGATGGACTCGAGCGGCAACCCGGACACCGTGCTCTGGGCATTGTTCACCAGCACGTCGAGTTGACCGAAGCGCGCGACGGTGGCCGCGACATTGTCATTGGCAGTGGACCGCTGACGGACATCGCCTGGTAGGATCAACGGATCTGCGCCGAGATTGTGAAGAGCGGCCGCGGCTCGCTCGAGTTTGGCGGCATCGCGGCCCGTGATGGCCAGTTTCGCGCCGGCGGCGGCAAAGGCCTTGGCAATTCCAAATCCCAGGCCTTGGCCCGCTCCGGTAATGAGCGCAACTTTCCCCTGCAATGCGGACATCAGACCCCCCAGACCAGTGGCAAGCGATAGACGGTGGCGTTGACACCGGAGCGCATTCCGACGGAACGCTCCGGGTCATGGCGAAACTCGGGAATGCGCGGCAGCCATTCCTGCAGGAATATCTTCAGCTCGGTGCGCCCGAGATTCGAGCCGGGACAACGGTGCGGGCCGTTACCGAAGGTGCTGTGGATAGGCGTCGGGCGCTCGAAATCGACCTCCAAGGGATCGGCGAACAACCGGTCGTCCAAACCATGCAGCGCGGTGGGCATGACCACCATGTCGCCCGGCTTCATCGGAGCGCCTTTGAGCGTGACTTCGCGCACCACCAGGCGGCCCTGGTTGACGACCGCGAAGCGCCGCAGCAATTCGTCGACGGCTTTGGAGATCAACTCGGGCCGTTCGATGAGTTGGCGGCGATGTCGGGAGCTGCCGGCCAGGAAGTTGGCGGCGAATGACATGGCCGAAACCACCGTGTCCATGCCGCCGATCAGCACGAGGGAGACCATGCCCATGACGACTTCATGGCTCATCGGCTGGCCGTCCACCTCGGCCTGCGTCAGCTTCGAAATGAGGTCCTCCCCGGGATGGGCACGCCGCTCGGCGATCTTTTGCGAGGCATAGGCGAAGATATGCTTGATCGTTTCGTGAACGTCCTCTCGCTTCTCGGGACGCACCATGCCGTCCGCCCATTCGAGCAAGCGGTCCCGGTCCTCCGCCGGTACGTTGACGATGGACATGAAGACCTGAATGGGCAGATGTTGCGCAAAATCCGTGACGAAATCGCAACCGCCGCTCGGCCTGAGCTGCTCGATGAGCCGCACCGCGAGAGCCCTGGCCTTGGGCTCCACCGCAGCGATGGCTTTGGGTGAGAACCACGGGTTCAGCAGTGCGCGGTATTTCGTGTGCTCGGGCGGATCGAGAAAGATGGGATACAGCGGTACCGCCGGGGCCGTACTGCGGGGTACCGTGAGCGCGTGGCTGGAAAAATGGTCGTAGTCGGCGAAGGCTTTGTGGATGTCTTCGCCCCGGGTGAGCACCCAATGGCCCCCGTGACGCGGCGTCCAGAAGACCTCGGGAACGCCGGGGTCGTGCAGGCGCTTGATGGCCAGATGGAAGTCTTGATCGGGTCCGGCGGCGTTGTAGACGTCGAAATCAAAAATCAGCCTTTCCGGAACGTGTGCAGGTGCACGTGATAGGCCGCCGTCCGCTGCGTTGTCGGCACTCATTCTTCCCCCGAAGAAAAATCGAAAATATGAACGATGTTCAAATATATACGCGCGACCGCGGGTTGGCAACCGGCGGCCCGGAGCGACCCTTGCGAGTGGCTATTTGAACGCTGTTCAGAAAAAGCCTAACATCCCGCCAGCCGTCACGATTCCTGGCGCGCGGACCCGGACGGATCACGAACTGGAACGGAGAGATCCGGATGCTTGAATTTGGTGGACGGGTGGCGCTGGTCACCGGAGGCGGCCGTGGCATCGGCCGCTCCCATTCCCTGTTTTTTGCCGGCCGCGGAGCCAAAGTTGTGGTCAACGACTTCGGAGTGGGGCTGCGGGGCGGCCACGGCAACAACCCCGGTCCGGCCGAGTCGGTCGCCGCAGAAATCCAAGCCGGCGGCGGCGAGGCCTGGGCAGCCTGCACCGACATCGGCGATCCCGACGCCGTGCGTGCCATGGTCGATGAGGCGGTTTCCCGGTACGGACGCCTCGACGTGCTGGTCCACAATGCCAGCGTTTATTCGCCGCTGAGCGCCTTCGCCGACGCCAGAGCTGAGGATCTGGAGCGCATCCTGCGCGTCAACGTGCTCGGGGGCTGGCACGTCATCCAGGCGGCATGGCGTCGGATGGTGACGCAGGGCTATGGGCGCATCGTCATCACAGGGTCGGGCGCCGGCTTTTTCGGCCGCCGCCGGGATCATGCCTACAACATCGCCAAGTCGGCCCTGATGGGATTCACCAAGGCGCTGGCGACGGAGGGTTCGAAACTCGGCATCAAGGTCAACCTGGTGGGTCCGGTGGCCTGGACGGACGCGTCCAAGCACCAGGGCATACCTTTGATCATGGAAAAGTTTGCGCCGCCGTCGTGTGTCACCGATCTGGTGGCCGTTCTCGCGCATGAGGATTGTCCGGTGACGGGAGAGATGTTCCACTGCGGCGGCGGATTCGTCGCGCGTGTGTTCGTCGGCGAAACGGTGGGCACCGCTTTTGCGCTGGGCACCATGACGCCGGAAGCGGTGATGAAGGGTATGGACCAGATCATGGATGCGACCGGCTACGCCATACCCGCCAACTCGGATCGCTCCGGGGCGCATTTGTCCGCGTCGATCGCGGCGGCCAATCCGCAGTTCGCGCAGGCTCTGGCGGAGGCGAAACGGAGCCGGTCGTCGACCTAGGCGCCGTTGATACCGCCAATGGGCCGACGGCGTGTTTTTCTGGACGAGGTCAGGGGTAATTCATGTCAACGACGACCGGATTGATCGAGGATTGCGAAGAGGGACTGGTGGTTTTGACGCTGAGCAATCCCGGGAAGCTCAACGCGTTCACTCAGAGCATGCGTGATGCGCTGACCGATGCGTTGCGCCGGCTCAACCAGGACCCCGGGTGCCGGGCGATCATCCTCACGGGGGCCGACGGTAATTTTTCGGCCGGTGCCGACATGCAAGGATGGGGAGAGACGACGGTACAGCAATGCCGCTCGCGCCTGAAGCGTGGCGGGGCCGCTCTCATGCGGGAACTCATCGCCGGCGCGAAGCCGGTGATCGTGGCGGTCGAGGGCTATGCGTATGGCGCCGGATTGGCGCTGGCGGCGGCCGCGGATCATGTCATCGCGTCCTCGACGGCGAAATTCTGTTGCGCCTTCACGAAGGTGGGATTCATTCCCGACTTGGCTCTGATGTACAGCCTGCCGCGGCGTGTCGGTAGTGCCAAAGCAAAACAGCTCATTGCGCTCGCCGACACCATCGATGGGAGCCGGGCAGAGCACCTGGGACTGGTCGATGAGACGACTGCGCCGGGGGACGCATTGGGGCGGGCGCGTCAGGTCGCACTTCGCTACTGCGAGACCCCACCGCTGGCGTTCGAGTTGATGAAGTCGGCATTCTCCCGCGATCTGGAAGCCATGATCCAAGCCGAGATCGACCTGCAACCGTACGCATGGTTGTCCGCCGATCATGAAGAAGGAAAACGGGCCTTCGCGGAGAAGCGAAAGCCGCGCTTCACGGGACGTTGACGGCTTCCGGGCGCCGCCGCACCGCCGACCTCAGTTGATTATTTGAAAAAGGGCGCTGGCGCGCACTACCGGGCAAGCGTCAATGCGTTGACCATCGAGGGCCGTTCTGTTTATATTATTGAACTCCGTTCAAAAATGCGTTTTTTCCACTTTTCAGGCCACTCCATGACCGACCCGACCATCCAGTTGAACGTGTGCGACGGTGTTGCGGCAGTGACTCTGGCGAGACCTCCTGTAAACGCGATTGATGACGCCATGATCGGGTCGTTCAATGCGGTGCTGGACTTCCTCGAGGGACGCGGCGATTGGCAGATCCTGCACCTGCGCAGCTCGCAGAAGGTGTTCGCGGCCGGCGCCGACCTTGCCCTGATCCGGTCCTGGAGCTCGGCTGAGTCGCCGGCGGACGCGTTGGGACAGTACATCGACCGCCTTCAGGGGCTGTACCGGCGCATCGAGCAACTGCCCCAGGTCAGCGTCTGCGAGATCGGCGGAGCCGCCATGGGCGGCGGCTACGAACTCGCCCTGTCCTGCGACCTGCGGATTGCCGCTGAGGAGGCGAAAATCGGTCTGCCGGAAGTGGGCATCGGGTTGCTGCCGGGCGCGGGCGGAACCCAGCGCCTGACGCGTCTGTGCGGTCCCGGCACGGCGACGCGGGTCATTCTTGGCTGCGAGACCGTCGACGGCAGAGCGGCGCTGTCGCTCGGCATGATCGACTGGGCGTTTCCGCGTGACCGTCTGGAGGAGGAGGCCCGGGCGATCGTGCGACGCATCGCGAAGCTGCCGGCGCATGCACAGAGTGCGGCGAAGCGCTGCATCCGCGCGGCGTTGACCCCATCGGCGGACGGCTTCGCGCGCGAACGGGAACTCGGGGGCGCACTCCTGAATTCGGCCAAGACCCAGGAATTGATCACCGCGTTCCTGGAACGCAATTCGGCGCGTGCATGAACCACTGAGTTGCGGCGCCCATAATCAACGCATCTATCATCAGGAGCATCAACATGGCCGAGGCTTTGGAACCCACCTGGCGTCAAGCGACGGACATTGCCGGACGGCATGTCGTCGTCACGGGTTGCGCGTCGGGAATCGGACGCGCCACCGCGCGGCAATTCGCGGGAGCGGGGGCCATCGTGTATGGCGGCGACGTGAACGTCGAGGGCGGCGCCGCGGCGATCGAAGAGATCAAGGCCGCGGGCGGGCAGGGAGAATTCGTCCCCCTCGATCTGGCGCAGCCGGCCTCGATCGACCGGTTCGTCGACGAGGTCAAATCACGGAGCGGCGATGCGGTCGACATCATCGCGAGCGTCGCCGGCTGGGAGCGCGTGGGACCGTTCCTCGAGAACACGCCGGAATTCTGGGACAAGGTGATTGCAATCAACTACGTGGGTCCGGTGCGTATGATCCACCGGTTCCTGCCTTCCCTCATCCAAAGGAACGCCGGGGGCCGCATCGTGACCGTGTCGAGCGACGCGGGTCGCGTCGGCAGCATGGGCGAGACGTTTTATTCCGGCAGCAAGGGCGCTCTCATCGCCTTCACCAAGGGGCTGGCCCGGGAGGTGGCGCGCTACGGCATCACCTGCAATTGCATTGCCCCGGGACCGACCGACACCCCTTTGTTTCATGAAGGCATCCAGAATCCCAAACTACGGGAGGCTCTCATCAAGGCGATTCCCATGCGCCGTTTGGCGAAAACCACGGAAGTCGCCAATGCCATCCTCTTTTTCTCCTCGCCCGCCGCGGGATTCATGACCGGTCAAACCGTCAGCGTCAGCGGTGGTTTGACGATGCACGGTTGATCCATGCATCCCGAGCAAGAATTCCAAGCTTTCTTGGAGCAGGGGAAGTTCATGCTGCAGCGCAGCCGCTCCAGCGGCGCCTATGTGTTTTATCCTCGTATCGCCGAGCCTGTGACCGGCGCCATCGACCTGGAATGGGTGGAGGCATCGGGCCGCGGCACGGTTTATTCGACGACGGTGATCCGGCAGAAGCCGCCGAAAACGGACTACAACCTCGCACTCATCGATCTCCAGGAAGGGCCGCGGCTGATGAGCCGGGTGCAGAGCGTCCCGCCGGTCGACGTAAAGATCGGCATGCGCGTACGTGCGGTGATCGTTCGCGAGGAAGACCGTGCGCTCGTGGTCTTCGAGCCCGCCTCATGAGTGCGGAAGCGTTTCCGAGCGGCGCCGCCGCGGTGGTCGGCGCGGCCACCTTCGGTATCGGCACTTCGCCGGGTTTCAACAGCTTTGATCTGGCCGCCCACGCCAGCATCAGAGCCCTGGCACAGGCCGGCCTCACGCCGCGCGATGTCGACGGACTGGCCATCGTCGTCATGGACGATACGATGGGTGTCTTGAATTTCGCCGAATATCTCGGGATCCATCCGCGCTACGTGGACAACACGAGAACGGGCGGCTCGTCCTTTCAGCTGCACGCGGCCAACGCAGCCTATGCGCTGGCCGCGGGACGTTGCGACGTCGTCCTGATCGCGTACGGCAGCGACCAACGCAGCGCGGCCGGCAAGCTCGTGAGCAGTTCCCGGCCCTCGCCCTGGGAGTCGCCGTACCGGCCTCTGCGGCCGATATCCTCCTATGCGTTGGCGGCGGCGCGGCACATGCACGAGTTCGGCACCACCAAGCGTCAGCTCGGGGAGGTGGCGATCGCAGCCCGGCGCTGGGCGCAGCTCAATCCGGAAGCGACGATGCGCGGCGAACTCACCATGGAAGACTACCTGGCGGTGCGGATGGTGGCCGACCCGTTCGGGGCGCGCGACTGCTGTCTCGTCACCGACGGTGCCGCCGCGGTCGTGATGGTGCGGGCTGAGCGGGCGCGGGAGCTCAACCCGGGTGCCGCCTACGTGCTCGGCGCGGCTCATGAAACCACCCACCGGGAAATTGCGCAGATGGCGAGTCTGACCGTCAGCGGGACGGCAGCGGCAGCTCGGCGCGCATTTGCGCTCGCGGGCGTGACCCCTGCCGACATCGACGTGGTCGAGCTGTACGACGCCTTCACGATCAATACGATTCTGTTTCTCGAGGAGATGGGCTTTTGCGACCGCGGCGCCGGCGGCCGGTTCGTGTCCGACGGTGCCATCGCTCCCGGCGGTATATTGCCCGTCAACACGAACGGCGGCGGGCTTTCGTGCGTGCATCCCGGCATGTACGGCCTGTTCACCTTGGTCGAGGCCTCGCAGCAGATCATGGGCGTCTGCGAGGCGCGCCAGGTTGCCGGCGCGGAACTTGCGATCTCGCATGGCAACGGCGGGGAACTATCGAGCGAAGGGGTGCTGGTGCTGGGCAACGCCGATGCCGCGACACGGCGCCGCAAGTCGGGAGCGGGATGAACATGTTGAACTATGACGTCGTCAAAAATTGGGATTTTGGGGAGATCACCCACACCTACTCGCAGAGGGATTCGATGCTGTATGCGCTCGGCGTGGGCTTGGGCGCCGATCCTCTCGACCGGGGGCAGCTGCGCTACGTCTATGAGAAGGACCTGCAGACGCTGCCCACGATGGCGACGGTGCTGGGAAGCCCGGGATTCTGGTGGCGGGATCCGCGCACCGGCGCCGACTGGGTCAAGCTCGTGCATGGAGAGCAGACCATCCGGGTGTTCAAGCCGCTGCCGCCCTCGGGCACGGTGGTGGCGCGCAACCGCGTGGTGTCCCTCACGGACAAGGGCGCCGGCAAGGGGGTGATTGCGGTCATCCGCCGGGAGCTCACCGATCAGGCGACGGGTGGTTTGCTGGCCGAGGTGGTGCACGGCACCTTCCTCCGGGGCGACGGCGGCTACAGCCAGGGTCCGCACCAGAGCGACCCGGGGCCGCCGGCGTTGCCGGCACCGCCGGACACGGCGCCGGCCTTCGAAGTCGAATTGGGCACCCTGGAGCGGCAGGCGCTTCTCTACCGTCTGAGCGGCGACTATAACGTGCTGCATTCGGATCCGGACGTGGCCGCGGCCGCCGGATTTGCGCGGCCGATCCTCCACGGGCTGTGCACCTACGGCATGGCCGCACATGCGGTGCTGCGCGCCGTCACGTACTATGACGCGACCCGGATCCGGGCGCTGGCGGTGCGCTTCACGGCGCCGGTGTATCCGGGGGAAAGCGTGAAATTCCAATTGTGGCCGAAGGAAGCGAACACGTTTCATTTGCGCGCCCGGATCGACTCCCGTAATGTCGTGGTGCTCAATAACGGCTTGGTCGAACTTGCCTGACTGCCGGCGCGTTGCAGGGTCTCTGTAGACACATATGCGAACGCCGTACTAATATAGGAACACCCTCCTTCCGGCAAAGGCACTCGAACCCATGTCCAAACCGCGCTCAAGCCCCGTCGATCTTCCCCGGGAAGTCACCGGCCCGCGGTCCCTGACGCGGCTGCTCGGCCTGTTCGACGCGCTCGCAAAGTCCCCCAAGGATGGCCTTGGTCTCGCCGAACTCAACACGGTGTTGAACTCTCCCAAAAGCAGCCTGCTCAATCTGCTGCGGCCGCTCGTGGCCACCGGGTATCTCAATCTGGAGTCCGGTCGCTATCGCCTGGGGCCCGCCATATTCCGCCTCGCCGGCACGATCATGTCGGTGTGGAATTTCTCCAACGCCGTGAGGCCGTTCCTCGAGGAGCTGGCCGCGCGGACGCACGAATCGGCCTACCTGGGCGTGCTGGATCGTGCCGGCAAGGTGATCACCTACGTGGATGCGATCGACAGCCCGCACTCGGTGCGGTATTCCGTTCCGGTCGGCGCCGTGCGTCCGTTATATTGCACCGCCGCGGGCCGCGTGCTGCTCGCGTTCGCCGACAAGAAATGGCAGGACGAGTACATCGCGACCACCAAGCTGCAGGCGCGCACGCCGCGCACCATCTCCACCGCGAAGGCCCTGCGTGAAGAACTCTACCAGGTGCGCCGCACGCGGATTTCGATCAGCATCGGCGAGATGTTCCCCGAGTCGGCCGGCATTTCCGCGCCGGTTTTCGGGGCGGACGGCAGCATTGCCGCCGCGATCGCCGTGGGCGGTCCCACCGAACGGTTGCAGCCGCGGATCGCCGAGCTGCGCCCCATCATCGCAGGCATCGCGGCCCGTGCGTCGGGCCAGGTCGAGTCGGACGTCGAGGACACCGAGCCCGTTCCCCCGGTGCGCCAGCCCCGCAAGCGCGCCGCGGCCGTTTGAGCGCCGGCATGCGGGTGCGGGGATATGAGGAGATCCGGGACGGCGTGCGCGCACTGTGCGCGGAATTCCCGGACGAGTATTTCCGCAAGGTCGATGCGGAACGCGGCTATCCGGCGGAGTTCGTCGACGCGCTCACCAAGGCAGGCTGGCTCGCCGCCCTGATACCGCAGGAATTCGGGGGCTCGGGCCTGAGCCTTGCCGAAGCGTCGGTCATCATGGAGGAAATCAACCGCGCCGGCGGCAACTCGGGCGCCTGTCACGGTCAGATGTATGTGATGAACGTCCTGGTGCGCCACGGCTCGCCGGCGCAAAAATCCGAGTATCTGCCGAAGATCGCCTCGGGCGCCCTGCGGCTGCAGTCCATGGCGGTCACGGAACCCACGACCGGCACCGACACGACGAAACTGAAGACGCAGGCGGTGCGCGAGGGCGACCGGTGGGTCGTAAACGGCCAGAAGGTGTGGATCTCCCGGGTGCGCCACAGCGATCTCATGCTGCTGCTTGCACGTACGACGCCGCTCGCCGAGGTGAAGCGCAAGTCGGACGGGATGTCTGTTTTCATCGTCGACCTTCGCAAGGCAATCGGTCACGGCATGACGCTGCGGTCCATTCCCAACATGGTCAACCATGAGACCAACGAGATCTTCTTCGACAATCTCGAACTTCCGGCGCAGAGCCTGATCGGGGAGGAGGGCCGGGGTTTCAAATACATACTGGATGGCCTGAATGCCGAGCGCGCGCTGATCGCCGCCGAATGCATCGGGGATGGCTATTGGTTCGTGGAGCGGGCGACGAAGTACGCGAACGACCGGGTGGTTTTCGACCGGCCCATCGGCCGCAATCAGGGCGTGCAGTTTCCGATCGCCGAATCGTACATCGAAGTCGAGGCCGCGAGCCTGATGCGGTTCCGGGCATGCGAACTGTACGATGCGCACGAACCGTGCGGCGCCGAGGCCAACATGGCGAAACATCTCGCGGCCAAGGCCTCCTGGGAGGCCGCGAACGTCTGTCTGCAGACCCATGGTGGATTCGGATTCGCGTGCGAGTACGATGTCGAGCGGAAGTTCCGCGAGACCCGCCTGTACGCGGTTGCCCCGGTGAGCAACAACCTGGTGCTCGCCTATCTCGGGCAGCACGTGCTGGGCCTGCCGCGGTCCTACTGACGCGTGCGCCCGGGGCGCCGCGACCACACCGGAGTCGGAGGGACGAGATGACACGCTCCATGCTGCAGGGCCGGTACTACGAAGACTTCGTCGTCGGGGACGTGTATGAGCACCCCTACGGCCGCACCGTCACGGACACGGACAACGTCTGGTTCACGAACCTGACGCTGAACACGAACCCGCTGCACGTCGACTACGCGTTCGCTGCGCAGACGGAGTTCGGCAGGCCGCTCGTGAACAGCGCGTTCACGCTGGCGCTGGTGACCGGGATGTCCGTGATCGACATCAGCGAGAACGCGCTCGCCAACCTCGGCTGGGACAAGGTCCAGCTCCCGGCGCCGGTGTTCTTCGGGGACACGCTGTACGCTGAGAGCGAGGTGCTCGAGACGCGCGAATCGCGCTCGCGCCC
>Ga0209517_10005412_pt1 | contig 16256 bp, 5 predicted proteins | sample PeaSoiMetSII2010_FD_187695 | JGI IMG/M metagenome (GOLD analysis project Ga0209517, IMG submission 187695) | Peat soil microbial communities from Weissenstadt, Germany - SII-2010 (SPAdes) (version 2) | ecosystem: Environmental > Terrestrial > Soil > Wetlands > Peat | place: Germany: Weissenstadt...
CGCGTTCCAGGCATCCCTGCACAGGCGTCACCACTGTTCTGCTGCTTCTGTCCACGACGACAGAACTCGTTATAGTTAATCTCGTTCCGCAACATGATCCACAGCCGGATCCCGAGCTTGCGAGCCACAGCCACTCTCGCCTTCCCCAGACCCTTCTGGACCAATTTGCGGCGGTAGAAACGCTGCAACTCCGGATCCCGGCGTACCGCGTGTGCTCCCGCCTCACCCCAGAGAAACCGCAGCAGCGGGTTGCCTTGTTTACTTAGCCCGCCGAACTTCTGTCGACCACCACTGGAGTATTCTCTCGGAATGATCCCCACGTAACTGGCCAACGCCTTACCGTCAGTGAACCGCCTCGGATCGCCTAGGAACACGTCCGTAGCCAGCGCTGTGATGGGCCCCACTCCTGGATGGGTCATCAGCAGCCTTGCTCCGGAACGCTGGCCTGCTTGCTCTTCCACTCGCTGGTTCAGTTTCTCGATGTCCGATTCGAACTTCACGTACATCGCCTGCAATTCACTCCGCCGATGAGCGGTATGCGGAGCCAGCGGCAACGACGCGATCGTGTTTTGTCCGTCGCGGCTCCACAGAGAAGTGCCTCGTCGTAAGCCATTCGCCAAGGCTATCGCCTGCAGCGCATTTTGTATTCGCGTCCGCATCCGTACCCACTGATGACGGTGCCGCAGCAAGGCCCGCAGATCTTGCAGTTCCTTCGAAGGTAGCCAGATCGCTGGAAAGCGGTTTTCTACCAGCAGCGTCAGAATCAAATCGGCATCTCGCCGATCATGTTTCTGCTTCCGTGGCTCGGCTGCCCGAATCACTGCCGGATTACCGACCTGGCATTCGATCCCCAGTTCTTCCATCAGGTTTACAAACCACTGCATCGATCCAGTGGCTTCGATCCCCACCCGCACCGGGCGTGGAAGCGTGGAATAAAACTCCCGCACGTTGTTGCCCTCGTGCGCCAGAGTCATTTTCACGACCTCCCCCGTCGTGGTGTCCAGCATTGCCAACGTTTGCTGGCGAGCGTGCAAGTCACATCCTATAATTCTCATCTCGGCCTCCTTCGGTCCGAGCACTGTTGGGGTGAACACCGAACAGTCTACTCGGACCGTCGCGAGGCCGGCGTCGTTATGCCATCAACCGAGCAAGTGATCTTCACATGTCCAGTAACCCGACTGACCTAATTCTTGCCAATTCCATGCGCTAGGGGATCGACAACTGAGGGTACTGGTTGACGAAGATGGAACGAAGCCGCGCAGGCCACGAGTACCCCGCAGCAACGCACGACCCCTTCGCCAAAGAGAAATGACACCAGGACAGTTATCCCAAGTGCACCGAATAAGGTACAGAACATGAGAAACGCGGCGAGCAGGTCACGTACAACATATAGCTCCGTTCCTGCGACTGCAATCAGTGTAATAAGGCCACCTGCAACGAGAAGTTTCTGTATTCGCTTCCATCTCATAACATCTGGATGCTTCCACCTGGGAAGCCCTCTGTATGTGATGGTCCTCACACGGAGCTGTGACACTGCACACGGCCACCTTCATAACGCAAATCAGTTGCGAGCTTTGAAATGAATATCGGCTAAGGTCAACTTCAGACCGTCTCAAATCGCACGCTATGGGGGGCACGTCCTCGCATGATCTGATTGCGGGAACGCGGCGCTTTGGAGCATAATTCGGCGGGTTGGATTGTGGCAGTTCCCGAGACATAGAGCAGCGTCACAGGGGCCGGCATGGCGCCGGCGAAATGAACGAGAGGTGAGTGAAATGTCATCTTACGGCAGCCAAATGATGAATTTTTTACGGGCCGGATGCGTGGGCGCGATATTGCTCGCGATCGCCGGCACAGCGCTGGCGCATCACTCCGGCGCGATGTTCGAGCGCGACAAGCAAGTGGAACTGGTCGGCACCATCGTCACGTTCAGCTGGACCAATCCTCACAGTTGGATCGAGATCGAAGTACCGAATGCCTCGGGTGGCTCGGACAAGTGGGGCGTGGAGTGCAACAGTCCGAACAATCTGGCCCGTCAGGGCTGGAGGTCCACCACGCTCAAGCCCGGCGATCAGGTGACCGTCACGGTCCATCCCCTGCGGAGCGGCGAAAAGGGTGGCCGGTTTATCTCGGTGAAACTGGCCGACGGGACGGTTATGACCGACTCGGTCGGTTATCCGGTTCCCGCGAAACCCTGAGTTTCTTGCGCAGTCGCCTGGAGTCCGACAGCGCCGCTCGGCGCGCCATATGAAAAGGAATCCAAATGATCAATCTGAGAACGAAGTTCGCGTGGGGCGCGGCCGTGGTCGCGCTCGGTCTGGCGTCGATGGCCACGGGGGCCAGCGCGCAGGCAAAGCAGCAGCAAAGGACTCCCGACGTGTTTCCGGAAGGCGCGCTAGCGCCGGCCAATCTAAACAAACCGCGTCCGAAGGCGCCGTTTAATCTGACGGGAACCTGGATGGTTGATTTGAGCTCCGGCTTCAACTCGTTCATGTTCGGACCGAACTATCCGAAGTTCAAGCCCGCCGCACAAGCCATTTTCGACGAGGGCAAGAAGGTCAGCGCGGAAGGCCGCGCATTCCACGACGACATCGGCCAATGCTTTCCCGCCGGCATGCCCATGATCATGACGCGCGTCTGGCCGATCGCGATGATCCAGACTCCGACGGTGATCTACATGGTTAGCGGCTTCGAGAACGCGCTGCGATTGGTCTACATCGACGGCCGCAAGCACACGGATCCCGACGTAGTGGTGCGCACCTACAATGGCGATTCCGTGGGACATTGGGAAGGCGATACGCTCGTGGTTGACACCACCAGCATGATTCCCGAGCACCATTGGATTGATACCGGTGTTTCCGTGAGCAACGATTTTCACATCATCGAGCGCATGCGCCTGCTGAATGACGGAAAGGTGCTTGAAATCAAGTACACGCTGCTCGATCCCCAAAATTGGGAAGGGGAATGGACCAGCACGAAACGCTGGATTCGAATGGACGACACCGATATCACCGAAGTCGAATGCTTGCCGAATCTGAACGAGCATCTCCCCAGCACGCAGTCGAAGTGGAACGTGAACTAGAGCCGCTCGATCTGGTTTGAGCAAGCCTCTTTGCGGAGTTCCGCACGGGCCCCGGCCCCCAACTGCGAATTCCTCACGCGACATCGCTGGATGTCGCTCAGAACAACTGCGTTGGCAAGCCGCCGGCTCGCGCCAGCAGTGCGGGCAAATTCTTTTGCGAGGCGCCGGCTTTATTCCCAAGCTGGCTTTCGACCTGGCGGCGGATCGTCTTCACCGTATCGAGTTCCGCGCCGCCCGTGCCTGCCAGCAGCTTTTCCGCCTGCAGCAGACACGCGTAGGCCAAATCATCGGGCAAGCCGTGCCGCCGCAGGAATTGTCCGTAGTTGAACCAATCCAGGGCCTCGGCGTGCGCATCGCCCGTCTTGGAGTCGAGCGCCAGCCCGCGCTGATAGGAATCGGCGGCGGATTTCACATCCCCGGTTTTCTCCTGCAGGTCCGCCAGATGAGCGAACGCCAGGCTTTCCAGCTTGTTGTCGGCCGTGCGCTGCGCCATGGCAATCGCGGAACGATATCCGGCGACGGCCGCAGCGCCGTGATTGATGCGCGATTCATCGTCGGCCAATTGAATCTCGGCCGATGTTTGCTGTTGGGCTCCGGCGGCGGGGTCATCCGGATGCGCCACCGCAAACTCCAGAAACGCGCTCCAGTGACGAGCGGCAGCCGCGGGTTCGCTTCTTTGATCGAACGCCTGAGCGAGATACAGGTGGGCATTGGGCTGATTGCGATCCACGGTGACGGCTTTTTCCCAGGAATCCATGGCCTCATCCGCGTGGCCGAGGCGCGCGGCGAGCAGGCCGTAATTAATCAGAGCATTGGGATCGCGCGGAACCAGCTCGAGCATTTTCGCGTAGCGTGTGTATGCGTCCTCGTACCTGCCGTCCTCGATCATCGCGCGAGCGCAGGCCTGCTGCAATCCCGCGTCATATGGGTTGATCGCCACCGCGCGCTCGAGTGCCGCGATGGCGGCCTCGCGGTCGCCGGCCTGAGTCTGCGCCGATGCGACGCGCGCCTGCACAACGCTGTCGTACGGATTCATGCGTGCCGCACTGGTCAGCGCCGAAAGATTTCCCTCATGGGTGCCGAGCGCGAAGCGAATCTGGTCCATTCCGCCCCACAGGAAGAGCAGCGTAACCAGCGACACACGAAACGCCGCTGACGAAAAAACGCGCCGCCCAAGCCCGAGCACAGCCGCGGGCGCACTCTTTTCTCCGCGTTCCTGCGTCTGTCCGCCGCGATCGATCAGCATGGCGGAGATTCGCGAATCACGCAGCTTCCACAACGCGCCGTCCAGAATGAAATGGTGGATGTTCACCACGGCCGTGAAAATCAAGAAGCTCGTCGTAAAGTCATAGTGGAGCGCGCGACTCACGATCCAGGGACCGGGAATGAATAGCGCGATGCCGCCGGCGACCAGCGTCAGGAAGTATCTCGTCATGCGCCATCCCGACTGGCCCGCGGCGCGCGCTTCGCGCTGCTGGTAGTAGCTCGTGATCCAAATGTATTGCGCGGAGTGCAGCACGGCCAGGATTCCGCTGCTGTAGCGCGTTTGCGGAATCTGATATTGGGCGTGCAATTCCAGAAGCGTGGGCACAACGAACCAGATGAATTGCGTCAGGGCCAGAGTCAGCGGCGCGGCCAGCGCCCGCGCGCCCGTCCGTTGAATGAGCCGCCGAAATCCGAAAAATGCAAAGACGGCGAATGTAGCTGCCAGCACCAACCGCGCCGGCAGGGTGTACTTGGCCGCGAGGCCGAGTGAAAGAATCAGCGGATCGGTCGATCCGCCCGTTTCAAAGCTCGCGAGCAGCATCAAGTACGACGCCACGAACGCGCCACGGATCGAGCGGCGCTCCCCCGGCGTGACTTCCGCGCCGCTGCGGCGCGCGAACATCATCAGTAAGCCGTAATTTTGGCCGGTGTAATGCCACGGGCTCCAGCAGATGTAGAGCGTGAACACCCAGGGAAACAGCCTGTAGGACGCGTGAAGCAGAACGCCGGTCAACACGAGCAGCAGCGTGATGTGCAGTGTGAAGATTTTGTACTTCTCGAAATCCGCGCGCGTGTGATACGCGCGATAGACCGTCGCCATGAAGTGCGGGTAGTTGAAAGCCAGAGCGAGGAAATAGAACGCCACGACCCACGCGTGCGTATGCGATTGCGTCAGCCACAGAGCCGCGGCCAGCAGGGGAGCGGACCACGCGCCGCATCCGACGATGAGATCGAGCCACGGCCCGTAGATCCACGGCCCATCGGGACGCGCAGCGGAAACAGTTTCAGCCTGCGTGCTCAAGCAAGACACCTCGCGCCAGCCGGCGCCAGCTAGTTCGAAATGCCGCGCGCGGCCTCGATGGGCAGTCTACATCGGCGATAGACGCACTCCGCGCCGCGCTCGCGCCCGCATGTTGAAAGCGTAACGGAGCATTGCGCGCCGGTAGAGCTAGCCCGGTTTACAGGATCATAACCAGTGGAGATGAAGTGGGAAGAGAGAAGTGGTTGCGGGGGGCGAAGCGTCGGGGATCCCTATCTTCCCGATGTCGTGTAAGAGCGCGGCCACTTCAATGTCGGAAAGCGATCTATCGTCCAGGCCAAGTTCCCCCGCCACGCGAGGCGCAGGTGGTGATCAAGAAGCGGCGGGTTGGATACAACACGAAGAGGCCACACAGTGCGCTCGGCTACCCCAGCACGATGTGGACATGGTGCACGGCGCCGTCGTCAGCAAGCGGAATATTTGCGGAGCCATGCAGCAACTTGCCATCCAGTTCCATTAAAGCTACACCGCGAGAAACCCTAGACGGATTGTCCACTTTGATCTGATAGGTGGCCGAGTGATAACGAAAATCGATGGAATAGTTGGGCCAGCTCCGTGGGATGCAAGGATCGATCGAAAACGTCATGCCGTGCATGCGGAATCCGAGAATCCATTCCAGACCGGCACGATAAAGCCAGCCGGCTGAGCCGGTGTACCATGTCCATCCACCGCGGCCCACGTGGGGGGGCTCGGCATACACGTCACCAGCAACGACGTAAGGCTCAACTTTGTAGCGCTGCACGCTCGCACGCGAAGAGGTACGGACTACTGGATTCAGCATCCGAAACAGTTCGCAAGCCTTGTCTCCGTCACCAAGCTCCGCAAAGGCAATGACGGTCCACGCGGCCGCATGTGTGTACTGTCCGCCGTTTTCGCGGATGCCCGGAGCGTATCCTCGAATGTAGCCCGGATCACGCGCTGGGTTGTCAAAAGGCGGTGTCAAGAGCGCGATCAACCCATCGGGGCGGCGCACCAATAGGTGGTCCACGGCGGCCATGGCGCGAGCGCCACGGCCGGGTTCGGCAGCTCCGCTCATGACTGCCCACGATTGCGCGATGGAATCAATGCGACACTCCCTGTTCTCGGTTGAGCCGAGGGGAGTACCATCGTCGAAGTAGGCGCGGCGATACCATTCGCCGTCCCAACCTTCCCGCTCGAGTGCTGCCTTGAGCGCACTGACGTGGAGACGCCAGTTCTCAGCACGATTATGCTCGCCGCGCGAATCCGCAAGTTTGGCAAACTCCCAGAGAATCGTGTGCAGGAACCAGGCGAGCCAAACGCTTTCCCCCTTGCCTTGTTCGCCGACACGGTTCATCCCATCATTCCAGTCGCCGGTGCCCATCAGAGGGAGTCCATGGCTGCCAATTGTGAGGCTGCGGTCTAGCGCACGGGCGCAATGCTCGAAAAGTGTCGCGCGAACCTCTGATATGTGCGGCTGGAAATACAATTCGTTCTGTCCTTCCGCCAGTGTAGCGCCTTCCAGAAATGGTATTGCTTCCTCGAGTACGGTCCTGTCGCCGGTGGCTTCAATGAAGTGGATGACCGCGTAAGGTAGCCAGAGGAGGTCGTCCGAGATACGCGTGCGCACACCGCGTCCCGAAGGCGGATGCCACCAGTGTTGAACATCGCCCTCGATAAACTGCCGCGCGGCAGCACGCAACAGGTGCTCGCGAACAACTTCGCGCTTGGCGACGCACAGCGCCATGACGTCCTGAAGTTGGTCGCGGAATCCGTACGCACCGCTCAATTGATAGAATCCGGCTCGCCCCCATACGCGGCACCCGAGCGTCTGGTAAAGCAGCCAGCGATTCAGCAGAACATCCATGGCCGGTTCGGGAGTGGCGACCCGCACAGTGCCAAGCACATCTTCCCATCGCCCCGTAACCTCGGCCAGGATTGAGTCCAAGTCCGCAACGCGATAGCGTGCCAGTAATTGACGCGCTTGTTCCCTGTCACCTGTCTGGCCTAGGAGAAACACGATCGTCGCCTCCGCACCGGGACGCAAATCGATGGAGGTTTGCAGCGCCGCGCATGGATCGAGGCCTGCTCCTGACTTTCCGGAAAGCGGGCGGTTTCGTTCCAGCGCGGCCGGGCGTGCGAGCGTGCCGTTGCGTCCGATAAATTCGGCGCGGTCGGCGGTTACCGAAGACTGCTTTCCCCCAAGGTCCGCAAAGGCGACGCGCCCGCCGAATTCTCCTTGCCACGTGCTCTGTGCGAAGAGCGCTCCGGTCTGCGAATCCAGTTCCGAGATGATGTAGGGCGCCGAGGCGCTGCGTGAACTGCCCAACACCCACTCGGCGTAAGCAGTGACGGAGAGGCGACGGGGGCGGCCGGAATCGTTTTTCAGAGTGAGCCGGGAAATCTTGATTGGATCATCTGATGGTACGAATTGCAGGAGCTCGAGCGAAATACCGTGCGAGCCATGATGGAATCGGCTGTAGCCCTGGCCGTGCCGGGAAACATACGGAGCAATTTCATCGCGAATTGGGAGGGCCGTGGGGCTCCACACGTCACCAGTATTTTCGTCGCGGACATAAATGGCTTCTCCGGGGGGATCGCTGACGGGATCGTTGGACCACGGCGTCAACTGATTTTCGTGACTGTTGAGCGACCAGGTGTGACCCGAGCCCGATTCCGAAACGAGGAAGCCGAACGAAGCATTCGCAATCACGTTGATCCAGGGTGCAGGAGTTCGCAAACCTTCACCGAGAACGGTCACATACTCGTGGTCCTGATCGGCGAAGCCACCCAGGCCGTTGAAAAATTCGAGAGCCTGCTGAGGCACCGGCGCGTCCTGGCGTTTGCCAGTTCGCGGCCGTCGCGGGGGCGGTGGAGCAGTGATTTCAGTTCGTTGCGATCGAGCCATCTGTTCGGACAACGTGCCCCGCCGGCCCAGCAACACCGCTCGCGCAATCGTCTGAAGGAGAGCCTGTTCCTGAGGAGTTATAAGGTCTGCCCGCAGGAGGAAGATACTGTCGCGTACATTGTCCGTCTCCGGAGAAAGTCGCAACTGGCTGCTACGCACGAGACCGTCCAAAGAGTTCTGCAGTTCCTGAATATATGATGAGGACTTTTCATTGATGATCACGACGTCAGCGGAAAGCTGCTTCATGCGCCAGTATTCGTGGGCGCGCAGCAATTGACGGACGATTTGGATATCTTCTGCTTCGTCGATGCGCACCACAATGATCGGCAGGTCCCCGGAGATTCCATGAGCCCACAGCGCGGAGCGGTCGAGCGTGCCGCGGCTGAGCACATCGGGAGATGGCCGCATCGAAGCGTCGGAATACAGCACAGAGTTGGCCAGCTCTTGAAACAAGTGGGCTTCATCAAGGCTGATGCCTAGGTGGCGCAATTGTACCTGTGCCTGTGTCCAGGCCAGCGCCAAGGTGCGCTCGAATGTTGTCGCGCTGCGGTACTTATCGGCGAGTTGCAGCACCTGCTCGCGATCCGGAGCGACGATGGTGGAGAAGGCAACGCGCGCTGTGGCTCCGGGGAGAATGCGCAGGGTGCGCCTCAGACTAAAAACGGGGTCGAGTACGGAGCCCGCTGTATTAGAGAGCGGCCGCCCATCGATAATCGAAACGGGGTTGAGGATATCGTGGCCGCGTCCAAGAAACCGTGCGCGGTCCGTCTCGAATTGCGAGTCACCAACGGTTTGACCTTCCACGACTACCACGTGCGCCGCCCAAACGCTCGTATCTTTATCGGATCGCCTCCGGCGCGTCGCAAGTAGCGCGCCGACATCGGACACATATTCGGTCTCGACGAAAAGTTTCGAAAACGCAGGATGGGCAACATCGGCTGCCTGCGATGCCAGGCAAAGCTCGGCGTACGAGGTAATCTGGATATCGCGCGGGCGTGTCCCGAGGTTGGTGATAGAAACGCGCCGAATTTCCGCATCGTCCTCGGGTGACACGACGACCTCAAGTGTGGTGGTCAGCGCGTGGTCGCGTCGGATGAATTCAGCGCGGTCTTCGTAGAAAGAAACCTCGTAAGCGTCAGGTTCGATGCCGCTCGGCTGGTAGCCTGCTGACCAGACTTGACCAGATTGGGCGTCGCGAAGAAAGATATAACTCCCCCAACAATCGCGCGTGACATCCTCGCGCCAGCGCGTTACGGCAATATCGCTCCAGCGACTATAGCCTGAGCCGGCTGCAGTCAGCATCACAGTGTACCTGCCGTTGGAAAGCAAGTGCGTCTGCGGAATCAGCGTATGTGGAGTGGTGAAACGCCGCAGCGCCGGCGGAACGAGTTCACGAACTCGTGCGGTACCGGACACTTCCTCGGCCCGAGGTCGTGCAACCAGCACGTCGCGCGGCGTGCGCTCCTGCAACAGCAGTTCGGTAGCCTGCACCATTGGCTCTGCGTGGAAACGGCTGCGCATCGCGCCATCGTCTAGCACGTTTGCGATCGCGACTAACGACATTCCCTGGTGATGGGCGAAGTAGGTGCGCACGACGGCAACGGTTTCGCCTTCGGGCAAACGCGAGCTTGTGTAATCAAGGGCTTCGTAGAAACCATATGCGCCTCTTCCGCCCGCTTGTTCGAGCCGCACGAAGTTTCCCCCGGCCGCGATTGGGTCAATCATGGCCGCGAGCGCAGTGGCATACGGTGCGACGACAACGTCCTCGCTGAGGCCCCGCTTGAGCCCCAGTCCGGGCACGCCAAAGCTCGAGTATTGATAGGTGAGATTAAGGTCGCGCGCATTGTATGCGGATTCCGACTCGCCCCAGGGCACATCCCGCTCCGCACCATATTCAATTTGACGGCGGACCACGAGTTCGCACGTCTGGCTCAACAGGCTCCCCGCTGGGGAACGCATCACAAGGGCAGGCATCAGGTATTCAAACATCGAGCCCGACCACGAGATAAGCGCAGAGCCGTGGCCCACAGGTGTGAGAGCGCGGCCTAGGCGAAACCAGTGCGACGGTGGCACCTCATCTTTCGCGATGGCGATGAAGCTCGTCAGGCGCGCCTCGGACGCAAGCAGGTCATAGCAATTAGGATCTTGGCTCCCTTCTGTCACGCGATAACCAATCGAAAAAAGGCTGCGCGTGCCGTCAAACAGAAAGCCGAAGTTCATCGCCTGAAACATGCTCTCGGCCTTGAGCGTGAGAGCTGAAAGACGGCGAACGAGCGCATTGGCATCCCTTGCCGAATGGCGGATCGCATCGGACAGCGCATCGATCCGCGTGATCGAATTTCTATCGGCGGCAACGCCCGTCAGCAGGCGGGCGCGCAACGCGGCGAGCTCACCGAGGGCAGCATCGAACCGGTCAGGGGCTTCCGCGAGTGTAGGAATGGAATGAAGAAACGGCTCAACAGCCGTCCACTCGGGAGCCTGCTCTCGACGACGGTCGGCCAAGTCAGCAATTTCTTTCGCATTCCAGCGCGTCCAAGGGATCAAGATTTCAGCATCTCGAACGTGGCTTTCGACGCAAGCCCTAAACGCAGCCGCCCAGACGCTCAATTCAGATTCGGGAGGGTCCCCGCGCTCTTGCGTCAGAGCTTGTGCGATGTCAGCCACGGTTTGGGCGTGGGATCTCCACTCCGCGAAGCGATTTCCCCAATCCACGGCATCCACGGGCAGCGAGTCAAGTGAGGCCACCATCCTGTCGATTGCATTGCTGAGTTGCTTCCGTGTGACCGTATATGTGCGACGCGTATCCGCAATTCCGGAAAGCGCTTCGCCTAACAAGCGAGTCGAATCTTCCATTCCAGCGAGGAGGCGCGCTCCGAGAGGTGTTCGTTTGGTCAGCTCCCGGCAGCTGTTTCCGAGAGCCACCAGATGCCCGGCGAGATTTCCGCTGTCTACGGAGGAAACGTATCTAGGCTCCAGTGGATGCAAGTCGCGTGTGTCATACCAGTTGTAGAAATGTCCGCGGAATAATTCCATTCGGCTCATCGTCCCGAGGGTGGCTTCCAACCGCTCAACCATGTCGAGCGCACCGAGCCATCCGAAGTCGCAAGCGCAGACGGTGGAAAGAAGATACAGGCCCATGTTCGTTGGCGAGGTTCGGTGAGCCACGATGGGTTTGGGCGTTTCCTGAAAATTGTCGGGAGGTAGCGCGTTGTCCTCCGAAGAAACGAATACTTCGTAATAGTGCCAAGTTCGCCGCGAAATCATACGGAAAGCTCGCGCGTCTGCGGGCGACAAAGGATTGACGGCCTGGAACGCCGGGCGCAGGCTGATCCATCGTGCTACGGCCGGAGCGGCTACCCAGAGAAGGATCAACGGAGCCGCCGCAGTCCAAGATTGATGCCGCCCGAATACCAGAGCCAGAATTGACATGAGAGCGAGGAAGATGCCGCCCGCCATGCGCCTATAGGTGGCTGTTAGTTTGGAATCGACCGCAAACTTCGACTGTGCTGCCGTCACCCATTCAAGCAAGTTCCTGTGGGTTATATAGAGACGGGTAAGGGTCCGGAAAATCGCGTCTGACATCAGCCACGCCTGATATGCGAGGAATGTGAGAGTCAAGCCGACCTGGGATGCGCCGAGCGCCAGATCGTTGAGCACACCGCGAAAGTGGCTTCTCTTCGAAATGCCTTTCCGGCGCGGATACAGTCCGGTGAAAAATGGAAGCAGGGCAGGAATCGCAGCGGTTGCGAGAATGAATCCCGTCCATAGCCAGGGAGAAGCGGGCGACAGCAGCCACCCGACCATCAAAGTTAGAAAGGCAGTGGGCGCCGACAAACTACGCCGCAGATTGTCGAGGATCTTCCACCGGCCGATCGCCGGAATCATAAATGGAATCCGCTTCCCCGCCCGCGAGCGGCCCCGTCCGAGAAGAAAAGGCAGAAGTTGCCAGTCTCCGCGCGCCCAACGATGCTGACGTGCAGTCACGGCCTCATAACGCGAGGGGAATTCATCAAATAGTTCAATGTCAGTGGCCAGAGCGACCCGGGCAAAAATGCCTTCGAAGAGATCATGACTGAGGACCGAATTCTCGGACACTTTCCCGGCCACCGCCAATTCAAACGCATCAATGTCGTAGATGCCCTTTCCGGTATAAGAGCCTTCGTGGAATAAATCCTGGTAAACATCCGAAACAGCTGCCGAATAGGGATCGATTCCACCAGGGCCAGAGAAAATCCTTTGAGAGAGCGAACCCTCTCGGTCGACAGGTAACGAAGGAGTGATACGTGGTTGCACGAGTGCGTAGCCTTCCAGCACGCGGCCATCGCGAGCACTGAACCGAGGCCGATTGAGAGGATGGGCCATCGTCCCGACGAGACGCGAGGCAGCGCCACGCGGCAGGCGCGTATCGGCATCAAGCGTGATGACGTAGCGCACCCCGGTAAGACTTGCTAGGGGTCGTCCGCCAACGGCCATAAACGTTGTACTCTCCGAACCACGCAGCAGCTGGTTCAATTCGTGCAGCTTTCCTCGTTTGCGCTCCCACCCCATCCATTTTCCTTCGCTCTCATTCCAAACTCGCTTGCGATGAAAGAGGAAGAAGCGCTCCCCCCCGCCAGGGGCCGGACCATAGCGTTGGTTCAGCAGCGCAATGCCGTCGACCGCGAGCGCCAGCAGATCGTCGTCATCCGGCAGGGTTTCGCAGGGTGCGTCCAGCCAATCGGAGAGCAGGGCAAAGCGCAACTCTCCATCCGGATTCGCGAGGTAATGAACTTCCAGCCGCTCGACCTGCTCTTTGACATCCTCCGGGGAGCTCAGCAGCGTGGGGACGACGACGATCGTTCGTAAGTCTTCTGGGACGCCTTTGCGCATGTCCAGTCGGGGCAGCTTTTGCGGTCCAAGCAAAGCCGCCACTGAGCGATTGATCAGTGCGATCGCCAGGTCCGAGGCAGACATGAAGGCGAGAAAACCGAGGAGCAAGAGGCCTTGCACGGTCATACCGCTCTCTCGGGAGCGCAGCAGCGGGAGCGCGAGGATCATCGCGGTCACAATCGCAATTGTGCCCAGATATCCAGGGATCGCAGCTCGAATGTATAAACGGAGAAGCCGATGCTTCCCTGACACGCGAAAACCTAGCTCCTTCTCGAAGGCTGGGCGTCCTCGCGAGATGAGATAGTAGCCAGGCTCCGTGTAACGGTCCTGAGTCGACTTGTCTCCATCGTGGTCGTACGTGCCTGAGGCGGCCTGCTTAACACGCCGGACGACACGTCGCGCAACTTCCAATTCTGGAAGGTTCGATCCGCGCGAGAGATCCTCAATTGCATGGCGGTAGATGTCCCGCGTGGAGAAATCCATGCCGGCGAAGTCTGTGTCATTGCAAAGAATTTCATCCACCAGGCTGACGCTTTCAAAAAATTGCTGCCAGTCGAATGCGGAAATCAATCGCATGCTTGTGATGATGTTGCGTACGGACACGTTCGCGGTTCCTTGCTGCTGGAGCTCGGTTCGGACCATTTCATCGGCGTTTGTTCCCGCCGCAGCCAGGCGCTGATCGAGCCAGACCAGCACGGGCCGAACTTTTGGATCGAAATCCCGCAAGCGCTGGGCAAGTTGCACGGCAAACGCTCTTTCTAAAGGAGCATCCTCAAAGCGGCGGAGCGCCGACAGCGGAATGGTTTCAGCTTGACCATTCGAACCGAGCAAGTCATCGGCGAACGCGTCGGCTTCCTGGCGGGCATTTCTGCTGCGAACTATCTGTCCCGCAATCCTGCGCAGGTTTTCGACCAGCACGACGCGAAGCGTGATGGCCACCGCCCAGAGCTCGCCAATCGTCAGCGGTTGCACCCTCTGATAGGCCGCCACAAAGCGGCGGAGCACTTCGGGATCGAAACGGCTGTCCGTATGCGCAACGAACGCCCAAGCGACTCCGTATACACGCGGATAACCCTCCAAGTGACCCGATGAGAGCTTGGGTAATTTACGGTAGTAGCCGACCGGCAAATCATCTTGGATCTCGCGAAGCTGCTCATCAACGATATGGAAGTTGTCGACCAGCCATTCAGCCGCGGGCGTAATCGTTTGTTCCTCCCGAATCGCCCGAGCCGTGATTCGGTAGGCATCGAGGAGCACGCGGCCGTTCTCGAGGACACGCGGAACGAGCGGGCGGCCTTGGCTTGCTACGGTTGTGACGATCTGTGCTGCCGCAAGGCTCTCAGCATGCTGCTCAAGTCGCTCGAGGCTGAAAAGTTCGGCGCGGATCGGTTCTTCCAGATCAGGAAGGAGGATGTTCGGCGGTTGATTCTTCTTCATTCTAGAGGTTCGAGATTCCGAGGCGAAAAACCATTACGATGCCTGGTGGCCTTGCTTCAGAAAGAAAAAGGGCCATTCCACGACAAGGAGACTGGCCCTCACCGCACTCAGAGGTTGGCTCCGGAGTCTTGTAGCGAAGCCGCGTGCGAACTCGCTGCAAAAGGCCGCGCGTCGATGTGACGACAGGAACTTGCCAAGCCCTAGTATATCCCTCCCACTTACCTAACCGGCGATTTTTGTACCGGGTGAAGTGGGAGAGGATTCACCTGGTACATAAACTCGGGCTGGTCATAAACACTTGGGGTATCTAGTTTGCGGACCGAAAGTATACATAGCGACACGCATATTACAGGCTGTCCAAGACCCTCCTTCCGTCTTTTCTCGCAAATGTCTGAATTCACGTGCCTGAAATTCGCAGTCTGTCTTGCCCACAAACGGATGTTTTGGTATTCAGGTTTTACGGGACCCAATTGGACTCAACTTCCTCGTGTTGCATCGTATCCACGCAGTGCCAGTCTGCGGAGGTCCTGTCCAATCGGGCTGCAGGAACAGCGCTGAGATGTATCCCGTATGTTTTGATTCCACGGGAACATGTCGTCGCCCACTGATCTTCTATAGCGTTGAAGGATAAGTCTCGGGAACCTCGCCAGTCTCCCAGGCTACGGTTCGCTCGAGAGGTTCAACGGCTCGAGTCTCATCGAAATGTAGAATCGCATCGAATTGGTCGGACAGATGGGCGTGGAAATAGTGACTAACGCGCTCGGATCGCGGAAGATAGATGACACCAATTGCTCGCTCCAGGCGCGGTTCCCGCAGTAGGGACGCGACTTCTTCTCTACGGCTGAGCGGGAGCAGGAAATTGTGAATTCCTGTTTCGTGGAAAAGCGCCTCATAACTCCCGGGCAGCGCTGGGCGAACATGCTTGCGTTCCGCAGGAGCCTCCCACCCCGATGCCGCTGTAACTGTGCCGGTGTATGTTGTGAATCCGATGAGGGCCACTTCATCGCCGAACCGTTGGCGTACGAGTTGCCCGAGATTCAGCTCGCCCCGTTGTTCCATCTCGGTCGCGCGAGCGTCTCCGAGATGAGAGTTGTGCGCCCAGACGACAATCTTTGCCTTAGTGCCGAGGTGCTTTGCCAATGCATCGAGTGTCTCGGCCATATGGCTGTCCCGCAGATTCCAGGAAGAGATTCGTTCATGAAACATTGCGCGATAATACTCCTCGGCATTTTTCACCAGGCGGGCATTCTGTTCAGCAAAGAAGAATGCGTCCCGGGCGACGCGGCCATCGCGGCTGGCTAGTTCCGCAGCGCGCCGGCGCATTTCCATCCACTGGCCGACGACTTCATTCTCACAGGTCTTATTCAGGCCGAAGCTGGCGGCATAACCGTAAGCCTGGGAGTCTTCGCCAAAGTTGTCGAAGCAGGCATAGCGGTACCGGGCGCGTTGTGCAGCCTCGGGATCGACTTTGTCCAAGAAGTCCAGCACCGCTCGAATGGAGGCATGCAAGCTGTAAAGGTCCAGCCCATAGAAACCAACGCGTTTCGAATGCCGGTGTTCATTGTAATTTCGCAACCAACCAACGAAGTCGAGGACGTCGGCATTGCGCCACATCCATGCAGGAAATCTCTGGAAGCCTGCAAGCGCATCGACCGCTTCCTCGTCTTCACCCTCAAACTGTACAAATTGATTGACGC
>Ga0209517_10005413_pt1 | contig 16255 bp, 12 predicted proteins | sample PeaSoiMetSII2010_FD_187695 | JGI IMG/M metagenome (GOLD analysis project Ga0209517, IMG submission 187695) | Peat soil microbial communities from Weissenstadt, Germany - SII-2010 (SPAdes) (version 2) | ecosystem: Environmental > Terrestrial > Soil > Wetlands > Peat | place: Germany...
TGGGAGAGTAGCCCGCAATTTCAAAAAGCAGTTTGCGAGCCAGCGAGTATCCGTTGGTGTGCAGGCCGTTGGAGGGCAAGCCGAGGACGCAATCCCCCCCCTGCACGTCTTTGCCGCTGATGATGCGCTCGCGTTCCACCACTCCGACAATGAATCCGGCAAGATCGTACTCGCCCTCGGGGTAGAAACCCGGCATTTCAGCGGTCTCGCCGCCGATCAGGGCGCAGCCGTTATGTTTGCAGGCATCGGCGAGGCCGCCAACAATTTTTTCCGCGACCTCCGGGTCCAGCCTGCCCGTGGCTAGGTAGTCCATAAAAAACAACGGCGCCGCACCCTGCACCGCAATGTCGTTCACGCAGTGATTCACCAGGTCGGCCCCAATGGTGTGGTGCACTTTCATTTCGAAGGCCACTTTTAATTTGGTGCCCACGCCATCCACGCTCGAAACCAGCACCGGATCCACATACTTCTTATCGACCGAGAACAGCCCGCCGAATCCGCCAATCTCGCTCAGGACTCCCTTGGTAAAAGTTTTGTGGGCCAGATACTTGATGCGCTGCTTGGTTTTGTTGCCGCGATCAATGCTGACACCGGCATCGGCGTAGGTGATGGAGCCGCTTTGGACGTTGGGGTTCTGGGCCACTTTTTTAGTCCGTCATTGCCAGGGTGGAGAGATCTGGTGCGCCACCGAGCCGGGGGAAGCGTTTTCAGACGCAACAAATTCTAGCACGTCTGGAGTTGGTTCCGGCTTTTCCAATGGCGATCCGCGAAGGCGCTATAATGCTGCTCCAATTCTTTTTCCCGGGGACAACATGAGAATTCTGATCGTTCTTTTTTTTGCCGTGTTGACGATTCCGTCTGCAGTGGCAGTGCCAAACCAATCACAGGACACGACGCCCGAGAGCGCCAGGCAGGCCGCGTCCAACAAAGATAAAGGCAAGAAGGAACCAACCCCGGCGAGCGCCGCAACTCCGGATAAGTCCGCGGAAAGCGGCAAGCCCGCAGAGCCATCCAAAGCCGAGTCCAACGAAGCTACCGACAAGGAAGAACATTACGATGTGGCGGAAGTCCCGCCCGTAATCACCCATCACCAGATCACGCTGAACGGCAAGACTCTCAGTTACACGGCGACGGCCGGGAGGCTTCCCCTCAAGCGCGGCGATGGCAAGACAGAAGCCGAAATGTTTTTCGTCGCCTACACGCTCGACGGACAGGAAGCCGCAAAGCGTCCCGTGACATTCTCGTTCAACGGCGGCCCCGGCTCCGCCTCGGTGTGGCTGCACATGGGCGCGCTCGGCCCCAAGCGCGTGGTGCTTCAGCCGAACGGCTTCATGCCGGCAGCGCCTTATCGGCTGGAAGACAATCCCGACACGCTGCTCGATCGCAGTGACATCGTCATGGTGGATGCCATGTCCACCGGTTACTCGCGGGCTGCGACCGCTGACCTTGCCAAAAAGTTTCTGGGCGTAAAAGGCGACGTACAAGCCTTCGGAGAATTCATCCGCCTCTACATCTCGCGCTACGATCGTTGGAGCTCTCCGCTCTTCTTGCTGGGGGAAAGCTACGGCACGACGCGCGCTGCCGGCGTCGCCGGATATTTAGCCGATCACGGCATCGCTTTCAATGGCGTGACCCTGCTCTCGATGGCGGTGGATTTCCAGACGCTCGAATCGAACAAATCGAACGACCTGCCTTACTTGCTGCTGGTGCCCACTTTCAACATGATCGCCGGCTACCATCACAAGCTGGCCCCCGATCTCACTCAGGATGTGGCGAAAACGCGCGACGAAGTCGTGCGCTGGTCGACCAATGATTACGCGCTCGCTCTCGGCAAAGGCGACGCCCTGACGCCGGAAGAGCACCGCAAGATTGTCGAGCAACTGTCCCGCTACATCGGGCTGCGTCCGGAAGTGATCGAAGCGCACAATTTGCGCATTGACGTTCCCACCTTCACCCGCGAATTGCTGCTCGATCAAAAACTGCGCACCGGCCGCCTCGATGGCCGCTTCAGCAGCCCGGATCCGGATGATGAGCGTTTCTACGATCCGACGAGCGCCGCCATCCTGCCGCCTTACACCTCGGCGTTCAACAACTACCTGCGCACCGAACTGAACTACAAGTCCGACATGCCCTACAGAGTCTTCGCCTACGACCAGCCCAGCTTCCGCGACTGGGAGTGGGGTAACGCCATCGAAGGCTTTCCCAGCACGGCAGGCGGGCTGCGGTCGGCCATGATCAAGAATCCGTATATGAAAATTCTGGTGATGGAGGGCTACTACGACCTGGCCACGCCCTTCACCGCTGCCAACTGGACCATGGATCACCTGGACCTCGGCGCACAGTTCCGCCAGAATATTTCGTACGCCACCTACAACTCGGGGCACATGGTGTACATCGATCGCGCCGAACATAACAAGATGAAAAAAGATCTGGTGGACTTCATGGAGAAGTGCCTGCCGAAATAGTTGTCACCGTCGACGATTCGTTTCCCGGCGGTGTGTGTTCTAATGCTGAACGCATGCGCGCCGCTGTCATCTTCGGGTTGGGAACTTCGCCGGCAGACTTGAGCCCGTTCCAAGCCGGCTCTCCAACCAAGTGGCTCCAGGGACTGCCCGCATCTTCCAGCGATGCCGATGCCATCCTCATATTTGGCGGGGACGGGACGATTCATCGCCATCTTCCGGCGCTGGTGCGGCTTCAACTTCCTGTGCTGATCGTCCCCACAGGCAGCGGAAATGATTTTGCCCGCGCGCTGGACCTGCGCTCGATGCGAGACTCCTTGCGCGTCTGGCGTGATTTCGAATCGGGGAAAATTCGAGCGCAGGCAATTGATCTCGGGGTTATCGTCTCGTCTGCTTCGCCAGAGCGCACCCACTATTTCTGCTGCGTCGCCGGGTGCGGCCTGGACTCTGCCGCCACTCGGCGCGCCAATCAGATGCCGCGCTGGCTGCGGGGACACGGCGGCTATGCCCTGGCGCTATTACCGCTGCTGCTCAAGCTTCCGGCTTATTCCATGCGGCTGACGCAGGTCAATGGGAAGGATCGCGCCGAAGCCGAAAAGCTCACCCTTCTCGCCGCGTTCGCCAACACGCAGTTCTACGGCGACGGCATGCGCATCGCGCCGGAAGCAGATTTCGCGGATGGCAAGCTCGACATCTGCCGGATCTCGACGTTGAGCCCCTTCCACCTGTTTTGCATGTTCCCGACGGTGTATTTCGGGCAGCACCTGCTCTCGCCCAAGGTTGAGTACTCGAAGGCAGAGCGGGTAGTGCTGGAGACGGAGACTCCGCTTGAGATTTACGCTGACGGAGAGTTTGTGTGCGAGACGCCCGCCGAGATTTCAGTTGCCGCGGGCGCACTGCGTGTGATTCGCTCGGGATGACAAGGTCTGTTGAGTTGAGAGTCGAAGAGCGGGGTTTCGCTTCGCCGCAAGCCCTAGTGAACTCGGCCGTACCGTGTATCGAGCGCAATATTCAATTCGAGTACGTGAACGCGCGGCTCGCCCAGAAATCCCCATTGCCGGTTCTCGGAGTTCTCAAGAACCAGGCGTGCGACTTCCGCTTCCGGAATCTTGCGTTCCGAAGCCACGCGCCGAATCTGGAACTGCGCAGCTGCTGGCGAGATATCCGGATCCAGTCCTGACCCCGATGTCGTTACCAGATCGACAGGGATGGGAGTGCCGGGATTCTCGGCTTGCAGCTTGGCAACGTCTCCATTGACGCGAGCAATCAACTGCGCGTTGGTCGGGCCCAGGTTCGAACCGCTGGAGGCGCTGGCATCATAGCCTGCAGCGCCCGCAGCAGACGGCCGCGAATGAAAATAGCCCGGCCCCGAAAATGGCTGCCCGATCAGCCGCGAACCAACTACCACTCCGTCCTTCCCATGGATGAGCTCGCCATTGGCTTGCTTGGGGAAGATCAGCTGCGCGAGCCCGGTCACCAGCAGGGGATACAGAATTCCCAACAGGACCGTGGTCGCGATCGTCATGAGTACCGCTGTGATCAGATTTTTCTTCATTGTCTTTTCTCGATACAGCTCTTCCTACGCCAGCTTGATGCCGGTGATGAACATGTCAATCAGTTTGATGCCGATGAACGGGACCACCAGGCCGCCAAATCCATACACCAGCAGGTTCTGCCGCAGCAGAGCTTCGGCGCTCATCGGCTTGTACGCGACCCCTCGCAGCGCCAGCGGAATCAGGGCAACGATGATGAGCGCGTTAAAAATTACGGCAGAAAGTATCGCCGACTGCGGCGTCTGCAGCCGCATGATGTTCAGCGCATTCAGCACGGGAAAGGTTCCGGCAAACATTGCCGGAATGATGGCGAAATACTTGGCCACGTCGTTCGCAATCGAGAACGTGGTGAGCGCTCCGCGCGTCATCAGCAGCTGTTTGCCGATCGCCACCACCTCGATGAGCTTAGTGGGATTCGAATCCAGGTCCACCATGTTTCCAGCTTCCTTCGCCGCTTGCGTGCCGGTATTCATGGCCACGCCCACATCGGCCTGAGCCAGCGCGGGCGCATCGTTGGTGCCGTCGCCGGTCATGGCGACCAGTTTGCCGGCGGCCTGCTCGCGACGAATCAGATCCATCTTGTCTTTCGGAGTCGCCTCCGCCAGAAAATCGTCCACGCCCGCCTCGCGCGCGATTGCCGCCGCCGTCAGGGGATTGTCGCCGGTAATCATGATCGTCTTGATCCCCATGGCGCGCAGTTGATTGAAGCGCTCGCGCATCCCGCCTTTGACGATGTCCTTCAGGTAGATCACGCCCAGCGCTCGCTGATTCTCCGCGACGACCAACGGAGTCCCGCCCGAGCGCGCAATCTGTTCCACGCTCGCCTGAATCTCGCGCGGCAGCGAGGTGCCGAACTGGTGCAGGTATTTAGTGATGGCGTCGACCGCTCCTTTGCGAATCTCGCGGCCGTCCAGGTTCACGCCCGACATGCGTGTTTGCGCGGTGAAGGGGACAAAGACTGCTTCGTGCGAAGCCAGTTCACGGCCGCGCAAGCTGTACTTCTCTTTCGCCAGCACAACAATCGAACGGCCTTCGGGCGTTTCGTCGGCGAGCGAAGCGAGTTGAGCGGCATCGGCCATCTCGGCCGCGGTAATCCCCGGTGCAGGAATGAACTCCGCCGCCTGGCGGTTGCCGAGCGTGATCGTTCCGGTCTTATCGAGCAGCAACGTGTTCACGTCCCCGGCCGCTTCCACGGCGCGCCCCGACATCGCCAGCACGTTGTGCTGCACGAGACGGTCCATGCCGGCAATGCCGATCGCGGAAAGCAGACCGCCAATGGTGGTCGGAATCAGGCAGACCAGCAGAGAGACGAGCACGAATACCGTCTGCGGCGATCCCGAGTAAATCGCGAAAGGCTGCAGCGTAACCACAGCCAGCAGGAAAATGATGGTCAGGCCCGCCAGCAGAATGTTGAGCGCGATCTCGTTCGGAGTCTTCTGCCGCTCCGCGCCCTCAACCAAAGCGATCATTCTGTCGAGGAAGGTTTCTCCTGGATTCGAGGTAATGCGGACTTTGATCACATCGGAAAGCACGCGCGTGCCGCCGGTGACCGCCGACCGGTCTCCTCCGGCTTCGCGGATCACCGGAGCGGATTCCCCCGTAATCGCAGACTCGTCCACCGAGGCAACGCCTTCGATGACTTCGCCATCACCGGGGACTAGTTCGCTCGCAGCAACCATCACGACATCACCCGAACGCAGCTTCGCACTCGGCACCGTTTCTATCGTCCCGTCCGCCAGCAAGCGCCGGGCCTCGGTTTCAGACCTGGCTTTGCGCAGCGTGTCTGCTTGCGCTTTGCCGCGTCCTTCGGCCATGGCTTCCGCGAAGTTCGCAAACAGCACCGTGAACCATAGCCAGAGTGTGATCTGCAGATTGAATGCGAAGCTCTGTTTCCCGCCGAATAACAACACGGTTGTCACCACGCTGCCAACCTCGACCACGAACATGACCGGATTTTTCATCATGGTGCGGGGATCGAGCTTGACCACGGCGTCGACCAGCGCCCGCCGGATGATTTTTGCGTCCCACAAACTCTTGCTTTTCTTTTCTGCCATGCGCCGCCTCAGAAAGTTTTCCCTGCCATCATCAGCAGGTGTTCAAGTACGGGTCCCAAACTAAGAGCCGGGAAAAATGTGAGCGCTCCCACGATCAAAATCACTGACACCAGCAGAACGGTAAACAGGGGCGTAGTCACCGGGAACGTACCCGCCGAAGCAGGCACCGTTTTTTTCTTCGCCAGGTTGCCGGCAATCGCCAGCATGGGAATGATCATGAAGAATCGTCCCACCAGCATCGTGATCGCGCCCGCGGTGTTGTACCAAAGCGTGTTACCGTTCAATCCCGCGAACGCCGAACCGTTGTTCCCTGCCATCGACGTAAACGCGTAGAGGATTTGGGTCAGGCCGTGAGGACCCGCATTGCTGATGCTCGATGTGCCAAATCCCTCGACCGATGAAATGCCCGTGAGTACCAGAATGATCAGCGGAAAAACCAGCGTGACCAGCATCGCCATCTTCACGTCATAGGCTTCAATCTTCTTGCCCAGATACTCTGGCGTTCGCCCGACCATGAGTCCGGCGATGAACACCGACAGCACCACGTAGATCAGGATGCCGTACAGGCCGGCGCCCACTCCTCCAAAAACGGTCTCGCTGAGCATGATGTTGACCAGCGGCACCATTCCGCCCAGCGGAGTGTAGGAATCATGTACACCGTTGATGGCGCCACAACTTGCGTCGGTGGTGATGGTCGCGAACAACGCAGAATTGGCGATGCCAAAGCGCACCTCCTTGCCTTCCATGTTGCCGCCCGGCTGCAGTGCGGTGGCGTGTTGGTCAATTCCGTGGAGCAGAGGATTGCCTCTGGCCTCGGCCCAGTAAGCCGTCGTAACACCGCACAGGAACAGAATCGCCATCGCCGCCCAGACCGCCCAGCCGTGACGCTGCGACCCCGTCATTCGGCCCAGCGTGTAAGTAAGACCTGCCGGGATCGCGAAGATGGAAAGCATCTGCAGAAGGTTGCTAAGTGGTGTGGGATTCTCAAAGGGATGGGAGCTGTTGGCATTGAAGAATCCGCCGCCGTTCGTGCCCAGCATCTTGATCGCCTCTTGCGAAGCAACCGGCCCTTGCGCAATGGTCTGGTCGGTCACGGTGTCCATCACCGGCTTGCCATCCGGCCCAACCATCGGCTTGCCGTCGGTTCCAGTCTTCTGGACCTGTTGCGGCTCGATCAGCTTCGCGGTGTCATACGGCTTCAGGTTCTGCACGGCTCCTTGGGATACCAGAGCCAGAGCGTAGACGATGCACATTGGCAGCAGCAGCCAAAGTGTGGCGCGCGTCATGTCGACCCAGAAATTGCCGATGGTCTCCTTTTCCTTGCGCGCGATGCCGCGAACGAATGCGATCGCCAGCGCAATCCCTACCGCCGCCGATGCAAAGTTGTGGTAGGCCAGACCAGCCATTTGCGTGAGATAGCTCATGGTGGATTCGCCCGAATAGTTCTGCCAATTGGTGTTGGTGGTGAAAGACGCGGCGGTGTTAAAAGCCAGTGCTGGAGGCACCGCACCAAACTTCTGCGGATTCCACCAAGGCAGCACCTGCTGCGCGCGCTCAAGCAGATAGAGCAGCAGCATGGTGGCGCCGCTGAACAGCAGCATGGCGAAAGCGTATTCGGTCCAGCGCATCTCGTGCTTTTCATCGACGCCGGTCACGCGATAAAGCAACCGCTCGATCGGCCGAACCGCGGGGTCGAAAAAAGTGCGCTGACTGCTGAACACCTTTGCCATGAACACTCCAAGCGGCTTGGTGATCGCCAGAAGCACAGCCAGAAATACAACGATCTGTATCCAGCCATTGGTTGTCATTCAGAATTTCTCCGGTCTCAGCAACGCATACAGCAGGTAGACCATCAAACCGGCACTTACAATCAGCATGATGATCGATTCAGCATTCATAGCGATTTGTCCTCAGCGAATTCGATCGCAGAATTGCACATAACCCAGCGATAGCAGGAAGAACGCTATCGTGACCACGACAAAGATCAGGTCTTGCACACAACCTCCTCAGTGCGGACTAACTTTGCCCGCGTGAACAAAAGTAAATGAACAGGTCATTGCTGCCAGCGTCGATTAGAAACTTTTCCACATAAAAGTGCGGTAAGCAGTTCGTAAAGAAATCATAAAGAAAAAGGGCGTTCAATCTCCGGGCTCGAAGCGATAGCCCACCCAAGGATCGGTCACAATGTAGCGAGGGGAATTTGGCGAGGGCTCAAGCTTCTTGCGGAGTTGCGCAACGAACACGCGCAGGTATTCGACCTGTTCTGTGCTTTCACCACCCCAGACCGCGCCCAGCAAGGCGCGATGCGTTACCACTTTGCCGGAGTGGCGGGCCATATATGCGAGTAAGTCAAATTCTTTCGGCGTGAGGTGAACCGTGCGGTCCTTTACAAAAACGGTGCGGGATCCGGGATCGATCTTGAAGTCGCCCGCCGCAATCGGCTCAAGTTCCGACGCTTCCGTCCGCGCGCGGCGAAGATTGGCGCGGACGCGCGCCAGGAGCTCCTCGATGCCGAACGGCTTGGTCACGTAGTCATCCGCGCCCGCGTCCAGCGCCTTGACCTTGGTTCGCTCCTCACCCCGCACCGAGAGCACGATGATCGGAATTTGCGTCTTCGCCCGCAGCCGGCGGCACAACTCCAGTCCGTCCATGTTGGGCATCGCCAAGTCGGTGATGACCAGATCCGGCGACCAGTCTTTCATGATCTCCAGCGCCGTCTCGCCGTCGTTGGCAACGCGAATGTCATATCCGTGGCTGGAAAGAGTAGTCCGCAGCACCCGCGTGATCTGGGATTCGTCGTCCACTACCAAAATGTGTTTATGCTCCAACATTTATGCCCCAAACATGCCCCATCACCCAGGTTCCTGCGTCACGATGTGCACGTCCACCGCCGGGGCGTCGCGTAAAAACTGATGAATCGCCGAAAGATAGAAATATCGTTTCCAACCCCGCGTCGCGGAGCGTCCGAAAACAACTTGCGTGATGTGTTTCTCGTTGACAAATTCCGCGACCGCATGGGCCACGCTCTTCCCCTTCAGCCGCACCACCGATGCGCCAACGTTTTCCGCGAAGCGCACGTTCGCGTTCAAGGTTCGCTGATTTGCTTCGCTCGAGTCCTGCCCCTGGTCGATATAAACGACAGAGAGCTCGGCATTCATGGCTTGGGCCATGCGCGCCCCGCGCGCCACCAGATACTGCGCCGCCGGGTTCGAGCTGATGCACACCGCAATGCGTTCGCGGATGGCAACTGCTCCTCGATCTTTCTCTTCCTCCCCGCGGTGCTGTTCCAGGCTTTGATCCACCACCTGGGCCACCTGGCGCAATGCCAGCTCGCGCAAAGCGATCAAGTTCGTCTCGCGGAAAAAGTTTTCCAGCGCCCGCCCCACGCGTTCCTGCGGATAAACGTCGCCGCGCCGCATCCGGTTCTGCAAAGCCTCTGGAGTCAGATCGATCATCACCTCTTCGTTGACTCTTTGCAGCACCCAGTCAGGAACCGTTTCCCGCACCGTTATCCCGGTGACTCCCTGCACCGTCGGGGTCACGCTCTCCAGGTGCTGGATGTTCATGGTAGAGAGAACGTCGATCCCGGCATCCAGCAGTTCCAGCACGTCTTCGTAGCGCTTGCGATGCTTGCTGCCCTCGATATTGGTGTGCGCCAGTTCGTCCACCAGCGCGACCCGAGGCTGGCGCGCGAGAATGGCGTCCACGTCCATCTCTTCGAAGAGCGCGCCCTTGTACTCAATCGCTTTGCGCGGCACAACTTCAAGATTCGTGACCAGTTCCGCCACTGTTTTCCGTCCGTGGGTTTCTACAACTCCGATCACCACATCTTCGCCGCGGGTGTGCCGCCGGATCGCCTCGGTCAGCATGGTGTGGGTCTTGCCCACGCCAGGAGCATATCCAAGAAAGAGCTTGAACCTGCCTCCTTTGCTCTTCGGCGAAACGTCCTCCAGCCACTGCTCGGGGGTCTTGGGCATCGCAATTATTGTCGTTGAGACGTCCGACTTTGTCGATGTGTGAAAAGAAAGGTTTCAAGGTTTCAGAGTTGCAAGGTCTCCGGTAGCCGGCGAGCTCACAATGCCCCACTTGAAACCTTGAAACTTTGAAGCCTTGCAACCTTATCTTGTTACAATCGCCTCGTGAACGCTGCGGCCAGATCCGGATCCGGATACTTGATCGCGGCGCTGTCTGTAGCGGGAATTACCCTCGTCGGCTACCGCTGGCTCCATCTGAATCCGACCACGATCGCGCTCGCTTTCTTGCTGAGCATCCTCGGGATCTCCGCTTCCTGGGGCTTGCGGCAAGCCGTTTTCATGTCGGTGATCGCCACCCTCGCCTTCAATTATTTTTTCCTGCCTCCGATCGGCACCTTTACCATCGCCGACCCGCAGAACTGGATCGCGCTCTTCGCATTCCTGGTCACCGCGGTAACTGCCAGCGAACTGTCGGAGCGCGCCCGCCGCGGAGCGCGCTCTGCCGTCGAACGGCGGCAGGAACTGGAACGCCTCTACGCATTCAGCCAGTTGCTGCTTTCCAGCGACAACCCGGCGGAGTTGTTGAACCTGATTCCCCGCTACATCGTGGAGTCATTCGGCATCCGGTCAGCGGCGGTTTGGTTGTCCAGTCGTAGCGACGTTTATCGCTCTGGCCCCACCATCGACGGATTGGAGTCGCGCGATCTCCAGTTGATCTGCGTGCGCGGTGAACCGCGGTTCGACGCTGTCCATCAACTGGCCTTCATGCCGCTCCGCATGGGCATGCGCGTGGTGGGCTGCATGGGCGTCGCCGGTTCGGTTCTTTCGCGCCAAACGCTGGAGGCCATCGGCAGCCTGGTGGCCATCGCCATCGAGCGCGCCGGCGCCGTCGAAAAACTCAGCCGCGCCGAGGCGGCCCGCGAAAGCGAGCAATTGCGCTCCGTCTTGCTCGATTCGGTCACCCATGAATTTCGCACTCCGCTCACCGCCATCAAAGCGTCGGCGACCTCGCTTCTCGGCAGCCCCAGTCATTCGCCGGAGGAGAGACAGGAACTGCTGACCATCATCAACGAGGAAAGCGATCGCCTGAACCGGTTGATCGGAGAAGCCGCCGAGATGGCCCAGTTGGATGCCAACAAAGTCGAATTTCGCTTCGAATCCGCGCCCATCGGCAACCCCGTCGACGAAGCGCTCGACGAACTGAAGCAACTCCTGGTCCAGCATCCCGTCGAAGTCAGGATTCCCGCCGGCCTTCCCACCGCGCGCATGGATTCCGCTCATATCAAGGAAGTCCTGGTGCACCTGATCGAGAACGCGGCAAAGTACTCGCCCGCAAACGCTCCGATCCGCATCACGGCGGAAGCCAAGGGCCAGATGCTCACCATCAACATTGCCGATCGCGGGCCTGGTATTGACGATTTTGAGCAATCCCTCGTCTTCGAAAAATTTTACCGTGGACGAAACCAGCGCGTGCAAGTCCACGGAACCGGCATGGGACTGGCGATCTGCAAAGCCATAGTCGAAGCCCACGGTGGCCACCTCGGCGTCACCAGCCAGTTGGGGCATGGGTCGGTTTTTTACTTCAGTTTACCGGTGGGGTGATGGGCAAGTCTGGCGGCGGACAGTCGGCGCCCACAAGGAAGTGACTTTCGCGACAGAATCCCGGAAACACACGCCGAATCAATTCAGCAGCGGTGGCCGACACTTCCTGAGATGTCGGTGACTTTGGGCTCAAGGCGACTGGATTTCTTCATAGCTACTTCTCGCGATTGGACACCTCAGAACATCAGGCCTGTCTAATCTTTCATCCCTTGATGGCACGGATGCACTCGGGTGGAAAATGCTCACGAGATCCTCGGACAGTCGCCAGCGTTTGCGCTTTGAGGTTGCAACGGCTTCAAGTGCCCTAATGCATTCAAGTCGCACGCCGATAAGCATAGTGGGAACTACCCGCGACAACATTCGCCGGAACACCTCACGCAGGAGGTCGAAATGACAAGGGCAGACAAATCCGTAATAGAAGTGGCGATGGTGCTTTTTATCTCTGCGATCGTAAGTTTTGCGCAGGCCCCTCCGGAATTGCAGGCGAAGCTCCACCCCATGATGAAGCAACTGGAAGCTATCGGCACCGATTCTCAGGTGGTCAGTGCGGTGAAGGCCTATAACTCCACCACTCCGTCGCCCGAGGCGAAGGCCATGACGAATGAAAAGTGGCACAGCCTTACGCTTTTCGACCCCTTCGTGCGTGCGATAGGGAAAAGTGCCCTGTCCGAGTATCTGAAGACAAAACGCGACGACGTAATCGCCAAGATCTTCGTTTCCGGAGCCGACGGTGGCAAGGTGGGATTTGATGCGAAAACCGAGCACTGGACCCATAAGGGTATGCCCAAACACGAAGTGCCCATGAGTGGAAAAGTGTGGATCGGTTCCGTGAAGCTCGACGATTCCACCGGGTTGCAGATGCTGCAGGTGGGCCTGCCCGTGCTTGACCAGGGCAAGCCGATCGGATCGATCGTCTTCGGACTGCGAGCCGACAAACTTCGCTAAACCGGCCGTACCTGCCAGCAGGAGAACGAAGTAATGATGAACCTAAGCATCGTGCGCCGAATAACTTTAGCGCTAGCCGCATCGGTCGCTATCACCGCCGGTGCGGTTCTCGGATTGTCCTACCTCCTGCGCGTATCCTCGTCTGTGTCTACCGGTTTAGCGGCCGGAGCGCGCTCCCAAAGCCAGGCTTCGTTCGAACTGCTGGACTTGGCTGTCAAGGTCCAGGGCGTCACGCAAAAGATGGTGCAGGAAAGAGATCCCGATGCCATCGAAGCGCTGATGCACCAAAACGAAACGCTGGTGAATCAGGCGCAGGCGAAGACCCAGCAGACTGCGGGTGGCGACACCAGCATTTCGGCAGCTTTCGAGAAGATGACGCGGGCCAATGCTGAAGTGACTGATCTTCTCATGCACGCTCACAACGTTGAATCGCACCAGGCGATCATTGAGAAGTCAAACCCTGCCTTTGAAGGATTCCTCCGAGCGATTTCCGAATATCAGGACAAATCAGGCCAGATGCTGGACAATCAGGCCACACGGGCCAACGCTCGCATCCGCCACCTCGAATTTGTAGTTTATGTCTTGGTTGCATTGAGTGCGCTCTTGGTGTGCCTTGGCAGCTCCGCCCTGGTGCGGGCGGTCTCCCGGTCATTCCAGCGATTAACCCTCATGATTCACGACATCGCAGAGGGCGAGGGCGATGTCACCAAGCGACTGGAGGTCGCCGGCAACTTTGGCAACGACGAACTGGGAGAAATCAGCCGCTGTTTCAATTTGTTTATGGACAAGCTGCAAGAAATCCTCCGGGGGGTCGTGGTTTATACCCAGCAACTGGCGGCGGCCAGTCAGCAACTGCTCGAAGCCAGCCAGCAGATAACTTCCAATTCTGGGGAGACCTCCGTCCAGGCCAACGCCGTTTCTCAAGTCACGCAGCAGGTCAGCCAGAACCTGCACAGCGTCTCCGCCGGGGCCGGAGAGATGATGTCCACCATTCAGAGCATCGCCGGCAACGCCCACGAAGCCGCCAAGGTGGCTTCAAATGCCGTCCAGACGGCGCAGGCCACCAATACCACCGTGGCCAAGCTGGGCCGGTCCAGCACCGAAATCGGTGAAGTCATCAAGGTCATCACTTCCATCGCGCAGCAGACCAACCTGCTGGCCCTGAACGCTACCATCGAAGCCGCCCGCGCCGGAGAAGCCGGCAAGGGCTTTGCCGTGGTCGCCAATGAAGTGAAAGAACTCGCCAAGCAGACGGCCAAAGCCACCGAAGACATCGGTCGGAAAATCACCGCCATTCAGACTGACACCAAGGGAGCCGTGGAGGCGATCGGGACCATCAGCGACGTGATCATTCAGATCAACGGTATTTCCGGGACGATCGCAGCAGCCGTCGAGGAGCAGAGCGCTACCACCATCGAGATGACGCGCAACGTCAACGAAGCGGCCAAGGGAGCCGGCGAGATCTCGGCCAACATCGGTGGAGTGGCAGAAGCCGCCAATGGCACGTCGGCGCGCGCGCAAGAGTCGCAGAGAGCAGCGCAGGATTTGGTCGAGGTGGCGGCGCACCTGAACAGCCTGATGGCGCAATTCAAGATCGAGCGCTGCGACCCGCGGATCGATAGAGCGCTGCCGGTGCAGGTTACCGGGACCGACGCCAGCGGGCGTCCCCTGGACCAGAGATTGATGACGATCAATATCAGCCGGCACGGAGCGCTTTTGGAAGGCATCCCCGAAATGCTTCGGCTGGGCGACAAAATTTCTCTCGCCCGCTTGCACAAGAAGGAACAGTTTCTAGTCGTGTGGGCAGGGAAAAAAGCTACTCTGAAGGCAGGTCAGATCGGGGTATCCGCGGTCGATCCGAATAGTACGTTCTGGGACGATGTGCTCGGAGCAACGGCGCAGTCCGAGCTCAAGATGCCCAGCGCGAAGGCGGCCGGCGCGTAGCACAGGCATTTGCCGCGCTGGCGTGACACATTGCTTGGCTGAGGACTTTGTGTAAGAGAAGCCGCGCACGGAGTGTAGAGCGTTGGCCATCAATCAGCTTTGGTGGGCCCGCCTGGATTCGAACCAGGAACCAACAGATCATCTTACAACAATTAAAGACTAATGATTTCAGCGACTTCCCAAACGCTTTCGTGGTCACAAGTAGGCAGATTTAGGCGCAGTTGTTACCCCAGATGTGACCTTGATTGACACAAGAGCTGACTCATAATCAGGTCACTTTTCGGGTTGCAGCAACTTTCCGTTCACCAAAATTCCTGCCCCTGCTATTGCGACGTCCCACCCCGCACACCCGCCCACCGGGGGCGCTTCCCGGCAGTGCTGCCCGCCGTCAGTCCTCTGGAATCGTCACGTACACCGTCCTGCCGCCGAGCCGGACCCGATGGACCTGATTGCCTTCTGGCGTGATGAGTTGCCCCGCCACGCGAGCCAGCTTGGCGGGGTCGGGGTCGAGGGACTCGCTGACGTTCTCCAGCAGGCGGCGCGCAGCGTGTTCTCTGCTTTCCATAACCTTGTTCTCCTCGCGTCTCCGCTCACTGGACGCGCTGAGTTTTGCGTGACGGTCGGATAATCGCCTCGAAGCCATCTTCCGAGCGTCCGACGATCTCGACGCCGTCCTGCGGCTCGCAGCTGGGGCACAGCCCGATGCGTTCCTCGGCGGTCGCGCACGGGCATCCGGCCGGGTCGGGGCACGGGTAGATCGCGCCGCATTCCTCGCAGATGTGGTCATGCGACTTCGCTGCCATGGCTCGCTGCGCTTTCCCAGAAGTCCGACCCCGGATTGTAGCAGGCCAGCCGACTTTCAGGTCTTCTCGGTCACTTCAAGCCAACGCCGCCCCCCATCCGATGCCAGCGCTCATTCTTGCGGCGTGGATTCGCTGTTCGCGTGAATTCCGTAACGGATTTGAAAGTCCCTGTCGTCCCTTCTGAGCTGAAGGTAATTCCGTCTGGCTCGGGCATGTCTGCGTTTTGCCTCATCCAATACACGCCGCGACCGGCGAGTCAAGGGTCGACCAGTGTCATCCACCAGCCCGTTTTCAAGCCCTACTGCGATGAGAGCTTCCTTCCATGTTAGCTCCGTTGCCGCATCCTTAAACTCCCGCAGGATGTCGTCATCGGTGATTACCCTCGTGTGCAGGTTGCGCTCGTCGATGAGTTTTTCGATAGCCCTACTACGGCTGGCTTCCGCATGGTCGATTTTCCGCTTGAGCAGGGGAAAGCGGGAGGGTACAAGGTTCGCGAGTATGCGAACACTGCCCGCCTCTGGTGTTGCGATGGCGATAGGCGCTCTCAGGTGTAGCAACTTTTCCACTTGGGCGAAGAATTTTGGATCATGCCCACGACTACCACGAATAGAAGCAGCAGCATGGGCCATCTCGTGAAGAAGCGTGCTCCTCACTTCGCGATCGCTCTTGTGCTGTTCTACATCGATAGTGATGACCTTCCGCGTCGACTCGCAGAGTCCCATTGCGTCGGGCATCGTTGCGATAACGAGCCGATAAACAGGCAATCGTCCCCGCCAGTACTTACGGTTGTATGGGCCTGCCCCCTGGGGTGAGACAACCAGTTAAGACGCAGTTTGCCGTTCGATGAAAATTCCTCGACCGGTAAGACGAGTGTACTGCACACTGGGGCCCGGTTGGCAAAGCGGAGGCGGACCCTGC
>Ga0209517_10005414_pt1 | contig 16253 bp, 17 predicted proteins | sample PeaSoiMetSII2010_FD_187695 | JGI IMG/M metagenome (GOLD analysis project Ga0209517, IMG submission 187695) | Peat soil microbial communities from Weissenstadt, Germany - SII-2010 (SPAdes) (version 2) | ecosystem: Environmental > Terrestrial > Soil > Wetlands > Peat | place: Germany...
TGTTTGCTTCTTTGCTTCGCGCGCAGATTCACGGCGGCAGATTCACGGCGATCGGAGGCCATCATGCGGAGACCATCATGAGAGACGGCAAGACCTTCCATCAGGAGCACTTGCAGGGCAGCAAGTTCCACGGCTGCTTTCTGGCCGGGACCGAGTTCGACAACACCGATCTGTCGAAATCGAAGTTCCGCAACGTGAATCTTCAAGGCGCGAGCTTCAGCGACATCGCGATGCAGGGTGCGGAGTTGAAGAACGTCAATCTGGCGAACGTGAAAATCGACGACGCCAATATCGACGGGCTGACGATTTTCGGCTGGGACGTGGCCAAACTGATCCGCGACGCCCTCAACCGCAAGCAATCAGGCCACTAGCACGGCGTTCGCGCAGGGGCGACGCCGCATTACGGCCCATCTCTGAAGGTTACAGGGCGAAGGTTACAGGGCGGCCTGACGCGAAAAGCGCGGCCGCCCTTCAGGCGTTCTGTTACCTGCGATCCGCGCCGCCGGCGCGGTTACCACCACCGTTCCCGCCACCAAAACCGCTTTCCTTGGGACGCGCCTCATTGACTTTGATGTTGCGGCCTTTGAGGTCAGCGCCGTCGAACGTCTGGATCGCCTTGGTGGCCTCGTCTTTGGAAGACATTTCCACAAAGCCGAAACCCTTGGACTGTCCGGAGAACTTGTCGCTGATTACCGCGACGCTCTCCACTTTCCCCGCTTGGGAAAAGAGTTCCTGAAGGTCATCACTGGTAACCGAATAGCCAAGATTGCCTACGTATAACTTACTGGGCATAAAAGCCCTCCATATGTAATGGCCGGGAAGCTTCCGAACAGAAAACCCGGAATCATTTCCGGGCTTAGGTGAGAGGCCGCAACCGAGCGGTACGAAAACATAATACGCCTTTCGCACCTGGAAGTAAACCGCACGGCCTGAAGGGACCGCGCCGGCGCATCGCATCAGATGCTCCCCAATCGGCAAGAAATATCGGCCGGCGATCATCACCCGTGTTCTTTCCGGGACACTAGTCTCCCTCTCCGCGTTACATTTCGTTGTGGCCGGGGTTGCGGCTGGAGTATGGTGAGGATTCCCTCGAGAAGAATCGCAACGTTTGAATAAATGAAGGCGACGGCCGTTACATCGATCCTGATTTGCCGAAACGGCTGAACAGCTTATGAGCTTTCTTGCGATCCGGCACGTAACGACGTACCGCTACGCCAATCCCGTCAACCTGGGCGATCACCGGATGATGCTGCGGCCGCGAGATAGTCACGACCTACGGTTGCTGGGCACGCGACTCAACATCGAACCGCAACCGAGTTCGCTGCGATGGCTATATGATGTTTTTGGCAACTCGGTTGCAATCGCATCGTTCAGTGGCTCGACAACTCAACTGCGGTTCGAAAGCGCGATCGAGCTCGAGCATTTCGAAAGCACCGGATCGGACTGCCCGCTCGAGACCTATGCGGAGACCTTTCCGTTCAGTTATTCGGCCGATGAGGTACCGGATCTCACCCGATGTATCGAACGGCATTACTCCGACCCGCTACGCGAGGTGGATCTTTGGGCCCGGCGTTTTGAACGCACCGATGGCCGCAGCAACACTCTGCCGCTGCTTACCGCGATGACCCAGTTTGTCAAGCAGAGCGGTTTCAAATATATCGCCCGCGAAGCCGAGGGCGTTCAGATTCCCGCGCAGACTCTGCGCCTGCGTAGCGGCACTTGCCGCGATTTTGCGCTTCTGATGATGGAAGGAGCGAGGGCACTCGGACTCGCAGCGCGCTTTGTCAGCGGCTATGTCTATTCGCCCGCTGCTGACGACGGTAACACCATCCACGGCGGTTCGACCCACGCGTGGGTCCAGATCTATCTGCCCGGTTCAGGCTGGATGGAGTTTGATCCGACTAATGGTATTGTCGGAAATCGCGACTTGATTAGAGTTGCCATCGTCCGCGACCCCTCCCAGGCTGTGCCAATCTCCGGCAGTTGGACAGGAAAGGGAACTGATTTCCTGGGCATGTCGGTCGAAGTCAGCGTCACATCTCAAAGGGGAAGCTCATTGTAATGGTAACGCCGGGCACCATGACCCGGCGCGCGCACGCGCTCCCGTCTCGCGGAAACATATCCGGCGCGGGACGGAAAGGGTCGCCTGCAGCGAGGGCTACAGGCTTCTGCGGCGCCGCGCTCTGATGCTGCGCGAAGTGGTCGGACCCACCGTTATTTTTCGAACGCTCCGATAATGGCCGGATGCGGCCCCGGTTGAGGAAAGCCGCGAAGACATCCCGCGCCGGCTAAGCGTGGCAAGCGTCTTGCGCAGGCGGTTTGCGTCGATCCCGAGCGCATCACAAAGCCATTGAAAGCTGAACAACCCGGAGCATGCGCCCGGCTGATTCATCCAGTGATTGACCTCTGCAAACCGCATCCGCTGCCCGCTGGTCGTGTAGTGCGCATTCTGCAGATAGTCCTGCAGCGCCGCGTCGAGCACCGCCACCATCAACCGGCGCTCACCGTCGGGGTAGTAATTGCCCCGGATGAGTGCGTTGAACTGGACGGGCAGCATCGCCACTGAAGAAAACAGATTGGAATCGGCCGTGGCGCGATCGCCCCGATCCGTCATCTCCGTCTGAACCATCATTTCGGGTTGCATCGTCAGTCTCCTGAAATCAGTGTGGCCGGGTGCGAATATCTTGGAAGACCAGGCTCAGACAGCCACTGGGCTGACGCCACGCAAACCGAACACCAGCCGATCGATTCGTTCAATCCGCTCTCAACTGGCCGCGCTTGCGCTCTTTCTATCCCGGGGGTGAGCCGAGCTTGTAGTACGGGTGGCCTCCGGCTTAAGTGCGCCACATATACAGTAGCTATTGATGTCCGTTTCGCGCCGGCCGTGTCCGGCGAAGAACTCGAGTATTCTCGACAGTGCTGCTTTCATGAGGCTGTTACCTATTCCATCAAACGAAGCGTTTTGAGACGAGTCACAGCCGACCCCACAGCCAGAATCTTTCTTTCGCTCCGCTCCCGGTGAACACTCTAATGCCGACTGCGGACGCGATGCCATCACAGCCCAGGGAGCGGTTGGTTATCTGGAGAACACGTAGCGCAGATCGCGGGCTGAGCGGGAAGAAAGTTTTCTCTAGCGCGTGGCAGAGTCGGGAGTTGTCGTGAGCATTTGAAGGACTTGGGCCTCGATCGCCTGCCGGCAGCCAGGACTGACGGTTGCAAAAATCGAATCGCCCTCGTTCTCCGCGCGGTCCATGATGCTATCCTGGACCTCAAGACCGCGCAGCTGCTCATCGAGCTCAGCGGCTCCGCGTTCCAGCACCGTGTTCTCAGCTTCGCCGTTGTGCGCGAGGACCGGCTCGGTTTCAGCCGAGCTTGCGCTTGCCGCCGCGATCGCTTCGCTCTCCCGATACGCGGTCGCGTACCTCCTTCTGGCTGCGGCAAACCGATTGAGCAGCAACCGGTCCGCCGCCGAGCATGGCGGGTTACCGGGCAACGCCCGCGCCGGCGTAGGAGGTCCCAGAGCTTCCAGCGTCAAAGCTGATCCGATCCATATCGAGATCGCCGCGACGATGGCGCTGACGATAGTAAGCCGTGTCATTGCATTCTCATCCTCAAGGCCAGGAAGACAACCGCCGTTGCAGATACTGACGCCCGGCTCGCGCGCCTGTCAGCCTGTCGGGCGAAGCGGTCTCACCCGTGAGCCCAAGACAGGCGGCCGGAGGCGGCCGCGGATACCTCTCAGGCTGGATTCGGCTAGTGCTCGCCTGAAAGCGACAGGATCGAATTTAAGGACGTAGCACACGTTTTCAAATGAGAACGGCCCGTCCGACTCGTCCTCGAACAACCACCATTTCATGTCGATGAACTCCTGCGCACGAGGCCCTTGCTGCGCACCGAGGTCGGTCCGAGACCGCTGAAAGCACTTAACCGCATCGCTAAGTACCGCCAGCATCAGATGCTTTATAGGTTCGGAGGAGGTGTCGTCGAGCGAATCGCGCCGGCGAAGGTTCTCACCCTTGAGACTGAACTCAGGCCTACTCATGATTGCCTCTTGCAGCCGATCGCAGGGCTGCCGGTCTTCTCCGAATCGTGGTTACCGCGGATTTTCATATCGTGCCGACCAATGAGCAACGGACGCGCGACTGTCTATGCGCTCCGATAGAAACGGTATCACGCGGAACGCATCGCGTATCTATCGCGGCGCCGCGCCAAACGGACCATTTCGACCGGATCGGTTCTCCGAAGCACCCGGAGCACCGAAACGCAGGTCTGGCCCTTTGCGTCGAGCGAACTGCGGGTACACTATGTACGAGGACGAGTAGACATCTATCGATACTGCAAACCAGGGTATCGAAATAGTCAATCGCGATATTCATAACAGCTACGGAGACAAGCCTGGCCAATAGCCAGTGCTTCATGAATACGGAGGCAACGCTGATGGAATGCAGAACGCGGATACAAAGAATGATACGGGGGACGGAGGTTATACCATTGAAACGTACTATGTTGGCGGCGGCAGTCGCCGTGTTCGCCATTGGTTGCAGCAGTGCCCAGCCGCCGGACCAGGTGGCGCTGGCACCGGCGCCGGCTCAGGCTCAACTGGTCGGTCCGGCCGGCTTTCAGGGTCCTGCCGGTCCCGCAGGTCAGCAAGGTCCAGCCGGGGCGATGGGCGCGCCGGGATACGTGATGCAGGGTCCCGCCGGTGCTCAGGGCGTTCGCGGTCCCGTAGGCCCGCAAGGGCCAGTCGGAGCGGTGGGCACCTCGGGCTACCTGGTGAGCGGTGCTCGCGGGATAACCGGGATGGCCGGTCCCGCCGGCGCACAGGGTGCAGCCGGAGAGACGGGTCCACAGGGCGCTAGTACGATTGGTCCGGCTGGCCCAGTTGGTGCTGCCGGCCCCGCTGGCGCGCAAGGTGTGGCCGGATCCGAGGGTGCCAGAGGCCCGACCCTGGTCGGTCCTGTCGGCCCCATCGGCGGTTCCGGTATCGCGGGCGTGCAAGGCGCGAGCGGACAGGCGGGTACCCAAGGCAGCGTAATGATCGGCAGCGCCGGCGAGGCAGGTCCTCCAGGTGCCGTGGGCGCGCAAGGCGCAATCGGAGCGAGAGGAGCCCAAGGCCCGGTTGGTATCGTCGGTCGCTGGACCGCGTATCGGGATTTCACTTTCTATGGTGATCGGGCGGATCTCCAGCCTTCCGACGTGACGATGGCTGACGAGATAGCCGGATACATGGCGCACAATCCGTCCCTCCAGATCGGAATCGACGGTTCCACCAATCCCAGTGGCGGCGCCCCGGCCAACCAAGGCCTGAACGACCGCCGAGTCGATGCGGTTCAAGCCGCGCTGATCAAGGCCGGAGTGCCGGCTTCCAAGATCCAAACCGGCGCCTTCGGCGATCCGCAACTCAGGCGCGACGACCGAGTCGAGGTGCTGATCAGCACCGGTACTTCACCGACGGCACGAGCCGACGATTGACGCCGCGGTAAGTGTTAAACCGTCGGGGAATCTCCTTCGCGTTCACACGCGAAGGGGATCTCCCCGACCACATTCAGCGAAGTGTCGAAGCCCTCTGCGCGGACCTCAAGGGTCAATCCATCAATAGCTGTGTCGGAACGGTCGTCGGGTTACGCCCAATGGGAAAGTTGCGAGTTCGGGAACCCAGGTGACACGACGAATCTAGCCAAGCTCGATGCCCAGCGAGAAGATGGAGATGGGCCGAGGATGGCGGGCGTTTTTGACGGCTGGTGCCGCGTTCTCTTGGCAGGAGGACTTCCGCCGCCCCTCGGCCCAATGCTTTTACCGATTCGATAAGATAAGAAGTTCTCTCTCGTACTTGGCCGCTACTTGTCTGCGTGCGAGTTGACGGTACCATCGCTGTGGCGGGCCTCGCCACTGAAACCTCCGAAAGTTTGGTTCTTTGGATAACAAGGATCGCTGATCGGAAAAGATCGCCGCTCGGCTGCTGAAAACTGCGAAAGCGTTGGAAAAGCTCGGGTTTTGCAATCGGCTGCCGCAGCGATCCCGATCTCATTTCGGCGTCCGCTTCGGTCCTGATTTCGCGTGTACAGCCGCATCGTGGTTAGGTTCGATGTGTTGGGATTCGATCTCGAGTCCGAATTTGATCCAGCCCGACGGTGGTCGTCCCGTTCGCCTTTGGCCACGGCCTCGCTAGACCAGGACATCTTTTGTTTGCCGAAGGCCTCGAAGAGCTCTTCGCAGCGCAATCGAGCGTCCGCGGAGAATGAGCGCCATGATTCGCGAAGAGATCAGCGGTCCGTATTTGCAGCACATCAGCGATGCGTCGCATCGGAAGTCTTTCGATCCTTACAAGGAAATCGATTGGAGCGTTCCGTTCGACTACTCACATTTCTACATGCCGCAGGACATGGTTTCGCTGTACGGGACGCCGCTGTGGGACCAGATGACGCCTGAGCAGAGAGTAAAACTATCGATGCACGAGGCATGCAGCGCGTTGGCGACCTCGATCTGGTTTGAGAATCAGCTGTCCTTCAAGCTGATGGATTACCTGATCGACGTCAGCCCGCTCGATCCGCATTTCCATTGGATGCAGATCGAAGTGGCAGACGAGTGCCGTCATTCCATGATGTTCGGCGAGGCGATCAAGCGCTGCGATGTTCCCTGGTACAAGCCGCGCTACTCGACCCTCATCGCGTTTTTCACCAAATACCTGACCTCGAGAGTCGGGATGATGCTCAGCGCGCTCGCCGCTGAAGACGTCACCGGGTACCTGAACAGCCGCACCGCGCAGGATCCGGAGTGCCACCCTGTGATGCGCGAATTGTCCAAGATTCACATCATCGAGGAAGCACGCCATCGCGGTTATGCGCATCAATATCTCAGGCAAAACTGGCCGCGTATCGGAAAGTTCCGGCGCTCGATGGCGCGGCGCTACGGCTTGCTCTCGCTCTTGGTCATAATCCGGCAATTGGTACATCCCGACATTTACAAGAACCTCGGGTTGCCGCCCGAAGCGCTGAAAATGGCGAAGAACAACCCGCATCGCGCACGGATCAGACGCGAGATGTCGGCGGAACTGGTCGAGTTCCTGACCGAAATCGATATCGTCGATGAGAGAGTCGCGAAGAAGTGGCGTGCCGCCGGCCTCATGGCCTGAGCAGGGTCTCCGTTGTCATCTGGAGCACGAACCGTATGTACTCTCTTTCCGCTTTCGATTATCCAGGCGTCGAAAAGAGGTATACCGGAATTAATCCATTATATGCATTTGAATCGACAGTCCTGGTCACTCACAGAACCAATGGTCCGCCTCTCGCAGTGGCGTTTGGATCACGCTTGACGTAGTTTATGAGAGTCGGGATCGACAGACGAATCGAGTCCGGCTTTGATCCAGCCCTACGGTGGCCCTTCCGCTCGCCTTTGACCACGTTCCGCTAGACCAACCCCAAAGTACTGAGAGTGAAGGCCTGCGTTGGAGGTCGATATGTACCTTTCGGTTGGAGGCGTGGTGTTGATCGTGCTCGCACTCTGGATGTTCGGTGTAGTTTGACGCAGCGACCGTGTTCACAGACCGAGAGCATCAGGGCACGGAGCGTGTTGGTTTGAATAGTACTTTCTCTGACAAGCCGGAGGAATGATTCATATGTTGCTTTTACTTATCGTGCTGATTTTGTTGTTCGGTGGCGGCGGTGGCTATTACGGATATCGCAGCGGCTACTATGGTGGAGGTGGAATGAGCCTGATGACCATCGTCGCGATCGTTTTGGTGGTCTGGCTGGTGATGGGTGGCGGGTTCGGATTCGGGCACGCAGTGGTTATCCGTTAAACGACCAAGGAGAAATATCATGCATGGACCATCATGGAGTTGGATTAGGTACAGCATGCTCGCAGCGGTACTGGGCGCTGCGCTGGCGGTGCCGGCCATGGCGGCGACGCCCGACGCCTGGATCACCACCAAGGTCAAGCTGGCTCTGTTGACCTCAGGGGGCGTGAGCGGGACGGACATTAAGGTAGACACCGTCATCGGCCGGGTCACCCTGTACGGTAAGGCATACTCCGACGAAGAGAAGGCGAAGGCTGAGACCATCGCCCTGCAGGTCGAAGGCGTCACCGGCGTGCGCAACCTCCTGGTGGTTGCCCCCGAGCACGAGAAGGCGATACGGCTATCTGATGACGACCTCAGGCTGCGGGTCGAGCAGGCGTTACAGGCTGATCCTTCACTCAAGAGCAGCGATATCGCTGTCGAGTCCGTCAACCAGGGCGTGGTGGTACTCGGCGGCAGGGCGAAGACCTTGAGCGCCCACCTGCGCGCCGCCGAGGTTGCAGCCGCCGTCCCGGGTGTCCGCGGGATCACCAGTGAGATCCAGAGCCCCCAAGCCTTGGCCGATGCGGAGATCTGGCGCGAGCCCACGCCCCATCAGCCCAAGGCGGAGTCTGGAGTCTGGAGCACAGCCAGCGACATATGGATCACCTCGGACGTGAGGATGCGGTTGCTGGCCGATAGCCAGGTTCCGGGGCTCGAAATCGACCTCGACTCGTGGAACGGGGTGGTGACGCTCTTCGGGATCGTGTCCTCGCAGGATGCCAAGGTCGCTGCGGAGACCGATACCCTCAAGGTGAACGGAGTCAAGCGCGTGGTGAACGAACTGCAGGTGGTGGCGCGCGCGAAGCAGCCTTCCGTAAACGCCCGCGACGACGAGCTGCAGCGCGGGGTCAGGCGGGCTCTCGACGAGCATGACTTCGCAGGTGTCAGCCTGGAGGTGAGGAACGGTGTTGCCCGGCTGACAGGGTCCGTCCCAACCGGGGCGCGGGGCCTCGAGGCCGCAGTCGCAGCGCGCTCGGTCCCGGGCATACGCGCAGTCGAGGACGACCTGCGCCTCCCGGGGTAATCGACTGATCTAACCGGCGATTGTCGAAAGGAATCTTCAAGATCGCTCGAACGGTCATGGCAGCCGGTAGTGGCCGGCTTTGAGAATCGGGTGGCCGGCAGGGAACGCCTGCCACCACCCTGAGCGAGATGGCTCGTAGGATGGGTGCCGGCCGGCCGCCGACTTCCTTCGCAGAACCGTTACTACCCGTCCTTCCAAAACATCATTGACATCGGATTTACCGCCTGCGCCGGGCGGCTGCGCTGGCGAAAAAGCGTCAATAGCGCTGACATCTGTCGGCGACGCGGCAGATCGGCTCGATTGGTTCTCTAGGTGACAGTCCAATCCCTTGAACAAGCTTCAGATCAGGTGCGATGTTTCACTGCGGATGGTCTGCGGATATGATGAAGCACCGATGCGTTGCGGAAGGCCATGAGAGGCTGCTAGAAGCCGTAGCACAGACGCAAATGCCGGATAGCGCCTCGAGAGTGAATCGGGCTGTCCCGCAAGGAGTATGCATGGGAGAGACCGACAAGTCGACGACGTCAATCCAGGGGAATGAGCACACCTCGGCGCGACGTATTCGTTTTCAGGAACCAAGAAAGCCGATCAGTGGGGCTTTGATCGATCTGGAATGGGCCAGAGTTTACGCGGGCGGGATCCAGGTCGAACTGAAGCTGATTGCCGCCGCCATCGCAAACCTCAACTTGCATGTTTCCAACCCCGAACTCATAAGGGGAGCGGCCCTGCTGCGAACGCTGATGAAGCGGGCCAGCAAGCAGGTCGGCGAGATGAGAGAGGTTTCGAGCCGTTTCGAAGGCCCTCGTAGAGAACCCGAAAAGAAGGGTAATCATCAAGTCTCCGGGCGCGGCTATTCGGCGCCCCGAGGGAGCAGGAAGAAAGAAACCGCTGGAAGGAACTCTCGCGGCGGCATTTGAGGAATCCTCAACCTGGCCAAGACACCGACAACTGGCCGCTTGCCGCCTCTGAGGGCGTCGCTCCTGGGCCGCTGTTACTCAGGGTAGCTTCCGCAAACTAAACTTCAATTTCGCGGTTGGCGACGGCTGAGCAAGTGGACTTCGCCTGTAAGGTCATCCAACTCAACCCGGATTTCGCTTTGGCGCTCGGGCGAAGCTTGCGGCAATTCCGCAAGCAACCTTTGGAATCTGTCCAGAATGAACGCTGCCTCTTCGGTCGACACGCTACTACTTCAACACCGAACGGGCGCGTCGGCAACTCCCGAGTAGTCGCCTGAGATACAAACTCGATCGATTGGCTGTTGGAATCGGCTCGCGAGGAGCCGCCGAAAGCCTGGCCGCGCATGCCCCTCTCCGCCCATCGTGGCCGGCGAAACTGCGCACCACGGCGGCCTGTGCAGTGCGTACCTGGCCCTTGATGGGCATCGGCCCGCAGATTGTTCTCCATAGAACACGGGTTCATGGCGCGGGAGAACATTTCGTTTCCATTGTGGCGCTGAGGGGAGTAGATTCTGGGCAGGCATGCCCTCGGCCCAGAAGTGCGATTTTGCTTCGAAACGTTGAAAGCGATCTTGACCGGTTGAAACGACTCAAAAGCCTGTCGTGGCTGTCCGCGTCGGATTTGGCGGGCCTCGCGAATGGGCTCGTCCTCGCCAACTTCAAAAGGCATGAGATTATCGCCCGGGAAGCGACGCTGGCGTCAGACGCTCATCTTCTATTGAGCGGTGTGGCGAGCATCACCTGCCTGAACGCTCGCGGCGAGCGTGTAACCGTGGCTTTGCTTGCGCCGGGCCCGATCCCCAAGTTTCCCGCTATGCCGGTGAGTCTATATGGCTTCCAAAGCGAGGCTCATAGCGATTGCAGGGTTGGCAAATTGAGCTGGGAACGCTTCAACGCCCTCACCTCGAATGCGCCGCAGTCGGCTTTCATGAACTTCCACGAAAATAATCTCAAGCAGTGGTATCGGCTGCTGATTCGCGGCTCCAGCTTTCTGAGTCTCGACCTTCGCGAGCGCATCGCGATCGCGCTTCTCGAATTATGTTCGGACTTCGGAGTTGAGGAAACTCGCGGCACACTCCTGAGAATTCCTTTCACCCATCGGGAACTCGCCAATCTGGTGGGCGCTTCGCGGCCCAGAGTCACTGAACACCTGGTCCAGCTGGAACGCGAAGGCCTGGTTGTTCGTCAAGGCCGGCAATTGGTTGTGCACACGGCTCAACTCGGCAATTCCATCGCCACGCGCGCCGCCTGACCAGGCCTGCGCGGAGAAATTTTCAATGACCGCGGGCGGACCACCGGAGCGAGTCGCTCTTGCGCGTGACTGAGTGAACGTCAGATGCGCAAGACAGCGCTGCAAAACGTTCTCGTCTACGCGATCGCGGCGGCGATCGTGGGATACGCCGCCCGCAACGTCTCCTGGCGGCGAGTGGCCGACGCCTCGAGTCACGCCACGCTCTGGCTTTTTGTCGGCGCGAGCCTCGGCGGCTTTCTATGCTGGTTTATCGGCGAGACCATCCTGTACTCCCGCCTGTTCAGTTATTTTCACGCTCCGACCCGATCGCGCGAGTTACTGCCGACCATGGCCGCGTTCTGCTTTCTTCAGTTCGTCAATTCCTACGTCGCGAGCAGCGTGTATGTGCTCTTCCTCCATACGCGCAAGCGTGTGCCCTGGATGACCGGCGTATGCACGTTGCTGTTCCAGGCCTATCTGGACGTTATGCTGCTGTCGGCACTGTCGCTTCTGGCGATGGCTCTGGTGCCAACGTCAGCGATTCAACTCGGCCGCAATTACGCAGCAGGTGTGCTCGTCGCCGGTTGTGTCATCGCCTCGTTTTGGCTGATCTGGGGGGCGCGCCTGCCTGACGGCAACTGGCTGCGCTGGCTCTACGAACGGCCGTCGATGACGAGTTTCCGCCTGGCGCGGCCTTCGATCTTCAACAAGCTCCTGTCCATCAGGTTCCTAATTGTCCTGGGGACTGGGTTTGCGCTGTATGGGCAGTTGGTCAGTTTCCATATCCGGGTCCCATTGGTGCAGACCCTGGCATTGACGCCATTGATTGTGGCGATAGGCAATTCGCCATTCACGCCGGGGGGAATCGGAACAACTCAACTGGTCTTCACGATCGGCTTTGGCCGCTTTGCCGGCAAGAGTGATCTGTTCGCGCTTTCGCTGGCCGTCAGCGCCTTTAACCTTCTGGTCCGGACGCCGATGGGGCTGGCGATGAGAGCGCCCCTCGAGGAAGAAGCGGTCGAAGTCGGACGCGAATTCAGGGCCAAGCGTATGGCAAGCGCTTTACGCGGCGATCCGGGCACTTGACCACTGTCCTAGCGTCTTTCGTTTCTGCGAATAGCAGGTCTGCTATGCAATGGCACAAGATAGTCGTGGCTATATGCCTTGTACTGATATTGCTGAGTCTGGATCAGACCGCAAGGGCCACGGATGATCGACGCGCGCAAGAAATAGTGGAACGGGTGGCTCGGCTGTATAGCAGCAAATCCAGCGTCGCCACGCTTCAAATGCAGATCTCCGGCGAAGATGGAACGCGCGATCTATCGATGAAGATCTGGACGCAGGGTGAAAACGCTCTTGTCCGTATCGTCCGCCCCGAAAGAGATGCGGGTACTGCGATCCTGAAAACAGGTAATGACATCTGGTACTACCTGCCCAAATCGAACCGCACAATCAAGACGCCTGGTTCCACGACGATGACCTCATGGATGGGAAGTGATTTCACGATTGATGATCTGGTAAACGGCAGTTCCCTTATCCGCGATTACTCCATCACGACGTCATTCAAAGGAATGCGCGATGGTGTTGCGGTGTACGAATATTTCCTGGAGCCCAGGCCTGGGGCGGCGGTGGTATGGGGTGCTATCGTAATGCGCATTCGCCAGGCCGACTCGATGCCTGTGTACCAGCTTTATTATGATGAGGACAGAAAGCTGGTACGCGAACTGACCTTCTCCAAGTACAAGACCATGGGAGGAAGACTCATTCCCGCACGCGTGGTCATGAAAGCAATAGACAAGCCTGATCAGCTGACCGCGATTGAATATAAGGATGTTGTCTTCGATGCGCCGATCAGCGAGGAGACGTTTTCCCTGCCCAACCTTCCGAAACGATGAGCGGACGGCTTATCCAGCTTGCGTGGCGCAATCTATGGCGCAATCCCCGGCGTACTTTGATCGCCATGGCTGCCATCGCTCTGGGCTATGCCATGCTGCTGTTCGTTGCATGCCTGATGACGGGACTCAGGTGGCAGATGATTGAGAACGGTACGCGCCTTGTTCTGTCTCAGATTCAGGTACATGCTCCCGCTTATTACCCAAACCGTTCTATTCAGAAGACCTTGGGCGGCGGAAAAGGAACCGACGTCGGCGCACTGCTTGCCACCATTACCGCTGACCCCCGCGTTTATGCAGCAGCTCCCCGAGTGTACGGCTATGGCTTGGCAAGCGCTTCACATGGATCTTCTGCGGGGGTGGCGCTTCTGGGGGTCCTCCCCGATCAAGAGCCAAAGGTTACCGTCCTGGACACGCAGGTAGTAAAAGGGAGCTATCTGACCAGACTGGCGCCAAAAAGTGTCGTGATGGGAGACAAACTCGCAGGCGTCATTGGCGTCCAGATAGGGTCCGAAATCGTCCTGCTGACTCAGGCGGCCGACGGCTCGATGGGCAATGACCTCTACACGGTCGGGGGGATATTTCACACTGGTCTTGATGCTCTGGACCGGGGCCTGGTGCTCATGTCGCTCTCTTCTCTACAGGACCTCTTGCGTCTGGAGCCGGGAAGGATCCATGAAATCGGCATCAAGCTCTATGACATTACCGAAGCGACGACGGTGGCTGCGGCGCTTGGCGTCCGACTGAGTAAAACCCTTCCCGTCCGGGTAACCGCGTGGCCCGAGCTGGCGCCGGATCTGGCCGCCTATGTGCAGTTCAATCACGGTGTTACAGTTGTTCTGTTCTTCAATTTCTTCCTGTTGGCGGTCATCGGCATCATGAACACCATGCTCATGGCGGTCTTTGCACGCACCCGTGAGTTGGGAATGCTCATGGCTCTGGGAATGCGTCCCGTGCAGGTGGTTGTTCTTATCATGGCGGAGGCGGTCGGCTTGGCCGGCGCCAGTCTGGTTTTGGGAGGAGCGATTGCTACTCCGCTTCTATGGTATTTGCAGGGGCATGGGCTGGACCTGGGTGGCGCTACGGGTGGGGCAGTCTCTGTCGCTGGAGTAGTAGTGGGCCATCTCTGGTACGGTCGGCAGGATTTTTCTGCCTATGGTGAGGCGGCCGCGGGCCTGACCGCCACGGCTCTTGTCTCCGCTCTCTATCCCGCGTGGCGAGCTGCTCATTTTCGGCCGACGGAAGCGATCCGTAAGGTCTAGTAGTGACAAGCTTTCTCCTCCTGATGAAAGTCAGCTGGCGCAATCTCTGGCGCAATCCCCGAGGTACCCTGTTGACGGCCCTGGCCCTCGGTTTGGGTCTTGCTCTCCTGTTGATCTCTTTGGGCCTGCTCGACGGGGGGCACGAGCAGACGATTGCCGACGGAGTACGGTTTGGTCCGGGCCATGTAGTCATCCAGGCGAAGGGGTATCAAGACACCGGCTCTCAGGAGCTGCTGATTGCGGCCCGCGTGGTATCAACCATCGACGAGTTCCTGCAAACCGGACCCATGAAGCGTGTTCTGCTAGGCGCGAGTCCCAGGCTTCTGGCCACCGGACTGCTGAGTTCCGCAGCCAACTCGGCCGGCGTGACCATTATTGGCGTGATACCACGGGACGAGCGAGCCGTTTCCCTGATCCCTCAGCGCATCGTCGCCGGAGCATATCTAAGTGACGACAAGCCCTCTGGAGTTGTCATTGGCGCCGAGCTGGCCCACAAGCTCGAGCTCAAGACAGGTTCGAAAGTAGTACTCATGACTCAGGCGATTCGTCCGCCTGGCACCCAAGCCAAAGAGACAACTGGCGGGCAAATGCAGAGTACGCTGTTGCGGGTGAACGGGATCTTTCGCACTGGCATAGAAGCGGTAGATGCGGGCGTCATCCAATTGCCCTTACCCGTGGCCCAGACCTTGCTCGGAGTACCGGACAACCAGGTGACTCAGATAGCACTCTTTCTTCGACAGGAGGGCGAGTCACCGATGGTAGCAAGGAGCTTGCGCAAGCAGTTGGCTGACAACCCGGTTGAAGTCCTGACCTGGCGCGAGTCGATGCCGATGCTGGCTCAGATCCTTGGGCTGGATCACGCTTTCAACTACATCATGAACGGCGTGGTACTGGCGATGGTAGGGTTGGGAATACTCAATACGATTCTCATGAGAGTACTGGAACGCCGCTATGAATTTGGAGTCTGCAAAGCTCTTGGCCTTAGGCCGGGACAGCTTGCGGCGATGATCATCGGCGAGTCTCTGGCTCTGACGGCGATCAGCCTGGCCCTTGGACTGGCGCTGGGTTTGAGCGTCGACCACTATTTCGCTTCCACCGGGCTGGATCTGCGCCGGCTATTCGGAAGCGGCCTTCCTCCTGCTCTCGTCTTTGACCCTATTCTCTACTCGCGCCTAAGCCTGGCGCGAATCGTCTGGTCCGTATGCATTGTGTTCGTGATGGCGACAGTCATAGCTTTTTATCCAGCGTTCAAGGCGGCCCGGACAGAGCTGCCAGACGCCTTGAAGGTACTCTAAGGGAAGCGAGTCCCTGGAGCCGGGGAAAATAAGTTGGAGGTCGATTTGATCCAGTCTGCGGTGGAACTGAAAGACGTGATGAAGACCTACCGCACGGGACCGATCGAGGTCCCGGCACTACGAGGAGTCTCTCTGCGGATTGTCCGTGGGGAATTCGTAGCTACAGCAGGTCCTTCAGGTTCCGGCAAAACCACCCTGCTTAACATCATCGGTGGGCTCGACCGGGCGGACGCCGGGGAGGTATGGGTGGCGGGACAAAACCTTCAGTTTTTGTCTTCAAGTGAACTGGCTCGTGTCCGTTTGGAGCGCATCGGTTTCGTATTTCAGACCTACAACCTTCTGCCTGTCCTTACCGCTCTGGAAAACGCCGAGTTCACCCTGCTGCTGCAGGGTGTTCCGGCGCGCATCCGCAGAGAGAAAGTGCAAAAGCTGTTCTTGGAGATCGGCCTCGCGGGCCTTGAAGATCGTCGTCCGGCGGAGTTATCCGGCGGGCAACAGCAGCGGGTTGCAGTGGCCCGGGCGATGGTCACAGAGCCTGCGCTGATCCTGGCCGACGAGCCCACGGCGAATCTGGACTCTGCCACCGCGATCGAACTCCTTGATGTGATGGAACGCCTCAATCGTGCCACTGGTACGACTTTTATCTTTTCCACGCACGATCCCCAGGTCATGGACCGGGCTCGCCGTTTGATCCGTTTGCGAGACGGGCAAGTAGCAAGTGACGAGGCGCGTGACGGGCAGGGGACTCTCGCGCCA
>Ga0209517_10005415_pt1 | contig 16252 bp, 12 predicted proteins | sample PeaSoiMetSII2010_FD_187695 | JGI IMG/M metagenome (GOLD analysis project Ga0209517, IMG submission 187695) | Peat soil microbial communities from Weissenstadt, Germany - SII-2010 (SPAdes) (version 2) | ecosystem: Environmental > Terrestrial > Soil > Wetlands > Peat | place: Germany...
CTCCACGCGCCGTTGCCGTTGCGCGCCGTCACCTGGAACGTGTATTGACCCGGGGGCAGGTTCGCGTAGCGCGCTTCCCCCTGCGAACTCTCCACCCAGTCGCGATCGATGCCGGATAACCGGTACCGGAATCGGCGTTCGCGATTGTCGAACAGCACCGGTGCGGTGAAGCGGACCACCAGGTAGCGGTCCGTGTAGGGTACGGTTGGCGCGGTGCTGAGCTGCAGCGACCTACTTCCCAATTCCGCGCCGGTCAGTGCGACGGTAGGCGCCCCGCCCGCGGGATGAGGCTGCGCCCGGAAATGCGAGAGACCGCGGCTCGTCCCGATCCACACGCTGCCGTCGGCGTCCGCCAGGAAGGCGCGGCTGTTGCAATCGTCCCAGACCAGCCCGTCGACCTGCCCATAATGCCCCCATTTGCCGCCGCGCAGGACTTGGACGCCTTTGTCGGTCCCGTACCAGATGGAGCCCGCGGAATCCGTACCGAGGAAAAGAGCTTGATTCGAGGGCGCTCCATCCTCAGCGGCAGTGGCGTGTTCGACTTTCCAGGTCGACCCGTTCAAGCTCAGCTTCGACACGCCCGGCGCATCGCCATAGCCGACCCAGATGCTTCCGTCTTTGGAGGCTGCGATTGGGCCCAGGTCGTTATTGCGAAGTCCGTCGTGAGTGGTCAACCGCGACCATCGGCCGTGATCGTAAGCAGCAAGCCCTTGCGTCCCTGAGGCGAAGATGGTTCCCTTGGAATCTTCGACGAGCGAATAAAAGACTTCGTTTTCGACCAGTGCGGGAACCTGCTGCTCGAGGAACCTGGGCATTCCGGAGCCTAGCGCAGACGCGCTGCGATACAGTGCGCCCCTGGTGGTGACCCAGAGGTAATTTTCGCGGTCCACCAGGATTTTCGGCTTGAACGCGCCGAGCTTGTTGTTGATTTGGATTTGCTCCGCGCGGCCGGATCGCCCGTCGATGTGCCAGACGCCGTTTTCCCCAGTTCCAATCCACAGCGAACCGTCTTGGGAATGCGCGAGCGATAGTACCATTCGCCCTGCGAATTCGGGCCGGACGCTCCAGCGCTGCTTGTCGCCGGAAAATGTCTGATTCGAAAACGCCAGACCCGCGCTGGTTCCCACCCAAAGCGTTCCGCGTGGATCACGGTCAATGGCCCAGATGGCTTCGTGCGGCAATCCCTCCGATTCGCCCCAACTGGCCCACTCCGCCATTCCGATCCATCGCGCCAAGCCCAGGCCCGCGAATCCCACCCACAACGAGCCCTCGCGATCCGCGAGCAGCGTCGAAACATCGGTTCGGATCAAACCCGAAGCGCGGTCGATGCGATGCCACTGGTGCTGATCCCAGCGCGCCAGTCCTTCGTTTGTAGTGATGATCGCGTCGCCGTTCCAGTCGATGTCGAGCTCGGGATCGCCGAGAAAAGGGGTGCTCGGAAGAGGCGGAGATGGCAGCGGCTCGAATTTGTGCGTGCTGTCGCGCTGCATCCAAACTGCGCGGTTCGAGAGCAGCCATCGCCGACCGTTGCGATCCATTTTGATGCTGCGCCACGGCGTCGCGGGGAGTTCAGGGGCAACGGGAATCAGCCGGTCGTTTTCCACCGCGCATAATCGATCGCCGCAGCCCGCCCAGATCTTCCCTTCCGCATCGCGATAAACGCTGTAGACGACAGCTTTCGGATTCGCGGCTACGGTTTTGGTGGCGGCGCCGCGCTGTATTCTGAGGCCATCGTCGCCGGCGAGATAAAGCGCGCCGCTCGAATCGGTAGCGATTCCTTGACGCCGGGGGGTTGAGTCAGTGGTCACCGTGACGAATTCGTGGCCCGAATAGCGTGCCACGCCACCGGAAGTCGCTACTAGCAGCGATCCGTCCAAATCCTCATACAAACTCTTGACCGCGTTGGCCGGAAGGCCTTGCGCGGGATGAAAAGCTTCGAAGTGCGTCCCGTCGTACCGAAAAAGTCCGTTTTGGGTGCCGACCCACAGGAATCCCGTGTGATCCTGCAACATGCAGAGCGGGGACAGATTGGTCAATCCGTCGGCTTGCCCATACAACTGGAATTTGTAGCGCTGCGCCGAGCAGATTTGGGCAAGCGTGAGCAGAACTAGCCCGAGCCTGCGTCGTAGGCTACATGGATTCATATAAATACGGGACACGTATCTATCGGCTACGTCTGGGGCTTGGCTTTAGGCTAAGTAGTGGTACGATAGCGAAGAAAGGGCGAAGTATGAATCTGACCTTGGGTTTTCCCGAGCCGGCGCAGGAACGGATGCTGGCGAAACGAACCGGCCTCGCGGGCGCGATCGCGCGATTCGAAGAATGGATGGCAAATCCGGACTCGCCCGTCCGGGCCATCAGGCGTCAGCCGGCGCGGGCGGGCGATTTCGTCGATTTTCCTGAATCGCTCGCGCCTCCGATTCGGCAGGCCCTCGGGTCTCGCGGGATCCGGCGGCTTTACACCCATCAGGCTGCTGCATACGAACACGCAAGCGGCGGGCGCAACGTGGTGATCGTCACGCCGACGGCCAGCGGCAAGACGCTCTGCTACAACCTTCCCGTGTTGAACCGGATGCTCAAGGATCCGGGCGCTCGCGCCATGTACTTGTTTCCGACTAAGGCGCTGGCGGAGGATCAGCTTCAGGAGTTTCAAGCCGCGGTGGACGCCATGGGCTCGGAACTGCGCGCCTTCACCTATGACGGCGACACACCACAAGACGCCCGCCGCGCGATTCGCGAGCGGGCCAGCGTGATCTTCACGAATCCAGACATGCTGCACGCGGGAATACTGCCGCACCACACTAAATGGGCCAAGGCTTTTGAGAATTTACGCTATGTAGTCATTGACGAACTACATTATTATCGCGGAGTTTACGGAAGCCATTTGGCGAATATTCTGCGGCGGCTGAAACGGATTTGTGAATTTTACGGGTCGTCGCCCCAGTTCATCTGCTGCTCGGCCACCATCGCGAATCCCAAGGAACTGGCCGAAGCGCTTACGGATCAGCCGTTCGAACTGGTGGATCAGAACGGCGCGCCGTCGGGTGAGAAATACGTGGTGTTTTACAACCCTCCGGTAGTGAACCGGGCGCTGGGCATCCGCCGGAGTTATCTGAATGAGACGCGGCGCATCGCGCACGAACTGCTGGAACGAGGACAGCAAACCCTGGTATTCGCCAACAGCCGCCTGACCACGGAGGTGCTGCTCACTTATCTGAAAGACGATTTTGCAGGGGTTCGCGGGTATCGCGGAGGATACCTGCCGAAGGAGCGCCGCGAGATAGAGCACAAGCTGCGCGAAGGCGAAATTCGCGCTGTGGTCGCGACGAACGCATTAGAACTGGGAATCGATATCGGGTCTCTGGACGCGGTGGTGATGGCGGGTTATCCGGGGACGATCGCGTCGACGTGGCAACGGGCGGGCCGCGCGGGAAGGCGGCAATCGACGGCGCTGGCGGTGCTGGTGGCGTCCAGCGCGCCGCTCGACCAGTATATTATCGAGAATCCTCAGTATTTCTTTGATCGTCCACCGGAACACGCACACATTAATCCGGATAATCTGGAAATACTGCTCAATCATTTAAAGTGCGCGGCGTTCGAATTGCCAATTAAGGACGATGAGAAATTCGGCTCGCATCCCACGGCCGAGTTGTGCCGGTTTCTGGCCGACTTGAAGTTTCTGAATCGATCCGGCGATCTTTGGCACTGGACTTCAGACACGTACCCGGCCGACGCCGTCAACCTGCGTGCCGTCTCCAGCGACAACTTCGTGGTGGTGGATATTACCGGTGACCATCGGGTGATCGCAGAAGTATCTTTCCCTGCGGCCTTGACCACGCTGCACGAAAAGGCGATTTATCTGCACGAGGCGCGGCAGTTTCAAGTGGAGCGATTCGATTACGAAGGCCGCAAGGCCTACGTGCGAGCGGTCGATTCGGATTATTTCACACAGGCGATCGACTATACGCAGGTAAAAGAGTTGGAGGCGTTCGATTCGACCGCTGTCGCAGGCGGGTGCGCCGCTCATGGAGACGTCCGTCTTAATCGTCAAGTGGTGGGGTTCAAGAAGATCAAATTTTATACGATGGAAAACGTCGGCGCCGGGAATCTGTTCATGCCGGAGCAGGAGATGCATACGACCGCCTTTTGGCTGCATTTCCCCGAAGCATTTCTAGCGCAATTCGCGGACTTGACGCCTACCGAAAAGCAGAACGGCTTGGTGGGGTTGGGGTCGCTGTTGAAAACCGTCGGGTCGCTGCTGGTGATGTGCGACCCGCACGATTTGGGAGTTTCGATCACGGAAGCGGTCGCGGGAGGATTGAAGAGTTTCGAGCCGAATCTGTACCTGTATGACAACTATCCCGGCGGGATCGGACAGAGCGCGGCATTGTACGGGTTGCGGCGTCGGTTGATAGAGGGCGCGGCAAGTCTGCTCGCGTCGTGCAGATGCCAATCGGGATGCCCGAGCTGCGTAGGACCGATCGGAGAAGTCGGCGAGCGTGGAAAAGAAGTCGCTGGAAGAATTCTGTCAAAATTATTGGCATGACAGGTGCCGGCGAGACACATTCCGTCGCCAAGTCGTTTTTGGCAATTATCGCTTGCGCAAATGCCGCCATGGCACAGACCGGACCCGCTCCACGATTTGAGGACTATCCGGCAGCAGAGATTTTCACCGGCACACCTGCAAATCCTCGACTGGTTACTACTGAAGAACGAACCTTCCGGACCCGCATTCGGGAGGGAGTCAGCAAAGGGGCAGGTGTTCTTCGAGAGGGGCGCGAGCAGCCGGGTCCAAATTTCGCTGGCCACTATATCGTCATCACGTGGGCTTGTGGTTCGCCCTGCGAGATGATGGCGGTGGTGGATGCAAGAACCGGACAGATTTATTACCCGCCACTCTCTGAGAACAATCCCGAGGATCAACGACTGTTGTTGCCGTCTATCATCTTTCCTTTTATTGACGATCCTCACCATGCCCTGCCGCTCCACTCTGAGACCGAATTTCGTCAGAACAGTGAACTAATGATCGTAAAAGCCTGTCCCGACCCAGCCAAGGGGTGGACCAACTACACGCACTATTTTCTGTGGCGGGGCAATCGCTGGCGTCTTTTATCTCGAGTACGACTTGAGAAGATCGAGCCATGAGCAAGCGGCTTCCGACGCTATTTCCCAAGCAGTAATTTGTGGTGCCCGGGGCGGGACTTGAACCCGCACTCCCGTTGCCGGAAAAAGGATTTTAAGTCCTTTGCGTCTGCCAGTTTCGCCACCCGGGCACGAGTATCCTTATTGTAGCCGAGAGAAAAAAGCGGACCTCTAACCACTACTTGAATATCCCAGTACGGGTATTGAGTGTGTTCAGAATAATCCTGCTTTTCTCGATCTGCGCGGCCGGCTTCGGACAGACGGCGGACCCGGCGTACGCTCTGCTCGATAAAGCTTACGAAGCGCTGCGCGCGAAGGATTACGATCGCGCGATTGCGGGGTTTCAGCAGGCCATCGTGCTGGCATCCGATCGTGCTTCTATTCGCAAAGATCTGGCCTACACGCTGCTGAAAACAGGGGAGACGGAAGCCGCGCGGGATCAGTTCGCGGAAGCGATGCGGCTGGATCCGGGGGATGAACATCTCGCGCTCGAGTACGCGTTCCTGTGCTATGAGACCAAGCAAGCGGCGATTGCGCGGCGTATTTTCGACCGGTACCGGCAAACGGGCAATGCGACGGCGGCGCAGGCCTTTGAGAATATCGATCGACCGCTGCGCGAGGGCATCGAGAGATGGACCAAAGCCGTAACGCTCGATCCAGGCAACTTCAGCGCGCATGAGGAGTTGGCGCGGCTCGCCGAACAACGCGACGAATTTCCGATTGCCGCGGACCATTACGAAAAAGCGTGGCGACTGCGGCCGGATCGGCGAGGTCTGCTTCTGGATCTGGGTCGGGTGTGGAAGGCGCTAGGACGGAATGAAGAAGCGATGGCGGCCTTGCTGGCGGCTTCGCGCGGGGCTGAGGCGATGGTCGCCGAACAAGCTCGCGAGTTGCTGCCTGCGCGCTACCCGTATGTTTACGAGTTTCAGAGGGCGCTGGAACTGGATCCATCGAACGTCGAGCTTCGACGGGAACTCGCCTATCTGCATTTGGAAATGAAGAATCGCACGGAAGCGGCCAAGGAGTTTGCGGCGGTGGTGGAACGCGCGCCGGACGATCTGGCTTCGGTGACGCAGCTGGGATTGCTGCGATTAAGCGAAGGAGATCGGGACGACGCCTTGCCGCTGCTCGAAAAAACCTTGGCGAGCGAAGACCGGGAGCTGGCGGATCGCGTCCGTGCCGCGCTTAATATGCCTCTCGCGCTGGCCCGTCGGCCAAATGAAGTGCGAGCCGGCGCGCCCGCCGAGGCCCGCAAGCTCGCCTGGAAGAGTCTGGAGCAAGGCTATCTCAAGGACGCGCTGAAATATCTGCTGATCGCGCATGAGCAGGATTCGCTCGATTTCGAAGTGATGTTGAAGCTCGGCTGGACGTATAACAATCTCAAAGACGATTCGGAAGCGGTGCGCTGGTTCGACTTGGCGCGGCGCAGTCGGGACGTGAAGATTGCGGCGGAAGCGTCGCGAGCCCACAAGAATCTTGAGCTCGAGTTTCAACGATTCCGGACCACTTTTTGGGTATTTCCGACGTTTTCGACGCGCTGGCACGATCTATTCGCGTACTCGCAGATCAAGACCGAGCTGCGGCTGCCGCACTGGTTTGCGCATCCCTATCTTTCAGCACGATTCATCGGCGATTCAGACGGTGCGGTGAACGTAGCGAATCTCGGTCCGCAGTATTTGTCGGAGCGAAGCGTGATCCTCGGAGTCGGAATGGCCACTCAAACGTGGCACGGAGCTACAACGTGGTTCGAAGCAGGCGAATCGTTGCGTTATTCGCCGAGCGTCTCGGATCCCGGTAGAGTCGTGCCCGATTATCGCGGCGGCGTGTCCTACGCCAAGGGTTTCGGCAACCTGCTGGCGCGCGGCAAGCACGGTTTGTTCGCGGAGAGCAACGACGATGGCATCTTCGTCAGCCGTTTCGGGAATGATACGCTCCTGTACTCGCAGAACCGCACCGGCTACACATTTCGTTCGATGGAAAGCCTGATGGGATTCCACGGACAGCTCTTTTGGAATTGGAATGCGACCGTAGACGCGCTGGGCCAATACTGGGCAGACTACGTCGAAACGGGACCGGGCGTGCGGTTCCGGTTCGAAGGCATGCCGGTGCCGCTCTTGTTTTCAGTGAGCGCTCTACGCGGAGCGTACTTGATCAATCAGGGCAATCCGCGCGGACCCAACTTCAATGACTTGCGCGTCGGGATCTGGTATGCGTTTACGAAATGACTGGTGGATCCTCGCGCTGGCTGGCTGTTCGTTCGCGTCAGGAACCGGATTTACATTTAACGTGATGGGGGAAAGCCCGGGCTCATGGCCGGCTATTTTGTCGGCGGTCGGGCTGGTGGACGGTCCACTCTCGGGCGCGGGCGTGGTGGTGGCCCCGCAAGGCACCAAGGCCGATCCTGCGGCATGGGTTGCTCGCGTCGAGAACGGCACGATCCTGATTCTTGAGGGCGATTCACCTCTGGCGGCCGCCTTCGGATTCAAACCTGGTGAAAAGCCGCACGTGATGGCGCGAAGCGTGGAGGATGTCCACGCGCCCAAGCTGAAAATCGTTTGGGAAAAACCGCTGGAACTCCCGATTTTCGAGATGCCGAAAGAAGCTCGGATGTTTGCGAAAGAGCGATGGCTCGGTGCGCCGCTGATGGCCGGGCTGCATCGAGGGTCGGGTGCGGTTCTGTGGGTGGCTGCGACGCCGGGGCCGCAGGGATATGAGCGGTTTCCCTATATCATGCAGGCTTTAGCGGATCTGGGTTTTGAGGCGCCGTTCCGCTCCCAGCGATTGTGGGCGTTCTTCGACTCTGCGTATCGCTCGCGTGTGGATCTGGATTACTTCGCGGCGCGATGGCGCGCGGCCGGCATCAGCGCGCTGCATGTCGCTGCTTGGCACTACTGGGAATCGGCGCCCGAGTCGGATCACTACCTGCGCCAATTGATCGACGCCTGCCATCGCCAGGGAATTCTGGTTTACGCGTGGCTGGAACTGCCGCACGTCAGCGAAAAGTTCTGGGACGATCATCCGGAGTGGCGCGAGAAGACGGCGCTGTTGCAGGATGCGCAGCTTGACTGGCGAAAGCTGATGAATCTGACCAATCGCGCGTCATTCGCCGCCGTGGCGCAGGGGTTGCGCGATCTAACCGCTCGATTCGATTGGGACGGGGTCAACCTGGCGGAACTGTACTTTGAATCACTCGAGGGGCATGACAATCCGGCGCGTTTCACGCCGCTCGACGACGACGTGCGGGCGGAATTTCGCCAGAAGGCCGGGTTCGACCCTCTAGACCTGTTTGATCCTCAATCGCCCCGGCATTTTTCGAAGAACACGCCCGGGCTGTCGCAATTTCTCGAGTTTCGCGCCGAACTCGCGCGCCGCCAGCAGGCGGAGTGGATCGCGCAGATCGAATCGATTCGCAAGACCATGCCGCGGCTCGACTTGACCTTAACGCACGTCGACGATCGCTTCGATACTACGATGCGCGAAAAAATCGGCGCCGATGCGTCGCACGTATTGCCGATGCTTGCGCAGCACGATTTCACATTTTTGATCGAAGATCCGGCGACTGTCTGGAACCTGGGGCCACAGCGTTATCCCCAGATCGCCGCGCGATATCGGCCGTTGACTGCCGTGCAGGAGAAGCTTGCCATCGATATCAATATCGTGGAGCGCTATCAGGACGTCTATCCGACCAAACAACAGACCGGGACTGAACTGTTTGAACTGGTCCACGCGGCCTCCCAGGCGTTTCCACGCGTGGCGTTGTATTTTGAAAATTCGATTGCCAAACAGGACTGGCCCCTGCTCGCATCGGCTGCATCCACGGTCCATCGCGTTGAGAGAGTGGGCGGAAAGCTCGTGGTCGACTCGTTGCGCGGCGCTGGGATTCCATGGCATGGTCCGGCGACGGTCGATGGGCGATTGTGGCCGTTCGCGAACGACTCTACGGTCTGGCTGCCGCGCGGCATGCACGCGATTGAGCCGGCTGGGAAACAGGCGCCCTACCGGCTGCTCGATTTCAATGGCGACTTGCGATCCGCCTCTGTGATCCCTGGCGGTATTGAATTCGCGTATCAGAGTAGTGCGCGGGCGATGGCGAGGCTGGAACATGCACCACGAACGCTGGAGATCGACGGCGCAGAGTCGAAGCCGGAATTTGCAGGCGACGTACTAATCCTGCCTCGAGGACAGCATCTGGTGACCATCGTCCAGTAGTTAGCCTTTTCCGAGGTAGAAAAACCGCGCGATGAACAGCGCTGCGAGCAAATAGACCAGCCAGTGCGTCCGGCGAAACTCACCCCGCAAGATTCTGAGCAGCGCATACGCGGTAAACCCGAACGCAAGTCCATTCGCGATGCTGAACGTCAGTGGAATCATCACCAGAGTAAGAAAGGCCGGGATGGCCACCGGCGGGTCTTTCCAGGAGATCTCACCGATCTGCGACATCATCAGCGACCCGACCACGATCAGCGCGGGTGCGGTCGCCGCCACGGGAACCGCCCCCACCACGGGCGCGACGAACAGCGCGACGACGAACAGCAAGCCCGTGACGATGGCCGTAACCCCGCTGCGCCCGCCAGCCACCACGCCTGCGGCGCTCTCGATGTAGCTCACCACCGTAGACGTCCCGGCGAGCGAACCGGCGATCGTCGCCGTTGCATCCGCGAACAGAATCCGCCGGATGCGCGGAATGCGGTTCGTCCCGGGATCAAAGAGCCCGGCTTTCTTGCCGACACCCACCAGCGTGCCGACATTGTCGAAGAGATCTACGAACAGAAACACGAAAACGATCTCGACGAATCCCAGCTTCCAGGCGGCTCGAATATCGAGCTTTCCCGCGGTCGCCGCGATATCGGAGAAATGATACGTGTCGGGCGACCACTTAACCACGCCAAGCGCTGCGCTCAGTAGAGTCGTCGCCAGAATACCGATCAGCATCGCGGCGCGAACGCCCCACGCGAGCAGTGCCGAGATCAGCGCAATCCCGAAGACCGCGATTAGAACGTTCTTGTCTCGCAGATTGCCGAGCGTCACCAGAGTCGCGGGGCTCGGAACGACGATGCCAGCGTTGCGCAGGCCGATCATCGCGATAAAGAGACCGATCCCGGCGGCGACGGCGGCATACAGCTCTCCAGGAATCGCCTCGACGATCAATTGGCGCACGCCTACCGCGGTGAGAATCATAAACGCGACGCCTGAGAGAAACACCGCGCCGAGCGCCGCTTCCCATGGAACGCCCATGCCTTTGACCACGGTGTAGGCGAAATATGCATTCAGTCCCATGCCGGGCGCGAGCGCGATGGGATAGCGGGCCAGCGCACCCATCAGGACGCTGGCGAACGCCGCACAGGAGCACGTCGCTGCCACGACGGCTTTGAAAGGCATGCCCGCTTCGTGCAGAATCGACGGATTGACGAACACGATGTACGCCATGGTGACGAAGGTGGTGGCGCCGGCAACGATCTCCGTCCTCCAGTTCGTGCCCAACCGGTGGAATTCGAAATACTGCTCTAAACGGCGGAGCATCACTGTTCCTCAAACGCGGCCTTGGCGCGCGCGGCCCGTGCAAACGCTTCCTTCAGCCGCATCCGGCCCGCAACGTCCGTTCGAGCCGCTACGGAGTTCATCATCCGCGTGAGCTCGGCCATCGTTTCGATGAAATCCCGGCTCATCGATTCTCCACGGTCTTTGTGGAATTCGAAATTCATCCAATACTCAGCAAGAACGTCTGCGAGGCCTTCACCGAATGATTTTTCCGCCGCCGTTGATTTAAGAAGACTCGCGTAATCTTCAGTCGCACGCGTCATTCGAACCGAGGCCTTACCTGCCTCGCCGATTTGCGACGCATCCTGAGCGAGGAAGTTCCGCCAGTCGCTGTCGGGGGCCTTCGAGGCGAGTGTCTCCAAAGCTCCGCGAACTGCGCGAGCCAGCAGCTCGAGTTGGGCTTCGCCAGGCGTGGGGTGCGAGGCGAGCATGCGTTGATGCAGGGGCTCCACGGGAACCCATAGCTCATCGGTGAAGCGTGCATCGGAGGCAGCCAGGATCCGCGAAAGAAGCAGCGTGACGATTGCAGCGCGGCGCATGGACCCGGTTAGGGTAACAGATCCAGTGGCACGTCAACTTTACTTTTCTGTGAATCGCCTCGCACGTTCGAAGACTTCACGAAGCATTTTCGCGGTCAGCTTGCCCGTCGACGTATTCTGTTGGCTCGGATGATAGGAGCTGATCAGGATCGGTAGCCCCGTTCCGGTGTGATGCTCGCGATCATGCCCGAAAGTGAATGCGGAGCGGCTACGAATCACGCCGCGATCGCGGAGTATCGCCAGATACGTATCGAACGCGATCCGCCCGAGAGCGACCACCACGCGCAAATCTTTAAGCAAATCAAGCTCGCGTTCCAGATAGGGACGGCAATGGCGGAACTCATCGAGGGCCGGTTTATTATCCGGCGGCGCGCAGCGAACCGCGGCAGTGATGTAGACACCCGTTAGCGTCATGCCGTCGTTACGCGAAATGCTTTGGGGTTGCGATGCGAAGCCGGTTTCATACAGCGCGCGATACAGAAAATCGCCGGACCGGTCGCCAGTGAACATACGACCCGTGCGGTTGCCGCCGTGCGCAGCCGGCGCGAGGCCGATCACCAGCAGACGGGCGAGTGGATCGCCGAAAGGGGGAACCGGCTTGCCCCAGTAGTCCTGGTCGCGATAAGCTCGCTTCTTCACCTGAGCGACTCGCGTGCAGTATTCGCGCAGGCGAGGACACAGCTCACAGGCGATCACTTCGCGAGCGAGGATTTGAAGCTTGGTCATCGGAGGCATTCTAAAAGAAAAATCGCCCGCCGGGCGGTTTGCCGGGCGGGCGGAAGCGCGGTGGATCGACCGCAAAAATTTACTGGCCGGGATACCGGCCGTTGTCCGAGGTCCGCATCTGGCCGAGTTTGACGGCCATCGACTCGCTGCAAGCAGGCAGGCCGCCGCGGAAGCCGCGTTCGAACATGAGCACTCGTTCGGCTGCCGGGCCATGGGCATGATCGGAATTGAAGGGCGTGTTCGGACCGTCGCCGCCGAGCTTCAAAGCGAACTCGCCCTCTTCGAAATCGCCCGGCTCCAGGTTCTTCGCGGCCGCAGCGTAAGCCGTTACCACTCCAGCGAGACAATCGGCCAGGTTTTCTCGATTGTTGGTGTATGTGGGATTCACGTTGAGCATATTCGCCGCCGCATGGCCCATCTCATGCGCGAGTACTACGATCGGAGCGTAGTCGCCGTCGGAATGAAGCTGATTGCCGGTGTACTTCATCATCTTGGTCAGGAAGACGATGTCGTAATAGACAGTGTTGTCCGCGGCGCAATAGTGGGCATTGTTCGCCTTCAATTCGCCGCAGCCGCTCTTCGCAGTATCGACATAGCCAACCATTTTCGGCGCAGGATACCGGTAGCCGCCGCGGGCGAAAATGTCGCGCCAGGTGGCTTCGAAAAATTTCGATGCCATGTTGACCTTGTAAGTCATTGCTTTCGCGTCATCCTGGGTGATCTCAAGCCCCTGCCCATACGAAGCGGCGCCCGCCATCACTGCGATCACCGCCGGAAACATCACGATCTTGGCTCTGTTCAGCATCGTCTTATCCCTTCCTTACCGAATGGGCGAAATCCGAGAGGACGAATTAGCGTCTAGTGCAACTTTTTCGGATCGTCCGGCTGCCACCGTTCGGTAGAATTAGAAGCAATGATCGCCAAAGTCCGCAAAGCCGTGTTTCCCGCTGCTGGGCTGGGAACCCGTTTTCTACCTGCCACCAAGGCTCAACCGAAAGAGATGCTGCCGCTGGTCGACAAGCCATTGATTCAATACGGCGTCGAGGAAGCGATACAGTCCGGGGTCCGTAACATTATCATCGTGACCGGACGCGGCAAGACCGCGATTGAGGATCATTTCGACGTCAGCTTCGAGCTGGAACATCTGCTTGAGACGCGGCACAAGAAGGACCTGCTGGCGACTGTCCGGGCCGTATCGGATATGATCGACGTGTCTTACGTCCGACAGAAGGAGGCGCTGGGTCTCGGCCACGCCGTTCTGCGGGCGCGGGAACTGGTGGGAGGCGAACCGTTCTCGGTGATCCTTTCCGACGACGTGATCGACGCCGATGTCCCATGCCTGCGCCAGTTGCTGGATGTGTACGAATTCTACGGCGCATCGGTGGTAGCGCTGATGGAAGTGCCCGGTGATGCCATTTCCGCATACGGCGTTGTGGATGCCGAGCCGGTGGCCCACAACGGCGGGCGCGACCGTCTGTATCGCATCCGTAATATGGTCGAGAAGCCGAAGGCGAGCGAGGCTCCTTCAAATCTGGCGATTATCGGCCGCTACGTTTTGACTCCAGAGATTTTCGCATCGCTGGATGCCGTTGAGCCGGGTAGCGGGGGCGAGATCCAGTTAACCGATGGCCTGAAGCACATGCTCCGCACCCGTCCGATTTACGGGTACCGCTTCGAAGGTAAGCGCTACGACGCCGGAGATAAGCTTGGCTTCCTGAAAGCGACGGTCGAGTTCGCGCTGAAGCGCTACGACCTTGGCGACGACTTCCGGGTGTATCTGAAGGGCCTTACGTTATGATCCTTGATGGCAAAGTCGCGCTGATCACGGGCGCTAGCCGCGGCATCGGGCGGTCGATTGCCGAAGTTTTCGCGCGCGAAGGCGCGAAAGTTGTGATCGCGGGCCGGAAGCAGGAAACGCTCGATCAGGTTGCTCGCGAGATCGGACCCGCTGCGAAGGCTGTCGCCTGCCACGTGGGACGCGCGGACCAGCTTCAACATCTTGTCGACACCGCTACGCGCGAGTTCGGGCGCATCGACATCCTGGTGAACAACGCGGCAACCAACATCGCCCAGGGCCCTTGTCTCGAAATGGATGAGGGCCAATTTGACAAGATGGTCGACATCAATCTCAAGAGTACTTTCCGCCTGATGAAGCTGGTGGCGCCAGGAATGTGCGCGCGCGGTTCGGGGTCCATAATCAACATCGCGTCGATTTCCGGTCTCCGGCCGCAGTTCCACAGCCTGCTGTACAGCATGACCAAAGCAGCGTTGATCATGATGACGCAGTGCTACGCCGTGGAGCTGGGGCCGAGCGGCGTGCGAGTGAACGCGATCGCCCCCGGGCTGATCCAGACTGCGCTTAGTGAATATTACTGGAAAGATGATCAGCGGCGCGAAAAACAACTCGGCGCGCAGCCGATCAAGCATCTTGGCCAGCCGGTGGAGATCGCCGAGGTGGCTCTGATGCTGGCGGGCGAGGGATCTTCGTACCTGACCGGGCAAACGCTCGTCGTGGACGGCGGGTACTTGCTATCCTCGATGTAGAGGCTCCTCAAGTGCGATTCTCCTGTCTCCCACTGCTTGCTTCCGCCGCTCTGGCCGCGTCCCCAACTCTGATCGACAACGTGCGCGGCGCGATTGCAAACAACGATTTTCGCAGCGGCGCTGAAATACTTCAGACGTACAGAAGCACGCGCGGTGTGACTCCTGAATGGCTGGAAGCGCTGAGCTGGATGGGCCGCGGAGAATTGGCCGCGAAGAATTACGATCAAGCGGAGAAATACGCCGGCCAAACCTACGAGTTGTGCGTCGCTGAGATCAAGAAAGTGCCGCTTGACCGAAATCCCTACCTGCCCACCGCGCTCGGTGCGGCGATCGAGGTGGAGGCCAACGTTCTGGCGAGGCGCAACCAGCGCAGTGAAGCGATTACATATCTACAGGATCAGCTCAAGACATACTACGCAACTTCGATTCGCGCGCGTATTCAGAAGAACATCAATCTCTTGTCGATGGAGGGCAAGCCGGCGCCGGCGCTCCAGAGCGTGACGCTGGCGAAGGGCAAGCCTGTGCTGCTGTTCTTCTGGGCGCATTGGTGCAACGACTGCAAAGCCGAGGCTCCGATTCTCGCGCGGCTGAAATCCGAGTTTGGCCCGAAGGGTCTGGAGTTGGTCGCGCCCACCCAAAAATACGGTTATGTGCAGGGCGGGATTGAAGCGCCGCCAGAGGCCGAGCTTCGTTACATCGAACAGGTGCGGCAGGAACGCTATGCCGACATCATCACGACGCCTGCTCCGGTGAACGAAGAAAATTTCCGGAGATACGGAGCCAGCACCACGCCGACATTGGTTCTGATCGATCGCGCGGGCATTGTGCGCCTATATCATCCGGGCCGGATGACGTACGAAGAGTTGCGGCCATTGATCGCGAAGCTGTTCCCCTCATCCTCTTAAGAAGGTCGGTCCCAAATAAAAACGGCCCCGATTACTCGGGGCCGAATGGATTGAACTCGAACTTGTCGAGCCTGCTTGGACTACTTCTTTTTCTTCGGAGCAGCCTTTTTCTTCGCAGGCGCTTTCTTCTTCGTTGCGTTCATCATCGATTGATTCTCCCTTTACATCAAGATTCGCGCCACTCATGAGAGAGCGCGGTTGTGTCCCCTTTATAAGGTTCTTTGCGGCGAAAGTCAAGAAAAAAATGAACGATGCGTTCGTGAACGTCCCTCGTGCGAGTCGTCCCGATCGCGTCAAAACGAAGCGAAACGTAGTCGAGTAGAATTGTTTTAGTGTTCCGAAGCCCTGATCATGCGGGTGCGGTGAACCTCGGCGGGAAGTTCTTCGCCGTCGCGTCTTGCGTCGCGATGTTGTTCGCGGCGAGTGGTTGTGGACGCCGAACGTCCGCGCGAATTCCTGCCCCTGCGAGAATCGGCGACACGGAAACCGGAGTCGCGAGCTGGTACGGCGAGCCATACAACGGACGACGCTCGGCGTCCGGTGAGATTTACGACATGGAGCAGCTCACGGCCGCGCATCGAACGCTCGCCTTCGGAACCTGGCTCGAGGTGAACGATCTCGATAACGGAAGACGCGTGGAGGTTCGCATCACGGACCGCGGTCCGTTCGTCAAAGGACGAATCATCGATCTCTCTCTCGCCGCCGCTCGAAAAATCGACATGGTGGCACCCGGCACGGCGCGCGTCCGATTGAAAGTGATCGCTGCACCGGAACCTGAAACCGTCGCTGATCCGCCGGTTGAAAATGCAAGCACTGAAAAACAGAACGCGGAGGATCCGGCCAAGCGATACGCGGTCC
>Ga0209517_10005416_pt1 | contig 16252 bp, 16 predicted proteins | sample PeaSoiMetSII2010_FD_187695 | JGI IMG/M metagenome (GOLD analysis project Ga0209517, IMG submission 187695) | Peat soil microbial communities from Weissenstadt, Germany - SII-2010 (SPAdes) (version 2) | ecosystem: Environmental > Terrestrial > Soil > Wetlands > Peat | place: Germany...
CCGCGGGGTCCGGCTTGCCGGTATCCTGAAGGAACTTCAGCGCCACCCGGCGTCCCAGCCGTGTGTCCTCGGCTTCATACACCACACCCATCCCGCCGCTTCCCAACTGCCGCAGGATGCGATAGTGTCCGATATTCTCGTTGATCATGGAATCGTTCCGGAGTCCTGCTCCGTGGCCTTGCGATACTAGCCAAGGCTTACACTGCGGTCAATGTGTCTCCGCGCTGATTAGTTATCTTATCTTTAGCAAGAGTGCTTGCGGAATGATTCTTTTCGAGGCCCGTGAGAGTTGGTAAACCCTTTTCAGCTTCTGGGCGCGTAATAGCCTTTGCGCGCCAGCACCTTCAGGTCGCCGTTGTTTACCTCGACCTTGATCCTGCGGAATTTCCCGTCCTTGGCGTTGTTTGTGGGGTAGTAGCCCAGGGTGTACTGGCTGCGCAACTCTTCGGAAATCTGGTCAAATGCTTCTTCCAGATTCTTTTCCGAGCGCACCGAGATCATCCGGCCACCCGTTTCATCCGCCAATTTGTGCGCCACGCTCGGGTTTCCCCCGTACCTTGGGTCCACGACCAACAAAATGTGAATCACGGTGTCCGTGCGTTGCGCGGCTTCAATGGCTTCTTCCAGCTTCACTTTGCTTCCTTCGTCCTCTGCATCCGTCACGATGATGACGGCCTTCCGCCCCGCTTCGCCGTTCAGCTTTTCTCCGCACGCCAGGTAGATCGCATCATAGAGCGCCGTGCCGGTAATCTGCTGCCCGCCTACCGGTCCCGGGTTTCCGGCGATCATGCCGCCACCCGGTATGTTAATTCGTGCCTTCGCGATGGCGCGGTCCAGGATGCTGCGGTCATCCGTAAAATCAGACAGCAGGTCTACGTCGGAATCGAAGGAGAGAACCATGGCCTCGTCGCCCTTGCGCAGAACACGGTGCAGGAAGCGGCTTCCGGCGTCCTGGATCGCTCCCAAATTGTTCTGTTCGCTTCCCGAGGTATCCAGCATCAACCCCAAGGTTATGGGCAGGGCCATGTCCTTCGAGAAAAACGCAACTTTCTCCTCGTGGTTGTCCTCGAAGATCTTGAAGTCGTCCTGCTTCAGGTCCGTTATGACGTGCTTGTTCTTGTCGCGCACGGTGGCGAACAGGTTGACCAAGGTCACTTCCGACTTGATGACCGGCGGCGCCTGCCCCGGGCTTTGCGTTTGGCCCTGCGGCAGCGCAGGCATGCCCAGCGCCAGCGCCGCGCAAAGCGCCAAAGACTGCAACCGTGTTTTCTTCCACAATGACATCTTCTTTATCTCGCTTCTCAAGATTTCCGGGTATCCTTGTTGGTGTCCTCGTCTGGCATGGTGGCGCGGCCCCGTCCTGGCACCGCATCCATTGCCGCGAAACATCATTTACTATGGTTCGATGCAACCAGGCAACCACCGGGATGCGTCGTACAATACCAATAGGGCGCTAAGCGCAATAATAGCTCAGGAAAGTTTGGCCTGATGACCATGAATTGTCCACGAAAAACCCGGCTCTCCGTACTCGCACAATCTTTGTTGCTTTTGGCGCCCATGGCCCTCGCTCAGGAACCTGCAGCCACCACCCCGGCCAAGCCTCCAGCCGCGGCGCAGGCCCCGAAGTCCGCGGCCGAGAGCCAGACTCCAACGAAGATCCAGATCATCACCAAGACGGTGGTCGTCCCGGTCACAGTAAAGGACCGCAGCGGCAACCTGGTGGCCGACCTTCAGAAGGACGAATTCCGCATTTTTGATGACAATGTCGAGCAGAAGATCACCTCTTTTGCCGCTGAAGCCTACCCCATCTCCATGGTTGTTCTCATTGACAACGATCTGAAACGCAAGGATGCCGATGAGGTCGAGCCCAGCCTGCGCGCAATTGTTGGGGGGATGAGCACCAGCGACGAAGCTTTTGTCTGCTCTTTTGACCAGTATTTTCATGAAGGTCATGGCTTCACCCGCGATCAAGACAAGCTCATCACCGAATTGCGCCGCAAGGACGTCTCTTCCAAGTCCGCCCCTTCCATTGCACCCCAGGGAGATCCGTTTGGGGGCCCCACTATCAACGGCGCTCCTGCTCCCGGCGCTCCGATGAACGACCCCTCCCTGATCGCCATCAAAGGCCAGCCCACCAAGGCTCTGGACGATGCCGTTTACTCCGCGGCCATGCTGCTTCAGGACCGCCCCTGGCAACAGCGCCGCAAGGTCATCCTTCTTATTTCGGACGGAAAAAATGGCGCCAAGTTCAATACCCACAAGTACGACGAAACCCGTGCTGAACTGCTACGCCAGGGCATCGCGGTTTACAGTGTGGCCGTCGGCAGCGCTTACTTTGAGCGGAAACTCAACCGCCTCGAGGAATATGCCCACGATACCGGTGGCGATGTGTTTTATGGCGCAAAGAGCGAGTCTTTCGAGGATTTCTATTCCCGCATCGCCGAGCAAGCCCGCAACCAATACACGTTGTCCTTCGAGCCCCATGGCGAGCGCAAGGTCGACTACCACACCCTGGAGGTGCGTGTACGCCGCGAGGGCCTGGCCATCCTCACGCGCAAGGGCTACTACGAGGGAACGTTCGCCAGCGAAGCCCCCAAATAACGGGCGCCGCTTCTTTTTCCCCGGATTCCGCTTGACACACGTCTTCCGCATCCGTATACGAATGCCAGGGGGAGGATGGCACGCTCCACGCTCTCCGCTCCCAGAGCAAGAGTCGCGACGAACGATAGAAGGAGAACGACGACTATGAAAAAAGCGAAGAAGGCGGAAAAGAAGCCTGAGAAGAAGGGGAAGTAATCGGGGTCCATCCAGTTTCAGTTGACGAAGCGCCCTGGCCTGGTCAGGGCGCTTCGCTTTTGGGCGTTGGGGTGCGGGTCAGCCACCAGAACCCATGAGCGACTCTTCGTGTGCGGGGCAAATCGGCTTGTAGGCACAGCTCCGGCAAGCGAAGCCCGGCTTGGGGGGAAATTCACCGGCGCGAATGTCGGCCGCGGTCTCCTGGATGACCTTTTCGGCCTCGTCGAGTTGTTTGGCGTCGCGGGTGGTCGGTTGAACCTGGTTGTTCTGCAGGTAGTGGAACGTCAGCCGCACGGGATTCCACTCGAAGATCTCCTTCGCCGCCAGGGCGTAGATGCTGAGTTGCAGGTCTTTTCGCGCATCCGCCTCTTTTTTGGGTTTCCCCGTCTTGTAGTCCACGATCTCCACGTCTTTTCGCCCCAGGCTGTTCACCTGATCCATGCGTCCGGTCAGGATCACATCGTTGGCCAGCGGCAGCTCAAATCCCTTTTCCTGCCCCAGGATCTGCGGCGGCGCCTGCAGCATTGCGGCATGGAAAACTTTCAGTTGTTCCAGTCCATCTTTCTTGTATTCGGCTTCCTGGTATCCATCCTCATAGCCGGCGCTGCTCCATTCCGTTTCGTAGATGCGCTGCACTTCCTGGAAAGGAAGCTCAGCGCCCCTCTTCATTTGCTCCAGGAAACGCTTGATGGTCGTGTGCATCACGCTGCCGAAGCTCAGCATTGCCCGCGGCCCTTCTTTCAACGACCAAAGATAGCTGAAGGCATATTGCTGCGGGCATTTCCGGTAGTTTTCCACCGCGGAGCTGCTGAGCTTCAACGGCTCTGGCGTCGGGGGATGAAATTCCTCCGCCCAGTTCGTGATGCGCGAGAAGATTCTAGGTGGCCCCTCCTTTGCCGCGAACAGTTCGCCCGCGCGGGCCGCCGCCTGCTCTTCTATGGCGGCTGCTTCTTTGTTCTTCTTTTTCGGGGCGAGTTGCAGGACGTCGCGCCGCTTGATGGCGGGATCCATCACGATGTCCTCAATGAAGACGGGCACCTTGCCCCTCTTCTCGGTCAGCGTGGTGATGGTCAGCCGCTCCATTGCGCGAGTCAGGGCCACATAGAAAAGGCGGCGCTCTTCCTGAATATGGAAATCGCCTTCCGGCAATTCTTCCTTCATCAAGCGATCGGGGAATTCAAAAAGCGGCGAGCGGTTGCGCGGGGGAAAGGCGTTGGAATTCACGCGCAGCAGAAATACGTGCGAAAACTCCAGGCCCTTGGCGCCATGCACCGTCATGAGCTGCACGGCATCGCCGGGCGCATCGTCTTCCAGGCTCAAAGTCCCGCCGGCCTGCTGAAAATAATCCAGGTACTCTAAAAATTCCGGCAAGCCCCGTGTTTCGCTTTTGGGTTCCCAGTCTTTTACGAATTGACCGAGCTGGTTGACGTACTTGCGGTCCTGCGTGGCGGCGCGCTGCGGCACTTCCACCCATTCGATGAGCTCGCCAAGGATTTCGCGGGCCGTGCGCCTTCTCAGTGTTTTGCGTTGCTCACGCAAGAATTCCAGCAGCGTTGGCAGGGCCGTATGAGAGGCGTCGAACGGTAATTCCGATTGTGGCGCTTGCAGCACGTCGTAAAGCGCCGTACCGCGTTTCTTGGCGGCGCGTTCGGCCAGGCGCACCAGATCCTCCGCCGTCAAGTGCCATGCCGGCGCGGATAGCACGCGCGCGCAAGCGATATCGTCATAGGGAAGCGCAATTAAGTGGAGATACGCCAGGACGTCGCGCACCAGCGGATGCTCCAGAATCGAGAGCTTGCTGATGACGAAGGGAATCTTGCGCCGCGACAACTCCTCCACCAACGGGTCGCGGTGCGCGTGCTGCCGGTAGAGCACGGCAAAATCTTTCCAGCGACGGCCCGCGCCGTGCAGCCGCGCGAGTTCATCCGCCACCCACGAGGCCTCTTCCTCGGGCGTTTCTATCCCCGCGATGCGGATCTTCTCGCCCTCCGATTTGTTGGCTTGCAGGACTTTCTTTGGAAACTCGGGGCTGACCTCGTTCTGGCCGATCACTTGCGTTGCCACGCGCAGGATGTTGGGGGTCGAACGGTAGTTGTCCATCAACGCCACGCGAAACGGCGTGGAGTCCTGCCCCTCCTTCCAGCCGGTGAAGCGCTGCAGGAACAGCTTGAAACTTCCGAACGAAGCGCCGCGGAAGCGGTAAATGGCTTGATCGTTGTCGCCCACGACGACGATGTTGCGCGATTCCGCGCTCAGCAGATGCAGCAATTCGAGCTGCGCGATGTTGGTGTCCTGAAACTCGTCAACGAGGATGTGCCTGAAGCGTTCCTGAAGCCGCTGCCGCCGCTGGGCGTCGCGTTTGAGCAGCGCGACGGCTTCGGTGATCAGACCGTTCAGCGCCACGGCGCGTTTCTCTTTCAGGATTTCTTCGCTGGCGCGGTAGGCGCGGGCAATCTCCTGCTGCAACGCGACCTGTTCGGCGCGCTCTTTGTGGGTATCTTCGTCGAGGGCGTTCTTTTCTGCCTCTAATTCCGCCGCTAGCTGATCGGCGTAGGCCTGGTATTCTTCGCTGGATACCAGTTCGTCCTGGCAACGCGAGAAAAACGTGATGAAATCGCTGAGAAACTGACCGGGCTCGGCCAGCCGCCGGTACTTTTCAAGTTTCAGGCGCGCCAGATTCCGCCGCAACAAGATCCAGTGGTCCACCTTCTCCAGCGGCAGGCAGTTGGGATCCACTTCCTTCAGCAGCGTTTCGCAGAAGGAATGGAAGGTGGCCAGCACCACGTCCTTCCCGCGTTCGCCGACGGCCTTCACCACGCGCGTTTTCATTTCGCCCGCGGCTTTTTTCGTGAAGGTCAGCCCAAGAATGTTCTCGCCGAGCAGGGTGGCGTCCGATTCGAGCAGGTGCCGGATGCGCTCCGTGATGACGCGGGTCTTTCCCGTGCCAGCGCCCGCGATCACCAGCAGCGGCCCTTCGCCGTGGGTAATCGCGCGCCGCTGCGCCTCGTTCGGCGTCAGCTCGCCGCCGTGGGGCTTGCCTAGGTCAAAAAGCGTGGGCATGATTCAAGAAGCGTAGCGCACCTTGGGGGAGAAGACAAAGCGAATGAAATCTGGGAAATGGGTCAGGTTCCGGTTAGTCGGGACTTGGGCTGCAATCTGCTAATCAGGCGCTCCGCGATTCGTCCCTCCCGCGAATACTGTAGTGAAGTTTAAGGGCGCGCGTCTCAGGGGCGTTCTGTCTTACCATCTGAATCGTTCGCGCAGAGATTGTAATTGCATTATTGAAGTTAATTGGCATATGCTTCGCCCTCTTGACAAGGCGCCTCAGTTAAACACCTACACACTAGAGGAGGTAGAACTATGAGTCGGAACGGGCCAGCAGTCTCTTCCCCCTGGGCACGGAGATGTCTTTTAGCAATCGCGCTCATCCCGGTGATGTTTACTCTCATATCAGTCCCAACACGGGCGGCAACAATCACGGTCAGCAACACGGGAAACGACACAGCCGATTGCGGTGGGGTGAGTGCTCCTTGCAAGACGATCAAGTTCGCGCTCACCAAGGCGGCGACCAACGACTCCATCAATGTCATAGAAGGGCAGTATTCTGAAGCCGTGACGGTATCGAAATCCGTAATCATCACTGGGGTGCGCAGCCATCCCTTGCCTCCTCCGGTCGCGCAAACACCACCAGTGGTGATCAACGGTGTCGGGACGGATCGCGTCTTCACCATCGCTAAGGGCGCTGCAGTCACTATAAGCAATTTGATCATTCAGAACGCGAAGTCCACCGCTGACGGCGCGGCCATTGCCAATCTCGGGTCGCTAACGGTGAACAATAGCACGATCCAGAACAATTCCTTGGGCAAGTTCGGGCACGAAAAATGCGCCCCTTGTGAGGGGGGCGGGATATCGAACCAAGGCAAAATGGAGCTGAATAACGTCATAGTGAGCGGTAACAGTGCGGACGGCGGCGCCGGGGGCGATTTCTTTAACGGAGTGTTCATTCCGAATGACATCGGCGGCGGTATCTACAACTCTGGGAATTTAACGGTGACGAACAGCACCATCATATCGAACCTCGCGGGCAACACGGGGGGCGGAATCGAAAATGATGGGACCTTGACGCTGATTACGAGCACCGTTTCAAATAACACTGGCGGGGGCATCACCAACAATGGAGTATTCACGGCGATAAATAGCACCATTGGCCTGAACAAAGCCGCAGGCGTTTATGATTTTTCCTGTAACGTTCAAACGACCTTGACCAACGTGACCGTCGCATCGAATGAAATTAACCTCTCAAATGTTCCGCTGCCGCCAGGATCAGGCAACGACGCGGTGGTTTGCACCAAGTTCAACAGCATTTTGACGCTACAAAACAGCCTTATCGCCAATTCGACCTTAGGGGCGAACTGCGCAGGTGTGTTCGTATCCGAGGATTTCAATTTGGACAGCGGAAACACATGCGGTCTGCATAAGGCGCACGACCTCTCCTCCAAGAATCCGGTGCTCGGGCCACTAGAAGGCAATCGGCCTACGCCCATCCCTATAGGTGGACCGGAGCCGACTAATACCTTTGCGTTGCTCCCCGGCAGCCCCGCCATTGACGCGGGCGGCACAAGTACGAACAATTGCCCCGCCACGGATCAGCGCGGAGTGTCTCGGCCGCAGGGCAATGCCTGCGACATCGGCGCGTACGAACGAATCCAGTAAGAACATAGTGAGGAAGGGCAGGTCTGAGTTTTCCAGCCAGCGCAGAAGTCATCGGTCCCAGTAAGTAGTGCCAGCTCAGCCGGACATTTTCGTACTGGGACCCATGTGCTCGATTAAAGCGTGGCCTAAACGGAAGTTGACCCAATGCCGAAATCTGGGGGTATTTATCCCCTGGTAAGGAGTTCATCCCGAACCAGATGCAGCCGGAGGTACTTCGGCCTGGGTCCATCATAAAAATACGCTTCCGTTGCTTCTTTCACGTTCGCGCGAAGTTCTTCCAAAGTGTCGCCCTGGGTCACAATGTTTTCGCTAAGACACTCGGCGACATAGCCACCGTCCACTTCTTCGGTGACGTCAAAAACAAGTTCACTGTAATGAGTTTTCGCCATTGCCATCTCAAGCTGAGAGTAACATCGTAGCGGCTATTTAGCATAGACAAGTCGCGCTCGGCATCGCCGCGCTCATCGTTGCGAAGTCTCACCGGAAGCGACGCGCGCATTAAACTCGGCGGATTTCCTGCGCGGGACGGTGAGCGCCGTCCAATTGCCCGCTTCAGCGGCGAAGTGCTTGGCGAGAAAGGTGATTTGCCCAATGTGGTAAGAGTAATGCGCCACCTGCCGGTTGATGGCTTGCATTACGGAGTGGGGCTCCGTGCGAATGTAAACGGTGCGCGCAAGATCGGCGTCGCTGAGCCCTCCCAGCGCGTCGAATAAATATTTCCAGCCGCGCTCCCACGACGCCAGTAGCTCCTCGCGCGATTTCACAGGCTCCTCGAATTCGGTGTCACGATGGCGGTCCGGTTTTTCCCCATCGCTAATCAGAAAGTCGGTCCAGCGCGAGCGCATGTTGCCCACCATGTGTTTGACGATGATGGCAATGGAGTTGGATTCTCCATCGAGTGTGGCGAAGAGTCCCTCGTCCGGACACTGCGCCATCGCGCGTTCCGCGAGCTTCTTGTAATAGCGGAATAATTCGATCGAATCTTGCAGGTGGGAGGTCAGGAATTGATGTGCCATCCATGGATTTTCCCGCCGCACCTCTGTTAAAGCAAGACCTCCCCAAAACGTAGTAGAATCAAGGCCCGTCTTCACTTCTACGATTTCCACTTGGAGGACTTCATGTCCATCAGTCAGCTACTCCTACCCGAATTCGATCAGGAAATGGCCAACACCCGCAAAACGCTGGAGCGCGTCCCCGACGACAAATGGGGCTGGAAGCCGCACGAAAAGTCCGGCACGCTCGGTTGGATGGCCGGACACATCGCGACCATGAACGACTGGACTCTACAGACGATTAAGACTGAACAACTGGACTTCGCGCCGGTCAACGGCCCGCGTTATGAACAGCCCAAGACATCTGACCGCAAAGAACTGCTGGAGGTTTTCGACCGGCTCACCCGCGAAGCGCGTGCCGCACTAGCAGTCGCCAGCGATGAGGATTTGCGCAAGCCCTGGACGCTGCTGATGGGCGGCCAGGTGCTTTTTTCCATGCCTCGCTACGCCGTGCTTCGGAGCTTCTGCTTCAACCACACGATCCATCACCGCGCGCAACTGACCATGTATTTGCGGGCGCTGAACGTTCCGGTGCCGGCATTGTATGGCCCGAGCGCGGACGAGCAGGCCTGAGGAGAATCCGTGCTTGGGGAAACGCTTGGGCAGTACCGCATCGTCTCGAAGCTCGGAGAGGGCGGGATGGGTGTGGTCTACCGGGCGCATGATGAGGTCTTGCACCGCGACGTGGCCATCAAGGTTTTGTCCTCACGGACGGCCACAGACAAACCCGCCAAAGAGTTTCTAATCGAGGAAGCCCGTGCCGCCTCCGCGCTGAGCCATCCGAACATCTGCACGATTCATCAGGTTGGTGAAGTCGACAGCGAACCCTACATCGTCATGGAATTGATTGAAGGAAAGCCGTTGAGCGTATTAATCGAGGGAAACGGCCTGCCGGTTGAGTCAGTTTTGCGTTACGGGGCGCAGATCGCGGGCGCTCTCGGACATGCTCATGGCCGCAACGTCGTGCACCGGGATCTGAAGAGCTCGAATGTAATGGTTAGTCCGGAAGGGCTCGTCAAGGTGCTCGATTTTGGATTGGCAAGACGTTTGCACAAAGAAATCGTCGACGCGTCGATGCGAACGATTGATTCCCTCGAAACTACCGGCGAGAGCACGCCCAAGAGTACGGGCGGACTGACCGGCACTCTGCCCTACATGTCGCCGGAAGTTTTGCGGGGAGAGGAAGCGACCTTCTACAGCGACATCTGGGCGCTTGGTGTGGTGCTCTATGAAACCGCTTCTGGGAAGTTGCCTTTTCGGGGGCGCACCGCTTTCGAAATCAGCTCTGCGATTCTGCAGGAACTTCCGGCGCCACTGCCTTCCCACATCCCCAGGGGTGTGTGGGCCGTTGTGCAACGCTGCCTCTTAAAAGAACCGACGCAGCGATACCAACGCGCAAGCGAGGTGCAGGCTGCGCTCGAAGCGGTCCAGTCCGCCTCGTCTGTGGGCGCGGCCCCGGCAAGCGAGCCGAGGGGGCCGATGACCTTGGTGCAACGGGGCATCCGTCGCCTCGGCGTAAAAGACGGAGATGTGCTCCTTCTCGTCGGCACGTTGAAGGGTGCCTTCCTGATGCGCTCCAACGGAGAGCGTGGCCGTTGGGAGGTGACCGGTCCGTACTTTCATGGCCAGGCCATTTATTCCCTGGCCTACGACGCGCGGCAACAGCGGCACCGCTTGTGGGCTTCCACGTCCACTTTCTGGGGCACGTTCCTGCGCTGCAGCGACGATTTCGGAAAGACCTGGACGAATCCGCAAGAGGCCAACGTAAAGTTTCCTGAAGATTGCGGCGCATCCCTGAAGAACATTTGGCAGATCTGCCTCGGCCGGGAGAATGAACCGGAAACCATGTATTGCGGTGTTGACCCCGCTGCGCTTTTCGTATCACACGATGCCGGAGAGACGTGGGCACTGGTCCGCAGTCTTTTCGATCATCCGCACCGCCCGCGCTGGCTGCCGGGGAACGGCGGGCTCTGCCTTCACACCATCGTTCTCGACCCGGCGAAGAGCGAGCGCATGTACGTCGCCGTCTCAGCAGGGGGAGTTTACCGGACTGAAGACGGAGGCGGCAGCTGGCAGGCACGCAATCGCGGGATTCGCGTAGCCTATCAGCCGGATAAATACCCGGAATTTGGACAATGCGTGCACAAGATGGTTCTGCACCCTGCGCGGCCCAACCGGCTCTTCCTGCAGAATCATTGGGGTTTGTACCGTTCCGATGACTGCGCCGATTCCTGGCAGAGCATCTCGAACGGCGTCCCAAGCGATTTTGGTTTTGCCATGATGACACACCCACGCGACCCCGATTGTGTGTACATTCTCCCCATTGAATCCGATGAATTCCGCTGCACTCCAGACGGCCGGCTGCGTGTCTTTCGCACGCGGAACGCGGGAGGCTCTTGGGAAGCGTTGACTCGCGGTTTGCCTCAGAAGGGGGCCTATGAAACGGTTTTGCGCGACGCGATGGTTACCGATGGGCTTGATCCAGCCGGGATCTATTTTGGAACACGCAGCGGCGAGCTTTTCGCCTCAACCGATGAAGGCAAGAACTGGAAAATGATTCTCAGCGGTCTGCCGTCAGTTGTTTGCGTGAAGGCAGTTGTTGTGGGCGAACCCCGCCCGGCTAGCAAGCCCAAGTCCGCGCAAGGTATAAGAGGTGCTTCAGCCCCCGCCCGAACGAAAAAACTTGCCGGTAGAAACAAAGCAAAGCGGGGGAAACACTAATCGTGTCTTTCACGGTACACATCCCTGGACCACTGCGAGCGTTCTCCGGGGGATTGCACCTCGTTGAGTTAAAGTCCTCTCCCGCCACGCTGCGCTGCGCCCTCGAAGCCCTTTTCGCGGAGTACCCTGGAATTCGCGACCGGCTTGTCAACGAGGAAGGGCAATTGCGCGCCCACATTAATGTTTTCGTCGGGAGCGAGGACATCCGTTACACCGGCGATCTCTCCACCGCCTTGCCCGCCGAGGCGGAAATCTCGATTCTCCCCGCTGTGAGCGGTGGTTGACTGGTTAGCAGCGGGGATCCAGGTAACCTCCCAGGTGAGCCGGGCAACTAAGAGTTCGGGGGAAATCCCCCGAGGGGGGCGAGCAGGGAGTGTAGCCAAAAGGGCCTTGACATTCGCCTTTTGTTCGCCTATGATCCCTCCGCCTTACAACGACTTTCCGCAAAGGAGATCGCAATGAATATCGGACAAGCTATTCTTCCCGAGTTCGATCACGAAATGGCCAATACCCGCAAGACGCTGGAGCGTTTACCCGACCAGCAGTGGGACTGGAAGCTGCATGAGAAGTGCGGCACAGTTGGCTGGTACGGCCTGCACTTGGCCACGTTGCCCGACTGGGCCACGATGACTCTGACCACCGAGGAGTTTGACTATGCTCCCGTCGGCGGGCCTGGCTACCAGCCGCCAAAACTTGAGAACCGCCAGCAGGTCCTTGCGGAATTCGATAAGTGTGTGGCGGCAGCGCGCTTGGCGATTGCCAAGGCCAGCGACGCGGACATGATGAAGGACTGGTCTCTGTTGGCCGGTGGGAAGACGATTTTTACCATGCCGCGTATAGCGTGTCTTCGCAGCATGGTGTTCAACCATATCATCCATCATCGCGGCCAACTGACCATGTTCTATCGCCAACTGGGCATTCCAGTTCCGGGACTCTACGGCCCCAGCGCGGACGAAATGCAGGCAAGTTCCGCTGGTGCGGCCAGTTAATTCGGTTTTATTCATGATGGGGGCGGAGTGCTCTTCGCCCCCAAGGCTTTGACTTCCGGTGGCTGCGTTTCGCCGCTCTACGCTTAACTTCTGCTTTCCACCCCATGGGTCGCGCTTGCCGAGGGTCGTGACCGGCAGAAATTCATGGCGCGCAACCCATTCTTACCAGATCGCTTTGACCTCTCTGCAATTACGGATCGCCCGGTCCTTTGTGATCAAGGCAATGCCTTCCGCAATCGCTGTGGCTCCGATGAGCCGGTCGCATGGATCGCCGGGGTAGTTTGCGGGCAGTTGATTGGCCAGCACCGCTACTCTCGGCGTGATGGGCAGGATCACTGTCCGGGAAGTGATCCTTTCCACGAATGCCTCCGCCGTACCGCTTAGCACGATGCGGCCGTGCGTTGCCAGCCACGCCAATTCCCACAGTGTAATCGCGGAAATGCCAACGCCCCCCTCATTGCTGGCTTTGCGGATGGTTTCGGTTGCCTTTTTTGAAAGTCTGCCGGGCTCGCTCGCCAGCCATATCAGTACATGGGTGTCCAGCAGAATCACTTGTGCAGAACCTGCCATTTCTTCGTGGGGAGCAGCGGAGATTCGATATCCCCGGCGATGGCGAACTCCCCGGCCATGAAACCGAAGAGATCGCTCTCCTTTGATTCCATGGGGATCACCTTGACCACCGGGGTTCCTCGCTTGGTCACCACGACAGGTTCTCCCGTCGCCTGCACATAATCCATCACGCGGAGACAACGCGCCTTAAACGCGCTCGCTCGCATTTGCTTCATTTCCGACTCCTTGTGCCTATGGTCATTTTAACATGACCACATCTACTGCGCCATCCCCATTGCACAGTGACTCTTGGCTGGGTCGGTGACCGCCTCGAATCACCCTGCAAGACTCGTGAACGAGAGACTGTGGCCGGCTCAACCCCGTTGGATCGGGTCGCAAATGAACCGCTTAGGTTGCGGAATCCGTTGCCGCGGGCGCGTTCTGCGGTTTAGATGGCGCGAGCTCCGCGGCGCAGTAGGGGCAAAATTTGTCCGTGTCGGCAACTTCGTGCTGGCAGTGCGCGCACGAAGGGCGCAGGTTGCATTTGCAGTTGGGGCAGAAATTGTACCGCGCCGAAATCGTTGCCTTGCACTGCGGGCAGCTATAGGGCAAGGGTTCGCGAACCAGCAAATAAATGATGAGGCCGATGAAGCCGTAGGCAGGCGAAAGAATGAACACGAGAAGCGTCCAAAGAGCGGGATTCATGCCGCGGCGTTGGGCGTCCTTATAAACATAGCCAAACATGAACAGTACGCAGGAAAGTACAAAAACACCCCCGGTGATCGTTCCAGCCAGTGCGAGGGTGGCGAGCCCGGGCTGATTCGCCAAGTCGGGGGCGGGGAAATAGGAGCCACCGTGCTGCGCGCTGTAGAAATTGATGGGACAGGCGATGGCGATAGAGATGAGCCAACCGATGATGCAACTCCACACCAGCCACTTTGGGATGATGCGCAGCTCCTCGCGGAATTTGATGCGTTCGCGCTTCCGGCGGAAGCGGATGAGCCGTAAACGTTCATTCCATGCGTCAGACATAATTTCCTCGTTTTCTAGACCACCAAAAGCAATCCTTTTCAAGTGCCCATTACAAACTCAACGCGGCTTCTTCGATTCGCTCCGCGAGTGCTCGTCCGCGAAACCCTGCGCCGCAGCGCGCTGATACAGCACTGCGGCCACGGCCAACAGCGCTGGCACCGTCCACCAGAGCACGAATCCCATTTCCAGGGCTAACCTCGGCACGCCGAATTCGCCACCGAACCAGGCAAAGCCGCGCCATACGAGCGGCGCGCTGAAAACACCGAGCAGCCAGCTTGCAGCGGTGATGACCCAGAGAAGCAGGTTGGCGCGAGAAGATTCGCCGGCTTGCTGAGCGCGCAGGCGAACGCGGAGTTGCGTGCGCGCCACCAGGTCCCGCGGCACCGCAACCGGCACGCCGCGAAGGGCCCGCAGAGCTTCCTGAGTTACCCCAGCTTCATGCGCACAAGCGGGGCACTCGCGCAGATGCTGGCCCAGCCAGGCTTGATCGGGCGCCGCAATCCCTTCCACGAGAGATTCCGCCAGGAGTCTCTGGGCGCGTTGGTGAAGGTTTTCGTTCATGCGGCACCTTCCGTCAGAGCGGATTTCAGCGCGGCCAGGCCGCGGTACAGCCGGGACTTTACCGTCGAGATGGGAGCCGCGAGCACGCCGGCAATTTCTTCCAGACCAAGCTCCTCGTGAAAACGTAGGACCAACACTTCACGGTAATACGCGGGGATCTTGAGCAGCGAGATTTGCACGGCTTGCTGGTTTTCGCGCGCCAGCAGAAGCTGCAACGCCGAGGTGGCGTGCAGGTCGGGCGGCTCAAACGGCTGCTGCGTTTCCGGATCGGCGAAATCCTCCAGGCTCGCGAATTTCTTGCGGCGCGAAGCGTCAATCACCAGATTGCGCGCAATCGCGAACAGCCAGGACGCGAACTTGGATTTGGCGTTGTACTGGTCGCCGCGCTCCAGAATGCGTACCCAGGTTTCCTGGAAGAAGTCTTCGGCCAGCGCGGGGTTGCCGGTGAGAAACAGGAGATAGCGATAGAGGCGCTGCTGGTACTGCTCGATGAGCTGGTCGAGCACATCCGGGTCGCGGCGGCGCAGGCCGAGCGCGATGGTTTGCTTATCGTCAGTCATGAGACCCGCGAAGAGTGCCGGGGACCTCGAAAACGCCAGCGTGAAAGCTTGTGCGCTCATACTACCTTGAATACGCGAGAGCGGGTGAAAAAGACGCAGGGGCTCCCCCAGTGCTAAGGCGTGCCGCTACAATGCGTTGCGGGACTCCGAAGGCAGGCGTATAAATGACCGTAGGCTATCCGGCAGTCGAGATACTTGAAGTGCGGTTCACAACCGAGGGGGGCGAACGGAGTGATTTGTCCTGTCTGCAAAGCGGAGTACCGGGCGGGGTTCACGCGTTGTGCCGATTGCGATGTGGACCTGGTGTGGGAGCCGCAGTACGCGCACACGCCGGAGGGTCCGCCGCCCGATCCCGGCGATCCCAATGAGGATCCGTTCTGCTCATTCTGGAGGGGCGAAGATGCGCGTCTGCACGCGGAGTTGTGTTCGGTTCTCGACGAAGCCGGCATTCCTCATAACACGGTTTTCCGCCGCGATCATCTCTTCAATCTCAGCAACTTTCCCGCCTATGAAATTGGCGTGCCCTTCTCGCTCTTTGAAAAGGCCGAAGCGGCTGTCAAGGAAGCCTATGGCACGAACGACATCGAAGAGATTGGAAGCCAGGAACTGCAGAAGCTTCTGGAAGATCGGTCAGATCGCGTTCGCAAATTGCCCGAAATGCTGACTCCGCCTGTGAGCGAAGACATTCCCGGCCCTCCCACCGCCGGCGAGGAGACCGGGTGGTTCGAAGAAGATGCCACCGCGATGGTCTGGGAGACGGAGACGGGCGAGCCCAGCGATTTTCTCGTCGCTGCGCTGCATGAAAACGGCATCCGCTGCCGTGCCTATCGGGACGCCAGCAATGCCGCCGTGTATGTTCTACCGGAAGACGAACCCCGCGCGCGCGAACTTGTTCGCGAAGTCGTGGAAGGCCAGCCGCCGGAGTGAGCGCGAAGGGTTTTGCTTGACTTCGCCGGCGGCCGCGTACATCCTTAGCCTCCTCCGTTTCCTCTACCGCGGAGGCTCTCATGAAACAAGCAGCGGTGGGATTTCGCGTGCACTCGGGTTGGAGCGCGGTGGTAGCGGTGTGTCTGGAGAAGGGTAAACCGGTGGTGCTGCACCGCCAGCGCCTGCAACTGGTGGAGACGTTCACGTACCGGTTTCGGCAGCCGTTTCACACGGGAGAGAGGATTGATTGCATAAGAGCGAAGGCTCCGTTCGCGGACCGAGTATGCTTTTGGTTGAGGACCGAAGCTCTCGGAGAGGAAGGAGCCTTATGGTTCTTATTGGATGTGATTTT
>Ga0209517_10005418_pt1 | contig 16251 bp, 16 predicted proteins | sample PeaSoiMetSII2010_FD_187695 | JGI IMG/M metagenome (GOLD analysis project Ga0209517, IMG submission 187695) | Peat soil microbial communities from Weissenstadt, Germany - SII-2010 (SPAdes) (version 2) | ecosystem: Environmental > Terrestrial > Soil > Wetlands > Peat | place: Germany...
TTGCCAGAGCCATCGATGACGCGGCCCAGCAGGCCGGGCCCGACGCGAAGAGCGGGATGCGTGCCGCGGGTCACAATGCGGTCGCCGTAGCGGATACCGCTTGGCCTTTCCAGCGGCATAGACAGTACCGAGCGCCCGCGGAAGCCTACGATCTCTCCCGAAAAAGTCTGTCCATCTTCGGTGAGGATTGCGCAGCCTTCGCCGACGCTGCAGAATGGGCCATCGGATTCAACCAGGTGGCCGACGGCTTTGGTGACACGCCCGGTCCAGCGCAGCGTGGAGAAATCTTCCAATCGCCGAAGGAAAGGCTTCAAATCGCGCGATTCCGCCATTAACGTGCCCGCGGGCGTTGCTCCAGCAGATCAAAGAAACCTTGCTCGATCTCCTTGAGCTGCGTCTCCAGGCTGATTTGCGTGCTGCCGACTTCCGTCTCCAGAGAGCATTCTCCGTGCTGCAGGGCGGAATCTCCAATTAACTCCGGCGAAGCAAGGCCAGTGCTGGACTGGGCGAAATGCTCATTCCAGAAGTGCATGTCGGCGGGATTTGCGCGGAGGCGCACGCGCGTTCCGGCATCGAGTTTCTCCAGTGCGACGTGCACCAGTCCCGTGAGCAGCAGCGGATCGATCTGCGCTTCGCGATGAAGGATTTTGCGCGCAATGGCCAGCGCAAGCTGCACCACCTCCGGCTCAATGCGGTTGAAATAGTCTTCGCGCTCCTTCTGGAATTCCAGGAGCGCCTTGCGAATTCCATCCTGAGCCGCCGCCACTTTGGCGTCACATGCGGCGCGGGCGCGCGATTCGCCTTCCTGCATACCGCGCGCAAAGGTTTCTCGCTCCATTTTCTCGGCTTGTGTTTTTGTGAGTGCGCCGAGCACACCCCAGGGATTGGGCTCGTCCGGACCACCAGGCTCCGCGCCTTCTCCGGTCGGCACATACAAAAATGGCTCGGTCTGCATCGTCCCTCCGCCCCGCGACGTCGTTTCAAACGACATAGGAATCTTCCTGTTCTTGCTTCAAAACCAGCTTCCCTTCCCCCTCCAAGCGCCGCGCCACTGAGACAATTTCCTGCTTTGCGGTGTGTACATCCCGGGAACGCACGGGGCCGAGCACTTCCATGTCTTCCTTTAACATTTCGACGGCGCGCGAGGACATGCATTTGAAGAAATGATTCTTCAATTCCTCGGAGACACCTTTCAGCGCCGTGGCCAAAGTTTTCTTGTCCACCTGACCGAGCAGTTCACGAATGCCGGTGTCGGGGACTTCGCGGAAATCATCGAAGGTGAACATGAGGTTGCGAATGGTGGTGGCGAGCTGGGTGTTGTCCTGCTCGATGGTGTCCAGAATGGTGGTGGTGGCTTCCTGATCAAGCTGGTTCAGGAGATCGGCCACGGCCTTGACTCCGCCATAGGCGCGGCGGCTTTGTTGCCCTAAGGTTAACAGCCGTTTGTGAAGCACAATCGAAATCTGCTTCACCATCTCCGGTGAAAACTGCTGCATCTGCGCCAGCCGCTTCACGGCTTGCCCGCGAACTTTTTCCGGAAGCAACATCAACACCAGACGTGCGTTCTTAGCATTCAGGTGGGCCAACACCAGCGCAATGGTTTGCGGATGTTCTCCTTGAATGAACTTTGCCAGTTGATGCGGATCCGTCTTTTGCATGGCGTCCAGATTCTGCGAACTCGCTTCCTGCGCACGGTTTACCTCTTCCAGCAACGCCTTGGCGCCATGCTCTCCAAACGCCTTGATCAGCAATTTGTTGGCAAATTCATGACCGCCCTGAGTCAGATATTCCTGGGTCGTGGCCAGGCGGTGATATTCCTTCAGGACGCGAGAGGCGAGTTCGGGCGAAACGTATTCAAGTTCGGCAATCTCTTGCGTGATGAGGCGCACCTCCGCGTCCGGCAAGTTCTTGTAGACGGCGGCGGCCACGTCGTCGCCGAGCAGGACTAGAAGAATGGCGGCTTTGCGCTTTCCAGGAATGGCGGCTTCTTCCGCGGGGGTCATTGGGGCTTCTCCGTCTCGCGAACCCAGTTCTGAACAAGGCGGCTGGCCGATTCGGGATCAGACTTCACCTTGTTCACCAGTTCTTTCTTCAATTGAATGGTGCGATTGACTTCCGCAGAGGGACCATCGATCACGGCGCTGGCTCGCGGCGCTGCACCTTCTACAGATTCCGCTCCCGCGCCTAATTGTGCTGCCGCGCCCGCTTGCAACAGGGCGCGCGGCGGGCTCTTCAAGATGCCCACGAACTGATTTTTGATCGGGCGAAGAACGAGCAGATACACGAGCAGGAACATCAAGAGAAGGGCGGCATAACGCAGAATGCCCATCCAGCGTTCTACAAAGGTCATGATGCGCGTGACTTTCCCGGGAGGTGCGATGACTTCCGGCGGGGCCTGCACAAAAGAAATGTTTTGCAGAGAAAAGAGGTCGCCGCGCTGCGCGTCGAAGCCAATTGCAGCTTTGGCTAGATCTTCGATCTGCTTCATCTCGTCGGGAGTGCGCTTGCGGCGATTCTGTTGCGTTTTGCCATTCTCGGTTCTGGTGTCAATGGAATCGTCCACGAGGATGGCCGCCGCCAGTTTGCGGATGCGACCAGCGGGCTCGAGCAGATGTTTGGTGGTGTGGCTGACGGCAAAGGTTTTGCTTTCGCTGTGAATTCCCTGCGTGGTGCTGTTGGTCTTGGCCTGTGCCACGGCCGTAACATTGGATTGTGAATTGGGCGTATTGCTGGGAGTTCCGGGGATTCCCGCAGGCTCCAGATCGCCCACCGTTTCGTTCGAGGTCTGGGAACTCAAGACAGCGATGGTATTGGGATCGTAGAGTTCCTGCGTGCTCTCACCGGAGGTGGGATCGTAATCGATGGTGATGCTGGACTTGATGTGATCACCGCCGACGACCGGAGAGAGTGTTTGCACCAGCTTTTCCGCGAGGAGCGCTTCGAGTTCCAGATTTCCAGCGCTGCCGGCCAGTATCCTTCCATGACCAGGAGAAGGAATCTGGCCGTCGGTGGTTACAACCGTGACATTCTGCGGCGAAAGGCCGTCCCAGGCACTGGCCACGAGATTCGTCACGGGCATGGCCACTTGGTCCGTCAGACGCGAGCCGCGGAGTTTGAGAACCACCGAAGCCTTGGCCGGTCTCTCGCGGTCGGCAAAGAGGGAGTCCCTTGGGAGGACGAGATGGACGCGTACGGAGTCCACGCCGTTCATGGTCTGAATGGTGCGCTCGAGTTCCGCCTCGACGGCACGCTGGTAATTCACCTTTTCCGAAAAATCGCTGCCGGACCAGTTGGGCTTGTCGAAAAGTTCAAACCCCAAGCGGCCGCTGGAGATGGGGCCTTGCGCGGCCGCGGCAAGCCGGGCCTTATCAATCTGGTCTGCGCGCACCAGCACGGAAGTTCCATCGGTGGAAAGCTGCGCGCTGATGTTTTCTCCCGCAAGGCGCACGGAGAGCTGTTGCGCATCCGCGGGAGCCATTCCGGAAAATAATGGTTTGTATTCACCGGCAGAAAAGAACATCGCGAATCCCCAAACCACGGCGGCCACCAGCAAGGCGCCGCCGACGAGGACGACGCGCTGGCCCAGCGTCAAGCCGCGTAAAAAAGCCTGGATTTGTTGCAGGAATTTTTCCATGCCCAAGCCGCCCGGACTCGCTCCTTGCCACTAGCTCAAATCAGAATTGCATGCCCGACACTTGCTGATAGGCTTGCACAATTTTGTTGCGCACCTGGACCATCATGTCGAACGCCAGACTGGCCTTCTCGACGGCGATCAAGGCGGAATGCACATCCTGGCCGTTTCCGTTGAGCAACTGGCCGACGCGGGTGTCGGCATCGTTCTGCAACTGGCCCACCTGGGTCATGGCGTCTTCCAAGGTTTTCATGAACTCCGTGGAATCGCCGCCGCCGGCCTGCGTCTTGATGCTGGAGGATGCGCCGAAATCGGGTGCGTTCGCTGGTAACCCTTGAATCGTGTTGCCCATGGTTTCCTCTCGTCACTCGAATCAAGATCAGGACAGGATTGTAATGGCCGCTTGAATCATGTTTTTCGTGCTGGCCACGGCGGATGCATTCATCTCATAGGCGCGGGCCGCTCCCATCAGGTTGACCATCTCTTCGGCGGGATTGATGGCCGGGTATGAAACATAGCCGTCCTTGTCCGCATCGGGATGCCCGGGCTCGTAACGCCGTATGGGCGGCGTGGTGTCCGGAGCCAGGCCCACCACGCGAACATCTTCGGCGTGGAGATCGGCCAGCGAAGCCAGCATCATCCCGTTAAAGCTATGGAATCCCACGGGGCGTGCGCCAAACACAACGTTCATGCGCTGGTACGGCCCGCCGTTTTCCGTTTTCGTAGTTTCCACATTGGCCAGGTTCGCCGCGGTTACTTCCGCGCGAATACGCTCCGCGAGAAGTGCGGAACCACTGATTTCGAGAACGCGAAATAGGTTCATGATTATTGACCCTCGTGGATTGCGGTGTGAATTTGCAGGAATTCGGTGTGCAGGATGGAGGTCGCGGTCTTGAATTGCAGTTGCACCTCCGCCAAGAGCATTGATTCGCGCTCCAGGTTGACGTTGTTGCCGTCCGGCCGCGCTAACAGGCCGCGTACAGGCATCACAAATGGGCTGGTGCCGTCGTCGGCCTGGCCGTTCATCGCGCGCATCATCTCTCCGCGGAAATCGACATCGCGCGTGTGATAGCCGGGAGTGTCCACGTTCGCGACATTTGTGGTGACCAGCGTTTGCCGCATTGCGTCGACATCCAGGAAACGCTGCAGCATGATCAGATTGGGTGTTTGCAGCCAACTCATGACGCCCTCCTCCCTGCAAGACCGTATTCCCGAATTTTGTTGCGGACCGTGCGCAGGCTCACGCCCATCAATGCGGCTGCTCGCGTGCGGTTTCCTCCAGTAGCCTCGAGAGTGGCCTCCAGAAGGCGGCGCTGCATTTCGTGCATGGTGACGCCAGGGCGCAGTTCGCCGGGCGCCGCATCCTCGCGCAACTCAGAACCAAGCTCCACTTCCCGGCCGTCGAGGGTGGTTCCGGCGGCGAAGGCCAGTTCGCGGCGGATCACGTTTTCCAGTTCCCGCACGTTACCCGGCCAGTCGTGCCACTTGAGCTGCTCCGAAAGTTCTTTTGAGATGCGGAACATCCCGCGGGATTCGGCAGGCTCATATTTCCGCAAAAAATATTCGGCCAGTGGCAAAATATCCTCGCGGCGGTCGCGCAAAGGGGGGATGGACAACGGCACTACATGGAGGCGGTAATAGAGATCGGCGCGGAACAGGCCGTTTTTCACCTGCTGGTGCAGAGGGCGGTTGGTTGTGGCGATGATGCGCACATCAACATGAACGGGCTTGGTATCTCCCAGGCGATCGATCTCCCGTTCCTGAAGCACGCGAAGCAGTTTAGGTTGCAGCGCCAGGGGCATTTCGCCGATTTCGTCGAGCAGGAGCGTGCCGCCCTGTGCGAGTTCGAATTTCCCGGCTTTGGCATTCTGTGCGCCGGTAAAAGCGCCGCGGACGTGGCCGAACAACTCGCTCTCCAGAAGATTTTCGGGAAAGGCGGAGCAGTTCACGGCAACGAAAGGCCCCGTTCGCCGGGAGCTGTGCTGGTGGATGATACGCGCAACGACTTCCTTTCCCGTGCCGCTTTCCGCCTCGATCAGGATGTCCACGTCGCTGCGCGCCACTTTGCGGGCTTGTTCCAGCACCCTGCGAAAAGAGAGCGATTCCGCGACTGCTTCCACGCCGCCGTCCGCGCCGGCGGGTTCGGAGGCGCGCCCGACGAACCGTTCGGCGGCGGATTCCAATTCTTCAAACGAAATGGGCTTCTGCAAGTAATCGCAGGCGCCGCCGCGCATCGCTTCCACCGCATCGGGCACGCTGGCATAAGCCGTCAACAGAATGACAGGAGTTTCCGGCATGCACTTGCGCACACCTTCCATGACCTGCAGGCCATCGCCATCGGGCATGCGCATATCCGTGATGACCAGGCGGCTGGGCTCCTGTTGGAAGGCGCTCAAAGCTTCACCGACTCCCGCGGCACTTTGCACACGCCATCCGTGCCGCCGGAAATTGGCTTCCAGCGCCTCGCGCATGGCGGCTTCATCGTCAACGATCAGAACTTCTTTCATGCGCTCTCTCCTGAGACTGGCAGCACGATGGTGAACCGCGTGCCTCCCTGCGGCTTGCTTTGCACAGAGATTTCGCCACCGTGTTGCTCGACAATTTTTTTGCAGACGGCCAGGCCAAGCCCCGGACTTCCCGGCGTGGTGGTGAAGCCCGGTTCAAAGATGCGGCCCAGCAATTCCTTGGGAATGCCTCTTCCTTCGTCCTGCACTTCGATATTTGCCAAGCCGCCGGGAAATTGCGGCGCCCATCCCATGCGGAAGCTCAGAGTTGCGCCAGGAGGCATGGCGCGGAAAGCGTTCAACGCCAGGTTCAGGAACACCTGCTTCAAACGGTTGGCGTCCGCCTGCGCGGTTACCGGGCCAATGGAGTTCTCGAATTTGATTTGCTGGCCGCGCTGTCTGGCCATGGGCAAGAGAAAGTCGGCAAGCTCGCCGAGCAGGCGATCTAGATCCGTGGGGCCGCGCTGGATGCCGCCCACGGTGTGAAATTGCAAAACGTTGTTGACCGTGGCGCTGAGGCAGCGAAGTCCGGCTTGCAAATGGTTAGCCCACTGGCGTGTTTCCGGAGTGTTCGCGGCCGCGTCCGTCAACAATCCGGTGAAGAGTTCCATGCTGCCCAAGGGATTACGGATTTCGTGCGCCAGCAGGGCGGCAATGTCCGCCAGGGCTTTGGAGCGCCGCGATGCTTCGCGTTCCTCGCCGATGCGTTTTTCTTCGGTGGTGTCGCGGAGGATCCAGATGCGCTCGCCGTTACTTCTGCCATTCAAGTTCGCGCGGGAAATGCCGATGGTCCGATTGCCAGACCTTCCCTCTTCCGTCCATTCCTGTTGACAAGAATCCTTGGCGCCCGGGTCCTGTGCCAGAAGTCTTTCCAGTAAAGCGGGCGGAGCAACCCCAGCGGAAGGATTCCATTCCGGAGGAATCTGAAGGAGTCTGCGCGCTTCAGGGTTGAGGACTTGCACGTCCGCTAGCTGGCCCTGCGCCACAACCACGCCGCAGGGCAGATTTTCCAGGACATTCGCCAGGTACGCACGGACGCGGCGATTCTCTTCCAAACTGCGGTCAAGCTCGGCGTTGGTTTTGCGAAGCTCTTCGTGGAGCCGCGCAACCTCGCTCTGCAGCAGGGTGTAGGACTTTTCGAGCGAGCCGGCCGCTTGGGTAAACGTCAAAAACGCCTGAGCCAAGCCGCTTTCCACGCTGAGCTTCTGGCGATCCGCGAGGACTGCGTTTCTCTTGCCGTGGCTATGTCCAACCATTTGCATTATCTGGCCTCACGCGATCTCTTCGACCTCGAACAGTACTTCCGCTCCCTCATACAACTCCAAGTTCTTCTTCCTGGCCGTAGATCGGAAAATGTTCCGGGCAGAGCACGTCGTCCTCACCCGCCAGGATGAAAGCCCTCTCAATGGCGTGTTGGAGTTCGCGCACGTTTCCAGGCCAGCGGCGTTTTCGCAAAGCGTGCAAGGCGTTATTGTGGAGGCGCTTGCAGGCGCTCTTGTTTTCCTCGGTCAAAAAGCGCAGGAAGTGCTCTGTCAGCGCTTCGATGTCTTCCGTGCGTTCCCGCAGAGCCGGCAACCCGATGGGAAACACTTCCAGGCGGTAATACAAATCCATGCGGAACTGCTTGGCTTCGACGAGATCGTTCAGCCGAGCGTTTGTGGCGCAGATCACGCGCACATCCACGCGGTGCACGTCGGAGCTCCCCAGGCGCTGCACTTCGCCGCTTTGCAGGAAGCGCAGCAGCTTCGCTTGCATGCCCAGCGGCAGATCGCCAATCTCATCCAGAAACAGCGTGCCACCCTGCGCAACGTGTATGCGTCCAAGGCGAGCTTGCACTGCCCCGGTAAAGGCCCCCCGCGCATGCCCAAAGAGTTCCGCTTCCAACAGGGCTTCGGGAATCGCGGCGCAGTTCACGACGACAAAAGGCTGCTGAGCGCGCGGACTGAGCGCGTGGATGGCCTCTGCGACCAACTCTTTCCCGGTGCCGGTTTCACCGGTCACCAACACGGTTGTGTCGCGTCTCGCCACCATGCGCACGAGGCGGTAAACCTCCCGCATGGGCTCACTATCCCCAATCATGCCCGGCAGAGCCTGTGCGGCATCGCTCGGCACCTTACGCTCCCAGGGCAGAATGTTGCCGGGACCTATCTCCGTCTGCATTGCCGGAGCTGCCTGAGCCTCGCGAATTTCACCTTGTTCGTCGTCAATCCAGGAGACGGCAATTTCCGGATATTGGCGGCGGATCAGAGCCGCCACCTCTTGCGCATCCAGATCCGCCAGGTTGCGATCCAGCAAAACCGCATCGCACGCGGATTCTTTCAACTTTGCAAGCGCGTGGGCTCCGCCACAGGCCTCCATTTGCTCCGCACCGATGTAGCTCGGATGGCCCAGCATGCGTTGCCGCACTTTTGGATCGGAGCTGGCCACCAGAACGCGAGCAGTTGTCTTCGACCACGCCACCGTCGACGCCGCTGCCATATCGTCACCCCACTTCCCCCGGCATCTCTCTTCACAGGGGTTCACTCTTCCCTCTCGATTGGGAAAACTCTGCCTTGCAAGAACACGTAGGTACTGGTGCTCGTTCGTCGCCACAATTGACTGGTCAGTGGGATTGAAAAGAAGGAAGTTAACGAAGATGGGAGAGCACGCACTGCGCCATCAAGACACAGTGTCTGCATCGAACACACAAAGTACTATGCACTTCCTGCCCGAAACCCCGACGGGAAGGGATGTGCGTGGCTGCAAACGCGGCAGTTTGCGCGCCTGCAGGTGCTCAATTGGGCTATCGGCAACACTGGCTGGAACTTTAGGAGGGACTTTCGACTTCAATGTGTTCCGGTTTGGGATTGAACACGGACTCGACCAGTGTCTGTACGCCAGGAACTATCCCTTCCAGGTCCAGCGTGAAACGTATCAGGTCCATCTTCTTGAGCCGTGGGCAAAGTTTGGCTAGTTCTTCCCATGCGGGATCCGCGGCCAGCTCCACGCTTCTCCACTCCTCGTAGCCGTAGCCCAGGCCAGTCATGCGGCAGAGCAAATCTCCAATGTGAACTAGAGCAACCAAAGGATTGTCAGGGGGCGACTGCAGGACGTCATGGTGAAAGGCGATAACTTCATTGATGGTTTTCGGGAGTTGCCATGTTGCGCCTAAGATGCTGCCGCTCTCGGAATGCGTGAAGCCGAGGTCTTTCATCTCCTGCTCGACCAGAGGCACGCCATTGGCCTTGGCATCGTCCAGGACCTTGGAATACTCCTCGGGATAGGCCAGCGAATTCACCAGGATTCCCAAATCGTGCAGGAGTCCGGAAAGGTATGCTTTTTCGGTGTCATGATACTCGATGTGCTCCGCAAATTCGCGGCAAACGGCGGCGCAACCCAACGAGTGCCGCCAGAATACCACCGGGTCACCTGCCCACTTGGCGCCCGAACTAAATTTGTGCAGGCAGCAGGTGAGCAGAATGTCTTCCACACGCTGAATCCCAAGGCTGAGCACGGCCGCCTGAATGGACTCCGTGGCGCGGGACCTGCCATAGAGCGGCGAATTGGCAATCCGCATACACTGCGCGGCAATGGTCTTGTCATAAGAGACCAGTTCGACGACTTTGCGCAGATCGATGGAGTCCGGGGGCAAGCGAAGCAGTTCCAGAAGGGGTTGTAGAACCGCAGGGGAAGACGGCAGTGCCCGGAGGCGTTCCACCTTGCGTTTCAAACCATCGCGCAACGCTTCGCTCATGCCTGGCCACCCTTCCCAGTTACCGGACCTTGTTTCCTGTACACGGTCGTCCCCGGCAAATGCACCAGGCGGAATTGTTCATTGACCTGATACAGGGATTCCGCGTGTCCAAGAAAGAAGCATCCATTGGGCATTAAATTCGAGTAGAAGTGCTGAACCACGCGCCGCTTCGATGCCATATCGAAATAAATGAGCACGTTGCAACAGAAGATCAGATCCATGCCTTTCATGAACAGCATGCGGCTGTCGTCGTTCAGATTCAGCCGTGTAAACGTGATCTTCGCCCTCACTTCATCCTTGACCTTCAGTTTGCCGGCTTCTCCCGGGGAAAAGTATTTACGCTTGTAGTTCTCCGGAGTGTTGCGCAGGGCATAGTCTCCGTAGATTCCGGCGCGAGCCGCTTCAACCGAGCGATCATTCAAATCGGTCGCTTGTATGGAGAACTCCCAGTCTTTCAGGAGCTTTTCCTTTTCATCGAGGAGGAACATCGCCAACGTGTGAGGCTCTTCGCCTGTGGAACACCCGGCGCTCCAGACCTTCAAGCGCCGCAAACCGATTTTGCCTCGTTCGGCGACGAGTTCCGGCAGGATCACGTTGTGCAGTGCGTTGAGTTGTGCGGGGCTGCGGAAAAGGCAGGTCTCACCGATGGTGATTTCATTCAAAAGCTCCCGTGATTCTGTTTCCTTGTAGCCGGGGCTCGTAAGGAGTTCCAGGTATTCCCGGCCGCTGCCCGCCTTCACGCGCTCGCTGGCCATGCGCCTTTTGCAGGCGGCGACCAGCAGGTAGAGTTTTTCCTCGGAGTGGTAAATGCCGCAGGTCTGGTAGACAAGATCGCGAATTCGCAGATATACCGGGTCGTGGCCGTCGCTTTTTGTCTGGGGGGCGGTTGGTGTTGCCTGCAATACTTCTCCAGCCATTTGGGCTCTTTTCTCACCGCTTAACTCTAGGACCTGTTGACAAGGGGCGCATTTGAGGGGGTTTCATCCCGGTTCTTCTGCAATTCCTTCTTGCCGGCCGCTGGGATGTCCCGGCGCTGCGAGCCCACCCGGCTGCTTCGCACCCTGCGGTCAACTTCCTGGGCCATCTCTTTCAGCGGAAACACGCCTGAGGCAAGCCCGGCTGCGGCTACCTGCCCCGGCATGCCCCACACCACCGACGTCGCTTCATCCTGCACAAGAACCTGTCCGCCGGCTTCGCGCACATGTTGCGAACCGCGCACGCCGTCCGAGCCCATGCCAGTCAGTACTACGGCCAAGGTATGCGCTCCATAAACTCGGGCGACGCTGCGGAACAGAACATCAACGGCTGGACGGCAGGAATTCTCCGGTGGCTCCTGGTTCATCACCAGCCGCACCCCACTTCCTTCCTTTGCAAGAGTCATGTGAAAATCCCCCGGGGCGATCCAAGCTTCGCCTGGCTTCAGCACTCCGCCTTCCTCACCTTCACGCACATGGATAGCGGACTGCTTGTCCAAACGATCCGCCAATAAGCGCGTGAATAACCGCGGCATGTGTTGCACGATGACAATGGGCACGGGAAAATCCTTGGGAACGGAAGGCAGAATTTCCGCGAGGGCATTCGGGCCTCCAGTGGAAGCACCGATGGCAAGAACGTCGATGGTGCCGCTGATCAAGCTCGTTTTTGCGGGGACAAAGGCCTTGCCTGCCGGCAGTTCCTGAATGCGTTTCATGCCAGCACTGCCATGGCAGAGCCCTTTTACCTTTGGGATCAGGTCCGTTTCGATGCGTTTTTTTGTGGCGTCCAGGCTGCCGGTACTGGAAGGTTTTGTAACATAGTCGCTCGCACCAAAGGCTAGCGCGTCAAGAGTGATGGCGGCGCCACGTTCCGTCATGGTGCTGAACATGATTACCGGCAACTTAGGGTAAAGTTTCCGGATTTCGACTAGCGTTTCCAGACCAGACATGCCTGGCATTTCCACGTCGAGCGTCACCACATCTGGATTCAGCAGCGGAATTTTGGACAGGGCGATGCGCCCGTCCGGTGCGCTTCCCGCCACCTGGATGGACGCGTCAGACTCCAACGCTTCGCAAAGGATTTTGCGAATCACCGACGAATCATCAACCACCAGCACTCGAGTGGGTGGCATCTTCTCTTCGCCTTTCGTCTCTCTCGCCGGGCGCAGAGCAAGGAGCTTGCCTGTTGGCGTGCCCCAATTTGAATCACTTCAAGAGAACAGTCGCTGCTTCACTCCGTATCAGCAACGCAAATGTCGGTTCCCCTTGCGTCGCGCTCCTCTGCCCAAACGCAGAAGCGCGCGGCAGTTCTTACAAGCAAGCGGGGGTCCAGCCCACTTCAAATGTTACATTTTTCTACATCGGCACATTCAGCCGCGTTCACTTCGGCATGCGGCTCTTTTTCTTCAGCTCCGCCCATCTCTCATGTCCGTCTTGTACGATTGAGAGTTGAGCAGTTGTTCTGCTACCAGTGAGTTCAGGCGTCGATTGTGTTCAACGCGGCGGCGGCCACTCATTTCGGTACATCCCATTTCGCTTCCTTCATTAGGAATTCCTTACGCAAGCATCCGAACGTGGCACAGCCTGACCGGCCTTAGTGGGTGTTTTTGCTTTCTCCCCTTCCCTGCTTGCGTTAGGTATAATCGGTGCAAATGACATCCTTAAACCGCCGCAACAAAGGCTCGTTTCTTTGCGCCTTCCTTCTGTGCATGTTGGCTCTTACCTTTCTTTGCAGCTCCGGGCAGACCGACGAGGCCGGTCCTCCGCCGCTTGCCATCGGCGCAGCTGCGCCGTATTTCTGCCTGCCCGGGATTGACGGGCGCACGCATTGCCTGGCCGAATATGGCTCCAGCAAAGTTCTGGTCATCGCGTTCACGTGCAACCATTGCCCCACGGCGCAGCTCTACGAAACGCGGATCAAGCAACTCGCGGCCGATTATCAAGATCGCGGCGTCACTCTTGTCGCCATTGAGCCCAATAATCCCAATGCGGTTCGCCTGGATGAAATGGGGTACACGGATGTGGGAGATTCGTTTGACGAAATGAAGATCCGTGCCGCTTACCGTCATTTCAATTTTCCGTACCTCTATGACGGCGAGACGCAAAAGATCTCACGGGCGTATGGCCCCGCGGCGACGCCGCATCTTTTTATTTTTGACGCACAGCGCAAACTCCGCTACGAAGGCCGCGTGGACAACAATCCGCGCGAAGCGCTGGTGACGCGCCGTGATGCTCGCCAGGCCATCGACGCCATTCTTGCGGACAAACCGGTAGAACTTGAAAAGACTCCTTCGGTGGGATGTTCCACGAAATGGATTTATAAAGAGGAAGGACGCAAGGCGGAACTCGCGGAAATCGAGAGCAAGCCGGTGCAAGTCTCGCCCGCCAGCGCGGACGACCTGAAGGCCCTGCGCAAGAATCCCACTGGGAAACTGCTACTAGTCAATTTCTGGGCCACCTGGTGTGCGCCTTGCGTCAAGGAAATGCCGGAGATCCAGACGATGTACCGCATGTATGGCCATAGGCCTTTTGATGTGGTCACCGTCAGCATCAACTATCCGGACGAGCAAAAAGGCGCGCTCGCCTCGCTCACGAAGCTGCATGCCACAACGCGCAATCTGATTCTAGGCTCGACTGATTTGTACACCATGCTTGCCGCGTTCGATCCGGACTGGAACGCCGCCGTCCCGTACTCCATGCTCATAAGCCCCAATGGAGAAGTTCTCTTCAAACTACAAGGAACCATCGATCCCTTGCAGATGCGCCGGATGATCATCGCCAATTTGCCTGACGACGATTATCTGGGCCACCAGGCTTATTGGCAGACGCATGTGGAGCCGTAGCGGAATCTCCATGCAGCGCCGAACGTTTCTCCAAACATCTCTTGCAGCCACAGCTTGTGCCTTGGGTTCGAGGAAGCTGCTGTGGTCAGCATCGGAAACCGAAACACTTCGTAGCGCCGGCACTGCGCGAAAGCTTCTGGTCGGCTCGGCAGTGTCCACGCGGGAGCTCCGCGAACCGCTTTTTTCCAAACTGATTGCGGAGCAATGCAGCATTGTTGTCGCCGAAAACGCCATGAAATGGGGGATCGTGCATCCAGATGCGGATCGCTACGATTTCTCCCAGCCAGACCTGTTGGTACACTTTGCGGAGGAGAACGGGATTCGCGTTCGCGGGCACAATCTCTGCTGGCACAACCAGCAGCCGCCTTGGTTTGATAACTTCGCAACAAGTATCAGCGCCGCAAGACTGTTGCCGGAACACATTCACGCCGTTGCCGGGCGTTACGCCGGGCGCATCCATTCCTGGGATGTGGTGAACGAGGCTGTTCTCGTGGAAGACGGCCGCGAAGATGGCCTACGCACTTCGAATTGGTTCAGGTTGCTGGGCCGCGATTACATTTCACTCGCGTTTCGCGCTGCCGCGGAGACAGATCCGAAGGCGCTGCTTACCTACAACGACTATGATCTGGAAGGCGATACTCCGTATCACGCCAAACGGCGCGCTGCCACGCTGGGATTGCTTCGCTGGATGCGGGACACGCATGTGCCTATTCACGCCCTCGGGGTACAGTCACACCTGAGAGCACACGCGACCGGAACGCCACGCTGGGAGCCATTTCACGAATTCCTGAATCAAGTGGAACAGTTGGACCTGCAGGTTTTTGTGACTGAATTCGATATCAATGACAAGGAACTTCCTGCGGATATCCCCACACGAGATGAACGTGTCGCCGCCCTCGGCAAAGACTATCTCGAAAACGTTCTGCAACACCCGCAGCTCAAGGCTGTGCTCACCTGTGGTCTATCGGACCGCGACACCTGGCTAACGTTCGCCGAGAAGCGGGACGATGGCCTGCCACAACGCCCTCTACCCTTCGACGTAAACTTCAAGCCGGCGCCACTATTCCATGCCATGCTCGAAGCATTCGATGCCCACTGAAGATCGGAGAGTAACGCACAGATGAAACTCAATCGATTGGCTGCCGCGATTCCTCTTGTGTTCGCAAGTCTCTCTCTCGCCTCGGTCTTTGCGCTTGGGGGGCAGGCTCCCGCGGACACTTCGTCTGTAGCAAAGGATTGGCCTACCTACGGCGGCAAGCCCGAGAATACGCACTATTCTGGTCTGCGGCTGATCAATCGCGAGAATGTAAGGAGTCTTGGTATCGCCTGGACGTTCGACACGGAAGAGCAAGGTGGGTTGCAGACGAGCCCTCTGATTGTCGGCGAGGTTCTTTATGGATTGACGCCAACACAAAAGGTGTTTGCATTGAACGCCGCCACTGGGAAACTGCTTTGGAAATTTGATTCCGGAGTCAAAGGAACGCAGCCCGATCGCGGGCTCGTCTATTGGACCGATGGCGAAGAGAAACGCCTCCTGGTTGGAGTGATGAACTTTGTGTACGCGCTTGACGCGGTGACCGGAAAGCCCATCGCGAGCTTCGGGCAACTGGGACGCATCGATTTGCGCGAGAATCTCGGCCGCAATCCGGCCCAGGCGCAATCCATCTCTCTCACCAGCCCGGGCGTTCTCTATAAGGATCTTCTGATCGTCGGCGGCCGTAATCCGGAGACACTTCCGGCACCGCCGGGAGATGTGCGCGCGTTCGACGTGCACACAGGCAAGTTGCGCTGGGCATTCCACACCATTCCCCGACCCGGCGAGTTCGGCTACGAAACCTGGCCCAAAGATGCATGGAAGACGAGTGGTGCCGCAAATAATTGGGCCGGGATGTCTGTGGACACAAAGCGTGGCATCGTCTACGTTCCCACCGGCTCCGCTGCCGCTGATTTTTATGGCGCGGACCGCATTGGCGACGACCTTTTCGCAAATTGCCTTCTGGCGTTGAAAGCGGAGACCGGCGAGCGCATCTGGCATTTTCAGGGAGTCCGCCACGACATCTGGGATCGCGATTTCCCTTCACCGCCAACACTTCTTACGGTGAAACACGACGGCAAGGATGTGGATGCCGTCGCGCAAACTTCCAAGCAAGGATATGTGTACCTGTTTGATCGCGTCACGGGTGCGCCGCTTTTCCCGATGGAGTTCCACAAATATCCTCCTTCCACGGTTCCCGGCGAAGTGGCGGCTCCCGAACAGTTGTTGCCCACGCGGCCCGTGCCGTTTGCGCGCCAATTACTCACTGAGGACCTTCTTACGCAGCGCACACCCGAAATTCACCAGTGGGCGCTTGATACGTTTCGCAAATATCGCAGTGAAGGCCAGTTCGTTCCCTTCTCTGTGGGAAAGGACACCATTATTTTCCCGGGATTCGATGGCGGGGCGGAGTGGGGCGGCTCGGCGTTGGATGAGCAGACGGGCGTGCTCTATGTGAACGCCAACGATATCGCGTGGACCGGCGCGCTGATTCATAATACCGGCGCTAACAGCCCGCGCGGCATCTACCTC
>Ga0209517_10005419_pt1 | contig 16250 bp, 12 predicted proteins | sample PeaSoiMetSII2010_FD_187695 | JGI IMG/M metagenome (GOLD analysis project Ga0209517, IMG submission 187695) | Peat soil microbial communities from Weissenstadt, Germany - SII-2010 (SPAdes) (version 2) | ecosystem: Environmental > Terrestrial > Soil > Wetlands > Peat | place: Germany...
AGCCGAATTGCCGCCGCTGCCCCACGCGGTGGCCGCAGCCCCGCCGGTGGGAACACAGATCGTTGCCAGCAGAGCCGAATTGCCGCCGCTGCCCCATGCCGTGGCCGCAGCTCCGGCGGTGGGAATACAGATCGTTGCCGGCAGAGCCGAATTGCCGCCGCTGCCCCACGCGGTGGCCGCAGCCCCGCCGGTGGAAACACAGATCGTTGCCAGCAAAGCCGAATTGCCGCCGCTGCCCCACGCGGTGGCCGCAGCCCCGCCGGTGGGAACACAGATCGTTGCCAGCAGAGCCGAATTGCCGCCGCTGCCCCATGCAGCGGCCGCAGCCCCTGCGGTGGGAACACAGATCGTTACCAGCAAAGCCGAATTGCCGCCGCTGCCCCATGCAGCGGCCGCAGCCCCTGCGGTAGGAACACAGATCGTTACCAGCAAAGCCGAATTGCCGCCGCTGCCCCATGCGGTGGCCGCAGTGAATCCTACTTCGGCCGCAGTCTCCACCGTGAAAACGCAACAGTTCACGGCCACTGCGGTTGGAAGGCAGAACGTTGCCCGCAGCGCCGTATTACTACCGTTGCCGGATGAGGTTGCCGCAGCCCCAGTTGGCACCGTTGTCTCCCTGCAACGTTCTCCCGTGGTCACGTATCGGGATGGCCAACTCACGATTGATGCGCAGAACTCAACTCTGGCCGAGGTGCTGAAATTGGTTGCGGAGAAGACAGGAGCTGTCATCGAGGTTCCGCCCGGAAGTGGCCTTGAGCGCATTGTTGAACACGCCGGGCCAGGAAAGCCGAACGACATACTATCGCAGCTGCTCAACGGTTCTCACTTCAATTTCGTCATCGTGAATTCGCCGCAAAACCCGAACGCGCTGGCACAGGTTCTGTTGTCGTTGCAGCAGGACGGTCCACCCAAACCTGATGCTGCACCAACTTCGTCAACCCTCGCTTCGGCCTGGAAGAAACCTCCGGAGCCAGACCCAACTGCTCGGCCTTTGCCTCCGCCGATTGATGTGAAGCTACCCACCGAGCAATTGTCCCCAGACCAGCGCGGGGATTTCATGAGGCAAATGTTTAAGGAGCTAAGGGAGAAGATCCAACAACAAAACCCACAACAGAACCCACCACAATAGAAAGAACCAGCGCGACCGTCTTCGCGACCCCGGGGCTGGCCAGTGTTCTCTAATCGTAGAAAACCCTCCAGCAGAATTCTAGTGTGCAGACTGTTGCCCAGGGAACTACTCCATAAGTTTGGGATTACTCCATAAGTAGTAAGTTTTGGATTTAGCGTTCTTGGCTAAGCCACGTGGGTACTTGTAAAGAACTCACGAAAGGTTAAAGTTCTCCCAGCGCCCAACAGCTGACCCTCCCCCCAGCGCTAGGCGTCACAACCAAACAGGAGGATCACACTAAATGAAAAAGCTCGGATTTGTGCTGGCCATCGCCCTGATTTGTTCAGGAATCGCTCTGGCCCAAAACGTTGGTGACAACAGCGTTTACTTTGTCACCTATTATGCCAACAACGTTGCTGCTGCTCCGGATGCGACCGTGCGCGTCGTCAACGATGGCGATGCTGGGGCATTCGCAGCTGGCGACCTGTGGGCCGACTTCTACGTGTTCGACGATAGCGAAGAGCTCATTACATGCTGCAGCTGCAAAACCACACCAGACGGCCTGCTTTCCGAGTCCGTGAAGAAGATGACGGCGAGCGCGATCCGCGGCGTCGCCCCAACTCGTGGCGTGATCAAAATGATCTCGTCCTCGAACCCGTTCTACCCGGTAGCCGGAGCGGGGGAGCCGTCTCCGGAGATTCCGGTTGCTGGACTGCGCGGCTGGGCGACGCACGTTCAGAGCACCGCGAACAAGTATCCGAATGGCGCTGCTCCTTATAGCCAGACGGAAACCACTCTTGCGGATTCGAACCTGACTGCGGGCGAGCAGAGCCTGCTGGAACTCCTTTGCTGGATAGATATCCAGGAGAGCGGACCGGCATGCCCCTGCACACCGGAAGATTTGGATTTCTAGTCTTCCGATTTGCGGTATTGGCCAGGAGAAGCAGCTTCGCCTGAGGCTGTGAAGCTGGTCAAGAAAACAGAAACTTCCCAGACGCCGGATTGCATGCTATACTCTGGCGTCTGGCCCTCCCCCTCTTTTTCCTGTCCCCAAACACAATTCTTGAAGAGAGGAAAACTTCCACGATGTCAATTCAACGCTTTCTGACGATGCTTGGAATCGGAGCGGCTTTGGCTGCTTTTTCCATTCCGGCGATTGCGCAAAATGATTCCCATGTGGTGGCCGAGATTGGTGACCGCAAGATTACCGAGGGCGAGTTGGAGCACAGCCAGGCTGGAAAGCTGCTCCAGGCTCGATACAAGTTCTATCTGGCGCAGCGGGATGCGCTGGAACAACTGATTGAGGATCAGCTCCTGGAAATGCAGGCAAAGAAGGAAGGCGTGACCGTCGACGAGCTTGTCAAGCGTCATATTGCGATCAATGTGCCTGCGCCGACTGAGGATCAGCTTCGTTTCTATTACGAGGGTGTGCAAACCGATGAATCCTACGAATCGGCCCGGCCTCACATCCTCGATACAATTCACCAGCTGCGCACGAAAAAGGCCCGGGAAGCGTATATCACGCAGCTGCGTGGAGATTACGGCGTTGTGGTGGAGTTGGCCCAGCCTAGTGCTCAAGTCGATGTCGCGGACGCGCCCAGACTTGGTCCCGCAAGCGCTCCGGTTCAGATCGTTGAATTTGCAGACTACGAGTGCCCGTACTGCCAACAGGTAAATGCCGATCTCAAGAAGATCCTGGAGCAATTCGGCAATCAAGTTTCCGTGGTTTACAAGGATTTTCCTCTTCCCATGCATGCGCTCGCCCAAAGGGCCGCGGAGGGCGCTCGCTGCGCTGGCGCACAAGGGAAATTCTGGGAGTTTCACGACTTCCTGTTTGAAACCAAGAAAATTCAAACGAGCTTCATGAAAGAAGAGGCACGCGCGCTGAAACTGGATGGGACTCGCTTTGACAAATGTCTGGACAGCGGGGAAGAAGCTGCAGTAGTCAAGAAGGATGCACAGGAAGGTCTACGGCTTGGCCTGCAAGGTACGCCAAGCTTCTTCGTGAATGGTCACTTCATGAGTGGGGCGATCGGATACGGGAAGCTGCGGGGATTGGTGCTGGAAGAAGTGAGCAACGCCTTTAAAAAGCAGAACGCCGCTTTGATTCCATCGAACGCGACGGAGAAGAAGTAGGCGTAGTGGGACGTCGACTTGCTTGAGGCTAGGTATTACGCTGCATCTATTTCTGTGAAGCCGCTGGCGACGCAGGAGCAGATGCAGCGGCCTTGAACGCGGCGACGCTCATACAGTAGTTGCCGGCAGTTCCTCCCCCGGTAAGGGTTGGTGTATAAGCCCCCGGGGCTCCGTTCAGCAGATAGGCATAAGACGGCTTAAAGATCCATGGCGCTGGGGCGGCCGTTGGCATGGGCACGGCAGAAGAAAAGCGGGCAATAATAAAATCATTTGCTGAGGTCTTGATCTTCGGGCCAACTTCCAAACCATCGCTGGTCCGAGTTCCGTCCGTCACGTGAGCTCCTTCTCCATCCAGTACCGAAGACATCTGCAGGCCCGACACTTCGACAAAGGCGTTCAAACTCATTAGCACGTTGCCGGACAGCTGGAACTTAAGCTCAGTAACACCGGCGTTGCACTTTTCGCAATACCAGATATCCAGAAGTGCTCCAGCGCATGATGCAACGCTGCCGGGCACCTCTTTGTACGTGTTGCCTCCGGCGGGCGCGTTGTCAGTCACGCTCAGAACCTTGACCCCGGGAGTAAATTCGAAGGGCATGGCGATAAGAGTGCTGCCTTCAGCGGTAGGCTCGAGGTCCATATCGGAAACGGTTCCCGCCCCCCTGCTTATGGCCACAAACTGTTGAACGACCGTCTGTGCCGAAACTTGAGCCGCACACAAAATCGTCAACACGATCAATGTGTTCTTCATTCCGGATCCTTTCTATAAGTAGGCAATAGCGTGTTCGCCCTGTCGAGTCAAGGTGACTCAAGTTTCGTCGTATTCGGATCATCAACCCCCTGGAGCCGCGGGGGATTAGAGCGACGGGCTCTTCGGGGAGGCTACTTGGCGGGCGCCCCAGGCTTCACCTGAGAATGCTTAAGCGCCATAATGAAGGAAACTCCGGTTGGGGATGCGGAGATTTTGCCGGTAACGCACATGCGCTTGCCATTGTAGTCAGGTCTGGCTTGGTTGGTGGCTTCCGGACCCGGCACGAACTCCATGAAGTAAAAAACCGCGTGCGGCTCCGGTTCCTCCATGTAGAAGGACGCCGGCAACCCATAGCCTTTGAGCCCGTTCCTGGGAACCTTAGTGTCAACTACTTTTCCGCAAACGATCGCGGTCTCTCCTACGTGGTTTTTCGCGTCTTCGGGCGCTACGCGCTTGGGAGCCGGTTCCTGAGCATGTGCAGCCTGCCAAAGGCCGACCAGGCAAATCATAACGATCATCGTTCTCATCGCTGTCACCATCCACTCCCTCGAGTAATCTGCATGCACTAGCGGCGAATGCCCTATTTCGCATCCGGCGCCACTTTGATCGTAGAGCGATCGGCTACGAAGATGCACGGTGCTCCAGCCGACGGCCGGGAGATCAAGCCAGTGACGCACACATTTTTTCCCTTGTAGGCGTCGATGGCCTCCTGCGGGCCGCCATCCTTCGTGCCAAAGGTAATAAGGTAGAATACAGGGTTCGGTTCTGGCTGGTCGAGATCCAACCACACGGGCTTCCCATGCCCTGCCAGCCCATACTTGGGCACCTTGGTGTCCACAACTTTTCCGCATATGGTTGCGGTCTCGCCGACGTGGTTTTTGGCATCGGCCGCGGTTATGCGCGGTGGGGCCGCGTCCTGGGCAAAAGCGAGAGCCGACAGGCCCGTCATACACATCGTAACGATCAGGGTCTTCATAACACTTGTCATGTTCCAGTCCTTTGGCGTGCTTGGCTTTGAAGCGAAAGCCAGCAGATTCAGGAGATCGGCACTGCGTAGGCCCAATCATCCAGCCAACATCTAAACTCAGATCCGGCAACCCGTCAATTCCCCTTATGGCTAGGCAGCCCGGGAGTGGTCCAAAATTGCTTAATGTGAAAGGCTAACTCATCCGGCTAAGCCACCTGGGGAATTGCAAGAAGAGGCGCTAGGAAGCAATTCCTTAAGGGGCACGAACTTGATCCGATAAACCGACGTTGTTTCACTGCATGAATTGTGCAATTTCGGAAAGAGAAGAAAACCACCCGAAAAAGACCCGGTTCCAGCGCCTCCACCTCAGAGGTTTCAACCACGTCGTCAGGAAGCCATTGATTCAATGGTGAGCGCGGCAGGATTCGAACCTGCGACCCACGCCTTAAAAGGGCGTTGCTCTACCACCTGAGCTACGCGCCCTCACCAATTTCAATCTAACACATTTTCTGCGCGAATCTGCCCGGCAGGCGTTTCTCAGAAGCCGTTGCGCCGCGGGGATGTGATCGCATGGTCGTTCGACTCGATGCAGCCTCTATCCCGTGCCCGGTAGGCGTGACGTTGCCAGCGCAAAAGCGATACACTCTGCTTTCATGCTGCGTCCCCGTTTCTTCTGGGCAAAACTTGCGTTCGCTGTCTGGACGATTCTGTCGCCGGCGCTTATCCACGCCGAGAAGAAAAAGCAGTTGCCCACCGTGCGCTGGACCGCGGGTGCGCCCGGTTGTGTATTCGAACGCGGCGATGACGGACGCTACCGCTGGACGATGACCGGGAGTGACCTCACCATCACGCTCCTCGTGGATTCGCAGGAACTCACCAAAAGCCGTCGCCGCTTCTATCACCTCCTCGGCGCGTACGTGAGTGTGGCTTACGCCGGTGAGGGAAAATTTGAGTTTCCGGCGGATGTGCGGATCGACTTCGTTCGTCATCACGACGTTCTTGAGGCCTATATGGATCCCACGGAACTCTCCAACAGATTGCAGAACGACATAGACACGCTGGTCTTCGAAACCGAGCGCCAGATCAAAAAGAATCCCAAAATCACAGAAGAAAAAACTGCTCGCTTGCGAGAGTACGAAAAGGAAGCAGCCGAGTTCATCGAGTTTCTGAGCACGCAAACCCTCGATCCCGCCGGGGTGACGCTGAATCCGGGCAATCCCGAAGCCCACGGCTGGGTCTTCTTCGCGACCAGTAACAAGTGGATCGGCCCGTGGAAGGCCCGTGAGGACTTTATTCTCGGGGTCTGGATGAAAGACAAAATATGGCAATTTCCCTTCTCGCTGCCACCGACGGAAGGCGACCTGATCCTGCGAAAGCCGGCCGAGTAAGACACTTTGATCGCCAACAAGCGAAAGTGTACTTTCCCCGGGCTACGTGTAGGGACAGCCGCCCCCGGCTGTCCAACCGAGCGAGGCTCGGCAGCGTCTGGGCGCGCTAGGTCGAGTGGGGCGCGAGAGCTCCGGAAGTTGTGTTACAGTTTCGTGCTCATGGAGATCGCTCCGAAAGCAGCGCCAGCCAAGCAACCCGCAGTGGTGTTCTACTGTCCGGTCTGCGCCGTGGAAGTCAGCGACCCGCTGACCTGCGGTGATTGCTCGGCCGTCATCTGCCGCCGCTGCGGAACGCCGCTGGAATCTTCCGATGAACTGGCCATGGGATGAGGCTGGTCGTTCGTCGTTCGCTTTCGCTGTTGGTCGTTAGCAACACCGAGAGGCATCTGCCTTCGGCGAGCGACGGCGAATGGCGATTAGCGAACGACGATCAGCAAACGACGGATTGCTAACGACCAACGACGTGATCGGCCGATGAAAGACTGAAACGACTACTCAATGAACACCGCTTCCCTGGCTCCCGAAGCCGGAACATCCAGTCAACCGCCGAGTCTCGTCCGCGGTCTTAGTTTGCTCGACTCCGTATTGCTGCTGGTGAGCGGCATCATCGGCTCTTCTATTTTTCTTACCGCCAAAGATATTGCCGGGCCTTTGCCGAATCCGAAATTGTTTTTCCTGGTGTGGGTCCTGGGCGGAGTGATTTCGCTGTGCGCCTGCGTCGCGTTCGCCGAACTCGGCTCCATGTTTCCCGACTCCGGCGGACAATACATTTACCTCCGCGAAGCTTACGGCGACTTGGTCGCGTTTCTTTACGGATGGATGTTGTTCACGGTCGCCAATGGCGGCACCATCGCAGCACTCTCCGTCGCGTCCGCAGCCTACATGGGGAACATCATTCCCTGGATGTCGCAGCAGCACGTGATGGCGAACATCAATCTACCGTATCCCGCACTGGCGGATGGTCACATCGTCGAGGCTATATTCACAATCGTTTTCACCCGCGCGCATGCGCTCGGGTTGATGCTGATCGTCATTCTCACTTACGTCAACGTTTTCGGACTGCGCTGGGGCGCACTACTTCAGAATGTCTCCACCTGGACCAAGTTCACCGCCATGGCAGTCTTCGTTGTCCTGGGATTTGCCATCGGCAAGGGACATTGGTCGCACTTCAGTGCGCAGGCTCCGGGCGGGTTGAGCATGGGACTGAGTCCAGCGCAATTGATCTCCGCTCTCGGCGTCGGCTTGATCGCCGTGTTCTGGGCCTACGACGGCTGGGTCTACATCACGTGGGTTGCCGGCGAAGTCAAAGACCCGCGGCGCAATGTGCCGCTGGCCATGGTTTTGGGCGTGCTCGCGGTGGGCGCGATTTATCTCGCTATGAACATGACCTACGTTTACGCCCTGCCGCTGAGTGAGGTCGCAAAGTACGAAACCATTGCCCACGCCGCCGCGGCCGCGTTGTTTTCTCCCGGCGCTGCGGCTTGGCTGTCGGCCATGATCGCGGTTTCCTGCTTCAGCGCCGCCGCCACCTGCACTCTCTCCGGCGCGCGCGTCTACCTCGCCATGGCGCAGGACGGCGTTTTCTTCCGCCGCATGGCCGTCATCCATCCCAAGTGGCGCACGCCCGCCTTCAGCCTGATCGGCCAGGGCATCTGGGCGCTGGTGCTCACCATGAGCGGACGCTACGACCAACTCTACACTTACGTTATCTTCGGCATGGTGCTCTCGTACACGCTGACCGTCATCGGCCTGTTCGTCTTGCGCTGGAAAAAACCCGACGTTCCCCGCCCCTATCGCTGCACGGGATACCCATGGCTGCCTGCGATCTACGTTCTGGTCGGCGTCGCCTGGACGCTCAACACAATCATCCAGCGCCCATCCGAAGCGTTCTGGGGCGCCACGATTGTGCTGGTTGGAGTGCCGGGATATCTGTATTGGAAGCGCACGAGCCGCGCCGAAGCCTCCCGCTGAGATTCACGTTGCCCGATCTAGGCGGGTGCGGAACACCGGTGCTGATCGGGGTTGGACTGTACTGGGCGGGAAGGCGGCGAGCGCGGCGTGGAAATTGGTCTTCCGCCAACGTGGCGCATTGACGTTAGTGGCGATTTTTCGTGTTGACAAGTTCGCCAATTGTAAAATGAGCGTCAAAACTGCGCGAAGAGCGTGCTGCGAGGACGTTTCAGTTTCAATGCGAGAATTCCAGCGCGCGGCCATGACTCGGCAAGCTTTGTCTCAGACCGGAGTGACTTGAGGAGACTGAGAATGAAAAGAAACAGTTTGGATCTTTTTGTGAGCGTCGCTTTCCTGAGCAGGGCTAGTGCGATCAAGCGACCTACCCCGGTGTCCCTCCCCAGCCCCCCTTGCGCCGTGACAATATTTTGACAATCGAGGCCATCCGGTCAGGCGTACAATCCGGGCAACGTTGTTCCTGGGGGTGCTCCATGAAAAGCCTTCTCGCTCTTGCCTTCGTTATTTCCATCTCCTTGCCGGCTCCAGCACAAACGGGTTCCGGAGGAGGGGGCGGCCGGCGCGGAAACTCGCCGACCCGTCCGCCGTTTGCCACACCCGATCTGACTCCCAACATGATGATTTCTCTCTCCGGCAAGGTAGTGGTGGACGATGGCAGCGTGCTCACCGACTCGGCCTCCATCCAAACCGTCTGCAAAGGCAAGAAGCGCACGGAAACCCATACCGATTCGTATGGGAACTTTAGCTTCCAGTTTGATAGCCGTTCTGTCACTCCCGCCGAGGCCGGGTTTGACGCTGAATCATCCTCACCTGCCACCCGCCCGGGAAGCCCCGACCGTCGCAACCTGCAGGATTGTCAACTGCAAGCCTCGCTCCCCGGTTTCACCTCCAATGTTGTCGAACTCGCCGAACAATTTTCCGGCAACGAGAGCGTAGACATTGGACGCATTGTCCTGCACCGTCTGAACAACGTGGAAGGTTTCACCATCAGTGTGACCACCGCGCAGGCTCCGGGATCAGCCAGAAAAGCTCTCGAAAAAGGCCAGCAGCAGCAAAAACAGGGCAAATGGGAGGAGGCGCAGAAATCATTCGAGAAAGCAGTCGCCATTTACCCGAAATTCGCGGCTGCATGGTTTGAGATGGGGCGTGTGCAACTGCAAAGAAATGATCCACCGGGCGCCCGCCACTCCTTTCAGCAATCGATTGCCGCTGACTCGAAATATGTCAGCCCCTATCTTGGCCTGACGCAACTTGCCCTGCGCGAGCAGAATTGGCACGAACTCGCCGAAGTCAGCGACCAACTGCTGGCTCTGAATCCGGTAAGTTTCCCCGACGTTTGGCTCTCGAACAGCCTCGCCAACTACTTTCTGCAGAGCTTCGCCGCGGCAGAAAAGAGCGCCCGCCGCGGACTGCAACTGGATACCGAGCATCGCGTGCCCAAACTGGAATACGTGCTGGGGTTGGTTCTACTGAAGAAGCCCGACTATCCGGACGCGGCTCAGCATTTGCGGGCCTTTCTGAGCCTCGCGATCAAGCCCGCCGAAGTTGCCGAGGCCCAAGAGCGACTAGAGGAGATCACCCGCCTCTCAGCTGCTGCCAACCTAGTCGCGAGCGAAAGCAAGTAGCCGGGTGACCGGTGTGGCGCGGACACTCTTGCCCGCGGGTTTTAATCCACGCTGGATGGCCGGACCCCAGTTCGTAGAGGGACGGTGAGTCTATTTCACAACCGGCCTTGGATTCGTTGGTGCAGGGAGAATGGCTAAGAAGGAAGGGCGTTTGCGGATGGGACCGTTGGGGCTGGCGAAGCTATCGGGCAGAGTCGCCAAAAAGGAAGATCTCCTTCCCAGTCACCCTACGAAGAAATCGTAGGCCCGACCCAATGGCTTGTCGTTATCTCCTCAGTCAGCGTGCTGTGACCCCATCCAATACTGGGTAGGTGGAGGGAGGCCACCAGTTCTAAGCACCTACACCGGGACTGCCGTCTTCCGCTTCGGATTAAAGAACGGTAGCGTCACGACCGTGGCCGTCGTCTTCATCCGCTGTGCTTCGATTGTCAACTCCATCTGCAGCTTGGTGCCGGGCTTTGAATACTCGATGCCCGCGCTGGCCAGTGCAATCAACTTCTTCAGCAGCGGAGAGAACGCAGTCGTCGTTGCCTTGCCCACGTGCTTGTCGCCGGCATAGACGGGTACCGCAACCCGCGACGCCTGGCTGGGCGCTGCCGGAGAGAGTCCGAACTTGTCGAACTGCTCTTCCACTTCCACCCAATCCACTTCCAGTCCAACCAACTGCCGCGCCACGCCCTGCTTGTTGTCTCGCGCCAGCGCGCGCTTGCCGATGAAGTTCTCTTTATCGAGATGCACCATCTTCCCGAAGCCGAGCTCATACGGTGAGTACTTCTGCGACGGAATCAGCGCTTTCTTTGAGCTGATGTAATCGACCTCGATCAGCAGCAGTCCCGCCTCCACGCGCGCCACATCCAGCGCCAGCATTCCGGCCGCATGAATGTCGAACTGCTTGCCCTTGTCCATCAGCGCGTCCCAAACTCGGACGGCGTCATGGTCGTCATTCCGTGGAATCCAGATTTCGTAGCCGAGGTCGCCGGTGTATCCTGTGCGCGAAATATCCACGGGCACGCCGGCAATTTTGCCGCTCGTCTTGCGGAAGTATTTCAGGTTGGCGATGTCGGCATCCGCGACCGTCTTCAAAAGTCTCGCGGACGCTGGCCCCTGTAGCGCCAGCGCCGCCGTCTGCTCGGAGATATCCTCAATCTGAACGTCCATGTTCAGGCCGTTCTGCCGGAACCAGCGCAGGCTCGGATCAGCGGCCGTCCAGCGATACTTGTTTTCTTCGAGGCGCGTAATCGTACCGTCGTCGATGACCTTGCCGTCTTCATCGCACCAGCAGGCATAAATCACCTGCCCCACGGCGACTTTGTTGATGTCGCGTGTGATCACGCGGTTCGCCAGTTTGGTCGCATCTTTGCCGGTGACCAGATACTTGTAGAGCGGCGAAATATCAATCAGCGCGCATGCGTTGCGGATCGCGTTGTACTCGTGCTCGTGGTGCACTTCGTACACGCTGACCGTGTAGTATCCCGACCACTCCCGGTAATTCAGACTCTGGCAGAGGGCGAAAGTTCTCTCGTGAAATGCAGTTCCAATGGGCAAGGCGACCTCGCGCGATGGTTTGGTTTCCCCTGTGAAACCCTGTGTCCTCTGTGGTCAAGAGAATGCCATTACCCCAGAGGACACAGAGGATCACAGAGGAATTCCGAATAATCCCTGACGCCGGATTATATGCACCCCCGCACTCCTCCGGCAAGCGCCGAAATGCGTTGACCATGAGTCAGTAATCACGCGTAAGTAGAGACAAAACGATACTTTCTCGATAGAATGGCGAGTCATTTTTTCCTGAAGTTAGCGGCCAATCTGGGTCAATCTTTCTAGGTCCATCTATGTCTGCTGTTTCGAGCGGTACGAAGTACGACGTGATCGTTGTTGGTGGAGGCCACAACGGCCTCACCAACGCCGCCTATCTGGCGAAAGCGGGAAAGAAACTGCTCGTGCTCGAGCGTCGCCACGTCCTCGGCGGCTCGGCTTGCACGGAAGAAGTCTTTCCCGGCTTCAAGTTTTCCGTTTGCTCTTATGTCGTCTCGTTGCTGCGGCCCGAAATCATTCGCGACCTCGATCTTCCCCGCCACGGACTTGAGATCCTGCCGCTCGACGGCACTTTCACTCCTATGCCGAACGGCGACCACCTGTGGCGCGTGAACGATCACGGCAAGACCCATCGCGAAATTGCCCGCCACTCGCGCGTTGACGCCGAAGCTTACGATGAATTCGGCAAGGCCATGCAGGCGATGTGCCGCTTCGTGAAGCCGATCCTCAGCATGATCCCGCCCGACCCGGCAACGCTGAACCCGAAAGAATTGATGAAGCTGCTCTTCATCGGACGCCGCTTCCAGGGCATGTCGAGCGAGGACAAGTACAACCAGGTCCAGCTCATGACCATGAGCGCCATCGACTTTCTCGATCAGTGGTTTGAGACGGATGTGCTCAAGGCCACCATGTCCGCCTCGGGCATTATCGGAACTTTCCTGGGCGTGCGCTCACCTGGCACCGCCTACGTTCTGCTGCACCATTACATGGGCGAGATTGACGGCGCCTTCCGTGCCTGGGGATTCGCGCGCGGTGGCACCGGCGCCATCTCGAACGCGATTGCCGACGCCGCTCGCGAAGCCGGAGCCGAAATCCGCACCGAAGCTCCGATTGCCCGGATCATGGTCAGGAACGGACGCGCCACTGGCGTTGTGCTCGCTAACGGCGATGAGATTTACGCCGACGTTGTCTCCTCCAGCGTCGATCCGCGGCTCACGTTTACCAAGATGATCGAGCCCGGCAATCTGCCCGATGAATTCATGGAAGGCGTGAAGCGCTACAAGTTCCGCGGGTCTTCGGGCAAGGTGAACATGGCGCTTGACGGGTTGCCGAATTTCAAGTGCATGCCGGGAGTCGGCGCGCACCTGCGCGGCGCCATCTCGATCTCGCCGAGCGTCGAGTACATGGAAAAAGCGTACGACGACGCGAAATACGGGCACTGGTCATCGCATCCGTACATCGACATGGTGATTCCGACCCTCACCGATACGTCGCTCGCGCCGCCGGGCAAACACATCCTCTCCTGCTTCGTGCAGTATGCGCCCTACAAGCTAGCGCCCGGCCTCGACTGGAACACGGAAAAGGAAAAATTCGGCAACAACGTAGTCAACACCATCGCCGAATACGCGCCGAACATAAAAGACATCATCCTGCATCGCCAGGTCGTCACCCCACTCGACCTCGAACGCGAGTGGGGATTGACCGAAGGCAACATCTTCCAGGGCGAACTCTCGCTCGAACAGTTATTTTTCCTGCGCCCGGTTGCGGGATGGGCGCAATTCCGCTCACCGATCAAAAATCTCTACATGTGCGGATCGGCGACGCATCCCGGCGGCGGCATCATGGGCGCGCCCGGACGTCTGGCGGCGCTCGAAATTCTGAAAGACAGGAAATTGGCCTGATGTCCGCGGAAAAGCGCATGGCCGCAACGCGCGATGTGATCATCGTCGGTGGCGGACACAACGGTCTGGTGGCCGCCTTCTATCTCGCCAAAGCCGGATTCAAACCGCTGGTGCTCGAACGCCGCGTCCAGGTGGGTGGCGCAGCCATCACCGAAGAATTTCATCCCGGCTTCCGTTGCTCCACGCTCGCGCATAACACCGGCCCGCTCCGCGCCGACATCGTACGCGACATGCAACTGGAGCGGCACGGCCTCAGGCTGACGACTCCCGAGGTGAGCACCGTCTCCTTGCTGCCCGACGGCCGGTCGCTCGTCCTCTACTTCGACGCAAAAAGAGCTGCGCAGGAGATTGCGCAGTGGTCGCAGAAAGACGCTGCCTCCTACGCGGACTTCGGCACCGCGCTCGGCAAGATCGGAAAGGTCATCCGCGAAGCGCTCGTGCTCACACCGCCGAACATCGACAGCCCCAATAGTGGCGATCTCTGGGGAATGCTGAAGACGGGGCGCTCGATACGGAATCTCGGCAAGAAAGATTTGTATCGCGTCCTGCGCTGGGGACCGATGGCCGTCGCCGATCTGGTCGCTGAGTTCTTCGACACCGAGCCGCTACGCGCCACCATCGCCGCCCGCGGCATCTTCGGAACATTCCTGGGCCCATGGTCGGCGGGCAGCGCCCTCGTGTTGCTGTTGCGCGCCGCTGCCGATCCATCTTCCAATCCGGCTCCCGCCGGAGGCGTTCAGTTCCCTGCTGGTGGCGCCGGCGCCATCACTCTGGCCATGGCTGCCGCGGCGAAACAGGCGGGCGCGGAAATTCGCACCAGCGCTGACATCGCCGAGATTCGGGTGAAGGACGGCGTCGCCACCGGCGTCGTGCTCACCTCGGGCGAAGAGATTTCCGCGCGAGCCGTCGTTTCGAACGCCGACCCCAAGCGCACGCTCATGCGCCTGGTCGATCCCGCGCACCTCTCGCCGGACTTCATACAGAAAATCAAGAACTACCGCTCCATGGGGACAGTCGCGAAAATCAATCTCGCGATTTCCGCGCTCCCGGAATTTACCGCACTGAAGGCAAAGGGCAACGGCGACTTGCTTCGCGGCCGCATCCAGATCAGCCCAGAGATCGATTACCTCGAGCGCGCCTTCGACGAATCGAAGTACGGCAACTTCTCCCGTAAGCCATACATTGAAATTACGTATCCGTCTCTTTCGGATCCGTCGCTCGCCCCGGCCGGCCAGCACGTGATGTCCATCTACATGCAGTACGCGCCCTACAAGCTGAAAAACAGCGACTGGGAGAGCCAGCGCACCGCACTCGGCGAAACCGTGGTGAAGACAATCGCGCAGTACGCGCCGAACCTGCCGCGCACCATCCTGCGCCACCAGATCATCACGCCCAAGGATCTCGAAGAAACGTACGGTCTTACCGGAGGCCACATCTTCCATGGTGAACTTGCGCTCGATCAGTTCTTCACCATGCGCCCGCTGCTCGACTGGGCGCGGTATCAGACGCCGATCGAACGCCTGTATTTATGCGGCAGCGGAACGCATCCCGGAACCGGGCTCACCGGCGGCTCCGGAGCCAACGCCGCGCGGGAGATTGCGAAGGCACTAAAGAAGTAATCGCTGCACTGGTCCAGTTTTTCCTCTGTCGCCCCCTGTGTCCCCTGTGGTCAAGAAGTCCCTTTACCACAGGGGACACAAAGGATCACAGGACGCGCTGGTAAAATTCGGAGTTGTCTATGCACAACTCCGCCATCCTTCTCGTCTCCTGCCCCGACCGCAAAGGCGTCGTTGCCTCGATTGCCGAATTTATCTTTCGCCACAACGGCAACATCCTGTTCAATGACGAGCACGGCGACGAGGAATCCAATCTCTTTCTTACGCGAGTCGAGTTCGACCCCGCAGATTTCGATTTTGACCTTGCCCAGTTTTCCGAGCGCTTTGCTTCCATCGCCCGCGACTTCCAGATGGACTGGCGTCTCGCCCACTCCACCGAACGCCTTCGCATCGCGATCTTTGTTTCGAAGTATGACCACTGCTTGCAAGATTTGCTCTACCGCCACCAGAGCGGCGAACTCCGCTGCGAAATCCCGCTGATCATTTCCAACCATCCCGATAACCAGCGTATCGCCGACTTCTACCGGCTCCCCTACTTCGTCGTACCGGTCACGAAAGAAAACAAGCGGGAAGCGGAACAAAAGCAACTCGCTTTAATCCGCGAACACAAATGCAGTCTGGTCGTCCTCGCGCGCTACATGCAGGTGCTCTCGAACGAGTTCATCGCGACCCTGGGCTCCGAGAACCTCATCAACATTCACCACTCTTTCCTCCCCGCGTTCGTCGGCTCCAAACCCTACCGCCAGGCGTTTCAGCGCGGCGTGAAGCTGATCGGCGCCACTGCTCACTACGTTACTCAAGTACTCGACGATGGCCCCATCATCGAACAGGATGTCGTCCGCATCTATCACCGCGACACCCTCGACGATCTGGTCCAGAAGGGCCGCGATATCGAAAAGGTCGTCCTGTCGCGCGCCGTCCGCTGGCACGTGGAAAACCGCATCCTGCTGTATGGGAACAAAACCGTAGTCTTTGAATAGCCCAACTCCAAAAACCCAATTCCCAGTCCGAAGCTAGCCGCGCGGGCTCTCCAGATCGGTACCGAGTGCTGAGAACTGAGAACTGGGAACTGGCTACTGGGTAGTAGTGCAGTCACTTCCGTAACCAGGGAACTAATTGCGCTGCCGTTCTCTTTCGGCTTTACTAAAGGAACGACTGCCTTTGAAAACATTACTGTGCGATGTCGAAGGAGCTGACTTTGGTTGAGGATCCCAAATGGGAACTCGCGTTGCTCGCCACTGTGCAGAGCTTCTA
>Ga0209517_10005420_pt1 | contig 16248 bp, 7 predicted proteins | sample PeaSoiMetSII2010_FD_187695 | JGI IMG/M metagenome (GOLD analysis project Ga0209517, IMG submission 187695) | Peat soil microbial communities from Weissenstadt, Germany - SII-2010 (SPAdes) (version 2) | ecosystem: Environmental > Terrestrial > Soil > Wetlands > Peat | place: Germany: Weissenstadt...
CGGTGAGCGTCGCCGCCGTGACGCCGAGCCCACGCGAGACCGTCTCGAGGGCTTCCCCGCGCAGCAGCCGCAACACGGCCGCGGTCTTGCGCCCTCGAGACATCCTGCCGCCACGGCCGGGCGCCGCTACGCCAGACTTACTCTTGCGGTCGCTTCGCGGCGCCCGGCCGCGTTCCATCTGTCTTTTGTTCGTCCATGACACACCTCTCGTGCGGATATCGTCCGCTTGCGAGGTGTCCCAATCAACCGTGATGCGGGGGAGCCCATCTCAACATGGTCCAAGCGGTCCGCGTCGGGGCAGCCCTACGGACCAAAGAAATCGCTTTGGTTTCAACGCGCAATCCGTGTGGTCCACTTGGTCCCATATCTCGCATGGAAAACCGTCTCGTAGATCGTCAACTTACGACAAACACCTCGGCCATTACCCCAGTCCCTGTTCATCACACCTCACGAGCGCTCTTCAGCTAAATTTCAAAAGATAGTGGACCAACTGGACCAAGCGGACCAATCATTGAAAACTGGGCTTTTCAGCGGTCCACAATGATACCGGCTGGGAGGACCATGCGGACCAGCGTGCGCCAAGCACTGCGAATTCGAAGGGGCGTGGCGCTGTTCGGTGATTGGCGCGACGCGCCCGCCGTGCCACGCAGCTCGATCGCGGTCTGTAGACGTACATGCCAAACCTACCATCATTCTATCAGATGTTGATCAAGCATAAATGTGACCGTGTTCTAACAAACTAACTAACTGAAAATACACGAAAGTATGTGTCGCATAATAACGTATCTGAGCAATCGATCGCCAATTCTGTATCAGACCCTCCGCCTTATCGTTGAAACCGAATTATATTGGTAAAACAATGGGTGCGGTCACATGACAGATCCCGATTTCGGCCCATAGCACCACCCAGCTAATCTGTTAGAGACCTAGCTTCACAACCCGCGCAGAGAACGCGATCTTCCTCAATGTACTAGACCGAGATATTGCGCTCTTTTGCCTCCAAGAACGTGGTTCTCTGGCGGACGCGATTTAGCTAGATCCCAGCCACTCCCCGGGCCAGGCCCTTGCGAGCGCACTACGGCGTAAACTACCCTCCCTGGTCGAATTGCTTAGCCGGGGTCCCCATTACATCCGCCAGGTCCAGTTCGTCGAGTGGGGGAGTACCTGAACGCTAGCGGACAGCGCACCTCAGAGTTCAACATAACGCTCGAGCTGGGATGCGCGGATGCCTATCAGCGGTATTCGGACCGTGGCGGCGATCAGATCCGGTCCTGGTCTTCCAGGCCCCTAGGCTCCGAAAGAACCCAACTGTCATGGCTCGCGTGATCGAAGAGGCGCGAACCGCAGATCCCCATTCAGCGACAGCCGAGTATGATGCCCAAGTCCGAACCGATGTGGAGGGGGTTCATCACCAGCGAGGCAATCAACCAATGCAAGTCCCCTGGTAACCTCGAACGTCCACCCAGAGGTGGTGTTCGCTACGTCGCTTTCGTCGACCCGAGCGGCGCCTTTATTGGACGATGGGCGCGGTCCGTCGTGGCTGCTTAGCCAAATTCGGGCCTTAGCCCAGTCCGCCTCTCCGCCCCCAACCGGTTGCTCTGCCGCCGGCAACAAAATCACTGAGTTTGGGGAAACTTCATGTTCGGGTCCTGCATACATGTGCTCAAGTGCGCCATCGTATCCGGCACACCAGCGCTCATGTGCTCTTCGCAAAAATATCGCATCTTACCTGCTTGAATGTAGCTCATCCGGAGCAATTGGCCGTTCCCCTGATCGACGATCTTGGTATAGACCACCTGCCCGCCAATGCTCTCCTTGCAGTTAAACGTATTTGTGCAAACCAGGGTCTGTTGATTGTGAGCGCATGCTGACACAAGGATCACTGCATAAATCACAAATCGCTTCATTTCCCCCTCCGCTGTAAGCGACGTAAGCTGGTTGCCCAAAAAGCCGTTAGGGAAACCGGATACACTATGGCGTCTTCTCAAGAAATCTTGCTGGCGTCAAGTATCGGATTTTTCGATATCGGATATCTCGATCTACTGATCTCCCCGGCCATTAACGGCCGGGAGCGAGATCGGTGTGGGTTCGGCCCAGGGAACACAAAGTGGTTGGAGCGTGTCTCGCGGCCGCTCGAAAACGGGCGAGGGTCACTCAGCAGCAACTAGCAAGCCGACTTGGCAAACCTCAGTCTTTCGTCTCGGCATACGAGAACGGCCAGCGCCGCATTGACCTGCTGGAATTCCTTCGCATCGTCGAAGCACTGAAGGCAGATCCCAAGCGGGTATTCGCAAGCGTCATTGAGCGTGCCTCGGCTCGGAGAAGTTGAGCACGGGAACGGGATCGCCGTGAGCCGAGGCGGTTTATTTCGCCGAGACCTTAAAGGGGATGGTGCCCTTGGTCACTTCGCCGTCCATCGCCCGAGCTTCCCATCGCAGCTCGTAATCCCCAGGCGCGAGCGCACCCACTGCGGTGAAGAGGGTATTGGGTGAACTATCAAGGCGCGCGCGTAAGGGCAATCAGAGGTTTTCCAGGGACCGGAAAACCTCGAAAACCGGGGGTTTTTGGTCCAGCCACGATACCCCCAAGAAACCCTTATAAAACGGGCCTTGGTCCATCTGGTCCAGCTGGTCCAGCCAAAAGGAGGTGAAAACTTTTCTATAAGGGGGAGGGAGCGAATTTTTTTTACACGGGTAAGTGACGGTCGGTCGAATAGTCCGGTAAAGGAGGTGGGGTAAAAAAATAAAAAAGCCAGCCTCGCGTATATACATATTTCTATTTTTGGTTGGACCAGTTGGACCGGTTGGACCAATGTAGATTTTATAAGGGTTTCTTGCATGTTTGATTTTGGACCAAAACACCTTCTACCGGTCCAGTTGGACCAAACCCTGCGGCACAAGGGTTTCTGGGTTTCCAAGAACACCCTTACCCTGCGACAAAATGTGCCATCGTAAAAACCCCCATACTTTGGCGGTTGCGACAACGACCACAGTTTTGCCGTGGCAAAAGTCGAAGCGGAAAACCCAACGCCTCAACCCCACAGAGGACTGCTCTGCAGGGTGAGGCTGGCGGCTATGCCGCCATAGCAAGCTCGCGCCACTCGGATGTATTCAGATCCACGATCGCGGCACCTGCTGCTTCCAGCTCGGTAGCTCGATCGTAGGAGACGGCGTCCTCGGCGGTGCGGGTGACGGCGTTCATCAGGCCATACTGGCTGAGATCGCCGCCCTCGATGAGGTGCCGGAGCACGGAACTCTGCTCGCCGTTGGTGAGCGAGAGCCTGTTGCCCAGCACCTCGATGGCCTTGGTCACGTCACCCTCGATCGTGTTTTGGGTGGTGCCCTGGACCTTGCCTACCCACCGGTCGAACAAGGTCTCATCGAGCGCCGCGCTGATGGTGTCGCGCACCTTCAGCAACAGCGCCTTGTCATCCGCCGCCTTTGTCTCGTCGGTGAGCAGTGCGTAGATGTCTTCCTGCTCAGCGGCATGACGGCCGATGTGGTTCCATCTCTTACCGCCCTCACGTACCGCGCCGTTGGTACAGGCGAGGAAATACGCGAAGGGGGTTACGAGGACGCTACCAAGACCCACCTCGCTGTTCGAGATCATCACGCCGGCCTCGACGATATCGCCGACGCGGCGTGACGTGATCTCGCGCCGGACCCGCTCGGTAACCGCCTTAATATAGAGACGGTGCTCGGTAACCTCGCAGGAGATGATGCGCAGGCCGGGCACGTTGCCGAGCACCGGGAGCGCCACCTCTGCGACATCCAAGTTGTCGATCCGGGAGTACCGGTTCGACAAGAAGGCGCGGGCGTTGCCATCAAGTGTGCGGACCATGCGCGTCTCGGGCCGCTCCCGGAACCAATGGTTGACGTTCGCGGCGAGTAACGCAGGGGCGTCGGCCTGCATCCGTCGAACATACTTCGTCGGAATGCCGACCCGGTCACCAACCTGCGTGAGAGCGAGATCGGTGACCCCGAAACCACCCTGCGCTTCGAGTTCGAGCGTGTGCCCGTCGTCGAGCATCTGGAGCTTCGCGGTGCTGGCGATGAAGTCCTGCTTCGTCGCTGCCTGGCGCGAGATCTCCTGGGCGATTTCGGTGATGGTACGACCAGTCTTCATAGGGAAGCATCCTTGAGTTGGCCTTCCGCTGTGGCGCGGAAGGGTGAAGAGCGCGATCAAGCAGATCGCGTGAGAGCGGGTGCTCTCGACGCCTCAACCCCGCTGATCCGAAGAGCAGCAGGGTGCGTTCGAGCAGCGCTCGAACAGAACTCGGGCGTTCGGCCGTGAAGCCGTTGGTAAGTGCAGAAAAACTGAGAGGGTGAGACGGTGAACGCAGCAGAACGTGATCGGGACTGTCGCGCCCACAGAGCGTTTGCTGACCTGGAAGAACGGCGAAGAAATACCCTTAAGCCGTCAAGTATTATATGAGAACACTACTACATAAGTCAACTGCGAGTTCCGAATAATACTTTGCAGATCCCTCCGCTGTAGAAGCAATACGATGTTCGCGCAGTGGTGACTGACCGACACTCCGCTACTTAATGACCATGGTATTCTGAAAACGATCAGGCGCGTCCGGCCACAGGGTCCAGAGCGCCGCAAACGCGGCATGCGCGATAGCATCAGCGTCGCGCGTGCCGTCGCTACGCGCATCTCGAGGTTGGGGGGCATGGTGCAATCGGTAATTCCGACCGCTGGCGATTTCGTGGACGTTCGCGGTCGGTACTGGCTGGTCGACGACGCGCGCGATAAGGGCGACGGGCTAAAGACCCTCAAACTCTCGTGCATTTCCGACGACGCCCAGGGCGAATCGCTGGAAGTCGTCTGGGACGCAGAAATCGGAGCACGCCTGCTCCATGACGACATTTGGTCGCGCATCGCACGCGACGGGACCGACGACGCTGCTGTCTTCGCTGCATACCTGCGTACGCTTAAATGGAACACTGCGACAGCCGCGGATCGAGACCTGTTTCAGGCTCCGTTTCGAGCGGGGATCAGGTTAGACGCCTATCAGCTCCTGCCGTTGCGTAAGGCACTCAAACTGCCCAGGGTCAATCTCCTAATCGCTGACGATGTGGGCCTGGGAAAGACCATTGAGGCTGGGCTCATTGTGCGGGAGCTCCTGTTGCGTCGGCGGATCGATTTCGTTGTGGTCGCTGCACCGCCGTCCATGACGCTTCAATGGCAGGACGAGCTGGAGACCAAATTCGGCCTCACGTTCGCAATCATAGATCGCGAGCTGCTCGCCCAGTTGCGTCGTGTGCGCGGTTTCTCGGTCAATCCCTGGACTACCGGCTCACGCTTCATCATCTCTCACCGTTTGTTAACGGACGAAACCTACGTTGCAGGGCTCCGCGATATGCTGGGTGAGTTCCGCCCCCGTGCGCTGCTCGTCATTGACGAGGCTCACCACGCGGCTCCTGCGAGTGGCGCGCGCTACGCGATCGACAGCCAGTTTACAAAGTATGTCCGTGACCTTGCATCGCGTTTCGAGCATCGGCTGTTCCTCTCCGCGACACCGCATAATGGACACTCAAACAGCTTTTCGGCGCTCCTCGAAATGCTCGACCCTCAACGCTTCACAAGAGGCGTTGAGGTGCGCCCAAAGGATCTTGAGCCCGTCATGGTGCGCCGTCTCAAGTCGGATCTCCGGCGCCTGGGCGAGGAGTTTCCGGAGCGCATTGTCGAGCCGATCCCGCTCTCTAACCTTCCGGAGAAGGCACCCGAGCTCTCTCTGGCCCGCATGCTTGCGGAGTATGGAGAGCTGCGCGCCCGCCGGCTCGCCACCTTGCCGAGATCCCAAGCAGCACAGGCCAAGCTCGTTTTCGTGGGCCTGCAGCAGCGACTGCTGTCGTCCATTGCGGCCTTCGCCCGCACCCTCAAGGTGCACCGCCGTGGCTTGGAGGCGGCTGTTGCCGCACAATCTGCACCTACCGCGCCTGCAGGGGCAGCAGAGGCGTTTGTAATGGGAGCGCCGACGGCCGAAGAACTTCCGCTCGCAAATGATGAGCAGACCGCCGAGGTTGCCATGGCGGCCGACGAAGAGGCGGCAGCCGAAGCGGCTACGCGGCTGGGGCTCGTGGGCGCGCTGCGCGATCAGCTTCGCCAAGAACTTGCGGCCGTCGATGCCATGCTGGAAATCGCCGAGCAGTACGCGGCGAAACCCGATACGCGGGTTCACTGGCTGGTCGATTGGATCCACACGAACATGGCGCCCGGGGGCCAATGGAACGAGCGCCGACTTGTCCTTTTCACGGAGTACGAAGATACGCGACGCTGGCTCGAGCGGCGCCTTAAAGAGGCGCTCGCTGGCACGGATCGCCCTGATGAGCGGATAGAAGTCTTTAGCGGCACGACTGGTCCGGATCGACGGGAAGCGGTCAAACGCGCATTCAATGCAAATCCCGTGGGCGAGCCGCTTCGCATCCTGATCTGTACCGATGCCGCGCGCGAGGGCATCAATTTGCAAACGCGGTGTTCTGATCTCATTCACGTCGATCTTCCTTGGAACCCAGCCCGGATTGAGCAGCGCAACGGCCGCATTGATCGCAAGCTGCAGCCCGCAAAGAAGGTGTTTTGCCGTTATTTTGTCTATACCCAGCGCGAGGAGGACATAGTCCTCGATGCCCTCGTACGGAAGACCGAGATAATCCGCGAACAGCTCGGCTCGGCTGGTCAAGTGATCGGGGAACGCATTACGGCGCGTCTTGCCGCAAGTGGTATCGAGCGTGGTCAAGCTCGGGCACTCGCCGAAGGCGTTCGCGCAGAGACCGACGAGGAGCGCCTCGCCCGGGCTCGTGCTGAGATGGACGATGAGGAGCGAGCCCGGCACGAGCGCCTGCTCGGGGAGCTCGATGATCTGCGCAAGGCGCTAGAACGAGCGCGTGAGCGCGTAGGCGTCGAACCCAAAGAGCTAGAGCAGGTGGTCGCGGTGGCTCTCGCGCGCGCAGGCCTCGACTTCGACGAAGCCCGTGCCGGAACCGCAGGCGTCATCGAGACGTTTCGCTTTGATCCCGATAACCCAACCTTCGCACATGATCCAAGTTGGGTGATTGCATTTGATGATCTCCGCGAGCGACGGCCGAAACGGGGCGAACGGATCAGCGAATGGCGCCGCTCAGTGCCGGTCCGTGCGATCTCTTTCGAGCCCCCTATTCTGGCTGATGGCCGCGATGCCGCAGGCGTCGTCCAGGTGCACTTGGAGCATCGCCTTGTGCGACGGTTGCTCTCTCGGTTTTTGTCGCAAGGCTTCCAAACCGACCTGCACCGCGCCTGCGCGATCATCGGTCCGGGAGCCCAGCCACGCGTCGTTCTTTTGGGACGGCTCGCCATTTATGGTCCCAATGCGGCGCGCCTTCATGAGGAGATCATCCCGGTCACCGCTATCTGGACCGAGGCAGAGCGTGATCGCAAACCGCTCTCGCCGCTTGGCGTGCGTGGAGAGGGGACAACGCTCGACCAACTTGAAGAGGCGCTTCGTAGGGGACGCCCAGCACCCCCCATGGCCGTCGCGCGCATCCGCGCGCTTGCCCGCAAGGACGCCCAGGATCTCGCGCCCGAGCTCGAGAAGCGGTCCGCGGCACGGCTTACGGAGGTTGAGGACGACTTAACGGCGATCGGCGAGGTCGAGGCCAAATCATTGACGCAGCTCCTTGAAGCACAGCGCACACGGATCGCCAAAGCTGAAAGCGCGTTTGACCCCAACCAGCTCGTCCTGCCAGGGATTGCGGAGGCCGAGCGCAGACAGATGGAAGCCGACCGCCGCCACTGGACCCAGCGGCTCCAGCATCTTGAGCGCGAGCTGCGAGAGGAGCCTGACCGCGTGCGTGGTGCGTATACGGTGCGAGCGCACCGGCTGGAACCGGTCGGTCTTGTTTATCTATGGCCGGTCTCGGGGTAAGCATCATGGTCGAGATGCGCGATCGCGACCCCGATCTCGAGTGGCTCGACCACGTCCAGCCGATCGGACTTGTTGTCGCGCCGAGTGTTCTCAAAGAACTTGGTCTCTCGCCCGAACGCCAGACGCAACTAGACACCTCTGCCGTTTCTGAGCTGATCGAAGGTGATAACGAAAAGCCCGCACTCGCGCATCCGTGGGAATTCTTCGAGCGCATTCTCGGGTGGAATGCCCGTAATGTCGCGGGCGCCCCAAACGGTCCACCGCTGCCCGACGCGCTATCTATCCGGCTCCCGGATCATGACACCACACTCGAGCCGACGTGGGCCGTAGCGGAATTAACCGGCACCAATCCCTGGCAGCTCCTGGTTCGGATTGAGGTCAAAGGTATCGCGCCGGACAAGCGGGGCGCCCTTGTCGGGTGGGAGGCGACGCCCCATCAACGGTTCGAGCGTCTGCTGCGCGAGACAGGCATCTTTGCTGGCGTACTGCTGACCGACGAAGAGCTGCGGCTTGTTTACTCGCCGCGCGGGGAAACGTCCGGATGGTTTGCATTCCCGCTGCGGCCGCTCGCTGCGATTGCAGGACGGCCAATGCTCGGTGGCCTCAAGCTCATGTTGGGCGCGTTTCAGCTCTTTAATGATGCCGATGATCGGCGATTGCCCGCGCTGCTGAAGAGGAGCCGTGAGGCACAGGCGGCTGTTTCCACAGCGCTCTCGGACCAGGTCTTGGGGGCGTTGCACGAACTCCTGCGGGGGTTCTCCGCCGCCGAGCCGACGCTAATCAGTGAGCTGGCGGAAACACGGCCTGCGCGTCTCTACGAGGGACTGCTCACGGTCCTGATGCGGCTCGTCTTCATACTGTACGCCGAGGACCGCGATCTCATTCCATCGCGGTCCGATACGGAGGCGCGGGCGCTTTACGAGCAGGGCTACTCCGTGCGCGGGCTCTACGCGAAGCTCCTAGAGGATGCAGCGCTCAATCCCGACACGATGGAGGAACGGTTAGGCGCCTGGGGACGCCTTCTCTCACTCTTCCGCCTGGTTCACCGCGGCGACCATGCTGGATGGATCAAGGGGCGCGGCGGCAAGCTCTTTGATCCGGATGTATTTCCGTTTTTGGAGGGACGGAAAACCACTGAAGAGGCACCGCGCATTGCTAAGCTCTCTGACGGATCCATGCTTCGCCTGCTACAGGGCCTCATGACCCTCAAGGGAGAGCGGCTCTCTTACCGCGCTCTCGATGTTGAGCAGATCGGCTCGGTCTATGAAACGGTGATGGGCTTTACCGTGGAGCGGACTACCGGCCCGTCGCTTGCGATCCGAGCCGGCAAGAACAACCGTACGCCTGTCTTCACCGATCTTGCCCACCTCGTTGGGCTCAAGCCGGATGATCGGATTAGATACCTCAAGGACGAGGCCGACCGCGGACAGGTCCCAGCGAAACAGCAGACAGCAATCAAGCAAGCCTCTACCGTCGATGAGGTTGCAACGGCTCTCGACACCCTCGTCGACGAGCGCGCCTCACCCGGAAAACGGATTGCGCCATCAGGCACCCCGATCCTCCAACCCACCGACGAGCGTCGTCGCACGGGGAGCCACTATACCCCGAGGACCCTCACTGAACCAATCGTGCGCTATGCGCTGGAGCCTGCAATTGAGCGTCTCGGCCCCGATGCACGGCCGGAAGCGGTGCTGGATCTCAAGGTTTGCGATCCGGCGATGGGCTCAGGAGCTTTCCTGGTTGAGGCGTGCCGGGCGTTGGCACTGCGCCTGGGGCAGGCTTGGGTACGTTGGCCCGAGACGCGGCCGACGATCCCTGTGGATGAGGACGAAGAACTGCATGCGCGCCGGCTCGTGGCACAGCGTTGCCTTTATGGCGTCGACCGCAATCCGATGGCGACGGACCTTGCCAAGCTGTCAATTTGGCTCGCAACCCTCGCACGCGATCACGAGTTCACCTTCGTCGACCATGCTCTCAAGAGCGGCGATAGCCTTGTGGGCCTCAGCCAGGCGCAGATTGCGGCCGCCACCTGGGGCGACCCGGAAGGCGGCGCACCGCTGTTGACTATGCTAGTGCGCGACCGTTTCAACGAGGCACTTCAGAGCCGCGCGGCAATCCGCAATGCTCCCGATGACGTAGTTCGCGCGATCCAGGAGCAGCGTTATCGTCAGCTCGAAGATCGCCTTGACCAAGTGCGCCTTTTAGGTGACGCAGTGGTTGCGGCGTTCTTTGCAGCCGAGAAGATGAAGGCGAGGGTAGCCGAGCGGCGGAAGGTTCAGGTTTGGCTGTCGGAGGGAAACGGCGCGGCCTGGGGCAGGCTTCAGGAACTTGTGGCACCCCTGCAACAGGGCAAGCATCCCAGTCATCCGTTCCATTGGGAGATTGAGTTCCCGGAAGTCTTTGCACGCGAAAATCCCGGCTTCGACGCAATCATCGGCAATCCGCCCTTTGCGGGGAAGAACACGATTATCGCTGGTCATAAAGTTGGCTATATCGAGTGGCTTCAGGCGCTTCATCCGGGTGCCCACGGCAATGCTGATTTCGTCGCGCATTTCTTCCGACGGGCATTCTCTCTTCTTAGGCGTAATGGTGTGTTTGGTTTGATTGCGACCAACACGATCGGTCAAGGCGACACCCGAGAAACCGGCCTCGCAAGAATATTGACGGACGGCGGATCTATTCGGCGAGCTGTGCGCCGGCTGCAGTGGCCGGGAGAGGCCGCGGTGATCGTTTCGATTGTGCACGTCGCAAAAGGCGAGGCTAGCAATTGTTTGCTCGATGAACGGCCGGTTCGACGTATCTCAGCATATTTAGTCGAGGGAGACTTGGATGCGTCTCCTGCATCGCTCGCGGCAAATGCAGGAAAGGCATTCCAAGGCTCGATCATCCTCGGCATGGGCTTCACCTTTGATCACGAAGCAGCGGGCAAGGGAGTAGCGTCATCGCTCGCTGAAATGCGCCGCCTACTCGAGATGAGCCCGAAAAATGCCGAGCGCATCTTGCCCTACATCGGCGGAGAAGAACTCAATAACGATCCGCGCCACGCCCATAGGCGCTATGTGATCAATTTTGACGAGATGAGCGAGCAGGAAGCGCGCGTCGGTTGGCCGGATCTGATGGCGATTGTAGAACGGAAGGTCAAGCCGCAGCGGAATAAGGATAGTCGCGAAGCTCGGCGCACCCGCTGGTGGCGGTTTGGTGACAGGCAGCCCGGGCTTTATGCGGCGATTTCGGGGCTGTCCCGCGTCCTAGCGGTCAACTGTGGTGCGACACCGCACTTGGCTTTTGCATTTCTTCCGAACCACATGATTTATGCCAATACACTTGATATCTTCGCCGTTTCCGAACTCTCTGGCCTCACTACTCTTCAATCGCGCGTCCACGAGGTGTGGGCGCGGTTCTTCGCTTCTTCAATGAAAGATGACCTACGCTATACGCCGACCGATTGCTTCGAAACGTTCCCGCTCCCCGAGAACTTTGAGGCCGACCCAGCACTCGAAGCAGCGGGCATAGCCTACTACGACCATCGTGCAGCGCTCATGATCGCGCGCAATGAAGGTCTAACCAAGACTTACAACCGCTTCCATGACCAGCATGAGAAGGCGGCAGATATCGTGCGCCTTCGGGAACTTCACGACGACATGGATCGCGCCGTCCTGCGCGCTTATGGCTGGGAGGATCTCGCGGCCCGCGCAAAAGCGCGATTTTTGGATGAGGCGACGGAAGACGATCACAAATACCAGGGTCGTTACTTTTGGCCTGCAGAGTTTCGAGATGAAGTGCTAGCACGTCTTTTAGCGCTAAACGCCGAGCGAGCCGCTGCCGAGCGAGCAGCCGGCTTGGCCCCGCGCCGTGGTAGCACTGTGGTCAGCGAAGATGAATTGGAGGATGTATGACGACCAGCGCTAAGGTTCGTGAGCGGCTGGTCGAAACGCTGCGCCGCGATCTTGTCGGCCCGGGAGCACAAGATGCGGATCTGGCGCGCGAGCGCCTCAGTGAAAACCCCTCGCGTTGGTATCTAACAGGGTTTCTCGCGCCTGCCTTCGACGCGCCGGAGAGCGAGGAGGATGACCCCTCGGTCCAAGAGGAATTGGAACTCGAGGCCGAGACGGAGGAAACGACGGGGACCGGCGGTGCAGCCGCCGATAACGAACCGCCCGAGACGCCCAATACGCGGCGGCGCTTCCTGCCGTCCTCGATTGGCATCACCGTATTGCTGCCTATCGATGCTACCAAGATTGATGCGCGGGTGAGCTGGGGCGACTACGTAACAGAGCCGCCCTTGCCCGAAGGCACCTTGCTGCCGGAAACAGCCAATGGAGAAGGAAGCGGTCAAACCGCGCAAGTAGCCAAGAGGCCAGACCGCCCCCGTGTGGACTGGGTCCGCGTACCGCAGAGCAGGACAGTTACGCTGAGCATCGGCGATGGTCGTGAGCGGATCGTCGTACCAGAGAGTGCAGCCCCTCAGCGAAAGGGAGGCGGTCTCGAGCTTACCATCCATTCTCGTGCATTCGCCTACGAGACGCCGGAGGGTACAAAACAGCGAGTGCGTGCAGTCACGGTGTTCTTGGTGAACCGTCGCGCCATGGTCCATCGTCGCTATTCCGACATCGCCTATATCTTCCAAGCGCGGCTTGAGCTTTCCTCTGCAGCAGGGTTTTGTCCTCGCTTCGATCTTTCCGCGTCCAAAACGTCGGATGAAGATCTTAGGATAGCGGACCTGCACTATCGCGACGTGACGGAATTCGCCGTCGGTCGCAGCGCCGCTGCGTCTTGGATGACAGATGACGACGGTGTCGTGCGGCGAGTTTGGACCGATCCCCTACCGCTTGCTGAAGTGGAACGGGTAGCGCCCAACGAGACGATGACAGGCGTAGAGTTCGGTATGGAGGCGCTGGGCCGGCTTGCTCGCGCCGGTGCCGCGCCTCTTGCCGCCGCACTCGAAAAGCTACCCGAGCTTTATGGCGTGTGGATCTCAGGCCAGCAGGCGGCAGCACAGAAATTGCCTTCACGCCGACGCGAGACGGCTGTGAAGCTCGTCGCGAGTATGGAGACCGCGCAACGGCGAATTGTCAACGGTATCGAGCTCTTGCGGAATGACGATCGAGCGCGCCTTGCATTCCGGCTGATGAATGAAGCGATTGCCACGGCGGCGCGGCGCCGTAATGCAGGGCATGGTGGTGATCCGGCGATGCAGAAACCGCCGGCTTGGCGACCGTTCCAGCTTGCCTTCATTATTCTCACCCTTGCAGGCCTCGTGGATAAGACCAATGAAGATCGGGAGGTAGTCGATCTCCTGTTCTTTCCGACCGGCGGCGGCAAGACAGAGGCCTATCTTGGGTTGGCTGCTTTCGCCATCGCGCATCGACGGCTGAGCGCGAGCGGCATACTCGGTGCCGGCGTCTGCGTCATCATGCGCTACACCCTACGTCTCCTCACGCTGGATCAGTTGGCTCGCGCCGCCGGTGTGGTCTGCGCACTCGAGCTAATGCGCACCGATCCGGTAAATGTTGGAAGCGACGGCCGACCGCTATTAGGCGACTGGCCGATTGAAATAGGGCTGTGGGTCGGTTCTGATGCCTCGCCGAACCAGATGGGAGGCCGCGGCAACACTGGCGACGAGACGGCTGTCACTCGTGTGCGACGCTATCGCCAAGGACATGACAAGCGGGCACCTGCGCCGATCAAGGCTTGTCCTTGGTGCGGCACGCCATTCACCCAGCAGTCATTCAGTTGCGTCCCGAACAATAATGCGCCACGCAACCTTGAGATCCGCTGCGCCAACGAGCGCTGTGATTTCACCCGCGAGCGGGCGCTACCCATCTTAACCGTCGACGAGCCGATCTATCGGCGGCTCCCCGCGTTCCTTATCGCCACCGTCGACAAGTTTGCGGGCCTTCCTTGGGTCGGCGGATGTGGCGCTTTCTTCGGCCATGTCGACCGCTTCGATCCCGGGCAAGGCTTCTATGGTGCGAGTGAACCCGGTCTAGGGGAGCCGCTCGACAATGGCGCAATACTCGATCCGCCGGACCTCATCATCCAGGACGAGTTGCATCTCATCTCCGGGCCCTTGGGTACGGTGGCTGGCCTTTACGAGACTGCAATCGATCGCTTGTCCACACGTCAATGGATGGGAAAGCGGGTGCGGCCCAAGATCGTTGCCTCCACGGCGACAGTGCGGCGCGCGGAAACGCAGATCCGCGCCCTCTTCGATCGGCAACGCACTGAAGTCTTTCCGCCTCCTGCGGTTAGCCGTCGGGACAGCTTCTTTGCGGTAACGGTGCCATCCTCACAGGAGCCGGCACGATGGTATTTGGGTCTCGCCGCGCAAGGCCGGGGGCCGAAACTTGTCTTCTTGCGCGCACTGACGACCTTGCTGGCAGCAGCGGCCGCCCAATACGAGCTCTTTGGCGGCGGCAAAGACAATCCGGCCGATCCATACATGACGGCGGTCTGCTACTTCAATGCGCTGCGCGAGCTTGGTGGCGCGCGGCGGATCGTCGAAGACGAAGTCCGGGATCGCGTAAGCCGCTACGGCGCGGAGCGTCGACGGGCCGCGCCAAACGATGCGCCCTTCGCTGATCGGCGATTGCGCGAACCGCTGGAGCTCACTTCGCGCGTCTCCACCGACAAGGTCGCAGAGGCAAAGAGCCAGCTCGAATTAGTCTTTGGCGGCGACGGCAATACCGTGGATGTGGCGTTGGCGACGAACATGATCTCCGTCGGTCTCGATATCTTACGGTTGGGGCTCATGATCGTTCAAGGCCAGCCCAAGACGGCCGCGGAATATATCCAGGCAACGAGCCGCGTCGGTCGTGATCCGCCACGGCCTGGTCTCATCGTGACGGTGCTCAATCTGCACAAACCGCGCGATCGTACCCACTTTGAGCAGTTCGGGCATTTCCACCGCACCTTCTACAGAGCTGTCGAGGCGACCAGTGTGACGCCCTGGGCAGCCCGTGCCCTCGATCGAGCGCTCGCGGCCGTGGTAGTCGCGATCGTGCGTCATCTCGATCCTGAGATGACGCCGGAGCGCGCGGTGGAGGAGCTCGCGCAACATCCTGACACCCGCAAGCATGTGCGCGATACGATCCTCGATCGTGCGCCTCCCGAGGCGCTAGTCGGCGGAAGGGAGGCGCTCGAACAGGCAATCGACAGTCTCCTTGATGATTGGATCAACGTTGCCGAGGAGCAGACAGCAAATGGTATGCCCTTCCCTTATTCCGGTAAGGGACACAGGCTTCTCCACATGCCGCTCGATCCAGCACTCCCGAACTTGACGGTGGAGCATCAAAGGTTCGTCGCCGGTCGATCGATGCGCGACGTGGAGCCGAATGTGCACCTCAAAGTGCGTGATCCCTCCGGCGCCGTGATCGCGCATGCGGAAGATACGGAATGACACGGAACCTGCAGCGGCTGAGCCAACTACTCACCACGTTCGGACCCGGCGCCATGTTGGATCTCCCGACGCGCTCCGTGCTCGTGGGCGGGCTCGAGCGTTGGCAAATGCAGGAACGGGCGTTCAAACCGATTGTGGAGCCGAGGCTCGCCGAACTCCTTGAGCGGCGGCTCAAGGAGATAGGGCACCTGGATGGGGATAGGAAGCTGTCCCTGCGCACACCACCTCTTGCCCGGGAATTTGGTGAAAGAAACCCTCCCGGAGTTGAAGTCACCGTGTTCCCGACGTGGTTTGTCTGCGAACAGGTCAACGGGGGAGTTGAAGGCGGCCGAGAACAGCGTCGCCGCCGGCTAGTCCGCTGGAATGACCTCTCCCCCGAAGGCGGCCGGCGTAAGTTTGTACGAGAGGATGGCAAGAAGGTGGATGTGACGCCCATTCGTTTCGTCGCTGCCTGTGAGCGAGGCCACCTCCAGGATATTGACTGGCGTTGGGTCGTCCATACCGGCCAACCTTGCCAGGAGCCGTTGTGGCTTGAGGAGCGAGGAACGAGTGCCGACCCCACCGATACGTCCATTGTGTGCGATTGCGGACAGCGGCTATCTCTAGAACAAGCCTTTGCACCCCACCGGCTCGGCAAGTGTCAGGGCCTTCGCCCCTGGCTCGGCCACGACGCGCGTGAGGAATGCGACAAGTTTCTCCGTTTCCTGACGCGCACAGCCACCAACACCTACTTCCCGCAGGTCGCGACTGTGATTTCGCTGCCGAGCGGCGAGGATGAACTCACAAAACTCGTGCAGCAACATATCAATGATTTGGCGCAAGTAGCATCGGCTGCAGAAGTAGCGCTAGCGCGGAAATTCAATGAGGCGCTGCGGGCCTCGCTGGCGAAATTCAGCGACGCCGATGTGTTCGCGCGCTTGCAGCAAATCCGCACACAAGCACA
>Ga0209517_10005421_pt1 | contig 16248 bp, 11 predicted proteins | sample PeaSoiMetSII2010_FD_187695 | JGI IMG/M metagenome (GOLD analysis project Ga0209517, IMG submission 187695) | Peat soil microbial communities from Weissenstadt, Germany - SII-2010 (SPAdes) (version 2) | ecosystem: Environmental > Terrestrial > Soil > Wetlands > Peat | place: Germany...
TGTGCTTGCTTCCGTTGCTATGTGGGCCGTATTAAATTCCATTACCTTCTTTAACTACATCTTTCAAGGCACAGGCCATTTCAGGGCATTTGCAATCGTTAATCTATTTTGCAAATCCGTAGGGATTGCCTTTATGGCGTATCTTGTCTTAACCCGTAAGATGGGGACAATCAACCTGATGATTGCCTTTATTCTGCCGGCAGTTCTAGTATTAGGGACGTACGAATACTTGTGGTGCACAGGCTGGTTCAAAAAAGGGGATTCCAGCGGCAGCGGCGTTCAATCCGTCAAGACGGCAGCGAGTATGTGGCCAGATGGGCTTGTGCTCTATTTCGCCAACATATGCATCTCTATGGTGTTCTCGCTTGGATGCCTTTTTGCAAGTGTCGTGTTCAGTGCCGTCGATTTTGCTGAATTTGCGTTCGCCTATGGCTTCACTTCAGTCGCGTACCTTGCTATTGATGGCCTTACGTCGGCAGTCATACCGCATATTTCCAGGCGCGGCGCTGTGTCTCGGAATACAGGCGACCTGACTATTATCTACTCGGTGCTGGTTTGGCTTGCTCCGCTTAGTTTCTGGATTTGCAGAGCTGCGATATCCAGGTTCTTCCCGCAATATGGCAGCGCTTTACAGATTTTGAAGTGTTTCTCGGCAACGTTGCCCCTAAGTATTATTATACGGACCAAGATAGTTGCGCTGGCTACCGCTATGGGCAAGCAGCGCGCATTGTTGAAGTTTTCGCTACCAAGCCTGTTAATCTTAATAGTAACAACCACAGTACTGTACTTGGTGATCCCTACTAAATCTGGCCTGGCCCTCGGATGGTCGCTTGCCATCATATTTATCGGCATAATGGGGGGGCTCTTCTTTACCCGCCAATTTGTCGCTCCGGACACAGAAGTTGAATATTCCTCCACTTTCAACGCCATTTTTGCAACTGTTGCTTTTGCACTTACCGTGAATTATCACGCATGTACTGGAAGTATCCTTTATGGACTTTGTATCATCGTAGCGATAGGGATCGTCGGCTGTCAAGCTCGTCTGAGCCTGAGTGGGCGGCAAAAGAGACCGAGGCCGGCCCCCCAACCAACAGCATGAGCATATAATGAACAAAAAGAATCTCAGGATAGTGATCCTCAACTATAATCAGGCCAAGATGACACTCAAGTGTGTGAACTCTGTTCTGGCACAATCTTACAGCCCGATTGAAATAGTGGTGGTCGATAATCATTCTGACGAATCTGATTTTGAATATCTCAGCCGGGTTTTGCCTGCTGAAGCTAAATTGCTGAGAACCGATTCAAACCTTGGTTACGCGCGAGGAAACAATGCCGGCGTAAAGATGGAAACAGGGTCCTGCCCCGAGTATATAATGATCCTGAACAATGACGTGCTCCTGAATGACGTAAGAACTTGCGAGAAACTTACCGGCACTTTGCAACACGACGAGCTTATGGTTGCATGCTCTCCCTTGGTTTTTGACCCGAAAACCATGGTTCGGTCCGAACAATCAGTCCAAGTTCGAAGAATCCCCAATTATTTGGAGTTATTAGTTTGCCATAGCTGGTGGCTTAAGCGTCTGCCATTATTTAGACGGTACTTTGACCGGTATACTTATGCGGACCGTATTCCATTCCCCCTTAACAGCAATATCCATTGCGAATCAATAAACGGGTGTTGCTTCGTAGTCCGAAAAACTTTTTTGGACGTGATACAGAATCTCGATGAAGGGACCTTCCTTTACAATGAAGAGCTCATATTGGGTTGGCAGATCAAGAATCACGGGAAGAAAGCATGTCTTAACACATCGACAGTCGTTTTACATAACCATGGCACAACTACCGGCCATCGGCACGGCAGAATCAACTTCCATATGATTAGACATATGGTCATCAGCGAGTTATACTTCTGCACGAAGTATCTCACGTCATCACGACTTGCAGTTGCTATGCTTATTTTAATTCGTGGTGTAGACATAACTGGACAATTGGTGTTTGACTTACTTAAGAGAACACGCTTCATATGAACCACGCTTCCATACTTATTTGGATCTGCAGACGTCATCCGTGTTCTTTTCGCGGCCTTTGAGATAACGGTAACGGACTCTATGTCCCCTTGATTCAGAAGGCAAGAAGAATGCTCAGTACTTTATATCGGTTTCGGCGTGTTCTAAAACTTTCAATTGCCCGTGTCTGCGGTAATGATTTGACCTGTGGTGGAGAGAGAGTCGATATCGATTTCACAAAAAAGATTACATTTGAGACACTTGATATGTATCAGCAATCCCACTTCAGAAGATATGAGTTTGCTCAGTCCTCTCTGGGGCCTGAAATGTTAATCGGTGATTTCGCCAGTGGCACAGGCTATGGGACAGTGATGCTGGCATCGGTTGCCCGCAAGGTATATGGATGTGACATTGATGCAAGGACGATCGATGCAGTTAAGAAGCGTTACGAGCACCATGCGAATGCTACCTTCTCATGCAAAGACTTACTTACACTTAAACCCAATGATTTTCCACCTCTCGATCTAATTACGTCTTTTGAGACGATTGAACATTTGCCTGAATCGTCAATCGCTAATCTCTTTTTTGTATTCAATTCTTTGCTTACGTGCGGCGGTACGCTATTGTTCTCGGTGCCATTTATGCAGCCGGATACACCTGCTTCGCGACGACATCATGGGACCTTTCTTATAGATGAAGCAAAGATACGTTCGTGGACAAATCAGGCTGGATTCACACTCTCCGAGATCTTTTACCAAAACTACCAAACACATTCTATCAGTGACGAGCTTCCCAATAAAGATTTTATCATCTGCAGATGCTCAAAGAACGCACATCCAATATAATTGCATGTGGCCATTATTCGAACGAGATCCGACATACTTCTTTTGGTGAATCAGTTCTGGCACTCTGTGTACGTATTCTAATACGCTGGATTTGATATTGTCACTAAGCTGACACTTGAGATTATCAAACGAGAGGTTCTAAATCTATATCATGGCTCCACTCACGTTATCCATCAATATCGCCGGGGTTGCGGTGGTACTTGTTCTCCTATGGCTGATAACACGTCGCACAGGAGAGTGGCTCACATTTGCTCACATTTTCTCGATTTTTTGGGGAGCCAATCTTTTTGTGTCTGAAGTTTGGCGTGATGGCCTTATTCGACCTGATAATACCACATTGGCTATTCTGTTTTCGGCGTGGTGGGCATTTCTTTTTGGCACTTACTGTGTAATTTGCAAACCAGTGGAGATCCGCCCTACAAATAGATTCATGAGAGTGAGTGGTTCTAAAGGTGTTTTCGTACTTTTAACACTCATTCTTTTACAGCTCATTTCTTTCGTTTATGAACTATGGTACCTTCATTTTGACTTCATCAGTTTTTACCGAGACTTTTTTTATAACAGTGCCGCCATTCGAATTACAGGTCTTTATGCCGACATAGAGTTCCCAATGTCTTTCTCGGTATGGCGATGGGATCATGTGCTATATATTCCACTGGCCGCCATCCTGCATTTCCAAGGGACTATTTCGAGAAGACATTATGTTTTAATTGGTTTATTTGCCTTAGTTGCATGCTCAGCCAGATACACCCGTGCACCAGTTATCATGCTTTCGACATGTTGCTTTATCTCATGGATCATTCTACACAGACCAAATTCGAAGACTTTACTCTGTGTCGGCGGCTTTTTGTCTACTCTAGGCATAATCGGCTTCGTAGCCAGCCAAACTTTTCTTGTCCACATAGAGCGATTTGCCCAGGTATCACTATCCGAATCGTTTATCCCCTATATCGGAGCTTCTCCTAAGGCCTATGAAATGTTGCTAAAAGGGAACTTCCCGAGAGAGAGCGGTTTTTACAGTCTTGAATGCATTAACTATTTACTCAATAAAACTGGGATACTTGCAAATTATCCAGGATGGGAAAGGCCGGAAGTGTTTACTCCTGTAATAACCAACGTTTATACTTTTCTCGATGCCTTCACTCTAGACTGGGGTATTTTCGGAGCTATAGCAGGAGCATGTCTCATTGGCGCTGCAATTGCCTGGATTTACAATAGACTGGTCAGGCAACCAAACTACTTTAATCTAGTTGCCTATTCTTATCTTGTATATTCTTGTATCATGTCTATCGCTAATAACGAGTTTATTCGTGCCTCCTTGCCAATAAACTTCATGCTTGCAATACTGTTAACTCACCTCGTAGGCTATCGAAGCAAGATTGTGTTGCGTCCCATAAGAAGAAAGGAGTTCCGGTTTATATGAGGGTTCTTTGTGTTCTGGGCCGTCATCAGTATGGTGCCCCATCCCGGGGCGTCAGCACTGAATATGCCAGTTTTTTGCCTGCGTTGCAAAACATCGGCCATCATGTAATTCACCTTGAGTCGCAGGACCGGACCACCTATAGTAATTTCCGGGATTTGAATCAGGCACTACTAAAGTCAGTAAACGAATTCCGTCCGAAGATAATTTTTGTGGTGCAGCGCGATTATGAAATCTGGACTGAAACTCTTGAGAGAATCAGCCAAACCAGTGATTCGATCACTGTCTGCTGGACGACGGATGATTCATGGAAATACCGGGAGATTTCAAGGTTCATCGGTAAATACTACGATGTAATAACGACCACCTATCCCAGTTGCGTAGATCGATATCACAAAGACGGAATCGCAAATGTAGTGCTAACCCAGTGGGCTGCAAATTCCGCTTATCTTCAGCCACCAAAAGCTTCTGAACAGTGCGCATATAAGGTGTCTTTCGTTGGAGCTGCTCACGGGAATCGAACACGATTCATCGAAGATCTCGAATCAGCAGGTGTACACGTTGAATGCTTCGGACATGGCTGGCCCAATGGATCGGTGCCTGCTGAACAGATCCCCTTTATTATGCGGGATTCTGTTATTAGCCTCAATTTTGCAAATACGCCTGCCCTTAAACCTGGCGGGTCACAGATAAAAGCACGCAACTTCGAAGTTCCAGGCGCGGGTGGCTTTCTGCTGACCGAGTATGTTCCGGGGCTTGAGAAGTATTATATGAATAATCATGAAATCACTACATTTAGTTCAGTGGCCGAACTCATCACTAAGATAAAGTATTATACGGAGAATACAAAAGAACGTGACGCAATAGCACTAGCGGGTTACGAGCGCACAGTCTCCGAACACACCTACGAACAGCGTATGAGAAGCGTTCTAGATTTTGCCATAACCTCCAAAAGACAAGACCTAGTGGGCAAAAGTTCTTACTCCAGCCTTTCCCACGACCCATATGAAATGCATCGCCTTAATCCAATGCTCAGAAAAATTCGAACAATTCTGGAAAAAACGGGTGTTGCGATCTTCGGCGCGCGCCGCGGCCCAAGATTTGCCAGGCGGCTTGTCTTTGAACTCAGTTGGCGTGTTGCAGGAGAGCATACATTTTCCGCCGCCGGATGGCCTGGCAGAATGTTTCCGGAACAATAACAGAAGACGTTCCGTCGGGCAGGTAACTTATCCCGCGACGGCCAAGCCGAGTGAATTTAGGAGAAGAGTTGATGAAGCGGCAAACCGGGTTAGTGAGCATCGCCATGCCTGTGCTTAACTGTGAGAATACTGTGGCATCGGCAATTCGCTCAATTATACAACAGACCTATGAAAACTGGGAATTGTTTATCATCGATGATGGGTCGAGTGATCGCACAGTCGAAATTGCAAGCCAATTTACCGATGAACGATTGCGTGTTTTATCAGACGGTTGCCACAAAGGCTTGACCGTTAGGCTGAATGAATCGATTGAACTCAGCAGGGGAAAATACTATGCGCGGATCGATGGCGATGATATTGCCTATCCGCAACGTTTGCAACGGCAGTTGGCTTTTCTTGACAGTCATCCTGGTCTTGACCTGGTAGGCTCATTCATGATGGTTTTCGGCACTGGAGGAAAAGCTTTGGGAAAACGGTCTCGTAAAATCTCCCGGTCAGGGGGGATTGAAATATGCTTGCGATCCATCCCGTTAAGCCATCCTACTTTTCTAGGCTACAAAGATTGGTTTCGTCAGAACATGTACAACGTATCGGACAACCCTTTTAATAACGACCCCGTTTGCGATCAGAAGTTGCTGATCAAAACAATGGCGACACGCTCTTCTGCTGTTGTCCCCGAGATACTACTGGGCTATCGAGAGGAAGAATTGACCTTTTCCAAACAGTGGCGTTACAGGAAAATGTACTTCAAATCGTTCAGGGACTTGGCGCAATGGGTGGGCGTTTCCAAGGCAATTTTGCTCTTGTCTGTCCAGCTTGCAAAATTAGTCGGCGATTTTATTACTATCGAAACGGGGCTTAAGTATCGAATCTTGTGCAATCGTGCCTCCCCCATTGCCGTTGACGAAATCTCAGAGTGGGGGCAGGTGTGGAATTCTGTTAACTAGCCAGCAAGTAGCTATCTCTTGCAACAGGGAAACTAATTGCAATGCAAATCATTTTGAACTGCATCGCTTATTTCTTCCGGCATATGGGCAAACCCCTATGTGACGCTAACAACACGCTTGCACTCTCTTCAACAGGGTCTGCTCGTTGATCCTGCCGGGATTGGCAACCGCTGAATCGCGTGGACGGTATCGTGCGCATCGTTAGAACCGCAACAGTACCCTTCTTTTTGCTGCATCATCTGCGCGGTCAGATTGATGCCACTATAGCCGCTGGTCACGAGGTAATCCTTGTGTCAAGTCCGGCGGACGGTGCCGATCGTCTCGCCCGGTGGCCCGGCGTGAGCTTCGAACCAATCGAGATTCCGCGCCCTGTTACACCGTGGCACGATCTCATCTCGCTATTTCGCATGTACCGACTCCTTTGCCGGTTGCGGCCAGACGTCGTTCACTCCACAACACCGAAGGCTGGGCTCATTTGTGCAGTCGCTGCATGGCTGGCTCGGGTGCCGCTCCGGATGCACACTTTCACGGGACAGGCGTGGGCCGGGTGCAAGGGAATGCTGCGCATGGTTGCTAAGTTCGCAGATCGGCTAATTATTGCCTTGGACACCGTCACTTACGCCGACAGTCTATCTCAGCGTGCCTACCTCGTCGAGGAGGGCGTAGCACCGCCCGGCCGCATCCGAGTACTCGGCGCCGGGTCACTGGGTGGCGTCGATCTCGACGTGTTGGATCCTGCGCAACTCGCAGACGCAGGCAAGGCACTTCGTGCAATGTTTCGCATTCCGGAGCGCGGTAGGGTGATCGTATTCATTGGTCGTGTAACGCGCGATAAGGGCGTGGCCGAACTGGTGGAAGCATTCGGACATGTTCAGGGGGAAGTTCCCGATGCGCGATTGATTTTCGTCGGACCCTTCGAACCAGAGCTTGACCCGCTGCCCGCCGCAATAGTGGATAGCATGCGAAGTAATTCCTGCATCCTTGCTGTGGGCTATGAAGCCGAACCGGCAAAGTATCTCGCCATCGCCGACGTATTGTGTCTGCCGAGTTATCGTGAAGGCTTCGGAAACGTCGTTATCGAGGCCGCTGTAATGGGAGTGCCTACAGTGGGCACCGACATCGTGGGCTTGCGGGACGCCGTTGTCAACGGCAGCACCGGTTTGTTGGTGCCCCCCCGGGACGCGAAGGCTCTGGCGCATGCATTAATCGCAGTGCTCACCGATGACACCCGTAGGAACTCACTCGGGGAGGCAGCGAGGAAACGAGCGCGCCGACTATTTGATTCAAAGATTGTCAACGGGCTAATGTTGAGGGAATACGCTGAACAAGCATGGAGGACGCAATGATCCTTGTCACCGGAGCTACTGGTTTTGTAGCTCGGGCGCTAATACCGGTTTTGACTGCCGCTGGGCATGAGGTGACTGGTGCGGTACGAACGGCGCCTGCCAATGGCGCCATGCCGGGTTGTCACCACCTTGTTGCTGTCGGTGACATCGATGGTGAAACCCACTGGACGCCGTACCTGGATAGAGTTGATGTCGTAGTGCATCTGGCCGCCCGTGTGCATGTCATGCGTGAAACTGTCACCGATCCGCTGACGGCCTTTCGACGCACCAATGTCGAAGGCACCCGACTGTTAGCCGAACAGGCATCAGCGGCTGGCGTGAAACGGTTTGTTTTTTTGAGTTCGGCCAAGGTGAACGGAGAGGTGACGGAGGCAGGCAAGGGGCAGTTTTCTGAGGCAGATGCACCGCACCCGGAAGATGCGTATGGTGTCTCTAAGCTGGAGGCGGAACAGGTCCTGTGGGAAACCGGGCAACGGACTGGCATCGAGGTCGTGATCATCCGTTCGCCATTGATTTACGGGACTGGCGTGAAAGCTAATTTCCTCAGCCTGATTCAACTTATCGACAGTGGCATTCCCTTACCCTTTGGCAGTATCCGCAACCAACGCAGCCTTTTGAGTTTGACGAACCTGGTGGACCTGATCATTCAATGTCTTGACCATCCATCTGCAACCATGGAGATGTTCCTGGCGAGCGATGGCGATGATGTCTCGACGCCGGAACTCGTACGCCGCATTGCACGAGCGCTCGGCAAGCCTGCCCGGCTATTGCCAATCCCGGAATGGATAATGAAGGTGGGTGGGGCAGTGGCTGGAAAGTCGAATCATGTGAAGCGTCTTTGCGGTTCACTCCGGATAGATTCTTCTAAGGCTCGGCGGGTGCTGGGCTGGGCGCCGGCATGTTCGATGGCAGAGGAACTCACACGTGTGGCTGCATGGTATAATGCCATTCCGGGAATAGGGAATTGATCGTGTCCGTTGTTCTGCCGGTCTTCAGTTTTGCATTAGGCTCTCTTGGAGCATGGATAGTTGCCCGCTCTGCCGGAAAGTTTTTTTCGATTGACCGTCCAAGCGAACGCAGCTCCCATAGCCTGCCAACGCCCAGAGGTGGCGGCGTGGGGCTGCTGGTGGCATTCTTCGTCGTTGCAGTAGTGTCTGACCTGTCGCCTTGGTTCTGGGGGCCATTAACTTCCTTGTCTCTAATGGCCGCATATGGTGATATAGTGGAATTACCTGCCCGTCCCCGGTTGTGTGCCCAATTAGGCTTGGTTGGTATATTTATTTTGGGGACCTGGCAGCCAACATCCAATATTTATCTGAGCTCACTGCTGGTGCCCTTTTGGGTCATATTAATCGTAGGTACGGCAAATTTCTACAACTTCATGGACGGCATCAATGGCATTGCCGGAATTACCGGCGCGGTTGGCTTCTCGCTTCTTGCTTTCTACATGTACAACCAGGGCGGACAAACCACGCTGGTCAGTCTGTCGTTGTGCATGGCGTTTTCCTGCCTGGGTTTTCTGCCGTTCAATATGCCGAAGGCCAAAGTATTCATGGGTGATATCGGAAGCATTTTGCTGGGTGCGGTGTTTGCCGGGCTGGTTTACCTGGCGTCTCACACGGTTTTGGATTTCGTGTGCATGGCATCCTTTCTGTTTACGTTCTATGCCGATGAACTGTGCACCATGGCTGTTCGGCTGAAAGGCGGCGAAGACCTGACGCGGCCTCACCGCAGGCACGTATATCAGCTTTTGGCCAATGAACGGCGGGTTGCCCACTGGCGTATATCCATAGGATACGGAACCATGCAGGTATTGGTGGGCGCCTGCGTGCTGCTTGCTAAACCGTTTGGTATCGAGGCTGTATTGGCTGTACTGCTGGGCTGGTTTGGATTGTTTTTAGTTGGCGCGTATTATGTGAGGGCCGGCTTAGAGCCGGCAGACAGTGGAGTTGGTGCCCCTTGGCACCGGCGGTCCAGTCGGCATCGGGGTCTCCGCAAGAGACTTCCTTCGCGGGATTGTCAATTCCCCAGCAAGGCCAAGCAAAAATATTCCCGTGAAGATACCTAAAATTAACCCCGTTCCGAATGCCGCCCAAATCATAAAACCCCCTTTGGGAAGAAAGTTCAACCCGTAATCTGTATATAATATTGTCTTGGCCTGATTGGTAGTGGGGGGAAGACCGGCTTTTTAAGTCTTATCATGTAGTAGCCTAATTTAATTAAATGGAACACCGTGGGGATTGAAGAAGCCTTGAGCAGTCAGTGGCGATCTTCTCACTGCCTGCTGCAGCACTGCTTTTCTCTGCGTCCTTGCGGTGGATTTTTAAGAAGGTGCTTTAATGGCAAATGCGAAGAAGGCAGAAAGGGCAGCCGTTGCTCGTCCGGGAAGGACCTGCCCGGACTGTAAAGACGGTGAATTGAGACGTAAAAAACACGAGGCATGGACAACATGGGTTCCACTTTCGAAATTCTATAGCTGTTCTAAATGCAAGGCTAATTTCTTGCGCCTGTTCGACTCTTTTCAGGTAAAAGTGAAAAGAACCGGCAGCACCTCGCAGAACAGAAAGAGAGAATTTGCCATAGTATCTTTTGCGATAATTATGGCTATCTACGTTTGTTATCGAATTGTCATCAGCCTATATGACGTTGCCCCGTCGCAAATTCAGTGAAACAATGACATTAGAATCACAAAATAAAATAGTCGGGTCCCATTCTGAAAGGCCCTGCCCCACTTGCAAGGCTGGGGAACTTCAGCGCGTAAAACGCAAGGGATTATTGCTTTGGGTCCCGGTCATGAGCTATCACTGCCCGCAATGCCGCAGCAAGTTCTTGAGCGTGCTGGATCGTTTCACTTTTCGAACACGGAAATTGCCGGGAAAAATAGAGCTTGCCGTTACAACTGCTGCTATAATGCAACCATGTACCTTTCATACAAATTGGTTATTCACATGTATGCCGAGTAGGAGCGGGGAGTAGGAATGAAGACCCCGGAAAAAACGTTTCAGGACTTGGAGGTCTGGAAGAATTCGCATGCCTTCGTGCTTGGCGTCTATCGCCTTACAGCGACCTTTCAGGCGGATGAGCGATTCGGCATGATCAATCAGTTCCGGCGTGCGGCCGTCTCCATTCCGGCCAATATTGCCGAGGGGGTTCGAAAGTACATGGCGGCTGACAAGGCGCGTTTCTTTAATACTCCCGAAGGATCACTGGAGGAATGCCGGTATTATTGCATTTTGGCCAGGGATCGCCTGCATTCACCAGCTTATGGGGTTTTAATTCATGCTCCCCGCTCCATATGTTGGCGCTAAAATTTGATGAATACCTCATTTTTCGTGAATTTAACTGCAAAAACGAAGAAGCTTTGTGGAAAACCAGAGAAGTTTCTGGTCTATTTTCCCATAATCGTTTTGCCAATGTTTGTCGGCGGGGCGAGGTCGTGGTTGTGGAGCTTCATGGCATCCATGTTTCTGGCGGTATTTGCGCTTTTCGTTTTAGCATCCCGAGAGGAGGTTTTGACCGGATTCTTTTTGCCACCAGCTTCTCGCTTCTCGCTTCTCGCTTCTCGCTACCTGCTGCTTCCGATTCTTGCGTATCCTTTCGTGCAGACAATTCCCCTGCCGTTGCCCCTGATATCGGTTCTTAGCCCGCAGCGAGCTGAGTGGCTGCACCGGTCCTTTAATGCTACAGGCGTGTCCCGCTTGTGGGCGAGCCTTTCTTACGTACCGCTCGACACCTTTATGAGCGGATTGTGGATTCTCACCCTTGCCCTTTTCGCACTGGTTCTGCACCGTTCGATGCGTGACGGGATAATGGAGCCGGGCAAATTCTTAAGTGTTCTTTTCGCAATCGCCGGTCTGGAAGCGCTCTATGGAATCTTTCAGGTCCTGGTCTCTTCAACCGGACATGGCTTTATCGACGGTGCCCACGGGACTTTTGTAAACCGCGATCATTATGCGGCTTTTCTCGGAATGATCTGGCCTTTGCAGCTCGTTTGGCTATGGAGACTGGGCCCTAAAAATAATAAGGACCCGGGTTCTTTTGCCGAAAGAGAACGTCGGCGGGAAGGTCGTGAAAAACGGTTCTTTCTTATTTTTCTCACCGGGATCGTACTCTTGGGTCTTATCTTCTCAGGCTCGCGGGGAGGAATTATCAGCCTTGCCATAGGCACGACTGTCCTGGCTATTCTGGGAGGAAAAAGCAGCAGGTCGATAATACCCGTTCTCATTGGCTGCTGGATAATAATCCTGGCTTACGGCTCGATTATCGGTTTTGAAGGCATTATCAAGCGTTTTGCGGAGATTGAACACGATGCCCCCGGTAGATTCAAAATCTGGCGATTCACCTGGAGCCTCATTTGCGACCACTGGTTAACAGGGACAGGGGCCGGGACCTATTCACCCGTTGTCTTTCTTTACCAGCTCTTCGATACCGACCTATTGCAGATTGGACACGCGCATAGCGATTACCTCGAAATTGCGTCGGAATGGGGTTTACCGTTAAGTCTGTTCATCTTTTTCCTGGTTTGGGGCTATTGGCTGCTCACGGCATGGCGGGTTGCGAGAAAGGACCCGGAAAAAGAGGGACCGGCGGAAACAGATGAAAAGCTCATTCGGGTCGGAGCACTCGCCGGCAGCGCCGCCTTCCTCTCCCATATGTGGGTGGAATTCAACTGGCAAATCCCTGCAAATCAGCTCTATTTTATTATACTGCTGGTCCTGATGGGGTATAGAGGCAGGGGGAAGCGGAGAGCGAGATTCGGGGAGCGGGAATGAAGACTCCGGATATAAGGGCCAACAGTATAAGCCTCATCCCTTACCCCTCACCCCTAACCCCTTACCCGGTACCAAGTGAAGCCGTGATGAGGTTGATCAGGCTGTTTATTGTGATAGCGTTCCAGGTCCTGGTTGCGGCCGTGCCGGCGCAGGCGCAATATTCGCAAAAGGAACTGCAGCAAAATCCGGTGTTCAATTCCGTAACTATAGGGACTGTGCAACCTACTCCCGTGGTCAAAAGCCTTAGCAGTTACGGAGCGGCTGGTAATGGCAAATACAACACATCTGGAGATGCGAATGGTCTTCAGGCGGGGGCCACTGACGATACTACTGCTATTACTGCTTGGTTAGCGGCAAGAAAGGCCACAAACAGCACGGGTGGCCATGAGGGTGGGTCGGGTTATCTCTTTCTCCCCTCGAATGTATTTTGGATAACAGGGGCATTCACGGTCAATGATCATTACACAACCATTTTCGGTCAGGGTTATGGCGCGTCCATGATCCATGCCAATGTAAGCGGCGGAAATCAAGCTACCCCTGTTTTGACGTTTCAGAAGGGCATAACTGGAAATGCGTTCAATGATCTCTTATCTGGCGGGGGGTTGCAGGACTTGACCCTAAAAACGGATAACTCATCTATTCGCAATATCGCTTTGAATTTAGAATATGTTGAAAAAATGAGATTCAGAGACCTACAAATCGAGGGCTTTGGGGTGTCTGCTATAGAGTATTGGGGTTGGGAGGGATATCTGGAAAATATTCATATCCTTGGCGCTGGAGCATTACAGACCAACACCAGCAACCTCAGTAATACAGGGGTAATCTATTTTGGCCCGCAAGATGCCACCAATCCTAATTATACAGCCAATGGAGTTGCCAACAACACCATAGTTAATGGTCTGGACATGTCTGGATGTTACGGAACTTGGCTGTATTTTAATTCCTATACAGGCCAGACTGCGGGAATACAGATCAATAGATTTACCGCCGAGACTTCCCCCGGAACAGATGCAGGGGGCATTGATAATGTGCCGATCATTTACGCCAACAAAGCTGACATGGTGGGTATTAGCGACATGCAGTTTCAGGTCAATACGACCGGAGTTACACGATCTAGTCATTGGTTAAGGATGGACGGAGCAACAAGTCAACTCAGCATCGGACCCAATTCGGTTGTCAGTATGAATCCCACCAGCGGCATAACCACCCGAGTGACGCAAAGATTAGCTGATTTCGCCTTCGTAAATCAAAGTGATGCAATCCTTAACCTGGGAACCGGGTTCACGCTGGCCGATAAATCTGATTCGATTGGCTATCAGCAAACGGGCGGGGAGCCTCCTCTTTTTACAGGGACGGGGACCGTAAACTTCCAGGGGTTGAGGGTCCAGGTGCTTGACACCAGCTTAGGCAGTTACAGGCGCGCTACGAATGTTTTTGCGAGAACCCTGAATGCCACGGGTGATATGCACTATGAATCATATATTACAACAGGAGCGTATCATAGGTATTACCGCTTTGATTCCGGCGTTGTTACTTATTTTTCCAACTCTCTTCCAACAACCTTTGACCACTGGCTTGTTGGAGACAAGGTACAATATGGAACAAGCGGGGTCGCACCCGGCGGATACAGCGGTATGGTATGTACCCAGTCCGGAAACACCGGCACGCTGTCAGGAGTAACGGGAACCACCACAGGAGCGCCAACCTACACAATAACCGTCAATAATGCGTCCACCCTGCTGGTGGGAGATTACATTGCGCTCGCCGGGGGTGCGTCCGTCAACGTCATTAGTGCAATTAACGGAAATACGCTCACAGTCCAGTTGACTGAACCAAACAACGTGACCAATGGTGCGCTTTCGTTTTATGGACCTATTTGGGAAGGCTATGGGGCCATTCAATAGCAGCAACTGACAAGGAAAACCCAGTGCCCATAAACTTTATGGAGTGTTCATTCGGGGCAGGTGAGATCACGCCGGAAATGTACGGGCGAATTGACCTGGCCAAGTACCATGTCGGCGCCAAGCTTTTAAGGAACTTCATGGTTTTGCCCCAGGGCGGTGTTGCGAACCGTGCGGGCACTATGTTCGTGGGGCGGTGCCTGATGTCTGCTTATCCGGTCCACCTGATCCCTTTTCAGTTCAATTTGATTCAGACATACGTGCTTGAGTTCGGCCATTATTACATGCGCGTCATTATGAACGGGGGATATGTTCTTGAGCCGACCATCGCAATTACCGCCATAACTCAGGCTAATCCCGGAGTCATCACCGCAGTCGGTCACGGGTATAATAACGGTGATCAGGTCTTTATCGCCGGGACTGGCACACAGCTTGATTCAACGCCGGGCCGTCAGTACCTTGTGCAAGTCATCGACGCCAATACCTTTAGCCTCACAGACCTTGACGGAAACGTAATCGACACCACGAATTACACTGCATACGTGGGAACGAACGGAACTTCCGCCCGCGTGTACACCCTCACCACTCCTTACGCAGGAACGGACGTTCAAGCCATTAAATGGACCCAGAGCGCGGATGTACTCACCCTTTGCCATCCGAGCTATCCGCCCCAGGATTTGAGCAGGACTCAGCACTGGACATGGAATCTCACCGAGATTTCCTTTGCTCCTACCATGTCGCCGCCGGCAGGGGTTTCCATGGGGAACGGCGGGAGCGGGAGCTGGCACTATTCCTATGTGGTGACCGCCATATCGACTGCCCCTCCGAACGAATCTTTAGCAAGCGCGGCAGCCGGCGGCACCGGGGCGCAGCTAAACTCCAATACCGGAGTCTTTAACACGATCTCCTGGAGCGCACTTACCAGTGCCCAGATGTACCGGATCTACAAGGCAAACCCGGTCTACGGCCAGGCGATCCCTTCGGGTGAGATGTACGGATATATCGGTACGGCAACCGGACTTAGCTTTGTAGATACGGAGATAGCACCCGACTTCACCCAGGCCCCGCCGCAGGGGACAAACCCGTTTAATATGGGGCAGATCTCGGCGGTTCAGGTCCTTACCCAGGGGTCCGGATATCCTTCGAACACCAAGCTCTACGCAAATGATGTTTCAGGAACCGGGGCGGTCCTTACTCCCACTATTGTAGGGGGGGCAATAACTGCGGTTACGGTAACCAAGGGGGGCCAAAACTACCAGGACCCGGTGGTGGGAGTGGGCAACGAGGGATCGGCTGCGGCCGGATATATAACTACCAAAACTCCCTACAACATACAGATAGTGACTGTCACCATGACCGCCATCGGCCAGGACTACTTCGGGTCGGTTACAGTTACCACGGCAAGCGGTGGGACCGGGTGCACTTTCACGCCGGTGATCATCAACGGATGTATCACCTCTGTCAACGTCACTGGGATCGGGCTGGATTACGTCAACGGAGACAGCCTGGTGTTTACTCAAGTGGGCGGTTCCGGGGCGACCTTCAGCGTAGGGGTTGCATCGTCGGGTAACTACCCGTCTTGTTGCTGCTATTTTCAGCAAAGAAAAGTGTTCGCCGGAAGCGCATCGAACCCTCAAACGATTTGGATGACACGGCCGGCCGACTTTAAAAACATGGACATATCCAACCCCTCGCAGCCAAGCGATGCTATTGTGGCAACGATTGCGAGCAACCAGGTCAACGCCATAAAGTGGCTCATTCCGATGAATAACCTCGTCATCATGACGAGCAGCGGAGCGTGGGCGCTTATGG
>Ga0209517_10005422_pt1 | contig 16248 bp, 14 predicted proteins | sample PeaSoiMetSII2010_FD_187695 | JGI IMG/M metagenome (GOLD analysis project Ga0209517, IMG submission 187695) | Peat soil microbial communities from Weissenstadt, Germany - SII-2010 (SPAdes) (version 2) | ecosystem: Environmental > Terrestrial > Soil > Wetlands > Peat | place: Germany...
TCCAAGCCGACCGGCTACCCCGATGCTTTTTATTCCGGATCTTCCTGCTCCAGCTGGGCGGTTTGCGATTCTTTCTGCCCGGCGATCTGACTCTCACTCAGATACTTCTTCAGGCAGCGCACGCAGGGCGCGTAACCTTCACGCAAAGCTTCGCCGGCGGTCATCGTCTGAAGTTTGTCCTTGTCGTGGATGAACCGGCAGCCCGACACATGAAATACTTTGCCATCGCTGACTGCGACGACCACGAGGTCTAAAGGAATGTGCATTCCTGATCGAGCCATGTCCGATCGCAAGCCAGGCGCGGTGGTGAGCTGCGAAGAGTTTCCCACCTCGAAGCTGAGCAGCATCAGGGCCGCGAACCCCAGGGCCAGCATCCATCCGAAGGTTTTGCCCCGGCGCCGTGGCATACCTTCTTCCAATCTGCGGTGCAGACGCTGACTGAATCCCAGCGGCACTTCCAGCATCCGCTCATCGCCGTAGAGTTCAATCACATTTCTCGCGCCATCCAACACCGCCGTGCAGTGTTTGCATCCCCGGAGGTGATCCTCCATGGCTGCGCGCATCCCCGGATCGAGCTCGCCATCGAGGAAATTCGATACCTCGCGCCACACCTCTGCGCACTGCATTACCATGGCTTGCTCCCCTTCGCGAAAGACAGCGCCTTACTCCAACTCCCGCCCAGCCCCGGCGCCAGCAGATCGCGCAGCATCAATCTCGCCCTCAGCAACCGCGTTTTTACCGACGGCACAGAGATGCCCAGAGCTTTGGCAGTATCCTCGATGCTCAGTTGCTGCATATCGCGCAGTATGAAAACTTCTCGATACTTCTGCCCCAGCGAACTCAACGCATCGGCGAGTTTTTGCCGGACCTCGGCCCGCTCCAGAGTTTCCGAAGGAATCTCCCTCCAGTCGGCAAAATCGCGCGGCGCGTAGTGACCCTCCTCGTCTTGTTGATCCACCATCGGCTCCATGACCACCGCCTGTTGTTTCCGCCGACGCATACGCGCCTCGTTGACCGCAATCTGAATCAGCCACGTACTGAAGCGCGCTTCGGCTCGAAATTGCCCGATGTGCTTGAAGGCTTTGAGCACCGCCTCCTGCGCCGCGTCTTCGGCATCGGCTTCATTCCGCAGAATGGCCATCGCCGCCGCAAACACCCGCCGTTCATAGGGTCGAATAAGTTCATAAAACAGCTCGTGCTCGCCCTCCCGGATTCGCCGGATCAAGGCCTCTTCATTGAGGGTTTCGCCTAGTTTTTCCAGCGAAGCTGTCGTTTCCGGCATTCCTGTCACCGCAACAGAAGTTCACCGCATTCACCGCACTTGCCTACTCCACCGGGTATTCCGGATCTCTCTTCCATCCCGTGAGCATGGAAACGAAGTTGTTCCAGCCGTGCAGCACCACCATCACCAGATGACCGAATACAAAAGCCAGAATCGCCCACATAATCGCGAAGTGCCAAACCCGGGCCCAGTGAAATCCCCCCATCATCCAAGCCAGCCAGGAAAACTGCACCGGCTTCCACACCGCCAGACCGGTCACAACCGACAGCACACTCAGCCCGATCACCGTGGTGTAGGCGTGCTTCTGCAGCGGGTTGTACGCCTCTTTGACGGGCGGCTTGGGTCCGAAAAAGAAGTAGTGCCGCACCATCGGCCACACTCCGGGCAGATCCCGGCGCACGAACAGAACCTGCTTATAGTTGCCGCTGAACACTTGATATCCCACATACAGCAGCCCGGTGCCGATGTAGATCCACATAAACGTCAAGTGCCATTGCAGCGCGCCACCCAGCCAGCCGCCCAGGGCAAACGCTTTGGGCCAATTCAGCAAATCCTTCTGCGGAATCTTTGCTCCAAAGCTGGGGAACGCCCGGAAGATTTGCAGCCCGCTGCCCACCATTACGAACAGCGCCACCGCATTCAGCCAGTGACAAAGTCGCACGATAAACGGGTGCTCGTAGACGGCTTCGGTGACTTCGCCCGTCTTCACATCTTCAACTGCAATGGCTCGTGTCGCCATGTCCTCCGCCCTACAACCCGTAGAAGCTCGAATATCCCTGGTCTTCCCAGTACCCCACCCGCTCCAACACATTTGTGACTTTGAGATCAGTCAAATACTTGGCCTGTTTGTATCCAATTTTCGTGGGCAGCGTCAGACGCAACGGCGCGCCATGCTTCCGCGTCAGCGACCGGCCGTACATCTCGTAGCAAAGCAGCGACTGCGGATGCAGCGCCGTCGCCATGTCGAGTGACTCGTAGTAGTCATCCGCGCACTCCACGTAAACGAAGCGCGCCGTCGTGTCGGCGCCAATCATTCTCAGGAAGTCTGAAAGGCGTGCCCCGGCGAAGCGGCCGATCACGTCCCACCCCTCCACACAAACGTGCTTGGTGTTCTGCGTGATCTTGGGAAGTTGGCTGATCTGGGCCAGCGTGTACTCGCCCGGCTTCTGTACCGCCCCGCTCACCGTAAGCGTCCAGCGATCAAAGTCCACCTGGGGATCGTCCACGTCATAATCGTTGATGGGAAATTTATCGAACGGCGTGAGTTCCGTGTCCGCGAACGTCGGCGCCAGACGCCCGCCACGAAACAGTCTCGCCGACGCCCAATCACTGAACCCAAGTCCAGCCTCCAGCAACCGGGTTTGCAGCTTGGGAATGGCGAAGGCGCCCAGCGCAACCAACGGAGTCAGCTTCAGCAACTCGCGCCGGTTCATGGCCCGGAATTTGCGGCTATCAGTATGTAGACTCATCAGATACACATCTTCCAAAAACCCTGTGGCGGGAATAGGATTCACCAACGGCTATCAGGTTACATCAAGCCCTGTTTCCGTCGCCCAGGCAGCCGGGCATTGCCAAATCGGATTCCCCCACCTTTGTGCCATAGACACTAGCACCTCGGTTTCGAGACCATATTACCTGTAGTTGCTCGGCTCAGTTACGTTTGATGCTTGACACGGCTTGGAATGCTCGATCTTCCCCTCTGTTCGTCCTCCCCAGGACGGCATTCCTGAAGAAGAGATGTGGCCGGCAGTGAATTCAGTGAAGAGACTAAACAAGTACGCGTTGAGTGGAAAACTCTTCCGCTCCGAGCAGGGGCAGGGACTGGCCGAATATGCCGCCATGCTTGGGCTGTTGTTATCGCTCCTTTTCATCGCCAGGATGATAGGCTACAACGCCAAACAGGTATTTCAGTGGGTCCTTTACGCCCTCCAGCAAGGTTAGCCTGAAACCTCATCCTCCCGTCTAGCCAGTCTGTTGTAGGGGCTGGCGCCCGTTCGTGCTTTTTGTCCACTTTAACCCTACCCCGCTCGGACCGCTCAGGTTGCCGGCGCGCCAGGTACTTCGGGGCTTCTGCGATTTTCCAAAGGGTGTTCTTGTACGATATATCGCGGAGCGATTTTTGTTAGCGTTCAGTTGGGCGGCTATCACCTCCGGTGCGACCTTGGAATCTTGATGACTTCACCAATCACGGAGAGGCTCCGGAACGCGGTTTCGCTGACTCATTGGAATGAGGCCGCGGCTCTGCTGCAGACTCGCGATGCGGTCCAGGCGGCCGAGGCGTTGGGTGAGCTTCCTTTCGAACAGCAACAGTCCCTATTCCGTAACTTGCCCGTGGATCTTGCCGCCTCCGTCGTCGCTCAATTTCCCTACTATCACCAGTACGTCCTGCTGCACTCGCTGCCGCTGGGAGAAATGCGGGCTTTGGTGGACAAAATCAAGCCCCACGACCGAGTGCGCTTCTTGGATGAACTTCCGGAAGAGGCTTGGCAGCGGCTGATGGACGAGCTTTCGAGTGCAGCGACAGAGACCTCGGACCATGCCACAGAAACCGTGCAGGCACTGGAGGAGCAAATCCCCCAGCCGCAGCAACCAATTATCGAGGCTTGTCAGATCGAAAAGAATTTTCAGCAACCGGATGGAAGAGAGATTCAGATCATCGCGCCCATGGATCTATCGGTCGAGTCCGATAGCATTTTCGCCCTGCTTGGACCTTCAGGGTCTGGAAAATCCACCTTGCTGAGAATTTTGTCGGGGTTGACAGCGCCTTCCAGTGGCACCGTACTCCTGCATGGCCAACCCCTGGACTCCTGCGCTCCAAACATTGGCATTGTCTTCCAGAGTTTTGCGTTGTTTCCCTGGTTGACCGTGCTGGAGAACGTTGAGGTTCCGCTGGTAGCACGAGGGCTTGAGCACCCGGCCCGGCATGCTCAGGCATTAGAAGCGCTGGCCATGGTGGGACTCAAAGGTTTTGAAAACGCTTACCCCAAAGAACTCTCTGGGGGCATGAAACAGCGCGTCGGATTTGCGCGTGCCCTGGCAGTCAAACCCGAAGTGCTATTCATGGACGAGCCCTTCTCCGCGTTGGATGTGCTTACGGCTGAAAACCTTCGCGGCGAGTTGATGGAATTGTGGATCAAAGACGAGATCCCCACCAGAAGCGTCTTCCTGGTCACGCACAATATTGAAGAAGCGGTTCTGCTGGCGGATCGAATCGTTGTATTGGGAACCCACCCCGCAAAGATTCGCGCTGATTTCCGCATTTCACTGCCTCAACCGCGGGATCGGAAATCCGCTGAATTTCTCGTATACGTGGATTACATCTACAAAGTAATGACCCAACCCGAATTGGAGTGCAGCCCTGTCACCGAGTTGCCCACTTTGCGCAAGCCTCCATTCCAGGTGTTGCCCCATGCTACGGCCGGCGGAATGGCCGGACTGTTAGAGTTTTTGAACGACCGCGGGGGTGAGGAAGATATGTACCACCTCGCCGAAGAGTTGCTCATGGAGGTTGACGATCTCTTTCCCATCGTGGACGCGGCGGTCATGCTGCGATTCGCAGATTCGACACGAGGCGACGTGCAGATTACTCCGGCGGGAAAGGAATTTGCGGAAGCAGATATCACCACGCGAAAGCAACTCTTTCGCGCAGCCATCCTGAGTCACGTCACGCTCATTCAACAGATTCGCAATGCCCTTGAGCGGAAGTCGAACCGCGAGGTGCCCTTGGAATTTTTCCGGGACGTTCTGGACGAGCACCTTTCCCATGACGACGTTCAGCGCCAGATCGATACCGCCTTGAATTGGGGACGCTATGCTGAGATTTTCACCTACGATTCGGAAACTGACCGATTGTTGCTGACCGGCGTCTCAGTCGCCACTAATTCCAACCAGCCTGTCCCGCTCCATTGATGCCGATGCGGCAATCAATTCACGACGCCTCTCCCCGGCCGGCAGGATGGGGTATTGTGCCGGCGGGCGTTACTTCGCTGGCTAGAGAATTGCCGATCGTGCTGGGTGCGATCGGCCTGTTTTATAGCGTCCTGGCGTTTGCCCATTATTGGTCCGGCCCGGTCAACTCTCAGGCGGAAATCAGCCTTCACCTGGCCGCATTGCCGAAATATGCCTTGTTCTCGGTCTTGCGGATTGCCATAGCCTACATATTCAGTTTCGTCTTTACGCTGGTCTACGGATACGTCGCTGCCTACAACCGTAAGGCCGAGCGCTTCATGATTCCGCTGCTCGACACCTTGCAGTCGATCCCTGTCCTCAGTTTCCTTCCGGGCGTGATGATCTCGATGGCGGCTCTTTTTCCTGGCAGACAGCTAGGCGTAGAGCTTGGATCGGTCCTGTTGATTTTTACCGGCCAGGTGTGGAACATGACTTTCAGTTTCTATTCGTCGCTGAAAAGTATCCCCACCGAAATGCGCGAAGCCGCACAAGCATACCGTTTGAGCTGGTGGCAGCGCTTTTGGCAGCTCGAGTTGCCGCAGGCGGCGTTTGGGCTCATTTGGAATTCCATGATGTCGGTAGCTGGCGGCTGGTTTTTCTTGATGGCCTGCGAGATGTTTGTTCTAGGGGATCGGGACTTTCGTTTGCCCGGTCTTGGATCCTACCTCCAGACTGCCGCCAACGCGGGCGATACGCGAGCCATCTTCTGGGGCTTGATGACCATGATCGGCGTCATTATTCTTATCGACCAGTTGCTTTGGCGCCCAGTCATCGCCTGGGCCGAAAAATTCAAGGTCGAACAGGTTGGTGCGGCCCAGGTACCTCATTCGCCTATTCTGGATCTGCTGCGCCGTTCAAAAATTCTTCCATTCCTGACCCGCTCCCTGGTTCTGCCGATTCGCGAAAGGTTGGATCTGCACTTCGCGCAAGACAAAAATCGCGAGGCCCACTCACAAATCAAGGTTACAAGTGGCGCACGCCGCTGGACTCTACGCACGCTGGCGGCTGTAGGACTGGCTGGAATCGGGTATGCAGTGGTAAAGGTATTCTCAATCCTGGCCATGATGTCGTCAGCGGAGTGGCTCCATGTCTTTCGGGGAGCAGGAGCCACATTTTTGAGGGTGGAAGCAGTTTTGCTACTGGCAGCTCTGTGGACGGTTCCCGTCGGAGTAGCCATCGGGTTACGGCCTAAGTTGTCCGCTATCGCGCAGCCGATTGTACAGATTGCCGCATCGGTACCGGCGACCGCGTTGTTCCCGATCATCCTTCTGGTGCTGATTCGCGCCGGAGGTGGTCTCGGTATCGGCTCGATCGTGCTGCTGCTCTTGGGCACGCAGTGGTACATCTTGTTCAATGTGGTTGCCGGCGCAACCGCCATACCGTCGGATTTGAAAGAAGTCTGCGGTGCCTATCAATTGAGCCTGGTCGAGCGCTGGCGAAGACTCTTCCTCCCTGCAATATTTCCCTACTTGATCACTGGTTTCGTCACCGCCTCGGGTGGGGCATGGAATGCCAGCATCGTGGCTGAATACTTTCACTTTCGCGGCCAAACCTTCTCGACGACTGGACTGGGCGCGATCATCAGTTACGCGACCGACAGCGGCAATTTTCGTCTGCTCCTGGCCGCGACCGTGGTAATGGCCGTTATGGTGGTTACCATTAACCGCCTCCTCTGGCGCCCCCTTTATGCCCTCGCCGCAACCCGCTTCAAACTGGAAGGTTAGCACGCGTCACTGCACCATGTGACGGCCCTCACAGCCTGCGCTCTCAAAGCTGGCTAGGCTGATAAGAGGGGAGACGAATATGGAAACCAAGTACACCTACCATGCAAGTGCACAGTGGCATCAGCTTGATCGCGGTTTCGTCGAGTTGGAGCATGGCGCACCCCGCCTCGTCAATTTTTCTGCCCCGCCCGAGTTCGGGGGCGAGCCTGGTTTCTGGACGCCGGAACATTTTCTGCTGGCTGCCGTATCCAGCTGTTTTGTGGCGACCTTTCGAGCCGTAGCCACCGCGTCGAAATTGGAATTCCAAGGAATCGAAGTTGCCGTTGACGGCGTGATCGAAAAAGAGAGCGGCGGTTTTCGCTTCACTAAGGTCAGCTTGAAACCGGTGGTCATCGTTTATGCAGAGGCAGAGCGCGAACGCGCCCAGCGTCTGCTGGAAAAGACAGAAAAGCTGTGTCTGGTGACCCGCTCGCTTAGCTCCACCGTCGAGGTTGAGCCAAAGGTCTTCGCAGAGCAGCCCATTGCGGTCTAAGGAACTCGCGGTCGCTTGACGTGCCTCCACCAATGGCTGGTAGTCAGAACTACGAGTGATAACATGACCTCATGCCCAAATCACTGATGCAGACAGTCGTCGGCCAACTCCAGAAGGAACGGATGCGTCTTGAGGGTGAGTTGCGCCGCGTAACCGCTGGCCTGACTGCCTTTGGGAAGGTCTACATGCAAGGGGGCAAGTCGAAGCCCACCGCGACCCGTAAGAAGCGAACTATATCGGCTGCCGGGCGTAAAAGAATAGCCGCCGCGCAGAGGGCCCGATGGGCAAAGGTCAGGGCGCGTAAGAAATGAGGTAGGCCGCGCCTTCGAGATCACTACTCGGTACGGATGGAAAATATGTCGGATTCCATCGGCGCATCAGCGGCACGCCCCACCCTTAAGGCCGTTCAACTCGGCATCGTTGCCGGATTTTTCACCTGCCTGGCGTACCCGCTCCTGGTCTTTGTACCGCTTCCAAAACTAGCAACCACGACGCTCGCAGCTTGTTTCGGTCCCGCTCTAGCCATGGCGAGCTTCGGCCTGCGGCGACTGCTCGACTGGGAGACGCCGCAGGTCTCCAGCGCCTTGGGGGCACTACTCAATGCGTTGGCTGGCGCGCTGTTTTCCGCCATGGCGTTGGTGCAAATGGCGGTCGGGTATTCCGTCGGCGGTGAGAAGGTGTCGGCCCAGGTGAGAGCAATATGGCTCGGCCTGGATGTGGCCTGGGATGCTTACATTGGTTTGGGAACCCTCTGTTTCGCACTCGCCATGTTGCGACATCCCCGCTTCGGTAAAGTGTTTTCGTTTTCCGGGCTGGCTATTGCCGCCGGTCTGCTGGTACTGAATTTCTACACATTTCCCGCACCACCTGCGAGTGCGGGCCTGGTGGATCTTGGCCCTGCCATAGGTGCTTGGTATTTGGTGGTCACCATCCAGATGTGGCGTTCTCTTCATTGGGCACGGACCTCAAATCTCTCTGCGACGTAATGCCCCTGGGCCGCCGCCCGGCGCACGTCTGCCGAGCTTTTCAGCAACCTGCACCAGTACTCCGGGGATGCGCCAACTTCCCGCTGAGTGACACTGTCCATTGATCAAAGAGAGGCCGCGAAGTCGCGAGTACCCCTTGCGTCGCTGGACTTCCGTTACGTTTAACACCGGTTAAAAACTGCTAATGTGCCGTCATGTCTGCCACAGTCGCCGACGCACCGGCTTTGCCCGCGTACCCGCAAGAACGTCGCTGGCCGCGCTACAAAATCGATGTCCCCGTCCGCGCCGTCGTCCACAAGCCCGACAAAACCCTGATCCGGGATGGGCGCGGCACGGAAATGAGTGAAGGCGGCATGTGTCTAGTGGCGGGTGTTGAACTCGGACTCGGCGATGAGATCGAAGTGGAATTCACTCCTCCGTATTCAGGCGAACCCATTCGTGTGCGCAGCGAAGTACGCAATCGCGATGGATATCGCTACGGGGTCGAGTTCGTTGCCGACGACAAGGAAGAACGCAGCGATGTTGCCCGCTTGCGCCAAATGCTGAAAACCTTCGCAGAGGCAAAGTTGTCTTGAAGCTTTCCCAGCCCACCCAGTTAAGGCCTATCTGGACTCGACCAGCGATGACACAGCGCTACGTGGCCCATTACCAAACCTTGCACACATTAGCTGAAGATTTCACCATCGGCTGACCCGACTTGCAGGAGAACGCCTGCGCGAACTCAGGCATGTTCACCACCACTCCGTTAATACGATAACGGGCGGGGGAATGCGGATCGGTCATAGCGCGCACCCGCATGTCCTCAGGGCGTTCGTTAGCACAATCCCACTGTGCGAATCCGATGAAGAAACGTTGCTCCGGAGTGAGGCCGTCAATGGGCTGAAGGTTCTTGTTCTTCGTGGCGTCTTGCCAGGCCATATACGCGAGAATCTCGCCACCCAGATCGGCTACGTTTTCGCCCAGCGTCAGCTTGCCGTTGACGTGAACATCTTCCACCGAAACATATCCTGAATACTGATCGTCCACGCACTGGGTGCGCGCGTCGAACTTCTCGCGGTCGGCTTTGGTCCACCAATCCTTCAGATTCCCCTTGGCGTCAAACTGGCTCCCTTCATCGTCGAAGCCGTGGGTAAGTTCGTGGCCAATCGTGCCGCCGGTGTCGCCATAGTTGGGGGCGCCATCCATTTTCGGGTCATAGAGTGGCGGCTGTAGCACGCCGGCGGGGAAGTTGATGTCGTTCATCTGCGGATTGAAGTAAGCGTCAACCGTGGGAGCGGTAATGTCCCATTCGCCGTGGTCGACGGGTTTGCCGACTTTGTTGATGTCGCGGCGGCCCTCAAACTGATGTGCGCGCTCCACGTTGCCCGCAAAATCATCGCGCACGATCTTCACGGAACTGTAGTCGCGCCACTTGTCGGGATAACCGATTTTGTTGCGGATGCCCGCCAGCTTGATCAGCGCCTGCTGCTTGGTTTCCGGGCTCATCCAGTCGAGCGCGCGGATGCGCTGCCCCATGGCATCTTCGATGCCCCGCACCATGTCGAGCGTGCTCTGTTTAAGTTCGGGGGAAAAGACCTCGGCCACATAAACCTGGCCCAGCGCTTCTCCCAGGCCATAATTGACGTACTGCACACAGCGTTTCCAGCGAGGTTGCTGCTCTTTCGCTCCGCGAAGATACTTGCGGTAGAACTCGAAATTTTCACCCACGAATTTTGACGAGAGATATGGGGAGGAGGTGTCGGCCACGTGGAAGCGCAAATAGGTTTTCCAACTGTCGATCGGCTCAGAAGCAAGCAGTGCGTTGAACTCCTTGATAAACTCGGGAGCGTCCACATTGAGAATGGGAAACTCCGGGTATTGAGCCTCGCGGTAGTAGGCAACCCAGTCAAAGTTCGGTGCAAGCTGACTGAGATCGGCGACTTTCATTTTGTGGACCAACTTGTGCGGGTCGCGGCGTTCCACGCGAGTGAGTGAAGCCTTGGCCATGGCAGTTTCCAGGCGCATAACTGTCTCGGTGTTCCCCGCGGCAGCCGCCGGGCTGTCGCCGATCAACTCGAACACCCTTTGCAGGTGCTGAACGTAGTGTTCGCGCGTTTCTCTTGTCTTGGCGTCGTCTTTGGTGTAGTAGTCGCGATCGGGCATGCCGAGGCCGCCCTGATCCACATCGGCGATCACCTGCTCCGAGTCGTCCGGATCTTGCGTCGAGCCTGCCGAAAAGAGCATGGAACTAGTGTAGGAATACCGGAAATAGGTTACTTGCAGACGAGCCACCAGCGGTGCGAGTCCTTTCGTCGACTTAACCTGCGCGATGGCGTCGAGTTCCGGCTGAATCGCCGAGATGCCTCGCCTTTCCAACGCGCCTTCGTCCATGCAGGCAGCGTAGAAATCGCCGATCTCCTGGGTCACGGCACTGCGTTGCTCATTGGGCTGGGCCGCCTGTTCCAGCATGCCGCGTAAAAAGGTCAGGTTGTCCTGATAGAGCTTGCCGTAGACCGACCACGAGGTCTGGTCGGGCGGGATCGGGTTTTTCTTCTGCCAACCGCCGCAGGAATAATGGTAGAGATCGACGCAAGGGTCCAGCGACTTGTCCATCGAAGACAAGTCAAGACTGGGGCTGTAGGGCAAGGCCGGCTCAGAAGACTGCTGCGCCGAAGGCATTTGAGCAGTCGCCACCGAGACAGCTACCAGCAGAAGCAACAACAGGCACACCGAGTGTTTAAGCATACTCACCTTGGACTGGAGTCGCACCAGAAGAAGTCACGGGCAGTCCACTACATCAGACCGCACGCATCACAAGTGGCAGGGCGAAGCAGTCTGCCGCTACTCTTCTTCGCAAGATTCTCTGCCAACAAGAAAATATACAGGGAATTTCTTTATTTTGCGTGTCGAAAATGCGGACACCATAGCCATCTCCTAGTCATTCCGCGAGTGAGGTGTCGCTATGAAGCCACTTGCCGAGGCCGAGAGAGTATTATGCGGATAACCAATGAAGTTGAAAAGAATGGAGTAGAGCAATGTCCGAGTCCATCGACTGGCCGCCGCCGCATCCGGGGCAGCCCCGCCGTCGCCGCCACATCCTTCTCATTGTCGCCGTCGTTGCCGCCATCTTCTTCGGCGGCCGGGCCGCATTGTCCTATTACGTGGACGTGCTCTGGTTCGGGTCGCTCGGTTATGGGGAGGTGTTTTGGAAAACCCTAACTCTTCAGTGGGGGATCTTCTCGGCCTTTGCCGCCGCCACATTTCTCATTCTATTCGGAACGTTCCTGGCTCTGAAGCGGGCACACCTCTCCGATTTGCCGGAGGGTAACACGATTTTCATCGGGCGGCAGCCAGTGAAGCTGCCAGTCGAGCCGGTTCTGCGACTCATTGCGCTGGGCGCTTCGCTCGCCATTGCCGCTGCAACCGGCGGCGCCATGGTAGAGGAGTGGCCAACGCTCGCACTCTTTTGGTACGCACCGCGCACGACTGGTAGCGTCGCAGACCCGATTTTTGGCAAGCCGCTGAACTTCTTTCTCTTCACCCTGCCCGCGTGGCAGCTCATTCTCGGCTGGCTGCTTACGCTGGCCGTGATGACCAGTGCTCTCGCGGTTTTCTTCATCCTCATCACGGGCGGAGCGCGCGTGCTCGCCGGGCGCCTCAGCCGCCACGTCACTCTACCTTGGCGCGGGCTATCCATCACCTTTGCGTTCCTGCTGCTGGTTCTCGCGATGCGTGTGTATATCAGTCGGTTCGAGCAATTGCTCGACGATCATACGATTTTCGGCGGTGTCACCTATACGGACGCGCACGTCACGCTCACCGGCATGCTCGTGGTCTGCGCGGCTCTCGTTCTTGGCGCGGTGATCGCGATGGTCAACGCCGTACGGATGCCACGCGGGCGATGGCTGGTCGCAGCGATCTTCCCGGCCGTGGTCTGTTATATCGGCGTTCAAGCGGTCGGCTGGTACGTTAGCAGCTTTATCGTCAAGCCGAACGAACTGGTTCGCGAGAAGCCCTACATTGTTTACAACACCGGCCTGACCCGGCAGGCCTACGGATTGAACCGGGTCTTGCAGCGCGAGTTTCCCGCGGAGACGACGGTTGCAGCGGCTGACCCGGCGAACAATCAGGCTACGCTGCAAAACATCCGGCTATGGGACTGGCACGCACTCCAGGACACACTGCGTCAGATTCAGGAAATCCGCACTTACTACGACTTTCCCGACATCGACATTGATCGCTATGATATCGACGGCGCGACTCGCGAGGTGATGCTGGCCGCGCGCGAGTTGAACGTCGATAAGCTGCCGGAGAGCAGCCGCAATTGGATTAACGAGAAGCTGATCTACACTCATGGCTATGGCATCACCATGAACCCGGTCAATGGGTTCACGGCGGAAGGATTGCCTACTCTGATGCTGAGCAACATGCCGGTGCAGAGCACAGTGCCTAGCCTAAGCGTGTCACGCCCAGAGATCTATTTCGGCGAACTGACCAATACTGACGTTTACGTGAAGACGCGGCAGAAAGAATTCAACTACCCACAGGGCGAAAGCAACAATCTCACGTCCTACGAAGGCGATGGCGGTATCCTTCTCGGCGGCTTCCTGCGCCGCCTGATCCTCGCGCTCGACCAAAGCGACCTCGCGAAGCTGCCGTTCAGCGATGACGTGAATAAGAATAGCCGGCTATTGATGCGGCGCAACATACGGGACCGGGTGTCGGAACTGGCGCCGTTCCTCACCTACGATCCGGATGCCTACATCGTGCTCGCCGACGACGGCCGGCTGTCGTGGATCATGGATGCCTACACGGTTTCAGACAGCTATCCGTACTCGAGCCACTATCGTCTCGACAACAATCTCATTAACTACATGCGCAACAGCGTGAAGGTGGTCATCGACGCCTATGACGGAACGACGACGTTTTACGTGTTCGATACGGAAGATCCGATCATCGCAGCCTACCGGCGCATCTTTCCGAGCCTGTTCAAAGACGCGGCAATGATGCCATCCGGGCTGCGCAAACACGTGCGCTACCCCGAGTTGTTGCTCAAACTACAAGCGGAAGTTTACGGCCTGTATCACATGACGGATCCGGAAGCGTTCTACAACCGCGAAGATCTGTGGACGGTCGCTACCGAAGTCGGCATGAGCGAGGGAGGGGAGCAAACGACACAGGCGATGCAGCCGAATTTCGTGCTGATGAAACTGCCGGGCGAAAGCGGCGAGGAGTTCGTGGAGATTCTGCCCTTCACGCCAGCCAACCGGAATAATCTGATTGGGTGGATTGCCGGACGGAGCGACGGCGCGCACTACGGTACGTCGGTGGTCTACAACTTTCCCAAAACGAAGCTGGTCGACGGACCGCTGCAAATCGAGGCGCGAATCGATCAAAACGCCCAACTCTCCGGACAATTGACGCTGTGGAATCAGCAAGGCTCGCATGTGCGGCGCGGGGCCTTACTGGTGATTCCGTCCGGGCGCGCGCTGTTGTATGCGGAGCCCATTTATCTGCAGGCCGAGCGGAGTCCGATGCCGGAGTTGCGTCTAGTCGTGCTCGCACTGCAAGATCGGCTTGCGTACGGACCAACCTTCGAATCGGCAATGGCGTCGCTTTTTGGCGGAACGGTCTCGTCCCTGACGGCCGCATCCACGACAGCCACAGCAACGGCCGCCGCGGCAGGCCCGGCAGAGTCCGAGCGCAGCGCATCCGCATCCGCCGGGTCGGCCCAGTCCGCAGCGGATCTCAACGCGCTCATCGCGGAAGCTGCTAAAGACCTTGCCGACTACCAGCGCCTGACGGCGGAAGGCAAACTCGGCGAAGCTGGACAGAAGCTTGAAGAGTTGAAACGCGCACTCGACAAGCTGAACACGCGGCACAGATAGTCTCGCTACCGGCTCGACCGTGACCGATTGTGCGCCACGAAAAGAGTTACTCTGGGACTCTGAACTTCTATGTTCATGCGGATGCTCTCCTTAGTCTTCGCGCTCATCGCTTCATGGGCTGCGATCGTTTCCGCCCATGCGCAGAACTACTCTCGGGACATCACCGAGACCTCTGCGTGGCTTGCCACGCAGCAACTTCCTGACGGCGGGATCCTCTATACCTCAACCGAAATCGAACCCTACTTCGCGAACCTCGCGGCGATCGGCTGGTTGGAAGACAGGACCAGGATTCCTCAGGTTGAAGCCTGGATGAGTTGGTACATCGCCCATTTCAATTGGCCTGACCGGTGGGGCGAGTACGGCACAGTCTACGACTACAACGTCGCCGGGATGACGGAAGCCTCATTGGACACGTTCGATTCTGCCGATTCGTACGCCGCCACCTTCCTGTCTCTTGCAGAGGCGCTCTGGAACACAGGCGATCCCGGTGCTCAATGGTTCATTAAGGATACGGTTGGCCAGTACAACCTGAACGTCATCGGCAACGTCATCACCAACCTGCAGCAGAGCAATGGGCTGGTCTATGCCCTGCCAACTGACCCGGTGGAATATCTGATGGACAACTCCGAAGACTATCGCGGCTTGATGGATTTTGCCCGTCTTGCTGCGCAGGCTTGGGGTGATGCGGATGCTGCGAGTTGGTACGCGGCCCATGCCCGTGCCGTCCGCGCGGGAATCCAAAGCGTACTCTACCTTCGGAATAGCGGCTTGTACTATCCGTATGCTGGGTCGGACGCCCCCGACCTCAAGACCTGGTACCCGGATTCGGTAGCACAACTCTACCCCATGGTTCAGGGCGTCATCGCTCCCGGCAGCTCTCCATCCAGGATCGTGTATGCGGCTTTCAACAAAGCTTGGCCGGGCTGGGTGGATCTATCCTTCAATTCCCAGGACAGATTTCCCTGGGTGGTGGTTTCCTATGCAGCATTCCTTACCCAAGACAAAACGAGGGTCGACCGTTACATCACCACCATCCGCAACCGGTACCTGATCGCGGACCCTGTGTTCCCCTGGACGTGGCAGGGGGCGGAAGCCGGATGGTTCATGCGGGTCAATGCCGAGATTGGTGCTCACCATCCACGCTGATGGACTCAAAGACGGCGGTGCTGACAAAAGTCAAGTCGCTTTCGCCGAATCATCGGTTTGTGATCGCATTGCCTTCGCCTGATAGAAGCGTTGAACACTGGCCTGGAACTTGTCAGCCCCTTTCGAAGGCATGCTTCTTTTCTAGTTCTCCCAGCGCCGCGCGCATGTCGGATTCGAACTGTTCGGCACGGTCCATCAGGGCGGGTTCGGCTACGGCAAGATCATTTTCCAGTTTGATCAGCTTCTGGTCTTGGAGTTTGCGGGTGAGTTCCAAAACATGGACAGGTGTGGTTTCCACGTATAGCGCCTCCGTGGGATCGCCGAGCCAGACGGTTCCGCCCACCAGGCGGGCCTGCCAGTAAACCTTACGGGCCAGCATCTGCAATATGTCTTCGTCGCTGGCGCGGCCAAAAACCCACTGGTTGCGTTTGAAATCCCACTGGCGGCTGGAAAAATTCACCGGCACCAGCTTGCCGGACTTCACGAACTCCAGTTGCCTGCGGTCCACTTCTTTGCGCAGAGAATTGATCACGGGGCCCTCGGCGTCTTGCGGTTCGAGCGAAGGCATGACCTCACGCACGGTGGCGGAGAGGTTCACGGCCACGGGCGCGTGCAGCCCGGAGGAGTTCTCGAGGAAGACGTCGGCGTGCAAAAAGAAAAAGTCGGCTCCTGAGGTAGATTTGCGGAACGGCCACTCCAAGTGGAAGGAGAGCGGCAGACCGGCAAGGGTGACGTAGATGATCTTGCGGTTGGCCATGATTGA
>Ga0209517_10005424_pt1 | contig 16245 bp, 10 predicted proteins | sample PeaSoiMetSII2010_FD_187695 | JGI IMG/M metagenome (GOLD analysis project Ga0209517, IMG submission 187695) | Peat soil microbial communities from Weissenstadt, Germany - SII-2010 (SPAdes) (version 2) | ecosystem: Environmental > Terrestrial > Soil > Wetlands > Peat | place: Germany...
CCTGAGTGGGAACCACTATTCCCTCGAATTGAGGGAATAGCAGAGGCTGCCATTTCTCCGTCACTGCCGGCCGCTCCGAAACAGAGCGCAGAAAATGGTGAATCGGACCCTCGATCGCATGAAGGTCTTTCCGGTCGGCAGTCAAGTTGAACACCATTGCCGAACGGTTGACAAGCAAAGTGCGCACCTTTTCCAGCTCCGCTAGAACCGTGTCCCAGTCTTCGTCGATCTTTCGGACGAGTTGTCCAAGGAAAAGAAAATAACTTATTCCGCCGGTCTGCTCTCTTACCCAATCCGCCTGGTTGAAATGGGCACGGATACGCTGATTGATTACCTGATGGCCGTTCGGCACGAGACTTCTTTCCTGCCTCGCCTTTTCGGCAAGCACTATTTGCCGGAACCGCTCCCTGTCGTTCAATTTCATTGCTGCCGATACTTCGGTAAGGATATCGGCAAGCTCACTCACATGCTCTCTGGTGCTCTTGCCCCGCAGGAAAAGCCAGGTTGCAGGGGCGCTTTTTTCCATTACGGCTGAAGTGAACACCTCCGGGTGGATTCCCCCTGTCTTGCGGCTGATCTTTTGCGACAACGAAACGAAATCCTGATAATCGGTCCCCATCTCGAGAAGGGCCCTTCCAAAAAGTGGCGCGTAGGGCAAATACTCCAGGGGCAGAACCTGAAGATCGAAGCCAACGTCCAGGTAAGCTATACCGCTTGTGAACAGGTCATGGTAAAATCCCTGCACACCGTCGTCAGACATCGGTTCTATGGGAATTGTCTTGTTGCGCCTGTCGAGGTCGGAAATCTTAAGGACCGGGATAGTGGCAAGAGCCTCGGGCGAATCGGGGCTCGATTGAATTTTTTTGAGCTCTTTGGCGCTTTCGATTACAGTTCGAAGTTCATCAGCCGAAAGCGACTTCTTTATTTCGTCAAATTTTTTTGCTTCCTCTTGAATTTCCTTTTGAGCAAGTCCCGGTTCCGGGCTGAGTAAAACAACCGTACGGTGAGGGTTTTCGAGAAGGTAGCGCTTTATGAGGCCCTCCAAATAACCTCCCGCTTTCAACTTTTCTTTTACCTGGTCCAGGGGCGATTCGAAAGCCAGCAGTGAAGTGGGATCGGCTTCGTAGAGCCACGTCGAAAGAGCGCGCAACATCACCGCCAGCCCCTGCGGGAAATTTCCATAATTGTTTTCACGGAGCCTGAATTCAATCGTATTCACCCCGGCTTCGGTAGTTTCAGGGTCGATGCCGTCCCGGGCCAGAGCTGACAGAGTTTCGAAGATGACATTTTCAACCCTGCCCGCATCTTCGGCGCGGATTCCCTTTAGACCGGCGGAGAAGTAGATCTGGCGAAGCTCAGTCTCAAGGCCCACCCCGGCAATATCTTCGCCCAGCCCGGATTCTATCAGCGCCTTCTTCAATGGAGAACCCGGCATGCCAATGAGGACGTATTCCATGATTTCAAAGGCAAGCTTGAGTTCGGCATCGGTTACCTCAGGGAGAAGCCAGTTAACGGTCAACATGGCTTTTAGTCCGTCCCGGGCCGCATCCTCCGCACCCACGGCAAAGGAACGATCAATCCGGGCAGGTTTTTCTCTATGCGCCTGAAGAGGCACAACGGATTCGGGATCGATCCGGCTGAAATCTTTCAAGTATTCCTGGAGTATTTCCAGCCTCCGCTCGGGGTCGTCGTTGCCGTAAAAATAAATCCTGGAGTTGGAAGGGTGGTAGAACCTATCGTGGAATGACTTGAACCGTTCAAAAGTCAGGGTGGGGATAACCTTGGGATCCCCGCCCGAATCCAGCCCGTAAGTGGTGTCGGGAAAAAGAGACTGCTGGGATAGCTCAGAGAGCCGGCTGTCCGGAGAGGAGTAGTTCCCTTTCATTTCATTGTACACCACTCCCTTGATTTCAATAGGGTCCTCAGGCTCGTATAACTCGTAATGCCATCCTTCCTGCTGGAGAACAAAGGGGGTCAGACGCGGGTAAAAAACCGCGTCCAGGTAAACGTCGATCAGATTGTAGAAATCCTGGACGTTCTGACTGGCGACAGGATAGCAGGTCTTGTCAGGGTAGGTGAAGGCATTGAGAAAAGTCTTCAGAGAGCCTTTTATTAGCTCTACGAATGGTTCTTTCACCGGATACTTTCTTGAGCCGCAAAGGACCGAGTGTTCCAGGATATGAGCCACTCCGCTCGAATCCCGAGGTGGCGTGCGAAAACAGACCCCAAAAACTTTGTTGTCGTCATCGTTTATGATCGAAAGGACTTGAGCGCCGCTCTGTATGTGCCTGTAGAACCGGACCAGACCTTTGAGTTCTGCAATTTCCCTCTCGAAAATCAGTTCAAATTTGTCTTTTGCCGTCATGAACATTCTCCACGGGTTGGTGAGTTTTTTGTTTTAAGTTCTTAGTTTTGAGTTCTGTTTGCAAGCATATTAGTGCCTGTTCTAAATTAGGTACAGGATAGCCCCTTGTCATCACGCGGAGACGCGGAGGGCGCGGAGAACCAGGGGAGCCTTGTCACGCAAAGACGCGAAGGTTCAATGGCCGTTGACAATCCACCGCCTTGCACCATGCCTCTGTTTATTCCTTCTTCGCGTCTTCGCGTGAATAAATTTCCGGGCAGGCCCTGCTTTGCGAGGAGTAAAACATTGAAAATAAAATTTATCGGCGTGGGGGAAGCGTTTGACGAGGAGCTTTCAAACACTTCCATCTGGGTTCGGGCAAGGGACAAGCGCAATGGAAGTTCGATATTATTGGACTGCGGCCCTACCGTCCCCGCCTCATTTTGGAAAAGCTGCCAGGATCCGAACGATCTCGACGCGATCTGGATATCGCATTTTCACGGGGACCATTTTTTCGGCTTGCCTGCCCTGCTTGCCCGATTTTGGGAAATGAAACGTGGAAAGCCTCTGCTTATCCTCGGTCAGCGTGAAATAGACCAAATAGTGCCTCAAACTCTCAGGCTGGCCTATCCGTCCCTCATGGACAGGTTTGCTTACGATATCCGTTATCAGACGGTCGAACCCGGAGAAATAGTGGAAACGGGGGGCCTGTCCTGGCGAAGCGCCGTGAACGGACATCCTCAAAGAGACTTGGCCGTCCGGATCGATGCGGACGGCAAGTCGATCTTCTACAGTGGAGACGGGCACTGGACCGATGAAACGCTATCACTTGCCCGCGGCTCCGACCTGGTGATTCACGAGGCATATCGCCTGGACACTGACACCCCTGGGCACGGGAACATCAGTGACAGTATCGATTTCGCCCGCAGGGCCGGAGCCCGCCGGCTCGCCCTGGTGCATATAGAGCGAAACGAACGTCGAGGAAAAAGAGATGAGATTTTGCGCGTGATAGCAGATGTAATTGAATTGGAAGTATTGATGCCCGAACCCGGAGACGAACTTGAGATTTAGCATTTGAAGATCACTTTTTGCGGCGGAAGATTACTTTTTCTTTGACAAGAAACTGGGCTTCCATTAGGTTTGTCGCGCGCTTGAGAAGCCATGTATTTTCAGGTCCTTCAGCAGTCAGGCAAAACTCTGGAAGGTTTTATATAAATTATGTTTACTTAGGCGATCTTGATCCGTCTCATCTCCGCGCCCACCTGGCCTAATCATATTAGATCCAGTTCATTTACAGTACCCTGCCGGAACGAGACGGAGCAACCCTTACTGCCTTTCACGACTTCTAAAGCTATTTTTGAACGGTATCTGTTAGAGTCTTACTCTGAGATCATATTGTTGGAAGGAGGACTTAAGGGAATCTGGTTTTAAGAATCGAGGGGCGGTCCCCTGCCCCTCAAGGCGTAATCATTCTTATTCAATTAATCAAAACAATTAACAAGGAGGTTTAAATGAACGCAAGTGTGATGACCACGATTGCCCTCGCATGTGGTGCTGCAGGCGTCCTCTACGCTCTGATAACCGCAGCCTGGGTTAGCAAGCAGAGTGCTGGTTCCGAAAAGATGCAGGCGATCTCGGAAGCTATCCGGGAAGGCGCAGAAGCATTTCTGAAAAGGGAATACAAAACCGTTGCCGTCGTCGCAGTGGTGCTTGCCGTAGTGCTGCTCTACCTTGGCAAATGGACCTCGATCGGATTTCTCATCGGCGTATGCGGTTCGGCCATTGCTGGCTACATCGGCATGATGGTATCCGTGAAAGCCAATGTGCGTACGACGGAAGCCGCAAAACAGGGCCTGAGCGCAGCCCTTTCGGTCGCTTTCAAAGGCGGGTCGGTTACAGGGGTCATGGTCGTAGGCCTGGGGCTTCTCGGCATCACCGGCTATTACCTGGTTGCCAAATCGTTTGCGCCCGTTGAAGAAGTATTCCACGCTCTTATCGGTCTTGGCTTCGGCTGCTCGCTCATGAGCGTTTTCGCTCGTATCGCCGGCGGTATCTACACCAAGGCTGCTGACGTAGGCGCAGACCTGGTCGGCAAAGTGGAAGCCGGAATCCCCGAGGACGATCCGAGAAACGCAGCCGTTATAGCCGACAACGTCGGCGACAATGTCGGCGACTGCGCAGGCATGGCGGCAGACCTTTACGAAACCTACACCGTTACTTTGGTCGCGGCAATGCTGCTGGCAAAAACCGTTTTCGGCGCCGACAGCCCCTGGGTGGAATTCCCGCTTTTGATAGGCGCAATCTCGATCATCGCGTCCATCATCGGCACTTACTTTGTTCGCCTTGGCAAGAACGAATACATCATGGGCGCACTCTATAAAGGCCTTGCGGTCGCAGGCATCCTGGCCGCAGTAGCTTTCTATTTCGCATCGCAGTGGTTCCTGAAGCTCCCGGGCCTGCAGACCGGCGGTTTCACTCCGATGAGTGTTTTCACTACCGCGCTTATCGGTCTCATTTTGACCGGCTTGATCGTTATGATCACCGAATATTTTACATCCAAGAGCTTCAACCCGGTTAAGCACATTGCGGCAGCCAGCGTCACCGGCCATGGAACCAACGTTATCGCCGGCCTGGCGGTCAGCATGAAGTCCACCGCTGCTCCTGCGCTCGTAATCTGCGGCGCCATCGTGTGGGCCTATCAGCTCGGCGGCGGTTTTGCCGGCAATCCCTCCGGCGGTCTTTTCGCCATTGCTCTTTCCGCCGTTGCGATGCTCTCCATGACCGGAATCGTCGTGGCTATCGACTCCTACGGTCCTATCACCGACAACGCCGGCGGTATCGCTGAAATGGCGGAACTTCCTGAAAGCGTCCGTGCCATTACCGATCCTCTGGACGCAGTAGGCAACACCACCAAGGCTGTCACAAAAGGCTATGCGATCGGTTCGGCCGCTCTTGCCGCCCTGGTTCTTTTCGCCGAATACTCACGGTCGGTCTCCGGCTCGGCCGTATTCGACCTCTCGAACCCGATGGTCATCGTCGGCCTTTTCATCGGCGGTCTTCTGCCATACTTCTATGGCTCGCTCCTGATGGAAGCGGTTGGCAAGGCTGCCGGCGGTGTTGTCGAGGAAGTTCGCCGCCAGTTCCGTGAACTCCCCGGCATCATGGAAGGGACCCAAAAACCCGAATATGGCAAGTGCGTTGACATCGTCACCAAGAGCGCCATTCAGCAGATGATGGTTCCTGCGCTCATCCCGGTAGTCGCACCGATCATTGTCGGCTTCGGATTGGGTAAAGAGGCCCTCGGCGGCATGCTCATCGGCGCGATCGTAACGGGTCTGTTCCAGGCCATCGCAATGACGAGCGGCGGCGGCGCCTGGGACAACGCAAAGAAGTTCATCGAAGACGGCATGTACGGCGGCAAGGGTTCGGACGCTCACAAGGCGGCTGTAACCGGCGACACCGTAGGCGATCCGTACAAAGATACGGCCGGCCCGGCAATCAACCCGATGATCAAGGTTGTCAACATTGTCGCGCTGCTGATCGTTCCTCTGTTGAAGTAATACGGATGGCGGGTTTCGGGTTACTGGTTACGGGTTGAAAAACAGCTCGAAACTCGTAACCCCCGATTTACAGATCCCCGCCCGCCCTACAAAATGAAACCGGCGGTCTCGAAAGAGCCGCCGGTTTTTTAGTTTCCAGTTTTGGGTTTTTGCTTTTTGTTTTACTTGAATTCTCTGTCGAGGATCTGCTGGACCATCGTGTAAGGATCGGACTCCTTGTCAACTACCTTCTGCACCATTTCGTCCAATGAATCTCCGTGTCCTTCGATTCTTTCAAGGATAGTTTTGAGTGCCTCATCTCTTATGGCTCCAATGAGCTGGATCCTGGCGCGCTTTTCCAAAACTTCCCGCCACTTATCGGTATGGGCGGAACGAAGGTGATTTTTGTGCTTTTCGATGGCTTCGTAGAGCTGGTCTATGCCCCGGCCCTTTATAGCTTCGGTTTCTACGATCTGCGGATCCCAATCCCCATTGTTACGGTTTCTGGAGCTAAGCTCGATCAGGTTCATAAGCTCGCGGACGGTTTTGCGGGAACCCTCTCGGTCGGCTTTGTTCACAACGAAAATATTGCCTATTTCCATTATGCCGGCCTTAATGGCCTGGATGTCGTCCCCCATTCCCGGGACTGTCACCAATACGGTTGTGTGGGCGCTGTTGGCGATTTCCACCTCATCCTGGCCAACCCCCACCGTTTCGACCAGGATAACGTCCTTGCCCGCTGCATCCAGAACGTTTACCATGTCGTTGGTGGACTTTGACAGACCGCCGAAATGGCCGCGTGTAGCAAGGCTGCGAATGAAGACTCCAGGGTCGAGAAAATGGCGCTGCATGCGGATGCGGTCACCCAGTATGGCGCCTCCGCTAAATGGGCTTGTCGGATCGACCGCTAAAATCCCGACCGTCTTTTCTTCCTTGCGGTATTTGATCGCGATCTGGTCGACAAGAGCGCTCTTGCCTACCCCCGGTGAGCCGGTAAAACCGACAACAAAGGCATTGCCGGTGTGCGGATAGAGTTCCCGGAGAATATCCCTTGCAGACGGGATCTCATCGTCGATATCTCGAAGTATCCGAGCTATCGTCCTAACGTCACCGGAGACAATCAGTTCAATAATATCCATGGGGAGTTTTCAGTTTTTAGTTTTCAGTTAAGAGTATGCTGGGCCGGTTTGTCTACCTGTTGAGCACTACGGCTCTGCGCGGCCTGATGCTGTTGCTGACCCACTCTGTTATATCCTGAAGCTTTGCGCCGGGTTCGAATATCTCCTTTATGCCGATCTCCTTGAGCCGCGGGATATCTTCGAGGGGGAATATGCCTCCGCCAATCACAGCTATATCTTCAGCGTCGTTCTCCCTCAAAAGCTCCATGATCCGTGGAAAGGAATATGTGTGAGCCCCCGACAGGATGCTTAGGCCGATAAGGTCCACATCCTCCTGGATGGCCGCGCTCACAATCTGCTCCGGCGTCTGGTGGCATCCGGTGTAGATGACTTCGAAGCCGGCATCTCGAAAGGCACGGGCAACTACGCGTGCGCCCCGATCATGGCCGTCGAGGCCGGGTTTGGCAACCAATATACGAAGTTTCCTAGCGTTTTCCATGGAAAGCCTCTGAGTTTTCAGTTTTAAGTTTTGAGTTTTCAGTTCACTCGGCCCACTGCTCACAGGGCTAAAAAGTCCCCGGGTCCGTATAGGTCCCAAAGACATCCCTGTAAAGATCACAACATTCCTGTTCGGTGGCTCCGGCCCGGACCGCTTCTATCAGGGCGGGCATGACGTTGTTTTCCCAGCACGGCGGACCTTCGCATCTGCCCCTGAGCACATCCATCGCTTTTTGAAGCCCGGCTTTGTTACGCTTTTCCTTGAACCGGCTGGTGCGCTCGATCTGCATCCGTTCGATTTCTTCGTCTATCTTAAGAACGAATTCCAATTCCGGCCGATCTGAGGTGTACTTATTGACCCCGATTATGATTTTCTGCCCGGCATCGAGCTGCCGCTGGAAATGAAAAGCCGCATCGGCAATCTCCATCTGCGGGTAGTCTCGTTCAATCGCCCTAACCATCCCGCCCATTTCATCGAGCTTGCGGATATAGGCGTTGGCTTCTTCCTCCATCCTGTTGGTAAGCGCCTCAACGAAATAAGACCCCGCGAGCGGATCTATGACGTTTGTCACACCACATTCGTCAGCCAGTATCTGCTGAGTGCGCAGCGCGATGAGCGCCGCTTCCTCGCTTGGAATCATGTAAACCTCATCGAGGGAGTTGGTATGCAGGGACTGGGCGCCGCCCAGAATCGCGGCAAGCGCTTCCGTGGTAGTTCGAACGACGTTGTTGTAAGGTTCCTGAGCAGTAAGCGAACAGCCAGCCGTCTGAGTATGGAAGCGCATCAGCATGGACCTGGGGTCCTTGGCCCCGAAGCGTTCCTTCATAATCCTCGCCCATATGCGCCTGCTTGCGCGCATCTTGGCTATTTCTTCGAAAAAATCGATATGTGAATTCCAGAAAAAGGAAAGCCGGCAGGCGAAGTCGTCGACTTTGAGCCCCCTCTTTATTGCTTCCTCGACATAGGTAATTCCATCATAGATAGTGAAGGCAAGTTCCTGAACGGCAGTCGAACCTGCCTCCCTGATATGATATCCGCTTATGCTGATCGTGTTCCAGCGTGGCACCTCCCTGGTTCCAAACTCAACCGTATCGGTTACCAGCCTGAGACTTGCCTCAGGGGGAAGCATGAGTGTTTTCTGAGCTATAAACTCTTTGAGACAGTCGTTCTGGATGGTGCCACCCAGCTTCTTTCGCGAGTAACCCTCGTTTTCGGCATTGGCTATATACATTGCCCACATTATCGAAGCGGGAGGATTTATGGTCATCGACGCCGTGACTTCTTCGAGGTTGATGTTTGCGAACAGCCGCTGCATATCTTCGAGCGTATCGATTGCCACGCCGCATTTACCGCACTCGCCCCGGGCAAGTGGGGAGTCCGTATCGTAGCCCATGAGGGTTGGGAAATCGAAAGCCGTGCTGAGGCCGGTTTCACCGTGGTTGATCAAATAGTGGAACCGCTGGTTGGTGTCCTCTGAAGTGCCAAGTCCCGCGAACATGCGCATGGTCCAAAAGCGGGCCCTGTACATTGTGCTTTGAACACCCCTGGTAAAAGGGTATTTACCGGGAAAACCGATATCTTCCAGAAAGTCCTTGTCCGCAATGTCGGCGGGAGTATAGAGAGGCTTTACCTCCAGGTCAGAAACGGTAGAGAACCGGCTGAGTCGCTCCGGCATTTTCTTGAGGGCCTTCCGATACTCCTCCAGCCACTCGGCGTGTTCTTTCTCAATGCCCTCGAGCGCTGACTCGGAGAGAATCTTTTTTCCCATTCGCTACCTCCTGAAAACGTTGTATACAGGCACTGCCCGAATCAGGTCTTAACCAGAGAGCGCATGGATTGTCAAACAAATTCCGCTTGACTGTGCGTCCTTGCTTAGAGTAGTTAGGAACTTGTGCAGATCCCTGAACCCTGCTCCTCACCTGTTCTATTATAAGCGCTCATTTCGATCTAGATCTATGTCTGTTCCTCTCGGGGTATTGTACCTGATCGGGTCTGGTGGGAATATCCTCGAAATTGAAAAAGCTTTCATACAGCATCCCCCGGCCTGTGTAAGATCTTTTCTTTCCAAAACCGCTCCAACCTTTTAAGAACATTGTGCGGCAGATGTGCAGTCCGCAAGGCCTGTCATGTTTAATGAGAAGGAGGTGATACAGTTTTAGAATGCCGCAAATCGGGGCACTTCCAAAAGAAGAAAACAGCATTAATCCAAGAAGGAGGGAAATATGGCAGACGTTTTGAAACCGCGATGGGGGCAGCCGGTCACAGGTATTATTTCAACAATCGTATTTTTCCTTGTAGCATGGTTTACATGGTTTCTTTTCAGCGATCCCAGAGGCCCTGTGGGATCTTTTCCGTACCCATTCGTCATGTACTTGGCAATGATGATTCTGGTAGGCCTGTGGCAACACATGTTTCTTGGCGACTGGCCTTTCCAGGACGTTCCCCAACCGGCAAGAGGAATCATCGAGACTGTAGTTAACCTTGTCCTGGTCTGGTTTATGATTCATATCGTTTTCTACAGGGTATTGGGACTTGGATTCAATTTTCTTAGCCAGTCGGGAATGGAAGCCGCCCTGGCTATCGCGCCCGCCAAGGGAAAGGCCACACTCGAACTCGCGGCATTTGTGGCGCCGGCCGCCAGATATGCCGAACGGGCCATTGTCACTTTTGTTCTCATAGGTTTCTTTTCATATCCGTTCGTTACCATTCTTTTTGCGAAATGGCCCATACGCCCGAGCGATCTCACCCAACCCCAGGCGGGTTTAGCCGAACTCGGTTGGACCTCCCTTTTGACACTTTTCTTCTACACGGTCCTTATCGTGCCTTTCTGGGGACTGATCTGGGAAACGCTGTTCGGGACCGGAATAGCTTTCGGCCGCCCGTGGTGGACAGGCATCGCCGGAATCCCTCACGTGCACTGGGTATTCGGCTGGTGGGAATGGATGATCATAATTTTGTTCATGACCCCGAACGTATGGCGAATGAAGCCGTGGACTCTGATAAAACTGCCGCAGCCATGGAAGGGCCTGATTTCTTTCGTATGCACGGTCATCCTGGGCTACCTGCTCGCCTCGCTCTGTATAAAGCTGATGCCCGCCTGGATAAACATGGATGATATCAACCATCACCTGGCGCCGGCCGACCACGGTAGTCCTATCCGCTTTTTCTGGTATCACGCAGCTGAGATAGCAGGCTTTACACTGATTCCTTTCCTGGCCTGGCATCATTATTTCGATGACATGGCCCCGATGGCCGACCTGGATTCGTGGGGCGCCTTCTGGTTCAGGACAATCGGTGTCCTTATCCTGATGGTCATTACTTACGCTCTTTTCTATGCAGCCAATTTCGGGTTCTGGGGCCTGGGCAACCATCACATGGAAGGAGACCTCGCCGAAAGATACCTCAACGGCGAGTCCCTTATCTGGAACTTCTGGTTTATCATTCCCCTTCTGTGGAACGAATGGTTTTTCCACAAATGGCCGTTCTATGTCCATGAGCATCATTAAAGGGTATTAAAATCAAAGGGTATTAAAATCCGATTTTAATACGGAGGGCGGGTTCATCCCGCCCTCTTTTTATTTTGCCACAAACCTCCCGAAGCAACCGATTTGAACGCAACTCCATATCAGTAGCCGGGACTAAACCTATTGAATTGAACGATGAAGTTTTGTACATAGAAATAACGCGCCTGTGTTCAGGCGGTTGCGGGGTTGAGACCCTGCGATATTTGAGGGGACCTTGCCCGCGATTTAGCAAAAAGCCGACCGGAGCCGCAAAGAGATGCAACGCCTGGCCTTCGATACAGAAAAAATAGCTGTCCTGGCGCAGGCTATCGCTGTTTCGGAAGAACTCATAAGCGATTTTTACAAGATTTCCACTTCCGAGTGGAAAAGATACCGCTACGACATTCAAAGCTTGAGCGGTCTTGACGAAGAGGAAGTTGCCGACGACGCTTTTGCCCAAATCCGCAGATATTTTCGACGCCCCGGCGAAAGGACGCGGGGAAGCGAACCGGGCGATTTTTTCAAAATCTGCATCCAGGACCATGTTATCCGCAGGGCGGTCGAGCGCGACAAAGGGATCGGGCTTTTCCCCCTGACCGCCTACATAGTGACTCATGAACTGATTCACGTGGTCCGGTTCGCCAAATTTGTACAGCGGTTCGACTCCACCGCCGCCGAACAGGACGCAGAGGAAAAACGGGTGCACGCCATTACATTCGATCTGCTGCAAAGGACCCGCATCCCCGGGTTGCCTGAAGTGCTGGAGGCATTCAAAGACTGCCGTACGATGGAGAATTTCATTTAAAAGGAAACATAATGGATACCAGGATAACCAGAGAAGAGGTGCGACACGTAGCGCTGCTGGCGCGTTTGGAACTCTCGGAGGCCGAAGAAGAACGGATGACCGTTCAGATGAACGGTATTCTCGAATACATGGACAAGCTCAATGAACTGGAGACCAAAGAGGTCGAGCCGACCACGCACGCCATCCAGTTGCAAAACGTCTTCCGCCCGGATTTGGTCCAACCTTCACTGGACCGTGAAGACGCGCTTGCAAACGCGCCCGGAACTGACGGCGTCAATTTCGTGGTGCCCAAAGTATTTTAACAGATGCTCATGTCCCCATGGGACACTCTGAAACCATAAAAAGGGACGCCCCGACCACCTCTTGCCGCCGCCGAAGGCAGCGGCGAACCTGGCTGGCGGTCCCACCGCCCAGAAAAGGCCTCATCAAAATGCAAATTCACTCTCTTTCAATTCACGAGATCCATGACCTGCTCAACAGCGGGCAAATCGGGGCCGTCGAGACGGTTTCCACATTTCTTGATCGAATCCGCGCAATCGACCCGAAGTTAAATGCCTATCTGAGCGTCCTGGGGGAGAAAGCCATGGAGGAAGCAAGGCTCTACGACTCGAAAGAAAAAGATTATTCAGCCTCTCCCCTGGCGGGAGTGCCGATCGCTATAAAAGACGTGATCTGTATTCAAGGGACTCTAACCACCTGCGGTTCTCGAATCCTCGAGGGATTTACCGCCCCCTACGACGCCACGGTTACGGAAAAGCTCAGGCAGGCCGGGGCCATTTTTATCGGCAAGACGAACATGGACGAGTTCGCGATGGGGTCGTCCACCGAGAATTCAGCTTTTATGAAGACCCGCAACCCGTGGGACCTGGATCGCGTTCCCGGCGGTTCGAGCGGGGGTTCGGCCGCCGCAGTTGCCGCCGGGCTGTGTGCCGGGGCGCTGGGCACCGATACCGGAGGGTCCATCAGGCAGCCCTCATCTTTTTGCGGTGTTGTCGGCATCAAACCGACTTATGGCCGGGTTTCGCGATTTGGACTCGTGGCCTTTGCCTCATCCCTGGACCAAATCGGCCCGATAACCAGGGACGTTGAGGACGCTGCCATCATGCTCCAGGCTACCGCAGGCTATGACCCAAGGGATTCCACCTCGGTCGATCTGCCGGTCCCCGATTACAGGGGTGCCCTGAAAGAACCGATTCGGGGTCTGCGCCTCGGGATTCCGCGAGAGTATTTCATCGAAGGAACCGATCCGCAAGTCGACGCGGCCGTCAGAGATGCAATATCCACGTGCAGCAGGCTCGGCGCGCAGATTGTCGATATTTCCCTGCCCCACACCGAATACGGCATTGCCGCCTATTACATAATCGCCCCCGCTGAGGCCTCATCCAACCTCGCCCGCTACGACGGCGTAAAGTATGGGCTCCGGGCACAGGGATCCAGAGACCTGATGGATATGTATTGCAAAAGCCGCTCTCAGGGGTTCGGCGCCGAGGTCAAACGGCGCATCATGCTCGGCACTTACGTATTGTCGGCGGGCTATTATGATGCCTACTACAGGAAAGCATCGCAGGTAAGAACACTCATCAAGCGGGATTTCCTCGAAGCGTTCGAAAAATGTGACGCCATACTGGCGCCTGTGTCTCCCATTCCGGCCTTCAGGCTGGGGGAGAAAATGGACGATCCCCTTCAAATGTACCTGAGCGATGTATTTACGCTCCCGGCAAGCCTGGCAGGAATCCCAGGGATTTCAACGCCCTGCGGTTTTACCTCCGAAAACCTGCCGATCGGGCTTCAGATCCTTGGACCCCATTTCCGGGAGGACCTGGTTTTAAGAATAGCCTACCAGTTCGAACAGGCCACCCCGTTCCATCTGGAAAAATCAGGAGTGGTGAATAGCTGATCAAGCACACTTGTCGTTGCGCAACTCTGACCGGCCGTCGCCCGCCGGCCCGATTCCGTTGCTTCCGTTTGTTTCGCTGAATTGCAGAAAAGAAGTCACCCCCTCACACCCCATATAGCGTTCCAGGATTCTGGGGTCCGATCGGGCTAAATCGACAAGTACGAGAGCATCGAGCGCATCGTTGAATTTATGATCGACGCTGAAGCCAAGAAATTTCCCGCCGAGTTTCATATAATGCTTCAAAAGTATGGGAACACCCGTTGCGTCCTGTTCTATGTCGGATATCAGTTCTGAAAAATCCTGGATCTCATGCACCATCGAATAGGCAAGCCCGAGGTTCTTTTTCCCCAAAGACCTGCCGCGAGGGGCATTCCTGGCCCGCACGAATCTTGCCAGGTCCGAATGTGTATGCCCCTCTTTAAGGAAATCCACAATCAGCTTTCGGGAAATACCGAGATACCCGTTGTTTATACTCACAGCTCCAAAAAGGAACCTGTACTGCGGGTTGCTTATCACAAATCGCCCAATACCCGACCACAACAGCATGAGGGGCTGGTATGTCTTCTGGTACTCGGGACGCACAAAAGACCTGCCCAGCTCCAGGGCCGGACCCATTTTGTGAAACAACTCATCTTTGTACTCAAAAAGAGTGCTCGTGTAGAGGCCGCTCAGACCGCGCTCCTTCATGATCGTATCGGCAAGGCCAAGCCGGTAGGCCCCAACAATTTCATCTTGCTCCCGGTCCCATAGAATTACGTGCCGATAGTATTGATCAAATCCGTCTATATCGATCGGGTTTCCGGTCCCTTCGTTTGCCTGCCGGAAAGTTATTTCCCGCAGCCGCCCTATTTCGTGGAGGGCATTGGGAATCTGGGCGGCCGATGCGCTCAATACGTCATAGTTTTTGGACGATAAAAGCAACTGCTCGGTGGGAAGCCGCCTGATTTCTGCTGCAACCAGGCTCGTCTCTTCGGCTCTTACCACTGGAAGATGTTTTGCCGTGCTGTTGGCCGAGCGACGTAACAGCTTCACACGCCTTTCGCGTTTACGGTTCTGCAGATTGTAGGTCCTTAACCTCAGGTAATCCATAATGGCTGAATCATCCAGTCCGGCCAGCCTCTTGAAAGGGATCGGCTTCCCGATGTGCGCCCGAACCTCCCGGGGCTTTTTCTTTAGATTCTCGCCCGGCAACATCAACGTGCGGAGCATTGGATGCAAAAGCCCGAGCCCGTGAAAGAGCGGACTGTTGTGGCCTTCAAAATAAACAGGAAGCACCGTCGCCCCGGTCTTTCTGATAATCCGCGCAACTGTCGGGCTCCACTGCCGGTCAATGACGCCAAATCGGCGCAAGTGCATGTGAGAGACTTCTCCCGCCGGAAAGATACCCAGGGCCCCCCCGGCCCCAACCCACTTAATAGCATCTCTCAACGGCTTGAGATTACGCTTCACCGATCCGTGTCCGCCGAAAGGGTCCACGAAGATCATCATGTCGTTTGCTTCACCAATTCCCAGGGCCCCGAGCAAAAAATTGGCCATAATTTTGGTATCTTCTCTCGCTTTGAGAAGAATCGAGGCGAGAACCATGCCCTCAATGGCGCCAAAGGGATGGTTGGCCACCACGACGAGGGGGCCCTGCGAAGGCACCTTGGCCTGATCGCTGGCGAGAACATGATAAGTTGCGCCAAGCGCCTGAAGAACGCGATCCGGGACCGCTGTCCAGCCAGGCAAAGAACTAAATCGTGAAAAAATATGGTTCAATCTTTTAAGCGGCAGTACATGCCTTAGAAATAGAGACTTGAAACCCGGTCCCAACAGGGTTTTCCCGCCTGAAACGGTTTGCCCGCAAAGTTCTGCCAATGCGCCGCCGATCATCTGTTCCATGAGTTTCGGCTCCTGTTCTCAGTTGATCAATGAGTTTCCAATTGTCTTTAATGGAGAAGTGGCGCGAGTATAAAGGTGTTCTATGACAGTCTTGTGAGAACCGCGTTAAAAGAAGGTTACAGATGCTAAAGAAGGCAAAAGTAAAAAGTAAAAACGCATGGTGGGTAAGATCGAGTGGCGTTCAAGAGCGGAATCAATAGTAAAGACGCTGGACCCCGGCCTGCGAGACTGTGTCGGAATTCAGAAATGCTCGAACAAATCGTACTGGACCAGTTTTGCTTCCCCCTTTTTTAAAGGGGGATTGAGGGGGATTTTACTTTTGCCTTTTTATTTCTCGGCTTCAATGAAGTCGCCTACCCCGACGTACTGTTTGACTACTCCCTTCAATTCCTGTTTTCGCTCCAGAAACTTTTCCTTCATCCCGCGAAGCCATTCCCCATGGCGAATCACCGCATCTTTGCTCAAGAAAAGAGGATGCTCCCCCGGATCGATGTGGAACTGGACGGATTCGTTCTTCAATTCCCAGGGACCCGACCTAATGCCGCTAACTTAAGAGAAATTCCTGTCCTTTCGCATCCTTATGAATTTTCGGTATTGGCACAGGAGACACTTTTCCGTACTTACATTTACAGCTTGGGCGACGCTTCTCCAGGCCGCGG
>Ga0209517_10005425_pt1 | contig 16243 bp, 17 predicted proteins | sample PeaSoiMetSII2010_FD_187695 | JGI IMG/M metagenome (GOLD analysis project Ga0209517, IMG submission 187695) | Peat soil microbial communities from Weissenstadt, Germany - SII-2010 (SPAdes) (version 2) | ecosystem: Environmental > Terrestrial > Soil > Wetlands > Peat | place: Germany...
ATGCGTCTGGCTCCCAGGTAGAGCAGAGCTATGCATAGCAAGCTCACAGGAATTCCCACGGTAGAGAGTTCGAACATCCGTATGGTGCCATAGCCATATTTGCCGCTCAGGTCGCTTACGACGAGGTGTGATGAGGTGCCGATAAGGGTAATGGCGCCTCCGGCAATGGAGCTGTAAGAGATGGGGATCAGGAATTTCGACGGGCTGAATCCGTACTTGCAGCAAATGCTCATAACTACGGGGACGAGCAGGATAACGACGGGCGTATGTCCTATGAAAGCCGAAGCCGTGGCCGTCGCTATCATGCAGATTGTCAGGGCCCGCTTCTCCTCTCCTTTCGAGTACCTTATCATCTGTTCGCTTATGAATTCGAGGGAGCCGGTGCGCACAAGACCTCCACTCAGTATGAACATGGAGGCGATCGTAATCACCGAAGGATTGGAAAGGGATGCGAATGCTTCCTGCGGTGTGAGAATCCCGGTAAGCATCAAGACCACCAGGAGTCCGATGGCAGTCAGGTCTAGCGGAATTGCTTCGGTAATGAACAACACCACGGCTGTAAGCAGAATTAGGGAGATAAGCCAGATAATCATTACAATCGGTTCCATTCACATTCCCGCACCGGGCGAAAATGCCCATCGTTGCCGGCGGCGGCATTGAGGAACTCCATGGCTTCGATGGCGGGAAGAGCAACGGATAACCCGCGGAATTGCGGCAAGGAAGCGCTTTTCTGAAAATAAGTCCGAGAACCCGCTTGCTCAAGCACTTAAAAGGAATGGTCGTTTCGACGAAGAGACCCGCATCGGGGGTCAGGCCCAATGCTGTTAACTTAAGCCGGACTTAAGCTCAGCGCATCATAGCAGCAAGCAAAAACTTCGCGTTCTCATGTGACATCCGTGGTTCGTGGTTCGTCGTAATTCCTAATTCCTAATTCATAATTCCTAATTGTCTTTCTTGCCGCTTCTCGTTGCCGCTTCTCGTTGCCGTTTGGCGAAGTAAATTCTCCCATTGTAAAATGTTGCCTGCTGGTTTCCCTGCTCCCCGCTCCCTGATCACTATTCATTGTATTTGGATTGTATTTTCAATGGTGCGACGAAGTACCGGCCATCGGTTTCAGGTCGGAAACAACCTAACCCTCAACTCGCAATCCCCTACGAAGTGAGGTGGAAACATGCCGTTCCAAAAAGGGCAATCGGGCAACCCGAATGGAAAGCCCAAAGGGGCTTTTAACAAGAATACACTCGTAGCACAGGCCCTCCTTGAGGGCGAGGGCGAAGCGCTGGTCAGAAAAGCGGTCGACCTGGCACTCGAGGGTGATCGGACCTGCCTTCGAATTTGCCTTGAGCGCCTCGTTCCTGCAAAGAAGGCCGATCCGATCCGGATCGACATCCCTGAGATCGTCGCCCTGACCGATATTCCAAAACTCTTCACGGCCTTAACGGCAAGCCTTCGCGAAGGAGGGCTCACCCCTGCCGAGGCCGGAACATTAATCGATTTAGCCGAAGTTCTTCGCAAGTCGCTTGAATCGGTGGAGTTGGAATCCCGTATCAGCGCGCTTAAACAAGGCTCTAAATCGAGGACCGGCAGATGAAACCATTGGTGAGACGAGTTAACGTCCTGGAGCATTCCAAAGAAAGTCCCGCCCCCTTCGATTTTGCCCGGGCGCTGCGGGAAGCCCGTCTGCGTGCGGCCGCCGGAAACCCGGTCCCTAAGACCCCGATCACTGAGGAGATGATAGCGGACCCGGAGCATGGTGAATTCTGGCGCAAAATGTCCGAGGCCCGGGAGCGCGTCCGTTTGCTTCGGCCCTGGGTTCCCGGGCCCTATCCGGGTGCTTCGGGGATTTCGCCGGGTGAAGAATCCAAGGATTAAGAAGTTTGGCAAGCGTTCACCATGCACAGAGGCCGCGGAGGCAAGCAACGCGCAGAGAAATATTTTTAGAAATTCAGCTTAACTAATCTCTATTTTCACTGTTAAGCACCGTTCTTTGAAAACCGAAAATGGAAGTAACCGGCTTCCGGGTTTTGTTCAACCAGGCAAGAGGATATGGCTCTCCAAAAATGTGTGGCCAAATGTGTGGGGCTCTGATATAAATACACGTATCGTTGGAAAGGAATTGGCCATGCCCACTAATCTCCACATAGACCAGCAGTTACTCGATGAAGCCAAGCGTCTCGGAGGCCACCATACTAAAAGAGCTACCGTAGATGAAGCTCTCCGGGAATACATCCAGAGACGTAAACGTCTTGGCGTCGTCAAGGCATTTGGCAGTTTTGATTTCGACCCGGACTTCGACTACAAAGAAGAGCGGAAACGTCGGTGATTCTGGTTGACACCTCAGTTTGGTCTCTTGTATTTCGCAGGCGTGGATCGGAGTCGAATGAACCTGATGAAGCGCGGATTTTTCGTGATTTGATCCAAGCCGATGAAGAAATCGCCCTACCCGGAATCGTTCTCCAGGAGATCCTTTCAGGAATAAGGGAAAAAGCACAGTTTGAAAGACTTGAAGATGTCCTGGCGGGATTTCCGGTCATACTTGCAACACAAAAGACCCATGTCGAAGCTGCCCGAATAACGAATACGTGCCGGACCAGGGGCATAGCTGTTTCCGCCGTTGACTGCCTCATAGCGGCAATGGCGATTGAGCATAATGCTCAACTCTTCACGTCCGACAGGAACTTTGTCTACATGGCAGACCACTGTGCCCTTAGGCTTTTCGAGGAGTAGATCATGCGCCACTTCACGCTGTACAGTTGAAGGGTTAACTTGAAAACCTCTGATGATATGTGTTTTTTGTGCAATATTTTCGTCTGACCCTATAGCGTGTGATGCGAGGAGCGCAACGGGCTATCCGTGTCCATCCGTCTTGATCCGCGTTTAAAGAAATCTCTCAGAGCCTCCCCCGAACTCGATCCTGGACTCGCGATAAAATATGCCATCTCGTTGCAACCGAACAACCGGAGTGCTATTGGAAGAGCCTTCCTGTATCCAATTTCGGCAGGTTCCTGAATGCAGAAAAGTTGAGCCATGATTTTTTAATCCGTGTCCATCCGTGTTCATTCGTGTCTAAGATGTCTTTGGTTGCGGCTCCGCTGCGCTCTTCGTGACCAAAAAAGCATTCAAATCTTAAAGTTAACAGCATTGCGGTTGAAGCCGGCATGGCGGGCCGCCTTTCTGCCGTCCGGTTCAGTCGGCCTCAATGCACACTGTCGACACGCAGGGAGCAGGAAAGTTCTATAAAATCATGCAACCTCGGACAAACCCTGGATCATGTTCTTGAACCTGGCCCACTCTGTGGCGGTCCAGACTTCGGTTGTACAGTGGCCAAACGTACGAACGATTGTCGACACCTTGAAAGCCGACATATCGTCGGGCGCCCGGAAAATATCCAAATAGTCGTAAGGCCCGAGTATGGCAAAGTTGTGAATCCATTCCACCTCGGGACACTCCCACCGTATTCTGTCCATTACCCGGCGCTCGAGCTCTTCGAACGTTTTTGGCGACTTGATCGCACCAGGCGAAAGACGTGTCAGCATCACAAAAATCTGCATATCTACTCCGTTTCCTGAATCGACGGTAGCGCCGCCTTCCACGACGGCGTTCTCATTTTCAAACTATTTCCAGATCAATCGCCTGTCAACGGCGGTGGGCGGTGGGACCGCCGGCCAAGTTCGCCGCTGCCTTTGGCGGCGGCAAGGCAAAAGTAATTTGTTTTTCTCCGCGCCCTCCGCGTCTCCAGGCCGGACCAAACCGGGCACCGGGAAAAGCGGATTCCGCTTTGATTCACCATTGACAAGGGCACTCGCCGCGGGACGTTGACAGCTCACTGGATGCCGTGGTAGACCTCCTATAAGGATCGGAAATGCCGGTTCCTGAATTATATTCAGGCAGGAGAGCATGTGCCCGTAATCTCCAGATTTTACGGAATTATTATTTTCATGAATTATAATGATCATGAGCCTCCTCATTTCCATGCCAGGTATGGTGAACAGGAGGTGATTGTCGGGATCGTTTCCGGCATAGTGACCGGGCAGATGTCTAAACGAGCTTTGCACCTGCTTTTCGAGTGGATGGAGTTGCGCCGAGACGATCTCATGGAAAACTGGCATTTGGCCAGGGAGCGCAAATCATTAAAACAAATTGCCCCGTTGGACTAGGAGGCAGCAATGTTCCTGCACGTTGAAAGCGTAAGCTATATCGATGATTATCGGCTTAGGATAGGGTTCAGCGATGGCACAATCAAGGACGTAGACCTGGGAGGACAATTACACGGCGATATTTTCGAGCCATTGAAAGAACTCGATTTTTTCTTGAAAGTATCCGTCAATCCCGACACGCGCACAATCGAATGGCCTAATGGTGCGGATTTCGCTCCGGAATTCCTTTATGAAACAGGTATTGAAATAAAGAAAACCGCTTAGCCATATCAATCCTCCAGGGCTTCGCCCCAAGGCAGCGGCGAACCTGGCCGGCGGTCCCACCGCCAATGCTGTTGCCTTAAGGCCATTTATTTGTGGGGCGGGCTTTCCAGCCCGCCGCTCTGGCAGGCTGGAAAGCCTGCCCCACCTTGATTCTTCCTTAAGGCAGCAGCATTGGGTCCCACCGCCCGCCGTTTCATTTACGGTTGCTTTTATCCAAAAAGCTGTTCAGGGCGGACTCCGAAAACTGCATGAACCGGTCGAAAAAATCCTGCGAATAATCTTTGACGAATTCTTCCCCCTCCCGGCTGATTGCCGTATACGTGTAGACGACTTCGGCATCCGTATTCCCGGACTCGTTTTCTGCCAGGCTGATCATTATTGCGGCAACGGTCATGCCCGGGGAAACTTTCACTATTGCCAGCCTATGGCCGGCGGGGTCAAATTCGGTTATTACCCAGATGGATTCGGGATTTTTTTCTCCGGTTGTAAAAACGCAGTCCTTTTCGGCAAACCCGGATTTGGAATAAACGGCAAGAGGGTCCCAGCCTTCGGCCCATTCTCTTTCGCGGACCGGGCAAAGCAGCGGAAAGACATCGGCTGGTTTTCCTCTCAGCTTCTGTGTATATCTTCTTCTAACCCGAACGGGGTTTATGATCTGCATTGGACTCTGTACTCCGATGATTTGGTGTGCGAGTAGTGGAAATCGACTGCCGCTATATTGTATTCTCAGGCAGTAATGGCATGCAAATTATTCTTCACAGGTGCGGCTTAGGATGTCAAAGGCCCCTTTTGTCCTGTTAATTAATCCCTGGATTACCGACTTTGCGGCCCATGATCTGTGGGCAAAGCCGATGGGGCTCCTTTCGCTCGCGTCCCTGCTCAAAGAGGGGGGCTGCGGCGTAGCTCTGATTGACTGCCTGGACCGCCGGGACCCTTTCACGAACTCTCATCCGGAAATCCTGCCGGGCAGGGACAAAAAATTCGGGACCGGCAAGTACCCCAGGATGCGCATGCCAAAACCTGGTCCGTATAAAGACTTTCCGCGATATTTCTATCGGCACGGAATTCATCCGGATGGCCTTCGCCGCAAGCTTTCGGAGGTCGAAGAACCGGACCTGGTCTGGATTACATCCGCAATGACCTACTGGTACCCCGGAGTGTCGCAGGCGGCCCGAATCGTACGTGAAGTTTTTCCGAACGCACCGGTTTGGCTGGGCGGCATATACGCAAGGCTCTGTCCGGACCATGCCAAACGCCACAGCGGCGCCGACCTGATCTTTACTGACGATGTGCCGGCTCTTCCGAAGATGATTGCCGATGCGACGGGATTTGCGGTACGAAACCCGGGCGCATGGGCCGACTTCAAGGCATGGCCCTTCCCGGCCCTTGACCTGCTGAAACCGGGAATCGATTATGCACCGCTCCTGACCGGGGTGGGCTGCCCTTACAGGTGTCCCTTTTGCGCTTCCGCCAGGCTTCAGCCAAAACGCCAACGATTGGCGGCCGACAGAATCTTCAGCGAAATTGCAAGGGACTTTTATGATTTTGGGATAAGCGATTTTGCGTTCTACGACGACGCGCTGCTGCTGGACACCGAAAATACACTCAGGCCGGTTCTGGAAAAAATCGTCAAAGAAGGCCCCCCAGTCCGGTTCCACACCCCGAACGCACTTCATGTACGGGCGCTTTCCAGGGACTGGTGCCACTTGCTGCATGCGGCAGGGTTCAAAACGATTCGGCTCGGACTGGAGACGACGATGGACGGCCAAAGCAGGCAATGGGGCGGAAAGGTCAATACGCAGATGTACCTTGAGGCGGTGGAAAACCTTTTTGAGGCCGGCTTTTCGCAAGATGAAATCGGGGTTTACCTGATTTGCGGCCTGCCCGGCCAGACCCCGGATGAAGTGGCCGAGTCCATCCGAATCGTCCGTCAAAGCGGGGCGCGTCCGCACATAACGGAATACTCTCCCATCCCCGGCACTCTCATGTGGGACAAAGCCGCCGCCCTTTCCCAATTCGATATCGGGACCGAACCGCTCTACCACAACAACACGTTTTTTGCCTGCCGCCGTCCGGATTTTTCCCTTGAGGACATGGCCACGCTGAAGAATATGGCCAAAGGGGGATTTTAGATTGCAGATTTTAGATTTTTGATCGCAAATCTAAAAATCCTTAAATCGCAAATTACTAATCCAATCTAAAATCCAAAATCTAAAATCTAAAATTACTCCGGTTCAAAAGCCACCACGTCATCGATGGTTTCGGCCCCGGACAGCAGCATTACAAACCGGTCGACTCCCAAAGCAATCCCGGCGCAGGGGCCAAGATGCTCAAGGCTTTTCAGGAAGGCATCCGGGAGGGGATAGCCTATTCCTTCCATTTCTTTTTTCTTTGCTATTGCGGATTGGAAACGAGCCCGTTGTTCCAGGGGGTCCGTAAGCTCGCTGAATCCGTTGGCGAGCTCTATTCCAGCCCAGAAAAGCTCAAACCTTTCCGCTGCTTCAGGGTCTTCCTGTTTAATTCTGGCAAGGGCTGCCTGACTCTTGGGGTAATCCTCCAGTATGCAGGGAACCGGAAAGCCCAGACTGGGTTCGACTTTTTCCACCATATCGAGGTCGAAGCGGTCCTGGTCCGGGTCGGGACCGGGGTCCCATCCGGCATACCTCCTGAACGCTTCACGGACGGAGAAGTGCTCCCAGCGCCCCTCGAAATCGAGGCGGAGGCCCCGGAAATAAAGGCCCGCTTCCGGCGCAACAGCCCTGCATGTGAACCGCGTCAAATTTTTACAGTCTTGCTGCAAATCTTTATAACTTGCACCTGAGCGGTACCATTCCAGGATGGTAAATTCGGGGTGGTGGAGCTTTCCGCGCTCTCCTCCCCGGAATGATCGAGTTATCTGGAAGATTTTTTCAAACCCGGCGGCAAGCAGCCTTTTCATGTGAAGTTCGGGGCTGGTGGACAGAAACAGGCCGGACTCGGCCCTGAGCGGCCTGATATGGACTTCGGGCGCAGGAGCGGCGGTCAGCAGGGGTGTCTGGACTTCGAGGAACCCTTCGCTTTCGAAAAAGGCGCGAATGAGCCGCAGCACGCGGCAACGGATTTCGAGAAAGCGCCTCCTGGAGCGAAGGACCACTCTTTCATCGGTTTCCATCAGACCTTGACGCGCTCGACGTATTGGCCGGTCCTGGTATCTATCCGGACGGTTTCGCCCTCTTCGACGAAAAGAGGGACCTGGATGACATGGCCGGTTTCGAGTGTAGCCGTTTTGGTGGCCCCTGATGCCGTGTCGCCCTTGATTCCGGGGGCGGATGCCACTATTTTCAGTTCGACGAAATTGGGAAGTGTCAACCCGATCGGTTTGCCATCAAACAGCAGGACGCTTACTACCAGATTTTCGCTCAGAAAGCTCGAGGCGTCTCCGACCGCATCGGCGGACATCTCGATCTGCTCAAAGCTGGACGTGTTCATTAAATGGTAGTTTTCGCCATCGCTGTAAAGATACTGCATTTGCTGCTCTTCGAGGTCGGCAGTGTTGAATTTGTCACCGGACCGGTAGGTGCGGTCGAGCTGAGTGCCTGTAATCATGTTTTTGAGCCGGCAGCGGTAGAGGGACTGGCCCTTCCCGGGCTTGGAGAATTCAAAGTCCACGATGAGGTAGGGGTCCCCATCTATTTCCAGTTTGCTGCCCTTTCGCAATTCACCAGCAGTAAGAACGGCCATTTGGTCGGTCCTTTCGTCACATTATTTTTATTTGAACTGAATATTTTAATAGCATTTTACCAAAACGGTCAATATAGTTTTGCGGTTTATCCCTGAGTGTTTAACGTCTGCGGCGTATCCGGGGCTTTCAACCGGTCGCGCCCGGCCCGCGAAAAGGAGAAGGACAATGAGCGAAATTCTTTCCATCAAGGCAAGAGAAATACTTGACTCACGCGGAAATCCCACCGTTGAGGCCGAAGTGCTGCTCGACAGCGGCTATATGGGAACGGCTGCTGTCCCTTCGGGCGCTTCAACCGGATCAAGGGAAGCCCTCGAGCTTCGCGACGGCGATAAGGACCGGTACCTGGGCAAAGGCGTGCTTACAGCCGTGATGAACGTAAACGAAGAGATCGGTCCCAAGCTCATCGGCCTGGAGGCAATCGATCAGACCGGGATCGACCAGTTCATGATCGAGCTTGATGGGACTGAAAACAAAAGCCGCCTTGGAGCAAACGCTATCCTCTCGGTCAGCATGGCGGTCGCCAAGGCAGCGGCTTCCGAGAGCGAATTGCCGCTCTACAGGTACCTGGGAGGCGTATCGGCTTTTCTTTTACCGGTGCCCATGATGAACGTTCTAAACGGGGGCGCTCATGCCGACAACAACCTCGATATCCAGGAGTTCATGATAGTTCCTGTCGGAGCGGCCAGCTTCCGTGAGGCGTTGCGGATGGGGGCCGAGACTTTTCACAATCTCAAGAAGGTGCTCAAATCCAAAGGCCTGAGCACCTCGGTGGGAGACGAAGGCGGGTTTGCCCCGAATTTGCGCTCAAACGAAGAGGCCATGGAAATGATCATGCGGGCGATCGAGTCCGCAGGATACAGGCCGGGCGAGGATATTTACATCGCCCTGGACAGCGCGGCGAGCGAATTTTACGAAAACGGCGTATATAACCTCAAGGCCGAGGCAAACCCGAAGAAAAGCGCCCTGGAGATGGTAGAGTTCTACAGCTCTTGGGTGGACCGCTACCCGATAATTTCGATCGAGGACGGATTGGCCGAAGCGGACTGGGCAGGCTGGAAGGCGCTGACCGAAAGGCTCGGGGCCAACCTTCAACTGGTGGGAGACGATATTTTCGTAACGAATACGAAGATTCTTTCCAGAGGCATAAGTGAAGGAATCGCCAATTCGATCCTGATAAAGCTCAACCAGATCGGCACTGTTACCGAGACCATGCAGGCGATAAGCATGGCCCAACGGGCGGGTTATACGACCGTGATTTCACACCGGTCCGGCGAGACTGAAGATACCATGATTGCCGATTTGGCCGTTGCAGTTGGAAGCGGTCAGATAAAGTCGGGATCGCTCTCCAGGTCCGACCGGCTCTCGAAGTACAATCAACTGCTCCGGATCGAAGAGGAACTCGACACATCCGGCTGCTATGCCGGAATTTCGGGTTTTCCGAGGGTCAAGGCCTGACCAGAACAGCGGTAGCGCCGCCTTCCATGGCGGCGTTTTCTCCACGGCGGCCGTTCTACGTAACTTCGCCAGGACAGATAGACCGCATGCACCCAACAATGCGGCTTGACTTGATATGTGTTTTTAAGTAAATATGAAAGCTTACCAAAGAGGCGGCATACCCAAGTGGCAAGGGAGCGGTCTGCAAAACCGTTATACAGCAGTTCAAATCTGCTTGCCGCCTCCAGAAAATTCAAGGGGTTAGCTCATATCGAGTTAACCCCTTTTTTCTTCAGGTGTCCATATAGGTGTCCAACACCAAAATTAGAAATATTTCACATTGCAGGAGGTCTGGGGGACTGAGGCAGGTTAGGAAGGAGGTTGATTGAAGGGACCTCTAACGAAGTGACAAATCCCTGCGCAGGTGGGATGTCCTCTTCGCCTGAAAGTCTCTGTTGGCGCTTAATTACGAATGACTGACAAATTACTCGTCGCAATGCCATCTAATGCTATGGTAAGATAAAATTCTTCGGGAAACTTAATGTCCAAGCCTTGGATAATTGGGGTGCCGATACATAGTACGGAAAGTGCGTTTATATGGCCTATGTAGTTACTACCCTGACCTCCCTTGCGGTTTCCGTGTTCGGTGAAAGGGCCGACCAGAAGCAGTGGCCCAGCGTTCAATGGAATCCAGACCCAGTGCTCAATACGGCAATGCTTATGTCGTTCTTTGACAGTCCTTGGGTAACTAATGAAGTAGTAACCTCCGTTTTTTCCGATCCGGAGCTTGCCAGCCTTGCGACGCGAGAGGGAGAACTTGACCCCCTGCTTATACATGCCAGAGGCAGCGTCAGGATGTCTCCGACTGCACTCGTTAAAGGTTTGCTCTCTTCGGCATTCCTTCAAATTTACTTTCTCCGCCTTCCTCTAGAAGAGAGCACATTCGTTCGGATTGTTCTCGAGGGATACGATGAGCTCCGACGCGCAGCAAGAGGCGAACGGATTCGGGCTCACGCAATCACCGGAATTGCAGGCCTCACCTTGCCTGAAGATACCCAGATGGCGACACCGTGGGGTATCGTCCGTCCTTCCCTTCATCTCTCTACAGAGCCTTCGCATTTTCCGACATCTTCGCTAAATAGCACTTGCGTCCTCGCTGAACCGCTTTTGGTTTCGGTTAGGTTCGACCGAGGGTCGAGTCCTGAACATATCTTTGATGAGTCGGAGGGACCGTCGGATAGATCGAGAGTTCTTTTCCCTTTGGCCTGCGCGTTAGCGTCTACTGATACCACGAAGCTCGCAGTGCCAGTGATGACATGGTCCACCCTTTTATTGCCGACTCAGCAAGGATTTTGGTTTTCCTCGCCTCCGCTACCATCCCTGCTGATCAGGCGCTCAGGCCTCTTTGAAGAGACCAACGAGTTGGAAGAATGGGCGCACATTGTCGAACGCGCACATACACCGTCAGTGGACATAGCAGCGCGGAGACTTGTATCTGCAGTTGCTCATCGCACCGATCGCAGTGATGCACTCATTGATGCGGTCATGGTTTGGGAGAACCTTGTCGGGACCACAAGCGAGGTCACTTTCCGAGTGACAGCAGCGCTGGCTAAGCTGATTGAGCCTGACCCTATGAAGAGGCGAACCCTTCGAAAGTCTCTCGCAAAAGTATATGACGTTCGAAGCAGGGTAGTCCACGGAGCGGCAATCAATATATCTGACTTGGACCGAGCTTGCATCATGGCACTCGATGTTGCTGTTCAAGCACTACGTGCAACTTATCGCAAAGGGCGAGACTGGCTTGAGTTGGAGAGTAATGAACGGGCTGACTCGATCTTGCTCGAATGGCCATGATATTATTGCAACGAGTCGTGCTGTACCTCCTCAAAGGCACAGATATTGGGGCTTCCGGTCTCCAAGTTGTGCGGCTCTACTTCCAAAAACAAAAAGTCTCTGTCATAACTCCGTTTAGCCCGAACTTCCGGTAGATTCAGATACCATTAACGCAGGGAACATGCTGCCCTGCCAAAACTTGTATTTTTTTCCTGCACCATCCCTAGATTCCGATCTGAGTCCTCTTCGTCCAATTCCGATGCGGAGCATTCAAGGGTAATGCCAGAGGCTTTATTCTGGCATGCCCTTGATGCGTAGCGTACATTTTGATCTTTTGAGGGGGTTCTAGGCTTCTTCGTGCTACCTTCCCTGAGTTCTTCACCTCGCCCCCTTCGCATGTTCAGGGGGCGGGGTGGATAACTCAGGGCATGGGGCAAGAGGTTGGATAGCCTCTCTTAGGGATATTCTTTTTGCTTAAATCACTCTTCCCATGTTGTGTCGTGGTTAAACTTTCTCATCAACCAAAGACTTTAATTCTTCCTTACTGACCGTATTGTATCTTTTGAACACGTTCATCGTTTTGTGGCCGCTTGCCGCCATGATCCGGAAGAAGTCATGCCCCTGGAGCCGCCAGTTGTTTATTGCCGTATGCCGCAGATCGTGGAAGGTGAAGTTCTCGATTCCGGCCTTTTTTCTCGCCTCATCAAATGCCCGTTGAAAGGTGCTGCCCCACGCTTTTCCCTTGCCCGGAAATACCCGGATGCCGGGTAGACCGCGAGGCATTTGCTTGAGCATCGTCAGCAATTCCCGGTTCAAAGGAACGAGCCGCCCCTCGTTTGTCTTGGTATATTCTGGACGGAGCTTTATAAACCCTTCCTTCAGGTCAACCTGGTCCCATGTGAGATGAAGTATTTCCCCCTGTCTCATGCCGCTGTGATATGCCAGCTTTATAATGGGCTTGAGGTGAGCAGGGGTATGGACAAGAAGGAGATCGTACTCTTCCGGTGCTAATATCCGATCACGTTCATTGTTTTCCTTCAGCAGTTTTATCCCCTGGGATGGGTTCTTTTCCGCTTTGTCGTTCTTAACCGCCCGGTTGAATATCACCTTCAGGCAGGCTATTTCCCGGTTCACGGTAGCTGGCGCAGTCAGCTTTGCCGGTGTCTGATCGGCTTTTTCGGATTCCCCTGTCGTCTTCTTTTTGCAGCGGCCGGATACTTCACAAAGCCGCTTTTGTTTGTACGATTCCACCGTGGCCGGGGTGATATCTTTTAGCAGCTTGTCGCCAAAGTGTGGGAGAAGATGGGCGATTAACTGCTTGTCCCTGTCATAGCTTCGTTTGGCCTGCACTTCCGGGAGATTCAGATACCATGCCGTCAAGTCCTTGAAGAGCGTCCGATTGTCCGGATTCTTCTTGATGTACCGTCCCTCGGTCCTGGCGGTCAGTACCTCTCTCAGCCTCTGTTCCGCCGCTGATTTGTTGGGGCCTATACGTTCTCTTTTTCTTTGGCCGTCCTGGTACCATTCGACCCACCATACCCGGCCTGAGAATTTGGCTAGAGCGAAGCCGCACTTACAGCTTTTCGCCTTAGTGCTATTGCGGAACTTGCATTGAGGGCATTCAATCAGGAGTCCCATATTCATTCCCCTTCTTGTTTGTGCTTGTATGGTCTTCTGGCTGGCTTTCCGTTCTGTATTTTCGATGCATACGACTTGTGAGCCCGTTCAGCTCCCGCTCTCAATCCCTCCACGTATTTTTCGGGATTCTTGCTTTTCAATTCCTGCCGGTTTCTTCTGACACCGTAACGGGCTGCACACTTATTCGAGCAAAATTGCTTCGCTCTACCGCTGAAGTTGGCGAACCACTTCCCGCATTCGGAGCATGTATGGAATACGCCAATTGGAATGTCCTCAAGCACATGAGCCACAGCCAAGAGTAGCGCCTCTCCAAGTGAGGCCGTTTGCAATCTGGCTTTAATAGATATGGTGGGATTCTCTCCGCCTAAAAACTGACATCCAAAGTTCACTTTCGATTTCTGAACCTCGAAAGTTTGAAATGATGGAAGCGTTCTCGCGTCCTCTCCTGTTCGCATATTCAAATGCTCTACAGCTTCCAGAATTGGCGCCAGAAATTTCTTCAGGCACTCCTGGGCGAACAATAGGAGGTCAGGTTCCCTGAAGTTTTGACGAAGAGCATCGAATGCCGGGTAGAGGACCACATCAAATGATCGTTTGTTCGGGAGGATGTAATGCGTAATTCTCCGGCCCGCTACAGGGTTCGGAGCACCTTCAGCCAATACCTCTGACTCAGGGTCCAAGTGGTGCTGGATAAAACTGCACACGTCCACCAGGAGTTTCACTGAATCACCATCGGACAGCCTATCTAAATCTTTCTGAAGGAAATCCAAGAGCCATACCACCTGCTGGTCTTTGAGGCTCCGCACCATCTTTTCGAACGCATGTTTTTCCAAATTCATCGAACGTATCGCGTCCGGGGGAGGAACTGCTACTTCGTGCATTCCATCCTCTTCCTTTTTGGTCCCCATTTGCTTCCCTTCATGTCAGTCGAGTTAATGCTGCTCGAACATAATTGGTATGAGGCCATAACGAAGAGTAAATGTCAATGTTAATTTACATTGTGATTGACCATTAACGAAGACCACTCTATGCTTTTGGCGGCTGCAGAGCAGACCGAAGAATGCGAGCTTGGTAGTAAACCAACCAGAAAAGGGGATGCATATGTCCACGGAGAAGCTTTTTACAGTTTATGAGGCGGCTGAGGTGACAAGGTTGAGCGTAGCATGGTGGAGGCAGGCAGTATTTCAAAGGAAAGTCAGATACCTGAAGCTAGGCCGACGAGTCTTGATCCCGGAATCAACCATTAACCATCTTCTGGAGTCTAGCTCTATCAATCCTCGCCCACAGAGCATGGTGTGAAATCAGGAGTTTTTATGGGGGTGGAGTCCAGATCGGATCGGAATGGTTTGGTCGATCCTGAGGGCTTTGAGGGCCTTGAGGCTGCCTTGTTAGCGCTTGATACTTCTGTGGCTCAACGTCGCGCCGCCCTGCCCCCCAGCAGATCAGGCGCGACGGCGGCGGAGCCGCCCGGCCCTTTACTTGAATATCTATATAGCTCATCTCAAACTTCTCTCTCCCTCGATGAGCTTCTGGAGTATCAGGAAGAGATCTCCGATCCTGAATTTTGGACAACCTCTCCCTGGCCGGAGCGATGTCCGAATGTTAAGGGCAAGGTCCTGGTCGTTCGGGGGTATCCCCTGGGAAACAAATATGGGGGTGAAATTCTCTACAAGGGAACTGTTCTTAATATTCGGTGTAATCGATGGGACTGTAAGTCTTGTGCCAAGCATAAAGTGGCCTTGATTCAGGCAAGGGCCTCCGTGGGGACTTTAGTGAAAGAAACTGACCGGCTTTTAAAGCTTGGTTATAAGTATCCTGTAAAAATGTTCCATCTCACATTGCCGGGGAAGACTTGGCGTAAAGAGCATACTATAGTTGAGGCCGTGGAAATGTTGAGGAAAAACCAGAATAAACTCTTTGCGGCTTTAAGAAAACGATATGGTGCTTTTCATTATCTGTGTACCGTAGAGCCTCACAAAGATGGATGGCCTCATATGCATTTCCTTCTGGTCAGTGAGACTATAGCATCCACAAAGCCACTTGGTTTTGTGAAACATTTGTGGTGGCAAAAATACGGAATGGGATTTGTTAAAGTGACTGTTAAGATTAAACAATGGGATAAGCAGAAGAAATGTTATGAGAAACACTTGATTAAAGATGCCCTACCGGCGATTCGATATGCTACTAAGTATATGTGGAAAGGTCTTGACAATTTTGGGGATCACAAAAAGCTGATCTCGTGTAGTAAAGGTGTCCTTGCTAAGAAGTCGGACTTGTTCGTTGATCATGGATTCCCTGTCTTTATTCAGGTATGTCGTGAATCTTCCGATGATAAATGCTTGGATTATCATAATCGGCATATGGATTCGTATGAGCTGTTTTCTACTAAATCGGTAGCTGAGCTGGAATCTATTCGTGACAGGCTTGGGGGTGGTGTCTTCGCTTGCCGAGTTAAGGGTGAGACTTACCAGGCATTAAAAGAAGAATTCCCTGATGCAATGCTTCCTGAAGTCTACACTCGCAAATGTCCAACTTGTAGATTGTCTGTAAGACATTGTAAATGCGGTAATTGTACTAAATGCGGTCTCCCTCGGTCTGGCGGAGATAAAGGCTGTCAGTGTCACGGTCAATGATCATGCTTTCTTCGCTGGCTTTTACGAATGTCGCGTTGGTCTGTGATCGTTATGAGCGGATGCGTAGAGGTTTTCGGCCAGGGCAGATCCCCTTTGCGGGAGCGGCGTTTTTAGGGGTGCCCTGGGCTAGGCCTCGGATCTATGACATACTCACTTCTTGTCTTTGTAAGGAGAATATGATGAGCAAGGATAAGTACTTTTGGTGTCTGCACTGTGAAAGGGCAATCGAGATTTCTAAGATGGTGGATATGTGGAACTGTCCATTCTGTGAAGCTAATATCTGTGACCTATTCGCGTGGTCTAAAGTCCGTCGGCAAAACAGCACCTTGCCTAAGATTCCGGAGCATGGAAAGCTCTACCCGCAGCCTTGAGTCGGGGTGAAGATTCTTTGCAGCGTTTTTACCTACGTGGCCGCACTCGCCATCTACGAGCCTGAGCAAAAAAGGGGTCTTCCGGCAAATGCGTACCTGAGTAGTCTTTGAAAATAAAAAATGGACATGGCAAGGTGCGTCCGTGTTGTTTGACGGCAATCGAACACTACGGAGGAGCCACAAGCCATGTCC
>Ga0209517_10005427_pt1 | contig 16238 bp, 24 predicted proteins | sample PeaSoiMetSII2010_FD_187695 | JGI IMG/M metagenome (GOLD analysis project Ga0209517, IMG submission 187695) | Peat soil microbial communities from Weissenstadt, Germany - SII-2010 (SPAdes) (version 2) | ecosystem: Environmental > Terrestrial > Soil > Wetlands > Peat | place: Germany...
ACCTGCCTATCCCGCCATACCCGACGATTCCCAGCGTCTTTCCCCTGAAGAAGGCCACCTGCCGCCCGAGGTCGTCGAGCCTCTGGTGCGCGAAGGCGCCCGCCCTCAGCTGGCGGTCGAACTTGACTATGCTCTTCCCGGCCGCGAGCTCAGACCGACGGCGAACTCGGCCACCTCGTCAGAATAACTCCCTGCGTTGCTGCAGACCACCACCTTCTCGTCCAGCAGGTCGAAGCGGATGCCGTTCACCCCCGCGTTTCCGGCTTGGTAGAGGCGCAGGTTCTTCATCGTGGATGCCTTCACCTTGTCCAGGGCCTTCGGCCACCCGTGGGAGTAGACGCAGTCGATTAGGGGGAGCACCCGCGCCTGCTCCTCCTCGTCCATGTCTTCCAGCCAATAGATGTCGGCGTAGCGCTTGAGGGGCTCGAACTCCTCCCGACGGTTCGCGGTCTGCGCCACGAGGAGCCTGGAGCGGTTCTTCCTCATCTGGAACCCTTTTAGGTGCAGCGTATTCAAACGATTCGTACAGGGTCGGAGTCGTGAAGCGGGCGAGCAGGGTCAACACGAGGCTCGCCTCTTCTCTCCTTGTGCTCGTCGCCGTCCTGTCTGCGCTCCTGCTGGTCTACTCAAGCGCCTCGAGCAACCTCGTGGTCCAGGCGATTACGATGCTCGCCTCCATGGGGCTCATCTTCTACGCGAGCCACCCTCTCGGCCACTTCTTCGTGGCGAGAGCCTACGGCGTCAGCACAGAGTACTTCTTCGTGGGGCGGAGCGACTTCCGGAAGCTCAAGCTGAAGCCCATGAGCCTCGTCGGCGGCCTCACGCCGACCATCGGGACGAAGCTGAAGAAGGACGAGCTCAGGTCGCTTTCTCCTCGAAAGCGGGGCTACGTCTTCGGGGCCGGGGTCATCGTCAGCAACGCGCTGGTCGGGATCCAGCTCGCGTACGTACTGGTCGCCGGCTTCAGCCTTCCCGCGACGGTACTCGGCGCGCTCTTCTTCGTCGCGACGCTCGCCACGGAGCTCGTGTTCAGCACCAAGGTGGGCGACCTGGGCAAGATGAGGAGGGAATTCGAGAAACAGCTTCCCAGCGACGCCGTCGCCGGTCACTCGCCATAGGGCCTGCCTTCCGAGTCCTCGGTCTCCTCCCTGATAGAAACCTCGTCAGGCTCGATGCCGAGGCCTTTCAGCTCCTCCTCGGCGTCCTTCAGGGTGACCGCCTTGTAGAACTCGACGTCATACAACAGGCCGTAACCCTCCCACCCCTTCACCACGAGCTTCTTGCCGAGCTCCGCGACCCTCGTCAGCCTCCTGCCGAGCTCCTGCCCGCAAGAAGCTATGGCGCTCAACAGCTCGAGGTCGACTGGAGAACCCTCAAGCCCGTCGATCTCCCAGGCCGGCTTGCCGAACAGGAAGACCGAGACGGTGACGAGGGGCTTGTCCCCGTGGGGCTCGGTCATCGACCAAGAGGCGCGCCGTTCGTAATTAAGCGCCGATAAAATTAGTCAGGCTTTCCTGTCCCTCGGACGCAAATTATCGTCTCTATCCTTCAGTCTTCTTACAAACTTCAACGCAGACCACGAGTCGTCGATCGCACAGACCTTCACGTCGACAAAGCCGTTCTTCAGGCCGACTTCCCTCACAACATGGTCGCTCAGGTCGGTCTGCTGTCTCGAAGAGGCCTTCGGCCAGGACACCCAGATCATCCCGTTCCGCTCGAGCCTTGCCTCCAACTGGGGGAACTCTCTTTCCAGGCTCGCCCTCTCCGTGGCAAAGAGTTGGACAAAGTCTAGCCGCCCCTCCAGCTCTCGAGCGACGACCACCCCGTCCGGCAGCTTTCCCAGAAGGCGGTCGTAGTCGTCCGGGGCGTTGGAGAAGGCGAGGACATCCCCCTTCTTGATCCCAAGCTTCTGCGCGAGGGGCTTTCCAGGATACCCTGCGGACATCGGAACCCTCTCCAGGGCTTTTCGTATTTAGGCTCGGCTTGAGCAGCAACCTCGCCGGCAGCAGGAGCACGAGCACGGACAGCTGCAGCCGCACTTCTTGCAGATGCCAGTCGGGCACATGTCCACCTCCTGCCTTGTGTAGGTCTTCGAGAGGCTCATCGCAGCACCCGCGGGACAATGAGAAAGCTACGGCATAAACTGCTCGAACGGATACCACAAAATTGGTCGTCCCTTCGGCGGGCCGGCTCGTGGAGGCGTTCGTGTGCCCAGAACACTATGTTCTCCGCCTAGGGTTTAACCTCTTGACCGCCGTGACCATGGCTATGGAAACGGGCTCAAAGGTCGGAAGCGGCAACAGGGCGACAGTGGTCTTCTTCGTGACGATTCTAGTCGTTTCGGTAGTGTTCGCAGTCTACGCGGTCCTGCCAGCCCACAAGGCGCAGCTTGGAGGCTCGGCGGCTAGCGCGACGGCCCAGGGGCTCAGCTCCTTCCAGAGCTATTCCCAGCTCCAGGCCTTCGTCGCCGCGAACGCAAAGAGCGCCCAGGAGTACGACAGGTATGGGGGAGCGGGATTCATCGGAGGTCCAGTGATGTTCGCGGGAGGCGTAAACGGCGGCCTCGTCGCTGGGATTGCGGGGATCGCGCCCGGGGCGGAGGCGGCCGTGGCAGCGGGGTCTCAATCCAGCCCGGCCTTCACCGGGACCAACGTCCAAGTCCTGGGCGTCGACGAGCCGGACATGGTGAAGACCGACGGCACCCACTTGTTCGTAGCCACTAACGGGACCGGCTCCAGCTCCTCCAGCGGCTCCGTCACGATAATGGACGCCTACCCGCCGAACTCCGCCGCCGTCCTCTCCACGGTGAGCTTCCCGAGCGCCCAGATCCTCGGGATCGAGGTGGCCCAGGACCGCCTGATGGTCATCGACCAGCGCTACACCAACACGACCTACATCGGCCTCTTGCTCTACAACACCTCCGACCTCTCCTCGCCGAGCCTGATGCAGAACGAGACCGTCGCGGGTGCCTACGTGGCCGCGCGCCTCGCCCAAGGATACCTCTACGCGGTAGTGCAACAACCCTCCTACCGTTTCGACAATCAGGGAAACGCTACTGGCGTGATGCCTTTCGTAAGCGCCAACGGTGACACGACTGCCCTTCCACCGTCCTCGGTCTACTACACCCCGAACAACTCGCAGATCGGGGAGTACACCATGATAATCAGCGTCGGCATGACGTCGGGTGCCGAGAAGACGCTCTCAGTCCTTACCGGCCCGTCCTCCACCGTCTACGTCTCGACGTCCAACATCTATGTGGTCTACTCCAACTACAGGGAGTACGCCAACGCCGATAACATCCCCGGGGACGTATTCTCGGGCGGCGTCATAACCTCGCCCTCCGCGGGGCAGGAGCAGAACAGCACGATATTCCGAGCATCCTACTCGAACGGCACCGTCGCCGTCCAGGCGGTCGGCTCAGTCCCCGGGAACGTCCTAAACCAGTTCTCGATGAACGAATACGGCGGGTACTTCCAGGTGGCAACGAGCCGCGTCGCCACAATCAACGGGAACGCCACCGAGAGCGACGACGTCTACGTCCTGAACCAGAACATGAGCCAGGTCTCGGCGCTGCAGAACATCGCGCCCGGAGAGAACCTCTACGCGGTCAGGTTCGTGGGCGACATGGGGTACGTGGTGACCTTCGAGCAGATCGACCCGCTCTTCGCGATATCCTTCGCGGACATGACCCATCCGGTCATCCTCAGCGCCCTCAAGGTCAACGGCTACTCGGACTACCTCCAGCCGCTCTTCAGCAACTACCTCCTAGGGGTCGGGAAGGACACGGTCGCCTCCTCGACGGGCAACTTCGCCTACTACCTCGGGCTGAAGCTCTCGCTCTTCCACGTGGCGGCCAACGGGACGTCGTCCGACGTCCAGGACTATCTGATCGGGGACCGAGGGACGGACTCGCCAGTGCTGACGAACCACCTGGCCCTCACTTACGACCCCGCGAACAACGTCACCGTAATACCGGTCCTCCTCGCGAAGGTGAGCGCAAACCAGCAGGGTAGCTCACAGAACCCGCCGCCCGAAGGAAACCCGGTCTGGCAGGGCGCGTACGTCTTCAGAGTCAGCGCGTCAGGGCTCACCCTCCTCGGGAACGTTTCGCAGTATCCCGCCGGCATGAACTACGGCGACTCGCCGAACAACGGCCTCCAGATAGAGAGGAGCGTCATAATCGGGAACTACCTCTACACCATCTCTCAGGGCGAGGTGATGGTGAGCGACATGTCGTCGTTAGCCACGGTGGCGACGGTCGCCCTTCCTGGAAGCTAGAATCGCGACGTCGGGAGGCGTCCTTTTCAGCCAGATGCTAGAGGCCAAATCCAGTTCCGCCTTCCACACGGATTCCACAAGCCAGAGGGGCTGTCGTCTACTATTGGGCTAGAATCCAGAAGTAGAGCGGGCCCCCTTATCCCTGCTGTCAGAAACATGACACACGGACAAAACGCGGTAGACGACGGCCCTGGCGGAAGGAAGGCGTACTCGGTCCACATCCAGGCCAAGGCGCAGTCCAGCACGAGTTGCTCCTTCTGCTATTTCGTGCTCACGCTCTATCCGACCCTGAAAGGAATGACGGATAGGGACACCGCGACCTTCAAGTCGCACCTGGAGCAGGCGCACGGCCTCAAGGAAGAGATCCAGGCTTGACAGACCTGCGCGCTCCACCCACCGCGTGTTCCAGCTGAAACTTGAAGACCCGTCAGTCTGAACTAGAGTTAAATGCGGTCGCAGGGATTTGAACCCTGGTCTCTGGTCCCGTGTTTTCACGGAATTGCCAGCTTGGAGGGCTGAAGTCCTAGACCAGACTGGACGACGACCGCGCGAGCACGAGCCTCGAACATCCCCCTTTTTACCGTTGGTCTTTGGTTGCCTTCTCTACCTCGTAGACGACTCGCGCAGCCACCACGTGAGCGTCCAGCGCCCTCTCGTCGATCCTCACCAACGTGTCGAAGGCCTTGAGGTCCCTGGGGAGAAAGTGCCCGCGCGGAAAGCCTCCGACGACAACCGCCGGGTCCTTCTTCTGGGCCAATTTGCCTGCGAGGGCCTCCAGCCGCTCGGGTGCCCCCTGGACAGACAGACCGGCGGAGTAGTCGGTCCCCATCCCCTTCAGAAGCTGAGGCAAGGTCGCGTCCCGCACGCTCACCAGGCCGCTCTCAGGCCTCTCTACCAGGAGCTTCTCCATGAGGTTCCTGAACCTCGCGTAGCTCTTCGGGGGGCGCGCCCCTTCCCCGAACTCGAGGACCGAGTCGTCGAGTGTGTGGATGTAGACCCTGGCCTTCCCATCCTGGTGCAGCGGGGTGCTGGTCACGTTCAGGAGCGTGAGGTGGACGAGGTCGGGCCTGCCCCTCCTGTAGCCGTCGCTGAGCTTGAGCATCGCGGAGTGGTGGACGCTCCTGTCGAGCAGGATGCTCCCCGCCTCCTGGGCGCGCCTTTCCGCGTCTCTCTTGACCGACGACTCGCGCCAAAGAGGTTCCGGGACAAGCTCCAGTGCGGCCTCGGCGATGACAAAGTGGAGCTTCAAGGCAGTCGAGCAAGACTTTTCGAGTCGCGATTAATTACTTTGCGCGAGGGACGAAAGGGATACCTCAGGTAAAGCGGAAGGAGGCGAAGAGGCAGGCGACAATCGCGGCTAGGACATTGCTCGAGCTCTCCGCCTCGACCGCGCACGACGACCTCGACCTTGCCAAGGAGCAGGCCGCCCTCGCGAGGAAGCTGATGCTGAAGTACAACATCAGGTTCGGCTGGGACCTCAAGAGGTTCTACTGCCACGGCTGCAAGGAGCTCATGGTCCCCGGCGTGAACGCGAGGGTGAGGCTCGCCGGGGGGATGGTCCTGACGACGTGCGCGAATTGCGGGCGCGTCAACAGAAAAAGCCTGGGGCAGGCTTAAATATTCAAAGGGAAGGGCTGGAAAGTCTACTAACCCGGAGAAAGAGAGAGTGGTAAAGGTCTACGACGTCCCTGCCGACAAGCTCATCGAGGAGCTCGCATCGCACCTCAAGCGGGTGCCCGAGATCGAGCCTCCCACGTGGGCGTCGTTCGTCAAGACGGGCTCGCACGCCGACAGACCGCCGCAGAGGCAGGACTGGTGGTATGTCAGGGCGGCTTCCCTCATGAGGAAGGTCTACATGCAGGGTCCCATCGGTATAGAGAAGCTCGAGATCGCCTACGGCGGGAGCAAGCAGCTCGGCTACTTCCCGAAGCACCACAGGGACGCGGGAAGCTCTGCGATAAGGAACATCCTGAAGGGCCTCGAGCGGGCAGAGCTCGTCTCGAAGCAGGGGACCTCCGGAAGGGTGCTCACCCCGAAGGGAGTCGCGTTGCTCGACAAGGTCAGCAAAGACATTTTTAAGGAACTCGTGAAGCAGAACCCAGCGCTAGAAAGGTATAGTTGATTCTATGATGGACGAGCAGCACAAGGAGGTTCAGCCCCGGGCGGCCTCGCAAGAGGATGCCTCCAGGCGGGCCATGCGCGAGAACGTGATGCGCGTCGCCTTGACGTCTGAGGCTCGGCAGCGGCTGGCGAACGTCAGGATGGTAAAGCCGGACGTCGCGCACGCCATCGAGGAGTACATCATACAGCTCGTCTCCTCCGGGAGGCTCAAGAGGACGATCGACGACGAGCAGCTCAAGGAGCTCCTCTCTTCTATCCAAGGCACGGCCAAGAGGGAGTTCAAGATCAGGAGGATATAGGGCATGGGAAGAAACAAGGACGCGTCCAAGAAGAACCGCCTGATGAAGGCCAGGAAGGACAACGCCTCGGTGCCCACCTGGGTCATCGCGAGGACGAACAGGAAGGTTAGGAACAACAGCAAGCACAGGTCCTGGAGAAGGACCAAGCTAGGGTTCAAGTAGGCTCCGACCGAGACAGCCAGAGAGTAGAGCAAAGATGTCATCAACAAACGTCGAGCCCCTGACAAGGGTGCACATGGTCCCGCTCAGGCGGGCCTTCGAGGCGCCCAAGTACAGGAGGACGAAGGTCGCGATAAGGGTCATCCGCGAGTTCACCACCCGCCACATGAAGGCCAAGGAGGTCAAGATCGACAAGGAAGTCAACCTCCTGCTATGGACTCGAGGAATCGGGAATCCGCCTCGGCGCATCAAGCTCGAGATGGAAAGAGACGAGGACGGAGTCGTTTCAGTCCGACTGCCCCCTGCCGAAGAGTCATCCTAAATGGGTCTTCACCTAGTCGACCTTTACAGAAGCCCTAACATCGGAATCTTCCTGAAGGCGAACGACAAAGCCGTCCTCGTCCCCAAGGGGATAGCGAACAGCAAGGCGGAGAAGCTCGCGGCGGACCTGGAAGTCGTGGCCTGCCACACCTCGGTCGGGGGCACCCGGCTGATAGGCCCGCTCATCGCCATGAACAACAAGGGCATCATCGCCTCCAGGATGATAGAGGACTACGAGATGGAAGAGATCTCGTCCAAGACCGGGCTCAAGGTCACGAGGCTCGAATCGAGGTTCACCGCAGTAGGGAACCTGGTCGCCGCGAACGACCACGGGGCCATTGTCTCGCCGGTGCTGGAGCACCATGCGGTCGAGCAGGTCGAGGCCACCCTGGGGACAGAGACGCTCGCTATGACCATCGGCGAGTACACGCAGGTCGGCGCGATGGTCGTCGCGACGAACAGCGGCGCCGCGGTCTCCCCGAAGGCGGGCGAGCAGGAGGCGGAGGAGATCGCAAGGATCCTGAAGGTCGAAGTATCCGCATCCTCGGTGAACGGGGGAATACCATATCCCGCCTCGGGGGTGGTGGCCAACTCGAAGAACGCCGTCGCCGGCTATGTCACTACGGGGCCGGAGCTGATCTTCCTCACCCGTGCGCTCAACGTCTAGACCCTCGGCGCCGGGCGAAGCACCTACTCTTAAAAAGCCCCGCGGGGCTCGGGCCGCTGGTTTGAGCTCCGAAGAAGAGAGGATGAACAGGCTGCTCGTCGAGTCCAGGATGCTCGAGTCTACCTTCAACGAGCTGACCAACAGGCAGGGTATGCTCGAGAGGATGCTGATCGAGAGCCGCGCCTCGCTCGACACCATCAAGGAGATAGGCTCTGCAGTGACAGACGAGGTCCTCGTGCCGGTCGGCGCGGGCGTCATGCTCCGAGGCTCGCCGCCGAAGGCCGACAAGGTCCTGGTGGGCATCGGGGCGAACGTGGTCGTCGAGAAGAGCAGGGACGAGGCCGTGAAGATACTCGAGGGAAGGGCGAAGAACATCGAGGAGAACATCATCGCCATCCTCTCGCAGAGAAACCAGATCGCGCAGAGATTGGAGGCTGACCGCAGGACCTTGCAAGCGTTCATCGACAGGCAAGAGCAGGAGCAACGGCCACAGCAAGGTCTGCCAAGGTAATGTTCGAGAAGCTCAGAGGAGCGTTCTCCTCGCTCGCAAAGGCCGTCGCCGAGAAGAAACTCTCCGAGAAGGACCTGGACGACTCGCTCTACAACTTCCAGCTCGCCCTGATGGAGAGCGACGTAGCTCAGAACGTGGTCGAGAGCGTCACGGGCGACCTGAAGAAGCAACTGCTCGGGATGTCGGTGGAGCGCTCCAAGGACGTCGAAGAGGTCGTGAAGGAGAAGCTCAGAGGGGAGGTGCTCTCCGTCTTCTCCCAGGTCGGAGACGTCGACGTCCTCGCCAGGGTGAAGGAGAGCAAGGCCAAGGGGGAGCCGTTCAAGATACTCTTCCTCGGGATAAACGGGACCGGGAAGACGACGACGGTCGCAAAGTTCGCAAACTACATGAAAAAGAACGGGTTTTCAGTCGTCATCGCCGCGGGGGACACGCACAGGGCGGGCGCCATCGAGCAGGTTAGCGAGCACGCCGACCGTATTGGGGCGAAGGTCGTCGCACAGAGATACGGCGCGGACCCGGCCGCCGTGGCCAGGGACGGCGTCCTCTACGCCAAGTCGCACTACATCGACGTGGTGCTCATCGACTCCGCGGGGAGGATGCAGACCAACCAAAACCTGATGGAGGAGATGTCCAAGATAGTGAGGGTCGTCACCCCTGACCTGAAGATATTCATCGGGGACTCCCTCGCTGGCAACGACGCGGTATCGCAGGCAGAGCTCTTCAGCAAGTACACGGGTTTTGACGGCGCTATACTGACGAAGGTCGATGCCGATTCGAAAGGCGGGGCGGCGCTCTCGATAGCCTTCACCACGAAGCGGCCGATCCTGTTCCTAGGCGTCGGGCAGAGCTACGACGACCTCAAGAGGTTCGACGCGAAGGCGTTCGCAGACTCCCTCGTGGACTAGGCACTCAAAATTCCGAGAAGAGGTACTTGCTCAGGTTGACCTTGCCCGCAGAGACCTGGACGCCCTCGCGCGCGAGAAGCTTCGCCTTGGTGACCGGCCCCTCGCCTCCAGAATAGCCTCCGAGCACGCCGTCAGAGCGGACGACCCTGTGGCACGGCACCACGATTGGGTTCCGGTTTGCGCCCAGCGCCTGCCCAACCGCCTGAGCCGCCCCGGGGAAGCCGATCGCCTTGGCTATCGCCCCATAGGTGATGACCCTCCCCATTGGAATCATCGACGTCGTGGCGTAGACAGAATCGCTGAAGCTCTTTGTTCTCAAATCCGAATTATCTCGAGAGCGAATTGTTTGGAGAGCAATATTATCTTTTCCCTGTGCGGGCCAGCGCCCTTCCAGTCCACCATCACGGCGCGGGGGAACCTCGAGGTCCTCTGGATTAGCTGCCCGAACATCTCTCCGTCTATCCACTCCAGGCAGCGCTTTGTCACGACCGCCGAGAGCGCATACTCCCCCTCGATGAGGACCTTGTTGAACTTCTGCGGGTAATGGGTCCCGCCGAACGCGAGCGCCACCTTGTCCCACTTCTTGCCCGAGGCGAGGGACGCCATCAGCGCGTCGGAGATCACCTCGGCAGCGTGAGCGTCGCCCCACTGCTTCTCAGAGGAGCCGAGCTCGACGAAGAGGACGGGCCTCCGGAGCGACGTAGGGCCGTGGTGGGTCGCCTCGATGGTTATCTCGTAGCCCTCGAGCTGGGATTTCCTCTCGTTGAGCGCGATGAGATAATTCTTCTGCAGGTCGGGGTCGATGGCCCCCACCTCCCTGGGCCTCGCCCCCAGCACCTCCCTGTCCGTGAAGTTCCCCGTGGTATGGACGGTCAGCGAAGGGATTCCCGACTCGGCCCAGTGCGTCGAGAGGAAGACGTATGCTTGAGGCCGGAAGTACGCGTCGAGGTCGGGGGGCTCGATTATCTCGCTGTCCATGGTCGCGAGTATGATGGAGCCTTTCTGGTAAAGGTCTCTCGACCCGAACCTGATCCCGGTCGACTCGAAGCGGTGCTTCCGAATGAGCGCGGAGGCGATCGTCATTGACGCCAGGTTCTTGGAGGACGCCACGAGCACGAAGGTGGGGCTGCTCTCGGGCTGGGGCATCATCCGTCGTCGCTCGTCGCCGACAAGGCGGGCGCAAAAAGGTTAGCTGCCGCGATGTGGGGCGCGACGGCTGACAAGACGACCAACAAGCCATATAAACACCTCCGGGGACTCGGGCCTCAAGTAGAAACCGCTTGGCTTGGCGTGACTTCATCCGGTCAATGGGCTCTGTAATCAAGATGTCGAGGAAGAGCGACATGGAGGAGTTCTTCCTCTACCTCAAGCTCGTCCTTCTGGGCCTGGGTGTTGTCGGAATCATCGGATTCCTCGTGAAGCTGATGTCCACCGCCCTGCCGCACATCTTCGGCTGAGCCAAGAGATTGAGAGATTAGTATGTCGTCATCAACAACGGAGCAGAAGCAGACGTCCATCTACCCGGTCAAGACGACCGGCGGGCAGGAGAGGACCGTGGCCACGTTCGTGGCCGAGAGAGCGAAGCAGAAGAACAAGCCCATCTACTCCATCCTCGCCCTCGACACGTGGAAGGGGTACGTGCTCTTCGAGGCTCCGAACTCCCAGGTGGTCGACGAGAGCATCCAGGGCTTCAAGCACATCAGGAGCAAGATCCCCGGGATGATGCAGTTCTCCGACATCGAGAAGTTCCTCGTGACCAAGTCGATGGTGGCGGAGCTGGGAGAGGGCGACACCGTCGAGATCGTGGCGGGGCCGTTCAAGGGGATGAGGGCCAAGATCACGAGGATAGAGCAGGCGAAGCAGGAGATAACCGTGGTCCTGGTCGACACGCCATACCAGATGCCTATCACGCTCAACGCTGGCTACACGAAGATTGTAGAAAAGGCAAAGCAGCAGCCGCAGGCGGAGAAGTCCTGAGCGCATACGCCAAGGCCGCGACCATAGGTCTCCTTCTCCTCCTCTTACTTCCCTTTTCGGCTGCGGCCGCTCTGCCGAACCCACCCGACAGGAGCGCGCCCGCCAACAACCAGAACGGACAGTTGCCGAACGCGCAGTCGTTCGCCGGTGGAGTTCTCCTTGTGAAGGACGGGAGCACAGACCAGAACGTAAGCGCGAACGAGTTCGTCGTGGAATTCTACTGCATACCACACCCTCCATTTATCTGGAAGCAATTCGAGACCGGGATAGGGGAGAGCATCAGCGGCCCCCTCTCGAGCGCTCAGACCTCCGGCGTCGTCGACGCGGCGAACTCTGTCCGGCCGCCCAGGCTGGTGAACCTCACCGTGACTGTGGGCGGATTGGATATCGGGGGGAACCTCACCTACGTGATGACCGGGATGACCTACAACGTGACCACATACTCGGTCTGGGTCACGAGCCAGCAGTCTGCCGGGGCCGAGCAGAGGGTAGGCTACATCGTCGTGAGCGTCCCGGAGCGACCGCAAGTCACAGAGTTTTCGCAAGACCTTGCCGGGTCCTCCTGCTCCGACACCGCCTTGTCCAAGACCGGAGCCGGGTGGAAAAGCCCGGCTGTATCGCTTGGCGACCCACTCGGCCCATTCTCGACACCACCGGAAGGAGGGTTCGCCCCGATCTTCACCTATGGGACCGTAAGGGTCCTCTCCAGCGCTGGCGTAGCCGGGGCGGTGTCGGTCAGGCCGCGCGAGAACGCGACGTTCCTGCTCCCTCCAGGCACCTACTCGGCGGTGGCCGACGTGACGCTCTTCGGCATCCCGCTCAGCGTAGGCAGCGGGACGTATTCGTCTCCCAAAGGCGCGGCTGCCGCGCAATTCACGGTCTCGCTGAATAGCGTGTACAGCATCTGGTACGGCCTCGAGATCCTGGCGGTGATCATTCTCGTCGCAGTAATCTTGTTCCTGAACAGCAGGCTACACCTGTGGAGGGCTTTGGCTCATGCTTCCAAGTACTTCTACCGCGTGCTTCTCTCGGGATGGCGCAAGGTTTGGGAGAGCGAGACCCGCGCGATTCGAACCCGACCGGGCGGCTAGGCAAACCCTTTAATCGGGTCGCGAGTCGGGCGGTCAGAACAGGTCCCCGAAGATGGCTGAAAAGAAGATAGTCTCGGTTCTCGTCATGGGCGGAGAGGCTAGCGCGGGAGCGCCCCTAGGCCCTCAGCTCGGCCCCCTTGGCGTCAACGTGCTGGGCATCGTCAACGAGATCAACAAGGTGACCAGCGACTTCAAGGGGATGCGCGTCCCAGTGAAGATCGAGGTCGACCCCGAGACGAAGGCCTTCTCCGTCTCCGTGGGGACACCCACGACATCAGCCCTCGTGGTCAAGGAGGCCGGCGTCCCGAAGGGCTCGGGGAAGCCGAACACCGACCTGGTCGGGAACGTGACGTTCGAGAAGGTGCTCAACATCGCCAAGATCAAGATGGGGGACTCGTACGCAAAGTCGATCAAGTCCGCGGTGAAGGAGGTCGTCGGGAGCTGTGTCAGCATGGGAGTCAAGGTCGAGAACACCGACCCCCGCCAGTTCATGAAGGAGATAGAGAGCGGCAAGTGGGACTCGCCCATCACGGCCTTCGAAGCCAAGGCGTGACAAGGTGCCTACGCCCATCCTGCCAAGCTAGCGAGAGCCCTGTGAACCCGAAACTCTTTTAAGAACAATCTGGAGGCTCGTCTCGATTCCGGGGATAGCGGTTTGCTTTCAAACGTCCAGATTGCAGAGTTGGTCAAGAAGGGGAAAGACTCGAAGGAGAGGAAGTTCCCCGAGTCGATCGAGACCTTCCTGACCTTCAGGGACGTAGACCCGAAGAAGACGGACTTGAACATCAACGAGACGGTGTATCTCCCGCATCCGGGGTCGCACCGGGCCTCGGTCTGCTTCGTGGGCTCCGGCGACCTGCTCCTCAGGGCCAAGAACGCGAAGGTCGACGGGGCAATCGAGCCCTCCCAGCTCGAGAGCTACGCGGGGAACAAGAAGGAGGCGAAGAGCCTGGCGAGGCAGTACGATTTCTTCCTTGCAGACACCGCCCTCATGCCGAGGATCGGCAGGATCTTGGGCCAGTACCTAGGTCCGCGGGGCAAGATTCCCACCGCGGTCCCACCCAACGCCCAGATCGAGGCCATGATCAACAGGACTAGGGGGGCCATCCGTGTGAGGAGCAGAGGGTCGCTCGGCGTGAGCGGCCTGGTCGGCGACAAGAAGCTCTCCGACCCGGAGATTGCCGATAACATACTGGCCGTGATCCAGGCCGTCCAGAAGAAGCTTCCAAACGGAGACAAGAACATCAGGACGGTGGCTGTGAAGACGAGCATGGGGAAGCTCGCAAAGGTCAAGGTCGAAGAGGGTTGAGCCAGCAGGTCCAGATACACAAGCGAGAGCCCAGCGCCGAGAAGAAGGCGATGGTCGAGCGCATCGCGCAGCTCTCTAAAGACTATCCGGTCCTAGCCGTGACGAGGCTCTCGAAGGTTAGGTCCGCGCAGCTCATGGCCGTGAGGAAGGTCCTGAGGGGGAACGCGGAGATAGTCGTGGTCAAGAACAAGCTCGCCATACTCGGGCTCAAGCGCGCCGGGCTCAAGAACTCCGACGAGCTCCTGAAGAACCTCCACGGGCAGAACGCGCTGATATTCTCCAGGCAGGACCCGTTCAAGCTCTTCCTCCTCCTCGAGAAGAACAGGGTCAACCTCGCCGCGAGGGCGGGGGACATCGCTCCATCAAACATCGTCGTCCCCGCAGGGAACACCGGGCAGCAGGCTGGCCCCGTCCTTAGCGAGTTCAGGGAGGCTGGCATCAAGACCAAGATCGAGGCCGGGAGCATACAGGTCGTAGAGGACTCCGTTGTCGCGAAGCCAGGCACCCCCATCTCACCGAAGCTCGCGAGCCTTCTGTCCAGGCTCGGGATCAAGCCCATCCGCGCGGGGCTCGCCATAGCTCTCGCCTACGAGAACGGCCTGATCTACGGCGCGGAGGCAGTTGCGATAGACCTCGACAAGTATCGTGCGAACCTACTCGAAGGGTTCGCCTCCGCCAAGGGCTTGTCGGTCCTCCTCGGATACGTGACCAAGGAGTCGGGCCCAGAGATAATCGCAAAGGCCTATCGTGAAGCGCTAGCCGTTGCAGTGGAGGCCGGAGAACTGACTCCAGAGAGCGCGCCGGTGATACTCGCCAAGGCCGAAGCCGAGGCCAATGCCGTGCTGGCCAAGGCCAAGGAAAAGGGATACGCCGCCTAGGCGTCGACCTGGCCTATCAGAAAGGCAGCAACCCGTTAAGGTACCAGGGGAGGTTTGTGAACGCCGTCTCCGCTGGCGCCGTGCAGGCTCCGCTCAAGGTCTGCCCTATCGTCCCGAGAGGGAAGAACGAAGTCAGGTCAAGGTCGGCGTAGGTGGCAGTGTCGGTCGAGTTTCCCCAGACCACATAGGCGCTAAAGTCGGCCGCGAAGTACCCGCCCGAGACGTATCCAGTGTTCCCCGCACCCAACCCCTCGCCCGTGAAACCTCCCGTCAGGTTCCAGATTCTCAAGGAGAAGGTGAAGGTCCCGTTGGAGTACGGCTGAAGGTGCAAGGTCGGGGCGTCTACTGTCACGCCCGAAATCTGGATCTCTAGAGCGTCATAGTCGTTCGCGTAGTTGTTGGAGCTCAGCCAGTCGCACGGGTCGGCAGTCGTCGCGACCTCCTGAGGGTCGCCGGCCCAGCGCGCGATGTAGGTGTTGTCCTTGTATGGGCCCTCCAACAGCTCGACCGTCACCGGGAGACCATAGCTCCGAATCCCGAGGGTGACCGTGACGTTCTGCTCTGTCGGCGAAAGGACGGTGCTCTGGATTGACCTGCTGACCTCGTGGAAGGGAATGGAGAACCTCATCCCGTAGCGGAGGTCGACCATCCTCAGGCCGTTGAATCCAACAATTTTCGCTCCAAGCGGGTTGTAGTAATAATAATTGCCGAAGCACCCTGCGCCCCCCAGCTGCGTGGTGGCGTTGAGCAGGCCCGGAAAGTCGCCGAAGCTGGCGGCTGACTCGTTCGCGGTCACCAGCAAGGGATTGGTCTGGTCGCACCCCGAGTTGTTGACGCCAAGCCAGTAAGCTCCCGCGGATGTGCTGGAGGGCTCCGTCGTGTAGACGACCGTGACGTTCGAGTCGGGAGGTATGCTGGCATTTGTCGGGTTCTCCGAAAATGAGATTCCCGTCGCTGCCGTGTCGTTCGCCCAGTCGAAGGCCGCGAGCGAAGGCTCTGGCAGAGAGGAGTTGGACGGGTTCGAGATGGTGACGCAAAAGGTTCCCTGTGCTCTCGGAGCGAGGGCGAACACCGGGTACTCTATCTCGGCAGTGCCTGTCCCGTTCGGGAACGACGACGTCTTCTGCGATTCGCTGGTTGGGGCTAGCAGGCAGGGATTCTGGCTCGCCGTAGACGTGACCGTGGTGGTCTCTGTTGAAGTGACCACCTGCGTCGTTGTCTCGGTCCTTGTCTCCGTCCGAGTAGAGCTGCCCAAGTAACCTGCGCTCGTGCCGATTAGCAGCGCCAGCATCACTAGCGCGGTAAGTGTTCTGCCCTTCAGTTTGCTATCGAGATTAAGCGCATGGGCAGGGATTTCAAGGTGATGGAAGAATCGTCATGGTAGTCATGACGTCCCCCATATTGGAACCCGTCCCGCCTGTCTCTTTTTTCGCGCGGGCCGCTTCTAGCCGAAGAGCGACGCCAGTCCGGCGAGAGCCTCTTCTTCCTTCTTCTCCTCTACCTTGGGCTTCTCTTCGGCCTTTGCTGCAGCGGGCGCTGCGGCTGCCGGTCCCGCGGACATCGCCATTGTCGCTGCGTTCTTGAGGGCCTCGTCGATGTTGATCTCGCTCAACGCGGAGGCGAGCGCCTTGACCTTGACCGTGTCAACGTCGACGCCGGCCGCCTTTACCACGCTCGTCAGGCCTTGCTCGTCGACCTTCTTCCCCGCCTTGTGAAGCACTA
>Ga0209517_10005429_pt1 | contig 16234 bp, 10 predicted proteins | sample PeaSoiMetSII2010_FD_187695 | JGI IMG/M metagenome (GOLD analysis project Ga0209517, IMG submission 187695) | Peat soil microbial communities from Weissenstadt, Germany - SII-2010 (SPAdes) (version 2) | ecosystem: Environmental > Terrestrial > Soil > Wetlands > Peat | place: Germany...
GTCTTCGTGCATTTCTCCGCCATTCAGGCTAGTGGCTTCCGCAGCCTGCAGGAAGGTCAGCAAGTGCAGTTTGACGTGGTCAAAGGCCCCAAGGGCTGGCAAGCTGAGAACGTCAAGGGCGTCTAACACCGCTTTGCAAGCCACAATTCGACAATGAGGGCGGCCAGCAATGGCCGCCCTTAGTTTTTCTTGGGCTTGACCTTTATGGTACGCTGCGTTATAGTACGCGTCGTACTATAGATTCCGTTGAGTACTCTGTATGAGTCCAACCAAGATCCCCGCACTCGGTTACGCACTGCTCGGGCTGTTGCAGAAACCGTCTTCAGGATACGACCTGCGCAAAGTCTTCTCGTCGACCTCGATGAAGACCTACAGCGACAGTCCGGGCGCGATCTATCCCGCGTTAGCGCGCCTGGATAAGGCAGGGCTGATCCGCGGCTCGATCGAGGAAGGATCGGGCCTGCGCCGCCGGCAAGTCTTCCGCCTAACCCCGAAAGGTCTTTCCGAACTCAAGCAATGGATCACGCTGCCCATCACACGGGAAGACCTCGAGTCGGGACTGAAGACAGTCCTGCTCCGCTTCGCTTTCAGCGAAACGGCCGTCGGAGCCGATGCCTCCCTCGAGATACTCAAGTCCCTTGAAGCCGCACTCCAGCCCTTCCTGCAGACCTTGCGTAAACAGTTACTGGCGATGAGGGCGGTGGCGCCTACCTCAGGGCGACTCGCCCTCGAATGCGGGATCCGGAGCTATGAATCGCTTTTCGATTGGACTCACTACGCTCTTGCCACGTACGAAAAAGAAGGAAAGAAAAAAGGAGGCACGTCGTGAAACTATCCAAAGCAATTCTGCGCGCTGTCGTGGTTTTCTTGGCTTTCTGCTTCATCCAAGCCGTCGCGGGCATGCTGTTCCTGTCCGGCATCAAGATCCCCGCGTCCCCGCACGCCATGGAATGGATGCTGCTCTCCAACTCGCTGGTGGTAGCCTCGCTCGCGTTCGTTGCGATCCGCGCCGATTTGCGGGGCTGGCGACTGGGAGCCGCGCTGGCCGGCATTCCCCTGGTCATCGGCTCGGTGAACGCGATTGAAGGCGTTTTCTTCCTGACGAATTCTTCTCTGCCGTGGTCCAGACTCTTCGCCTTCCTGATCCTCTCCGCGGCTCTCATTCTTCCGGTGTGGGCGTTGCTATTTGGCCGGCCGACGGATAACCCAATTGCCCATTACGCTCCGATCTCGTCCAAAACGCTGAGCGAAAAGATCTGGAAGTTCGCGGTGTCTGACCTTGCTTACTCTTTCCTCTACCTCACGGCGGGCTTCATCGTTTTCCCGTACGTGAAGGACTTTTACGCCACCCAGCACATTCCTCCGATGACATCGATCCTCGCGATGCAATTGCTGCTGCGCGGGCCGATCTTCGTCCTGGTGTGTCTCGCGCTGGTGCGTATGCTTGGCCGGCCGCGCTTCGCTGGAGCGCTTGCCGTGGGACTGGTATTCACGATCATCAGCGGCGTGGCGCCATTGTTGACGCCGAATCCCATTTTTCCAGACGCGGTTCGCTGGGCGCATTTCTGTGAGGTGAGCAGTTCGAACTTTGTATTCGGCGCCATCGTCGGCTGGCTCTGGGGCCAGCCCAGACTGGCACCACTGCAGGCCTTGCGCCACGCTGCATAAACGAGGACACGACGCACGGAGGATCCCGAGGCGGGATTCCTCTTACTGCTGCTGCATGTCGCGCATCAGCACCACATCGGAGTCGGTGTGCCCGCGGACTACCGCGAGTTTGCTGCCATCCGGGGACCAGTGATAGTCCCAGAGGTGTTCCGCCTTGAATGACGTGAGTTGTTTACCCGCGGAACCGTCGAGCGGCTGTTGCCACAAGTTGTCGACATTGTTCTCGCGAATGGGATAGACCACGGACTTGCCATCACGGGCAAAACGAACCATTCCCCTTCTTGGCCTCTGAAATTCAATCTGCTTTTGCAGTTGGCCCGTATCCGTTAAAACCAGCGCCAGTTTCTCCTCATGTCCCCCCGCATGATCGATGGTCGCGAATGCCAGCGTGCGCCCGTCAGGGGCAACGTCGAAGAATCCTGCGTTAATGGCGAGATCCGACACCCTTCGTGACGCGCCTCCGTCAATCGGCACTTGCATCACGACCCCGTTTCCGTCCATGTAATACACCGAGCGCGAATCCGGAGCACAGACTGGGAAATTTTCCGACTTCCCTTGCGTGAGTTGCTTCAGATTCCCGCCCGAGGCATCCGCGCGCCAGACGTTCACGGTGCTCTTGCCGCCACGCAAGCCGAGAAGAAAGACGACGTAACGGCCATCCGCACACTCCCAGGGATCGCCCGATGCGGCGTCCTCCTCCGTTGCGAAAGAGCCTTTCGCACCCGAGTCCGGATTCACCCAATTCATTTTGTTGTCCTTGTCGTAGATGAGCTGCCCGTCGTGGGTCCAGTAAAGGTTGGTAAACACCGCCGCTGGCGCGACCTGCCGTGCATCCGCCCCGCCCGATGCCGCCGACATCACGTAGATGTTGTACCTGCCTTCACTGAGCACGGTCGCCAGTACTTGACCATTCGCGGCCACGCTCAGATCGGAATAGTTGTTCGTGTCCCGCGTGACTGGGTCGATTTTGCCTTCCGGGTAGACCACGAACTCGATCTGCTGCAGAGCGAAATTTGAAGACCGGGTACGCTCCAACACCAGCAGACCGCTGCCGTCGGGAAGCCAGGTGGGCGAGAGAAAACCGGAATCCGAACTGAGAATAAGATGCTGTTGACCGCTGCGAGCGTCCACCGCCATGAGGCCGGCCAGCGCATCCCCGGGCTGAGCCACCGCGCACAGAATCGTCTTGCCATCCGGCGACCAGGCCGGATTGAAGAGTCCCTGACTATTCGCGCCGCCGGTAAGCACGGTCTCTTGGCCGCTGCCGAGCGACCGCACCATGAGCTGATATTTCCCCGGATCGGGATTGTCGTAGCGCATAAACGCGATCCGCTGGCCGTCGGGGGAGAACGTAATGTTGGAATCCACATCTTCGGCCAGACGCTCCGGGGTGCCGCCAAGAAGTGGCGCCCGGTACAAATATTTCAACTCCGCGTTACCCGGATCGCTGCGCACGAAGTAAAGATAGTTTCCGTCGGGCGAAAATCGCAGCCCGTTGTAGGAGACATCGGCCGGGGGCTGCACCTGCGTGTTGCTGTTCGTGGGAACGTTGCGCAGCCATAAACTGACTTGGCCGTTGTTCTCACTCATCAGGCTGAGAATGTATTTCCCGTCGGGCGACATCGCCACCAATGCCGCTTTGCCTTCCTCGGTCAGTTTGGTCACGGAGAAATTGCGGAATGGCCGCATCGGGTGCCGCGTCAGCAGCGAGAACACGCCGTAGCCCGCGGCCAACAGGACCACGAGTCCGAGCAGAACGGTGAATCCAGTCCCCAGCTTGTGGCGACTAGCTGCTGCAACCACGGCGGAACTTGAGGCAGGCCGCGCGGCCTCGCTTGTCGACGAGTCAGTAGTGCGTGGCGCCGAAGGGCTGGCTGCAACCGGAACCGACGCCGAGCCAGACGCCGCAGTAGTCTTTCGACCAGATTCGACATCGCGCTTCAACCGCTTCAGGTCGCCGCGCAGGTCTGCCGCGGACTGATAGCGCAGGTCGCGGTCTTTTTCCAGCAACTTCTCGATGATCTCCTGCAGCTTGGATGGCAGCGTCGCGTTCAGTTGCAGAGGCGAAACCGGATCCAGTTCAAGAATGGCGTGAAACACCACCGCCGACGTGGCTCCGGCAAAGGGCAATTTTCCCGTCGCCATCTGGTAGATCACCGTGCCCAGAGAGAACAAGTCCGACCGGGTATCGAGTTCCTCGCCCCGGGCCTGCTCCGGCGACATATACGCGATCGTACCCACGGTCGCGCCCGGGCTGGTCAAGTGCGCCGGGCGGGGAGAGTCTTGCGTGGCCCCGATCGTTTCCATCTCTAGTTCGGGGCGAGTCAGTTTGGCTAAACCGAAATCCAGCACCTTCACTTGTCCGCGCGGCGTCAGGAAAATATTAGCGGGCTTGACGTCGCGGTGGATGATCCCTTTGCCATGCGCGGCGTCGAGCGCGTCGGCCAGTTGAATCGCAATATCCAGCAAAGGACCGACCGGCAGCGCGCCGGATGTCAGCTTCTGGTCGAGGCTCTGCCCCTCGAGCAACTCCATCGCAATGAACGACTGCACGTCCGTGCCCTCACCGGCTCTTTCGACTGCGTAGATCGTGCAGATGTTGGGATGGTTCAGCGCCGAAGCCGCGCGCGCCTCCAGCAGAAAACGGTCGAGCGCATTCTGATCGCGTGACAGTTGCGGGGGCAGAAACTTCAGCGCGACTTTGCGGCCGAGGTTCAGGTCTTCCGCTTTGTACACCACACCCATGCCGCCGCTGCCCAGTTGGCCGGTGATGCGGTAGTGCGAGATGGTCTGGTTGATCATAGGGTTGATCATTGCTTGGTCTGGTCGCCCAGAATCGAGGAGTTTTATCTTAGGTGCGATGGCGGGAGCCGTCAACGAGAGTTGTTGATCCCGATCACTGCGCTTTTGGTTTATTCTAACTAGTTTGCGGTTTGCCAGAGGGGGCGCCAGTGAACCGATCCCATGCAGTCCTTCGTCTAATCGTTTCCTTTGTAGTTCTTCTGTCCGCGGCGGGCTGGACGCAAGTTCCAGAAAATACTTACCAGGAATTGCACTGGCGCATGATTGGTCCATTCCGTGGCGGGCGCACCCGCGCTGCAGCCGGCGTGCCCAGTCTGCCGAATGTGTTCTATGTCGCCCAGGTAAACGGCGGCGTTTGGAAAACGGACGACTACGGCCGCACCTGGAATCCCATTTTCGATCACGAGTCAACCCAGTCGATCGGCGCCATCGCGGTCGCACCGTCTGACCCCAACATCGTTTATGTGAGCAGCGGCGAGGGCTTGCACCGCCCCGATCTTTCCGTCGGCAACGGCATCTACAAATCCACCGATGCCGGCAAAACCTGGACTCATCTCGGCCTCGTCGACGGACAACAGATTCCCGCGCTCGCCATCGACCCGCGCGACCCCAACAAGGTTTTTGCCGCCGTGCTCGGACATCCTTATGGACCCAGCGACGAGCGCGGAATCTATCGCTCGACCGACGGCGGTCAAACCTGGCAGAGAGTCATTTCCAAAGACGAAAACACCGGCGGCTGTGACGTTGAGATCGATCCCTCGAATCCCGACGTCGTCTACGCCTCGATGTGGGAAGCTCGCGAAGGCCCGTGGGAGGACAACAACGAAGTCAACGGCACCGGTGGCGGGCTCTTTAAGTCCACCGACGGCGGCAGCACCTGGCACCCCTTGACCAACGGCCTGCCGAAAGATCTTTCGCAAATCTACGTGGCCATCGCGCCCAGCGATCCGCGCCGCCTCTATGCGACCCTCGCCGCGGCCTCGGGGAAACTGAACGTCTACCGCTCGGATGACGCCGGCGACAGTTGGGCGCAAATCACCACCGATCCGCGGCCGGCTGGCCGCATCGGCGGCGGCGATCTTCCCATCCCCAAGGTTGATCCCAAGAATCCCGACCTGCTTTACGTGGTTAGCACCGTCACGATGCGATCGAGCGATGGCGGCAAGACGTGGTCAGGATTCCGCGGCGCCCCCGGCGGCGACGACTACCAGAATCTCTGGATCAATCCCACCAACGGCAACATTATTTTGATTGTCAGCGATCAGGGAGCGATCATCACCGTGAACGGCGGCGCCAGCTGGAGTTCCTGGTACAACCAGCCGACCGCACAGCTTTACCACGCCATCGCCGACAATGCTTTCCCTTACCACGTTTGCGCGGGACAGCAGGAGAGCGGATCGGTCTGCACTTCCAGCCGTGGCAACGACGGCGCCATCACCTTCCGCGACTGGCATCCCGTGGGCGTGATCGAGTACGGCTATGTCGCGCCTGATCCGCTCGATCCTGACGTGATCTACGGTGGCGGCAGGACCGAGGTATCCAAATTTCATTGGTCGACCGGTGAGGTGCAGAACGTCACGCCGATTCCGCTGCGCGATCCGAAGTACCGCGCCAACCGCACCGAGCCGCTGATGTTCTCCCCCGTGGACCCGCACATTCTTTATTACGCCACCAATTTCCTGTTCAAGACGACCGATGGCGGCAATTCCTGGCAGACCATCAGTCCCGACTTGACGCGCGAGAATCCGGGCGTGCCCGCCAGCGTTGGAACACTCGTTCCCAAGGGCGCCGAGAAACAGCGCGGCGTCATCTATGCGCTCGCACCGTCTTTTAAAGACGTGACCACGCTTTGGGCCGGAACTGACGACGGCCTGCTTTGGATCACCCACGACGGCGGAAAGAATTGGGCCGACATCACACCTAAAGAACTGACGGCGTGGAGCAAGGTCACCCAGATCTCGGCCTCGCACTTCGACGAACAAACCGCCTACGCCTCGGTGAGCCGGTTCCGCATCAACGATCTTCACCCCTATATCTATCGCACGCGCGATGGCGGCAAGAGCTGGAAGCTCATCACCGCCACCCTGCCCGAGTTCGGCCCGGTCGACACGGTCCGTGAAGATCCCGTGCGCAAGGGACTGTTATTCGCCGGCACTGAAAACTCCGTCTGGGTTTCGTTCGATGACGGCGATCACTGGCAGTCGCTGCAGCTGAATCTGCCGCACACCTCCATGCGCGATCTGTGGATTCACGAAAACGACTTGATCGTAGCGACGCACGGCCGCTCATTCTGGATTCTCGATGACATTGCGGCTCTGCGCGAGGCCGCCGCGGCAATGGCGAACGCGGTACATCTGTTCGCCCCCGCGCCTGCCTATCGCGTGCAGCGCGACACCAACACGGACACGCCGCTTCCGCCTGACGAGCCGGCCGCAGCCAATCCGCCCGATGGCGCAATCGTGGATTACTACCTACCTTCGGCGGCGGCCACGGTCACGCTCGAAGTTTTAGATGCGCAAGGCCATCTCGTTCGCCGCTTCTCGAGCACCGACAAGCCTGACATCACCGAGGAAGAATTGCAGAAGCAGTTAATCCCGCTGTATTGGGTGCGCCAGCCGCAGCGGCTCTCGACCGCCGCCGGAATGCACCGCTGGGTCTGGGATCTTCACCATCCCGCGCCGGTTGTGACGCGGCATGACTACCCGATCGCCGCGATTCCGCACGACACACCGCGCGCGCCTCTGGGGCCGACGCTTGTTCCTGGAACGTACACGGTCCGGCTCACGGTCGACGGAAAAACTTCCAGCGCGCCCCTGACAGTCAAGATGGACCCTCGCGTCAAGACCACCGCCGCGGACCTTCAAAAGAAATTGCAGGCGGAGACGAAACTGGCTTCCATCATGACCGAATCCGCACAGGCGCTTCTCCAGGGCGCCTCGATTCGCGCTCAACTCGAAAAGGTCAGCACCCAAGCGAACCCCTCGACCAAGGACGCCGTCGCAGCTTTCGAGAAAAAGCTGACTGCGTTGCTCGGCGCTCCCGGTGGACTCTTCGCTCCACCGTCTGCGGAAGTCACCCTCGCCCGCCTCAACGGACAGGCCAGCACGCTGTACCAGCAAGTGTGGCAGGTCGATGCCGCACCAACTGTGTCTCAAATGGAAGCCCTCGCGGCGACAGAACATGACAGCACCGATGTGCTGAAACGCTGGAGCGAATTCAAGAAAACAGACTTCCCCGCACTCAATCGCCTGCTCCGCGAATCCAAGGTGCCAGAACTCCAACTGGAGGCGGACCTGCATCAGGACGAACCGCAGGTCGACGAAGAGTAGCGGTAGATATAGTAGCGCCGCCGTCCCGGCGGCTGTCGCGGGGGCGTCCCGCCCGCGCATCTCAGGCCCCAGCGAAGGCGAGGGCAAGATGCCCTCGCGACAGCCGGCGCTACAGTTATACGGATCTTAAGGCTGGCTTACTCAAAAATCGCTAGAGCCGCTCCACCGCTTTCTGCAACTCTGCAGCGATCTCCACCGGCTCCGTCCCGGGCGGAAATTTCATGGGCTGCCCAATCCGAACGCCAATCGTCCACGGAGCAGCAAACCTCCTGCCGGCGTTCTTCACTTCAAACAGTCCATCAATCCGCATCGGCAGCACGGGAATGCCGAGATTGGCCGCCAGCAGCCCAATCCCCGCGCGAAACGGATTCATCTTGCCATCGGTTGTGTGCCGTCCCTCAGGAAAAACCAGGATGCTGTAGCCGCGATCCACCGCCTCCCCGGCATAGGCGAAGCTGCGGCGGAAGCCAGCCTCGCGGGGCAGCGGAAACAGATTCAGCAGCGAGACTCCCGAAATCCACTGCGCGCGGTCATACATTCGTCCAAAGAAACCACGGCCCGCCGCAGGCATTCGCAGCGCCTCCAGAGCCTCCCCACCGGTGGCCGTGGCCAGCCGATGACGAAAGCGCGCCGGCAACGCCGTCAGGATAAACCCTCCATCCACGTCTCCCACATGATTCGAAACCACCAGCAGCGGTCCCTTCACGCCGCGCAGATGTTCGCGTCCTTCGATCCGCGGCCAACCCATCAATACGATCGCCGGACGCACCAGCAGGTAATGCACAAAAATACGAAGCCAGTTCACCGGCCAGCGCAGCGTCCAACCCGGATAGTGATAAGCCGCGCCCGGTGCCGCCTCGCCGCGCAGCATGTGTTCCAGATCTCCCACCGTTTTCACCGCGCTGAACCGGGTCTCGCTGAGGTCCACCTGGTAGCGGTCTTCCAGCGTGCTCAGCAATTCCACGCGATCGAGTGAGCTCAGCCCCAAGTCGGAGTCCAGACTCGCGTCCTCGCGCAACGCGCCCACGGGCCGCCCCGTCACTCGAGCGATCAATTCCGCCAGCGGACGGTTCGCACCACCCGCCGCACGCTGTTCGATCAGCTGCGCCTGCGCCGCCTCCCGTATCACGTTGCGCCGCGGCTTCTGCGTGTTCGTCCGGGGAAAATCCTCTTGCGGCCACTCGATCCAGATCCGCATACGCTGGTACTCCGCCAACGATTGATTCGCCCGCTGCACCACCTCTTCCAGCTTTGTATCGCCGCGCAGAATCATCACCGCGCACGGCTCCGCGTTCCCGCCACGTTCAATCCCCACCACCACGCAGTCTTTCACTTCCGGTTGCCGGCGCAGCGCCGCCTCCAGATCGTCGGGATAAACGTTCGTCCCGCCCGGCGTCACAATCACTTCCTTCTTGCGCCCCTTGAAATAAAGATTGCCAGCTTCATCGAGCGCGCCGATGTCGCCCGTGCGGTACCAGCCGTGGTCGTCGGAGAGACGTTCATCCGAGATGCGTTCGTCGGAGATACGTGCATCCGGAATTCGTGCATCCGACACGGCCTGTGCGCCGCGTCCATCCCAGTAACCCGACGCCACGCCGCCGCCACGCACTAGAATCTCGCCGTCTTCGGCCAGCTTTACTTCGCGCCCCGGCAGCACTTTGCCAATCGATCCTTTGCCCAGCCGGAACGGATGATTCACGCTGATCAGCGAGGTCGTCTCCGTCAAGCCATATCCCTGGATCGCCGCGTAGCCCAGCCGCCCCCAGAATTCCTCGGTCTCGCTGTCGAGCGCGGCCCCGCCCGAAATGAACGCCCAGAACTTCCAGCCGAACTGCCGGTGAATAGCCCGAAACCTCCACCAGCGCCGCAGGAAGTGTCCTTTATCGGCCAACACAAAATTCCGCCGGAAGGCCTCGGCTTTCCCACGATCTTCCAGATCGCGCTCAATCTTCTGCTTCAAAGACTGCAGCACCCGCGGCACGCTCACCAGCACTGACACGCCCTCGCGCCGGATCGTGTTCACCACTTCGGAAGGTTTCAGTTCGTCCTGAAAAATCACGGTCGCGCCGAGCAGCGGCGGCAGGAACAGTCCGAGAAACTGCCCAAACACATGACTGAGCGGCAGCAGGTTCAAAAACCGCAGTGGATGCACGAAGCGTTCGTATTTCAAATACCCGCGCATCTCCAGCTCCAGCGGCGCAATATTGGCCAGAACATTTCCGTGCGTGATCACCACTCCCCTAGGCTCGGCCGTGGTGCCCGAAGTGAAAACAATTTGCAGAATGTCGTCGCGCCCGAGAACGACATTGGGCAGCTCGTCCGAGGGTTGATCTAACACTCGATCTAACACCCCCGCCAGATCTTCCAGGCTCAAACTTGCAATCGACAATCCATTGGCTGAGCACTCATGCAAGTGCCGCCGCGACCCGACCAGCAACTTCGCCGAGACCTGCCGAAACACTCGCATGGCAAAATCGACCGCGGATCCGTCATCCATGGGCACGACAATCACACCGCAGAGAGCACACCCGAAAAACACCGCAACCCACTCCGCACAGTTCTCGCCCCAAACCATCACCCGGTCACCTTTTGCAATCCCCCGCGCCTCCAGCTTGCGCGCGAATCCGCTGGCCATCTCCAGAATTTCGCCGTAGGTAAACGACTCCGTGCGGTATCCGCGCCGCTGCCGGTAGGCGCGCTCGTGGCGATGTGCCCGAAAGTTCTCCGAGAAGAATGCTGCGATCGATTCGGCCATGAATGGCAAGAAGCTTGGACTCACGAAGTCCTGACCTCTCTCCAGTCTCAAGTTTAGTGGAAGCGTTCACCTGAAGAACGGGTGGTAGTACAGTTTTGAAACTGCCCTGTCTGCCCGGTTTCCGATCCTACGCGGATGGGTTCCCAGCCCCGATGGCAATTGCAGGTATTCTCGTTCGGTCGTACCCCGCGCTCTCAAGGAGATTCTGCATGAGTAGATTCATTTGTCCCGCAGGGACGCCTGAAAATAGCCCGGCGTTTCAACGCCGGGTAGGCGAGTCGAGCATAGGAACCGCGTCCGGCGGGACGCCTGAACCTCTGCGCAGATTTCGTAGTGTTTCAGTCGTGTCTATGGCACGGGATCCGATAATGCGCTGGATCTCTTTCACTCAGAGTAGGGAGCTACTCTCTTCCCACGCCCAGCGCATCCGCCACACGATTAATATAGTTGAACCACGACGCAATCAGCGTGATCTGCAGAATCCCCCGATCATCGAATCCCGCCGCCCGCAGCCCGTCGATATCGTCTTTCCAAACTTTCGTGGCGTCCTTGGTCAGCTTGACCACGTAGTCGAGCATCACCCGGTCCTGGGCCGAGATGGGCGCCGTAGTGTAGTCCTTCGCCAGCGCCTCGACTAGTTCTTTATCCAGGGTCACCCTACGCAGAAACTCTGCGTGTGACTCGATTCAATACACGCACCGGTTGGTCACCGAGACCATGGTGGCGATCATCTCGTGCTGCCGCCGCTCCAGCGGCAAGTCTGGCGACATCAGCGCCCCAAACGTGCTGAAGGCGTGATACAGTGCCTCGGGAATCAGCGTGTGCGATCCCACAATCGACGACGCTCCCGACGGATCGGGATGCACCGGATCGGCATACTCCTTGGGATAAAACAGCTTCTCGCCCTCAATCGCCTGCCGCAGTTTTTCGTCAGCCTCAGTCAGTGCGACGGTTCGAATCCAAGTCATGATTGTCCTTGTTTCCTGGCGTTCCCCCAATTTGCGAAAAGATACACTGCCGCTCGCCGTTGCCAAATAACCCGTTCATATTAGAAGGGGAGCCAGGCCGCATTTCGGTGTCATTGCACAAGGATGCGGGGCCTGTGCGCGTCACTCCACCCCCGGTTCCCTTGGTAACCCGTTCGTACACTCCCTTTTGGTAACCCTTGGTAACCATGCGGTTCCTGGCGTCCAGACGTACAATTGGCCTTGTCCGGGTGGTCCATCTGCCAATAACTGAGATGACCCTCGGAGCAGTGCCCGGGAGCAGTTTCCCCAAACGTTCAGCGGGTTTCTGTAGCAAGACTTTGTCTTGAAGACCAGGCTCTGGAGTTCGCACTCTTATGGCATTGTTTGGATTCAACAAGCAAAAAGTTCTAGCCACTGCGGAGAAGTATGTCCAGCAGGGCAAACTGCAGAATGCCATCGCTGAGTACGAAAAGGTTCTCAAGAACGATGCCAAGGATCTTACTGTCACCAATACCGTCGGCGACCTCTATTCCCGCCTGGGCGAGACCGATAAAGCCACCGTGTGCTTCAAGAATGTGGGCGATGCCTATGCCAGCCAGGGTTTCACGGTCAAGGCCATCGCGATGTACAAGAAGATCTGCAAGCTCCAGCCGTCTCTCGAAAGCTTGCTGAAACTGGCGGAGCTTTACAGCCAGCAGGGCCTGTTCAACGACGCCCGCGCCCAGTATCTGCAAGTCGCGGAAGAATTCCTGAAGTCCGGGGAACTCGAGAACGCGGTCCGCATCTTTCAGAAGATTCTCGAGATGGACCCGGAAAACAGCAACATGCGGGTTCGCCTGGCGGAAGTCTACATTCGGCTGGGCAAGAAAAACGAAGCCTGGCAGATTTTCTCCGCCGCCGCCGAAAGCCTGCGCTCTAAGGGCTCGCTGAGCGGCGCCGAAGAAATCCTGCAGCGCATGCTGACCCTCGATCCGGGCAACACTTATGCCTTGCTCATGCAGGGCAAGAACATGATCGAGTCCGGCGACGCGGCCGGTGCCGTGGCCACGCTGCAAAAAATCTCCGACCTCGATTCCCATCCCGACGGTCTGCGCGATCTGCTCAAGGCTTACCTGCAGTCCGGACAGCTCTCCGAAGCCGGAACCGTCGCCCACAAGCTGTTGACCGTGCACAACGATCTGCCGGCCATCTCCAGCTTCGCCGACGCCCTTATGCAGGCCGGACAGTACGAGACCGCCCTCCAGGTTTTCGATCAGCACGCCGAACGCTTGCTGGCGGAGAACTCGGATAAGGTGCTCGACAGCCTGCACTCCATCATCGGGCACGTGCGCGACAATCCCGACTCCCTGCAGAAACTGCTGGACCTGTTCAACAAAGCTGGAGAGAACACCCACGTCAGCGAAGTGATCGAACTGCTGGCCCATGCCAGCGTGCAGTCTGGCGACCTGACCCGGGCTCGCGATCTTTACCAGAAACTCGCCACCGTCGAGCCCCAGAACCCCCTGCACATGCAGAATTATCAGCAGGTGGTGGGGCAGCTCAGCGGCACTTCCGGAAACAAGCTGATCACACCCGACGAAGCCGTCGTCCTCATCGACGATCTGGAAGCGACCGCGCCTTCCATTCACCAGCACTATAGCGACGAGATTGCGCTCGCCATCCGCTCGGCCCTGACCGACGCGGAACTGTTCATTTCTTACAACATGCCCGCCAAGGCCCTCGGACCTCTGGTCGGGGCTTTGCCCATGGCGCCCAACGATTTGCGCGTCAATCAGCGCCTGGCCGCCTTGCACACCCGCGCGGGACGCTTCGCCGAAGCTGCGGTCTGCTGCCGCACCCTGCAGAGCGTTTACTCCGAAGCCGATTATCCCGAGGAAGCTTCGCGCTACGGCGAACTCGCCGACCGCTACGAGGAACGTTCCTCGGTATCGGTTCAGGCACCGGGCGCTTCCGCCGACGATGCCCACATTTTCCTGGACGCTGTCCCGCAGGTTCGCAGCGGACAGGTTGCGGAGCCCGAGCACGAAGTGCCGGAATTCTCTGTTGACGAAGCTCCGGCGGAAGAGACTGCCGTCCCCGAAGAAGCGGCGCCCGAGGAAGAAGCTGCCCCGGTGGCGCACGCCGCTTCGCCCTGGCCCACAGCCGCCCAACCCGAGTTTGCCGTCGTCGATGAGTCGGCCACGCCAGCCGAACCGGAACCTGCACACGCTGAAATCGACCTTTCCTCGGAGTGGGATGACTCCGTCACCGTCGAGGCTGACACTCCCGCGGCGGAAGCGCCTGAAGCCGAGGTCGCCGGCGCCGCTGCTGACGCTTCCGAGCCCAGCAAAGCTGACGAAACCGTCGAAGAGATTCGCTTCTATCTGGCTCATGGCATGCCCGAGCAGGCCATGGCGGCCCTGGCCAAGTTCCAGACTCTGAGCCGGGATGCCGCCAAAATTGCGCAACTTCGCGCCGAAGTGGAGGCTGCCCAGCCCGCCGAAGAAGCTGAAGAAGCTGCGGTCGTAGCCGAACCAGTCGTTGAAGAGCTGACCGCCGAAGATATTCCGACCATGGAAGCCACGGTCGACGAAACTCCGTCCGCAGTCGAAGAACCTGCGGCCGCCGAGCCGGAACCTCCGGCCATCGAAGAGATTCCGGTTGTCGCGGAGGCCCCGGTTGCGATCGAGCCGGAGCCGCCGGTTCACCAGCCTGTGCATGTTCACCAGCCGGTTCGCCGGCCCGCACCAGCGCCGCAACCCGCGGTCCTGAAGGAATTCGTTTCCGATCTTGAAACTTCGTTGGGCGACGGCTTCCTGCCCGGCACGGTCAGCAAGCCGGTCGCCGCACCTGCCGCAAAGCCTGCAGCGGCACAGCCCCCGAAACCCGCGCAGGCCCCAGCCGCGCGTACCGAACCCGTGGTCGCCGCCGCGCCAACTGCTCCCGTTCTGGGCGAGTTTGTTGCCGACATCGAGGCGTCCCTTGGAGAAGACTTCCTGAACGCGGCTCCAGTCGAGAAAACCAAGACTGCACCACCGGCTCCCGCGCCAGTCGTGACTCCGAAGGTCGTTCCGCCGATGGCCGCCAGCGCTGCGGCATCGGCCTCCGCGGCCCACCACGTCGCGCCTCCTGCGCCCCAAGCTATCCCGACAGTGGCTGCGCCTGCCGTGGCTGCGCCGTCCGCGACCGCTTCGGTAGCCTGGCACGCTCCGGTAGCCGACGCTCCCAAGCCGCAGCCGCCTGCCCTCCCGGTTTCCCACGCGCCGGCCCCTCCAGCCGCCGCCAAAGCTTCTCCGTTTGGCGATGACGCTGGAGTCGATCTCGCCGAAATGTTTGGCGAGCTCAAGCATGATCTCGAAGCCGACGTGGCTTCGGCCGACGAAGATCCCGAGACCCATTACAACCTCGGCATCGCCTTCCGTGAAATGGGCCTGCTCGATGAGGCCATCGGAGAATTGCAAAAGGCCTGCCAGTCCTTCGATCAGGGACATGCGTTTCCGCAGATCATGCAGACCTACACCTGGCTGGCCCAGTGCTTCCTTGAAAAAGGCGTGCCCGAAGCCGCCATCCGCTGGTATGACAAGGCTCTCAACGTTTCCGGCATTGACGGAGAAACCCGCGTTGCGCTGCACTACGAGCTGGCTTCCGCCTACGAAACCGCCGGTGACAAGTCTTCCGCTCTCAAGCACTTCATGGACGTTTACGGCAACAACATCGACTATCGCGACGTCGCCGAGCGCATTAAGGCCCTGAAGTCGTAGAATAGCCCGATGGCTTTCGTCCGCAATTCTCCCTGTTTGGGGTCCAACGTACGCCGCAGTGGCGGCCGTGCTGTCTCTTGGCTGAGCCGGAGCCGCCCCGAATGACCGATCCTACTCCGCTTTCCAGCGCTCCTGGCGCACCACCAAAACCTGCTCCGCCGCAGGCTGAGTCGAGCACCGCGCTTCTCAGTCCTCCTCTCGAAACCGAGGCCGCCAGGGCACACAGCCCCCTGCAAGTCTGGATGCATCGCATTTCCGTCTTTCTTTTTGTTTTGATCAGTGCCGTGGCTGGAGTGCTGCTCATCATTCTGCCCTGGACCCCGGAGTGGACCGACAACTACCTGCTGCTCTCGTTTCCCGCTCTGCGCTCGGTGGTTTCGAACGGCTTTTTCCGCGGCATCTGCAGCGGCCTGGGCCTGCTCGATATCTGGATCGGATTCTGGGAGGCGCTCCACTACCACGAGCAACCATAGCGCTGCATGACGAGTGCAGAATGACGCTTGCGGGATGACGCTTTGAAAGGGCGCGGCTTCAGCCGCGCCGTACGGCGCATCGAAAACTCATCGGGCTTCAGCCCCTGCCGCACGCTGCTGGTATCCTGATACCCTGCGAGTCGGACCCTGAATTCTGAACGCAAGACCCAATCCGAGACTCAACTTATGACTGAACATCTCAAATCCGCGCCGGTTGCTTATCAGAACGATTCCTTCATCGACAGCCCTGACGGGCGCATCCTCCGCATCATGGCCGAATATCAGGAGCCCCTGGCCCGCTTCCGCCGCGAGCAAATTCAGGACACCGTCGTCTTCTTCGGCTCCGCCCGCTTTCAGGGACGCCAGGATGCCACCAACGCCCTCGCCGCGGTCGAGGAGAATCACTTCGCCAAGCCCGTCGCACAGCTGGAAAAAGATCTGAAGCGCGCCCAGGCCGGAGTCGACATGGCTCGCTACTACGAAGACGCGCGCCGCCTGG
>Ga0209517_10005430_pt1 | contig 16233 bp, 11 predicted proteins | sample PeaSoiMetSII2010_FD_187695 | JGI IMG/M metagenome (GOLD analysis project Ga0209517, IMG submission 187695) | Peat soil microbial communities from Weissenstadt, Germany - SII-2010 (SPAdes) (version 2) | ecosystem: Environmental > Terrestrial > Soil > Wetlands > Peat | place: Germany...
GCCAAATCGGGACGCTCCTCCTCGCCTTCTCTCCCGCCGAATGTGCCAACTACTTCCAAAACGCCGGCTACGCTTCAAAATGACGGGATCAGACTCTAGCTTCTGTCGATGACACGCGCACGAATCCTGCCAGCGGCGCTGATGCGACGCGCGACCACTGTCTTGGCGTGCAAGCCCTTCTTCGTCGAGAACGCCCGCCTTCGTCGGACGATTGAAGCAGTTATTGCGGGTCGTGTAGGGACCGTAGCGCTCCAGAAGATCGCGCCACGGCGAGCCCGTCCGCAAAACATAGGAAATCCCGTTCAGAACTCGGAGGCCGTGCGAGGAAAACCCGCGGCTTGTTCACCAGCAATGGAGCGACGATCCCCGATTTCATGTCAGACAAGTCAAAGGGTGTTATCAAGATTCTCCTTCCATAACCTTGGATCAAATCCCCGATCTGAACGAAATCAAGTTATGGGTACAGAACCGAATCGCGTAGCACTGATCATTTGTTTCCGAGGGGGACCCAAAGCCGCGCGAGACTCTGGCGGTCGTTCAGCAAAGCACGGATTTGAAAATGAAAGCGACGACAGGAGCGAACACGCAACACCGGATAAATCAGGCTCAGACTTGTGGATAACTTTGCCTTGACCGAATCGGAACATGGAGGATAAACCTTTAATGCTTGGTAATGCTAAGAAGGTATATACTGTAAGGAGAGGGGGACCAGCTAGGATCCGTTCTTTACCGGATATGAAGGTCTTTTGTCGACTGTGGTATGCGGCAATGTAAGTTTCCATTGTTGCCGATACGACAAGCGCAAAAGGGGTATTCGGTGTTGCCTCCTAGTTCGGATCAGGCGTGTCCGCCGACGACGAATCCGTTGCGTTCCATTCCTCTCGTCGAGGCGTATCAGAAGTTGTTTTTAAACGTACCGGCGAATACCCCAGAGCTGCAGGAAGAAGCGTATCGTCTCCGATACCAAGTGTATTGCGTCGAACGAAGATTCGAGGATCCATCGCGGAATCCAGGGGGTCTCGAGCGCGATGAATACGACAGCCATTCAGTGCAGGCGCTTTTGCTGCATCGCGATTCGAGGAAGACTGTCGGCACGATCCGTTTGGTTCTGCCCAAACCAGGCGCTCGCGAAGGTTCGCTCCCGTTTCACTCTATTTGCCACCACCCACGGCTGCGCGATCCGAATTTCTTGCCCTTCGAAACGACGGCGGAACTTTCGCGCTTTGCGATATCGAAGGCGTTTCGGCAGAGGGAAGGCGACGCCGCGTATGGCCGAGTCTATGGCCCGGACGAGTTGATGAGCGACCCGAGGCGCGTTATCCCCCATCTCACGCTCGGCTTGATGACGGTCGCCTTACAAATGGGGAATGCCCACGGCGTGGAGCACACATGCGCCGTGATGGAGCCCGCCTTGTTGCGCCTGGTCGAGCGGTTTGGACTGCATTTCGAGCCGCTTGGTCCGCTCGTCGAGTATCACGGACTGCGGCAGCCCTGCTATGCCAATGTCGAGGAATTGATAGCCGGTATCGAAGCGACGCGGCCCGACGTATGGGAGGTGGTCACCGACCGTGGCCGTCTCTGGAAATCGACCCGTCGTCCACTCGCCGTGACAAGCTATCAAACGGCATAAGCGCTCGAATAAGAAAATTGGCAATAATTCGGCGAACAGTATAATTTTTTTGGATTGAGACGGCTTCGCCATTTGACCCTTTAGGATTTCAATTCCGGTGAGGTGGGCCCTTGGTGGAAGCTCGATGAACAGCTTGGTTGCGCCAATTGCACGATGCTCTGGTATGAGTACCGTTCTTGCCGTGCGCAATCTGGTTCACGATCGGGTGCGGCTTATCGTCACTCTGGTCGGCGTCGTCTTCGCCGTCGTCCTCATCAACATTCAAATCGGGCTGTTCCTTGGCTTTGCCACGACCACCTCGAGCCTGATCGATCATTCGCACGCCGATCTCTGGATCATGGCGCCGGGAACGCGAGACGTCGACCAAGCTGTCGCGCTGTCCGAGAGAAAACTCTACCAAGCGCTTGCCGTCCCAGGTGTCCGGGAAGCGGCGCGGCTTAATGTCGAATTCGCCTATTTCAAGCGGCCGGATGGCGGTACCGAGAGTGCGCTCATCGTCGGCTTTGATCCCGACCTCGGCCTCGGCGGCCCATGGGATGTCGTGGCCGGCGATGTCAGAGATCTGCGCTTTCCCGACACCATCATGGTTGACGAGCTGTATCGCGAGAAGCTCGGAATCACTCATCTCGGCCAGATTGTTGAGATCAGTGGCCATCGAGCACAAGTCGTCGGCTTCACGCACGGGATCCGCTCGTTTACGCAGTCGCCCTATGTGTTCGCGTCCACCAGGACGGCGCTCGACTATTCCCGCATTCGCTCGGACCAGACGAAGTACGTACTGGTTGCGCTCTCGCCGGGTGCTGACCGGAACGCCGTCAAGTCGACCCTGGTCCACCGACTTGCCGATGTCCAGGTGCTTGCCACCGACGAATTCAGCCGCCTGACGCAGTTCTATTGGATGTTCACGACGGGCGCCGGCTTGGCCCTATTGGTCGCGGCGGCGGTGGGTTTGGCCGTGGGCGTCGTCGTGGTCAGTCAGACCCTCTACGCGACGACGGTCGATCACCTCGCGGAATTCGGCACTTTGCGAGCGATCGGCGCGTCCAGTCGGTACATTCACGGCGTCATCATTCGGCAAGCTATCCTGAGCGCCATTATCGGCTATGTTTTAGGCCTCACGCTCACCGTCGTGATCCTGCACGGTATAGGCGACGCCGGACCGGCGATTCTCCTGCCGTGGTGGATGGCGGCGGCAATGTTTGGAGTGACCATCCTGATGTGCGTCGGCGCAGCGCTGATCTCCATCAAGAAGATCACGCGGCTCGACCCGGCAATGGTGTTCAAATGATTTTGCAGGGCCTCAGATTCGTTTTGCCGCGGCGGTCTGATCCCGCGCAACTGCCGGCAAAACCCACCGTCGTTCTCGACGACGTGAGCAAGCATTACAGTTCCGGCACCGGCGCGCTCGCAGCGGTGAGCGGCGTTTCGCTCGAGATCAGGCCCGGGCAATTGACCCTGCTCATGGGCCCTTCGGGCAGCGGCAAGACCACTCTCCTCTCGCTCATGGGCGGAATCCTGCGCCCGACGCGCGGCCGCATCGTCGTCTGCGGCAAGGATCTGGCCGCGATGCCCGAGGAGGAGCGCAGCGGCATCCGCCTCGCTCACGTCGGCTTCGTGTTCCAGAGTTACAATTTGTTCCCCACGCTCACCGCGCGACAGAACGTCGAAATCGCACTCGACATCAAGGGCATCAAGGGACGCGCTCGACGGATGCAGGCGGATGAACTGCTCGACCAAATGGAGCTTCGCGACAAGGCCGATACCTATCCGGCGGATTTGAGCGGCGGCCAGAAACAGCGTGTGGCCATCGCCCGCGCGCTGACGGGAACACCGAGCGTCATCCTCGCCGACGAGCCGACCGCGGCCCTCGATTCCGTGAACGGGCGGCGGATCATCAAACTGTTCCGCGGCTTGACCGGTTCGCAGGAGCGCGCCGTCGTGGTCGTGAGCCACGACAGCCGCATCGTCGAATTCGCCGATCGTGTCATTCGCATCGAAGACGGTCGTATCGCAGCCGACGGGCCGCCGGAGCGCGCGACCGGCGAGCCTGCGCCGCTTACTGCGGCGATCATCCGCCGTCCCTCTCTCGTAGAATCAGCGTGGGCACCATGAAACTCCCGATCATTGCATCGGCCATCGTCGGCGTCATCAGCGCCGGACTGACCCCAGGCCATCTTCAGACGGATGCGGCTGCTTCGCATCAGGCCATCTCGCCCTTGATTGCCGGCGACTACCTTATCGCCGCGCCCGGCCGCGTCGAGCCGGCGTCGGAGGAGATTCGCATCGGCGCCGCGGTGACGGCGGTGCTCAAGGAGGTGACCGTCAAAGCAGGCGAGCATGTCAAGCGCAACGATGTGCTGGCGCGCCTCGACAGCGATGATCTTGCCGCTGCCGTGGCCAAGGCCGCCGCCGACTTCCGCCTGGCGCAGGCGCAACTCCAGCGCATCCAGAACGGCGCTCTGCCGGCAGAACGGGCCGCGGCGCTTGCTGCCGTCGCCGAGGCGGAAGCGGTCGAGAAGCAAACTGCCTCCGAGTTCGAGCGCCAACGCACTTTGGGGACGCAGAACGTCGCATCCAAATCGGCTGTCGATCAGGCGCAACGCGCCTATGCCGTCGCCCGCGAAAGACACAAGGCGGCGCTCGACCAATACGCGCTCATCAACGACCCTGCGCGCGCAGAGGATGTCGCCATCGCCGAAGCCCGCGTTGATGCCGCCCGCGCCGCGCGCGACCAGGCCCAGGCCGAGCTGAGCAAGACCGTGATCCGCAGCCCCATCGACGGCGTCGTGCTGCGCACCTATCGTCACCCTGGCGAGCTCATGTCGGTCTTCCTCGACCAGCCGATCTTGACCATGGGCGATGTGTCCAAGCTTTACGTCCGCGCCGAGGTCGACGAGGCGGATATCGCCAAGGTCGAGGATGGACTCTCGGCCTATGTCACGGCCGATGCCTATGGCGATCAACGGTTCTACGGCAGCGTCGAACGCGTCGGTGAAGTGCTCGGCAAGAAGAACGTCTTTACCGACGATCCCAAGGAAAGGGCCGATACAAAGGTCCTCGAGGTTCTGATCGCGCTCGACATGCCCAACCCGCTGCGTCCGGGGCTTCGGGTGAACGCCTTTATCACGCGACAGGCAACCGCGCAGGCGGCGCAAGCTACGGAGTAGCTTGGAATGGACGGATCAGTTGCCCGGAGGATCGGTTCGGGTGATGCGCCGTCTTTTGGGGCGCCCTTTTCCTATGAAGAGGCCTTCAGCCGCAATCTCGGCTGGCTGACGGAGTGGGAGCAGCAGGCGCTGCGCCACAAGCGCGTGGCGATCGCCGGCATGGGCGGCGTCGGCGGCGTTCATTTGTTGACGCTGGCGCGGTTTGGCGTCGGCGCCTTCAACATCGCCGATCTCGACCGCTTCGAGCTCGCCAACTTCAACCGTCAGGTCGGCGCGACACTCGACACGATCGGCAAGCCCAAGGTCGAGGTGCTGGCCGAGAATGCGCGCAAGATCAATCCGGAGCTCCGCATCGCCTGCTTCGACCGCGGCGTCGACGAGCAGAATATGGACGCGTTCCTCGCGGGCGCGGATCTCTACATCGACGCTCTCGATTTCTTCGTGCTGGACATTCGCCGCAAGCTGACGGATCGCTGCCTCGCACTCGGCATCCCTGTGATCAACGCGGCGCCGTTGGGCATGGGGACCGCCTTCCTGGTGTTCAAACCCGGCGGCATGAGCTTCGAGCAGTGGTTCCGGCTCGAGGGCCTCTCCGAGGAGCAGCAATACGTCAATTACCTCCTGGGCATGGCGCCTGCCGGGCTGCATCGCCAGTATCTTGCCGACCCCAGCCGCGTCGATCTGCGCGGCCGGCGCGGCCCATCGACGCCTGCCGCGTGCGAGCTCTGCGCCGGCGTCGCGGCGGTGGAGGCGGTCAAGCTTCTGCTCGGCCGCGGCATCGTGAGGGCCGTCCCCCATTACCACCAATTCGATGCCTTTCGCGGCCGATGGATCGTCAGGAAGCTGCGCTGGGGCAACGGCAACCCGCGGCAGCGGCTGAAGATCGCGCTCACGCGCCGCATCGCCGCGCGCCTGTCGCGCCAAGCGGCGACGGTCGAGCCGGCGCCGGCGGCGCGAACCGAGATCGAGAAGATCCTCGATTTCGCCCGCTGGGCGCCAAGCGGGGATAATTGCCAGCCATGGCGATTCGAGGTGGTCGATGAGGAGCGCGTCACCGTCCATCTCACCGACCAGACGGATCACGACATCTACGACTACCGCGACGGCGAACCGACGCTCCTCGCCGGCGGCATGCTTCTGGAGTCGATGCGCATTGCCGCAAGCGCGTGGGGCCGTCGAGTCGATTGGCACTACGAAGGTCGGCAAGGGCACGTCCACCGCATCAGCATACGGCTTCCGAAGGCGGTTGGTTTAGCCATCGATCCGCTTGTCTCGCAGATTTCCCTGCGATCCGTTGATCGTCGCCGCTATCGGCTCCAGCCACTAGCTGATGAGCAAAAGCAGGCGCTGGCGGCCGCGCTCGGCAAGGGATTCGAGATCGAGTGGCATGAGACGATGACCGAGCGTTGGGCGCTGGCCCGGCTCGGCGGCCACGCGACGGCGGTCCGCCTCAGCGCCCCCGAGGCATTTCCGATTCACCAGGCGGTGCTCGACTGGGCCCACCGGCAGAGCCCACGGGGTATTCCGGCGGCGGCGGCTGGGCTCAGCCGGTTGAGCCTGGTGCCGATGCGCTGGGCGATGCGGAAATGGTGGCGGATGCGTCTCCTCAACCGGCTCGGAGGTCTAACCGCCGCAGCCGTCGAAATGGATTACGTGCCGGGATTATGCAGCGCCGCCTTCTTTGCCGTTAGGATGAAGTTCGCCGCGGCGAACTTCCTCAGCGACCACACGCCGGCTCATGTCGTTGGTCTGATCAATGCGGGGCAAGCGATTCAGCGGTTCTGGCTGACGGCGACGAGCCTTGGGCTTGCCGTCCAGCCGACCATGGCAACCCTTATTTTTGCGCATTATGGCGAGCATGACCCAAGCTTCACGTCTGAGGCAAAGGTGCGCCGCCGAGCCGCGGCACTCGCGACAGCGGCTCGGGCGAGGTTCGGGGCGGACAACGATCTCGTGTTTCTCGGACGCATCGGCGTGCCCCAAAATCGGCCCAAACTCTGCCGCTCCACGCGACGACCCCTGTCCGAGCTCCTCTCCGCGTCGGACCCGTCGGCATAGATTCCGTCAAACAGCAAGATTCGATATGACTGAACGAAGCAAGGGGGCGAAGGCCCCCTTGCTCGAAACTGTCCCGTAAATTTCGGTTACGATCGCTTGCGCGAGCGCCAGCCGAAGAAACCCAACGCCAGCAGCGAAGTTCCGAAGAGCGCCACAGAGGTCGGCTCGGGAATTACATTGCCGTTGACCGGATCCTGGCTCAAAAATTGCCAATTGCCAACCACTATGCCGCCTTGGCAACTGGCAACGCCATTGGTACAGAAACTCGATTTTTCATAGAGGTCGGCCAACGGATTGAGCGCATCCGCAGTCGGGACCCCCAAGGTGTGAAACTGGGTCTTAGCGGCGCCGCTCGTTACATCCAGATCCTCTTGGTCCGAGCCCCCAAGTGGCGTTAGTCCGGTATAAGTGCCGTTGGTGTAAGTCGTGTTATTCGAGCTGATCCCGGGTACCGAGGACAGCGCCAATTCCAGGGTCAGCCCCGCATTCGTGATGCCATTGTAACACAAGGTAGCGAGGCTGCAGCCTGCGGCCCCATAGCCGCCGGTACCTTGCGAGGCATTCAGTTGGGTCGCGGAGGCGTAAATGTCGAAGAAAGAGGGAGCGTTTGACGTGAAAGCCCCGGCGAGGAAGTGCCCATTATTGGAATTAACTATGGTCTGGCTGGTAAGTGTTGGACCCACATACACGCCGATAAGATAACCGTCGCCGGGCGAGCCAGCGTGCCAAAGCTGAACGGGGCTACCGGTATTCGATGAAATCGACGTAACGGTGATAATGCCGAAAACCTCGTCGCCGACCGCCGGCAAACCAGTCGCTATCGCGCCGGTGCTTGGGTTATACAGCGATTCGAAATCGCTGAACTTGACGGTGATCGGTCCCGCATATCCCCCGAGATTGACCTGCGCGGAAGCCGGGGTCGCGGCGGCGAACGTCGCGGCTGCAAGGGCGACACCGGCAACCGATGACATAAGTGATTTGCGGCTCATTTTCCTCTCCTGAACCCAAAGACATACGGGACTGCACGATCTGTTGCAGGACTCATGCCAAGATCCGGCCGATGAAATTCCTCGTGATAAATCAAGTTGATAGGAGAAAACCATCTGGCGGAGCCAAGGCGCTTTCCCGGTTTAACCGTAAAATTCCCCGACAAAGCGACAAGCGATCCGACAGGTGAAAAGGCGAGCATTAACCATTTTGTGCGGAGATCGGGGGCCGGCGGCCTTATCGACCGGCCAGTGGCGGAAGAGGCCTGAGACCGCAGAAGGAGCGTGCTATCCGGTTGCGATTTGAGTGCTGACGAAGATGGCATCAGCGGCCGCCGAACCTATCTTAATCGTCATGCCCGGGCCGGCCGAAGGCCGAGTCCCGGGCATCGACGGCGCGCGGCGCCAAGAAAGAAGACGTGGATGCGCGGGACAAAGCCCGCGCATGAGGATGAAGAGGTGTCTATTGCCGCGCTTCGACGACCCGATTTCCTCAACCGGACAGCCGTGGGTCAAACCCGCGGGTGACGATAGGAGAGAGCGATTCAAATTGACCGGATCGTGCTCTAGAATGTGCCGCACCGCATGAGTTCAAACAGAATAATTAACCCAGCACCTGGGATTGTCGGCAAAGGGCTTTCGCCGGCGCAGGCGTTTCGAGCGGCCGTGTCGCTGCACCAGCAAGGCAAGTTGGATCAGGCTGCCGCACTTTACGAGACGGCGCTGTCGGCCAGCCAACACCGCTTCGATTCGCTCAACAACCTGGCCTTGCTTAGGCTTCAGCAGGGAAGACCCGATGATGCCCTGAAACTGGTTCGGAAAGCGCTCTACCTCAAGCCGAACTCGGCGGAGGCCCATAACACTGCGGGATTGACGCTGGCTGCATTGAACCGTCATGACGAGGCGATCACGCATTACCGCAAATCGGTCGCGATCAAGCCCGACTTTGCCGATGCTCACTGCAACCTTGGCTCGTCGCTCAGCGCCCGCAACCGCAACGCGGAAGCAGTCGAGTGCTATCAGAAGGCGCTCGCGATTGGGCCCGATCGAGCCGCCGTGCATACCAATCTCGGCAACACTCTCAGGGCATCGAACCGCTATGAGGAAGCGATAGCATCTTACCAGCGAGCTCTCGCCCTTAATCCCGACGAGGAATCCACTGCCAAAGCCTATGGCAATCTGGGTCAAGCGTTGCGGGAACTCGGACGTATCGAAGAGGCGCAGGCGACCTTGGAAAAGGCGGTCCCGTTCGCATCAGGAAAAGGCGAAATCTATATGAACCTCGCGGATTGCCTGTGGTTCACACCAGGCAATTCACATCTCGCCGCAATGGAGGCATTGGCTCGCGATATGGCGTCGCTTCCGAAGAAGCAGCAGACATATCTCCATTTCGCGCTGGCTAAGGCTTATACCGATCTCGGACAGCACGAGCAGGCAATCGGGCACTTGCACGAGGGCAATGCCCAGATGCGGCGAGAGATCGACTATAACCAGCGAAAGGTCCTTGACCTGTTCGACCGCATTCAGTCGGTGTTCACCATCGAGATGATGCGTTCGCGGGCGGGCCTCGGCGATCAATCTGCCCTGCCGATCTTTGTCCTGGGCATGCCGCGATCGGGAACGACGCTGGTCGAGCAGATTCTCGCCAGCCATCCGAACGTGTTCGGCGCCGGCGAACTGCCCGAACTCGACGACGCGGTAACCAAGCTGGTCGGTTCGGAAGTTGGCGGCGGTAGGCTGGTTTTTCCGGAACTGATTCCTGTCTGGCCGGCAGAGAACCTGAGCCAGTTAGCACGAGACTACGTTCGCCGCCTTAAAGAAATTGCTCCAACGGCGACCAGGGTCGTCGACAAGATGCCCGCAAACTTTCGGTTCGTGGGCTTGATTCATTTGTTGCTGCCAAACGCGCGGATTATCCACACGCGACGCGACCCCGTCGATACCTGCCTGTCCTGCTATTCGAAGCTCTTCTCTGGCGACCAACCGTACACTTACGATCTCGGCGAGCTGGGGCGCTACTACCGCGCCTATGAGAAGCTGATGGGCCATTGGCGCAACGTATTGTCGGAAGGCGTCATGCTCGATGTGCAATACGAGGAGGTGGTCGCGGATCTCGAGGGTCAGGCCCGTCGCATCGTCACACATTGCGGCCTCGACTGGCACGACGCTTGTCTTGCCTTCCACAAGGCCGAACGGCCGATCCGCACCGCGAGCGCGACCCAGGTCCGGAAGCCGATCTATCGCAGCTCGATCGGCCGGTGGCGTCCATACGCCCATCTGCTTCGGCCCTTGCTCGAAGCGCTCGACATCGATGTCGCGGCGACCCCAGCAGAAGCGCAGGCGCCAAGGTGACGCAACCGACCTTCGCCAGCCAGTACCCGAAAGCCAACGCACATGCGAAGACATTTAGCGCGGCATTATCGCTTCACCGAAAAGGCGAGGTCGCTGCGGCGGAACGCATGTACCGAGCCGTCCTCAAAGCGGACCCGAATCACTTTGGTGCGCTGCACAATTTGGGGTTTCTGTATTTCCAGCGTTCGAATGCCAAGGAGGCCATCAAGCTCTTTCGCCGGGCGCTCAATCAGAACCCGAAATCCACCGAGGCGCTGAACAATCTTGGCGCTGCGCTGGCCGCGGTCGAGCGCCATGAGGAGGCCATCGAACGCTACGAGCGGGCGTTGGCGATCAAGCCCGACTTTGCCGAGGCGCTCAATAACTTGGCTGTATCGCTGGTGGAGCTGCACCGCAATGAGGAGGCGATCGCCCACTGCGAACGGGCGCTGGCGATCAACGCCAATTTCGCCGATGCGCACACGACCATGGGAAAGGCGCTCACTGCGCTCGGTCGCGATGACGAGGCGAAGGCCCGTTACGAGCGCGCCGTCGCAATCGGTGGGCCCCGTCAGGCCGAGGCGTATTACCGGCTCGGCAACACGCTTGTGTCGCAAGATCATTATCCGGAGGCCGTCGCTTCCCTCGGAAAGGCGCTGGCCATAAAGCCCGACTACGTCGACGCATATTTTTCGCTTGGCTTGGCGCGATCCTTGGATGGACGGCCGGATGAGGCAATCGCATCGCTGCGACGAGCCATCGCCCTCAAGCCCCAACATGCGGCATCCCGGTGGACTATATGCACGCTTCAGCTTCCGGTGATTTACAGGACCGTCGAAGAAATTGAGAGCCGCACGTCGGCTTATCGACGCGAGCTCGAGACTGTCGTACGACATTACGAAACCGCCGATCGCCGGGCGCTTGCCGACGCCGCCGACCAGATCGGCAGGACAACGTCGTTTTATCTTGCCTATCAGGGCCGAACTAACCGTGATCTTCAGGCGACGCTTGGCGAGCTTACGGCGCGGATCATGGCTGCTCGCTATCCGGAATTTTCACGGCGCCCAACCCCTCCTCGCCGCAGCGCTTCCTCGCCGATTCGCGTTGGCATCCTTTCCGGGTTTTTCCGCTGGCATTCCAATTGGAAAATCCCCCTTCGCGGTTGGGCCGAGGGCTTGTCGCATGATCGCTTCGAGCTCTTCGGCTATCACACTTTCGGAGGGGTCGACGCGGTGACCGACGTGGCGCGCGGTTGCTGCAAGAAATTTGTCCAGGGCCCGAAGAGCGTCGAAACCTGGTGCTCGACAATCCGCCAGGACGAGTTGGACATCCTCCTCATCCCCGAGACCGGGATGGACGCGATGACGATGAAGCTCGCTGCGTTGTGGCTCGCACCGGTGCAAGCGACGTCATGGGGGCATCCCATCACCTCCGGCCTTCCGACGATCGACTACTTCCTGAGCAGCGACCTCATGGAGCCGCCCGACGCGCAAGATCATTACACCGAGGAACTCGTGCGGCTCCCCAATCTCGGGATCGGCTATCAACCGGTCAAAGCCGACGAATGTCTTCTGACCCGGGACGAGCTGGGGTTTTCCGAAAAGCATGTACTCTACTGGTCCTGTCAGTCGCTCTACAAATACCTGCCCCAGTATGATTGGATCTTCCCAGCGATTTCGGCGGAAGTGCCGGAGGCGCGTTTCCTCTTCATTCGCCATTCAAGCGATTTTGTCACCTCGATTCTCCGCGAACGATTGACCAAGGCTTTCGAAGTGAAGGGGCTTTCGGCCGAGCGATATTGCCGCTTCCTCGATCGAATGGATTTCGCGCGCTTCAGCGCCGTGGCACGTGCGAGCGACGTCTTTCTGGACAATCCTGGCTGGTCGGGCTGCAACTCTACGCTGGAGGCGATGGCGACCAATCTTCCTATCGTTTCCCATCGGGGCGCGCTGATGCGTGCCCGGCATTCGGCGGCAATCCTCGAGATGATGGGGATGAGCGATCTTGCCGCAGACACCGTCGAGGATTTTGTCGAAACCGCAATCGGCCTGGGGCGGGACACGAACCTTCGTCAGCACATGCGCGAGCGGATCGCCGCATCAAAAGAGCTGATCTACCACGACAACGCGCCAATCCTCGGCCTTGAGGATTTCATCCAGCGCGCTGTCGAACGGTAGCGGATTGATGGACAGACTTCCGCATTTCGTAGACGGGATCGCAACGCCGTGAACCCAGGCGAGTTCCTCGCCCGCCCGAGCGGAACCCCCACAGCGGCGCAGGCATTTGAGACGGCGGTTTTGCTTCAGCAGCAAGGTCGATTGCGCGAGGCCGAGCAGATATTTCGAAACTTGCTCAAGAAGAATCGCCATCACTTCGACTGCCTGCACCATCTTGGAATCATTTGCGCCCATCAAGGCAAATTCGACGAAGCCGCCAAGCTGATCCGCAGGGCCCTCCTTCAGAAACCTAACTCCGCCGAGGCGCACAGCAACTTAGGCAACGTGTTGCGCGGGCTGGTCCGCAACGTCGAGGCGATCGCCCATTACGAGAAGGCCCTTGCGATCAAGCCTGATTTTGCCGAGGCGCATAATAATCGCGGCAATGCTCTACGTGACCTCCATCGTGACCAAGAGGCGGTCGCGTCTTACGAACGGGCAGTCGCGTTACGTCCTGATCAAGTTGAGATTTACAGCAATCTCGGTGCGACGTTACGGGACCTCGGACGTTTTGACGAGGCATGCCTCTCCTTCGAGAAAGCGCTCGCGCTGGCTCCCCGAGCCGCGCGGTTCTATCGCTACCTCTCTGATTCCAAGCGTTTCCTCGCCGGCGACCGGCATCTCGTGGCGATGGAGGAGTTGGCCCGCGACGCGGCGTCACTCCCGAAACTGGAGCAAATGGAGCTTCATTTCGCGCTTGCCAAGGCCTATGCGGATTGCCAGCAGCTCGAACGCTCCTTTCATCATCTTCTCGCCGGTAATGCGCTTAAGCGTCAGCAGACGGCATATGACGAGTCGACCGCACTTGGATTGCTCGAACGCATTCGAACGATCTTTACGCCCGAACTGATGCGCTCCAAGTCGGGGGGCGGAGACCCGTCCCCGGTTCCAGTCTTCATCGTGGGCATGCCGCGCTCCGGCACCAGCCTCATCGAGCAGATCCTCGCGAGCCACCCCAAGGTCTTCGCGGCGGGTGAACTTGCCGAGTTAGACAAGACCATCGCAAATTTGGGTCTACCCTTTGGTGCCCCGACGGCCTTTCCCGACCGGGTGGCTTCGCTGACCGCGGAGGAGCTGCGCCAATTGGGCGAGCGCTATCTCGCAGCCATCAGAACCATGGCGCCTGATGCCGAGCGAATCACCGACAAGATGCCGGCAAACTTCCATTTCGCCGGACTCATTCATCTGGCGTTGCCAAACGCACGCATCATTCATGCTCGGCGCGATCCGGTCGATACTTGTCTGTCATGCTTCTCTATCGTGTTCACCGGAGAAATTCCCTTTGCTTACGATCTCGGCGAGCTGGGCCGCTACTACCGCGCTTATCAGAGGCTGATGGACCATTGGCGAGCGGTATTGCCCGAGCGAGTGATGCTCGAGGTGCAATACGAAGATGTTGTCGACGATCTCGAGGGCGAGGCGCGCCGCATCGTCGCGCATTGCGGTCTCGAATGGAACGACGCCTGCCTAGCCTTTCACAAAACGGAGCGTGCCGTGCGTACGGCCAGTGTCGCGCAAGTACGCCAGCCGATCTATCGCAGCTCGGTCGGACGCTGGCGCCCCTATGCGCACCTGCTCAGTCCCTTGTTCGAGGCGCTCGGCGCCGGGCTCGCCCACGATCATCATTGACAATTAGTGCGAATCTAATTCGTAAGCGAGATCACCTTTCGCGACTGTTTCAGGTCTGTGACAATTTTCGTATCTGCAACTGCCCGTTCGCATCAACCTTGACCCGAAACACACCGCCCTTCCGGAGATACGCGTCCAATCGTTGGAACTCTGCCAACTGGTTTACGACGCCTTGTATACGAGACATGTAGACATCCGGGTGAACAATCGAAATTGGTCTGCGATTGTTGGATACTTCTCGCTGCAGTCCTTCGTGGGCAGCAATAAATTCATCACGAGCAAATAGGACGATATTCTGTCGTAACCACCACAGAACATTCACGTCGTCCCAAACACGGCCGCGGATGATGTCGAGCGCTTGAAATCCATGATCAGCGAATAGCCGCACCCAATAAGACAGAAATTGCTCGTTGACGTGATGGTGCCCCCCTTGAAAAGGGATTGCCGCAGAAAATAATATCGCCGAAGAGTGTCGAGCGAGACTCGCGACGAACCGCTTGGCCGCCGCAGGGGAGAGATGTTCGCCCACCTCGAGAGAAATCACCAAGTCGAACGACCGCCCGAGATCAAATCCCGCTTCAAGGTCAACGACCTGGACGTAGGCAGGGTCGCAAAGAAGATCGGCAGTCTTGAGCCACGGGCCGTCGATACCTTGAACTTCTTGAACGCCCCGACTTTGCATTGCCGATAGCCACGTTCCTATGCCGCAGCCTACGTCAAGAACGGAGGCTGGCTGGAGGTACTCCCAAAGAATATCGATAATGAGATCTGCAGATCGGCGATTGTTCTGCTGCTCGGCGGCGAGCTGACGGCCATGCAAATCTCGGTAGAGATCATAGCGAGTATCGCCCATACTTCCAGTGTGCATCCGCGTAGGCAATTTGTCGAGCTTGTCGCACGAACCAGGTGGTGTCGCGTGGTAGGTAGGAAAAGCTGGCAGCGTCAAATGCGCTGCGCCGAGATTAGGCTGACGCAGCTCTCCTTTGCCATCGTGGTGGCGGTCAGGCGCGTTAGGCCTGAACCACTAGATTCTGGAAAACTTTGCAGAAACGGTAATCAGCTTCTGTATTCAGGAGGCCGAGGTCAAGCGTCTGTGCCAGTTTTCGCATCAGCAGGTTCAGCGGGGCTCGAACGGCTTCTTCAGATCGTACCCAAAAGTGTGATGTGACAGCGGCCAAAGAATCGCGCTCTGCGGGCACAACAAAAATCTGGGGTCTGATCGACAATTTAGGCGATGATGCCGGCCACTAACTGGCGCCGCCGTGATTAAGGCTCCTCATCCCCGCCCTCGAGGCCAGCCGAGATCTCGGCGAGGCGGTCGGCCGTTTCGACGTCACGGAGCATGCTGCGCAGTTCGCGCACCATGCCCGGCACCGTGGTTGGCGGCTGGGCCGGGGCGGTGGTTGGTACTGCTGCGGGCGCGGCACCACTGCGCGACAGCTTCTCCGCGATGATCGCGAGCTGGGCGAGCGAAGCTCGCATCACATCAGCAAGTGGTCCGATCTCGCTCGCGCTCTTCAAGAGTTGCGCCAATTCGGCGGCGCGGCCGTCTTCCGGGGGCGGCGCGTTGAGGCGTTTCAAGACGTCGTCCAGCGTCTTCCGCTGGCCGGCGACTTGTTCGGCCAGGGCGGCGACCAGCGGGCGAAACTCCGCCATCGATCGTTCGAGACCGGCCGTATCGGCCGCTTTTGCCGGCGGCGCGCTCATCCGGCTTACCGCTTCGACCAGGGTCTTGCGCTGACTGGCGACATCCTCGCCGAGGGCGGCGATCGTCGGTCGGAACTCGGTGGCCAGCCGCTCGAGCGCAGCCGTGATGCGCCCTTCCGAGGGCGTCGCGCTCATTCGGGTCGCGGCTTCTGCCAGCGTCTTGCGCTGGCCCGCGACATCCTCGGCAAGCGCCGCGACCATGGAGCGGAGCTCGTCCGCCTGCCGCTCGAGAGCCACGCCCTTGCCGGTCTCGGGCAGCGCTTTGCCGATCCCCTTCAAGACCTCGCCGAGGGTCTTGCGCTGGCCGGCGATATCCTCGGCGAGCGCCGCGACCGCTAGGCGGAACTCGGCAGACAAACGCTCGATGGCCGCGGTGCCGGTCTCCGGCTGCGGCTTGCCGATCTGCTTCTGCATCTCGCCAACGGCCTTCCGCTGGCTCGCCGCTTCCTCGGCAAGCCCGACGATCATTGGGCGCAATTCGGCCGCCACCCGTTCGATGGCGCCGCCAC